>WNGJ01009704.1_pt1 | contig 10528 bp, 10 predicted proteins | sample 5400611 | NCBI WGS metagenome assembly WNGJ01 (sample SAMN13153375, study PRJNA577476) | soil metagenome | isolation source: 40 cm soil or saprolite under Garry oak tree replicate 1 | place: USA:California | collected 2016-06-15
ACCGGTTCCTCTCAGTCTCCGAGGCCGTCGCCCACCTTGACCTGGCACATTCAGAAGGGAAGATCGAGGTCGAGTTTGACAACTCGAAAGAGATCTATCGTCCAATCTCAGCGAACTAACTTACTATCCGCAGATTACGCAGATTACACAGATTGCCAGAAGGAACCAACGGTACCGTGCAAGCCCAAACTGAATACAATTCTGAGGTTTGTGCGGAAAAAATCTGCGTAATCTGCGTAATCTGCGGATAGAGTTAGTTCGCTGAGATTGGACGGTAGATCTCTTTCGAGTTGTTAGACTCGACTTCGATCTTCCCTTCGGAATGTGCCAGGTCAAGGTGGGCGACGGCCTCGGAAACTGATAGGAACCGGTGAACGTCGTCCGTTTCAGGAAACATTTCACGCGCGATTGCCCAGGCACTGGAGCCCGTTTTCGGTAGCAGGCGGATCACCTCGGCCTGGCGTTCTCTGATGGCTCGAAAGCCGTGGCCGCCGTGCACCAGTGTGGGAGCAAAGGAACGTAGTCGCGCCAGGCTGACCAAATACTCGGCCAGAGACGGAAAACGCCTGGAAGGATCGATGGGATCCGGAGAAAGAACGGGGTTGGGTGTAATCCGCTTGAGCACACAATCACCCGCTATGACTGTGCGGTCCGCTTCGCGTACAAACGAACATGAGCCGGGCGTATGGCCGGGCGTGTGCACGATGCGTAGAGTGCCTGTTTCAAACTCGAGCTCTTGCTCGTCGCGCAGTTCATGATATTCGTTAGCCTCGAATGAATCGGCATATTGCCTTACACCTTCGTACATCTTCCGCATTCGCTCGATCTCATCAGGCGGGACACCGGCGCGCACCAACAATGTTCGCTGTTCTTCATACTCGAGTCTGCCGATGCGATGTCCGGTTTCCCAGGCATGGACCAGTACCCTGGCGTCCTTTGCTTCATCACGAACCGAGCGAGCCAGTCCACAGTGGTCCTCGTGTGCATGCGTGAGCACGATGCGACGAATATCGGAAACGCGAATCCGCGCCTTTCGCAGGCCTTCATGGAGCGCGTCATTGGCGGCTTTGGTTTTCGGGCCGGTATCGATAAGCGTGACCGGATCTTCCGCGATCAAATAGACATTGACCGGGCCAATATAGAACGGCGTGGGAAGAGAGATGGGAATGATGCGCATCTTGTCTGTCTTAGTTTGCCGTCAGTCTATGATTGATGACGTTTGATCTAATGCAAATTCTCTTTCACCGGACACTGACCGTCAGGAAGCAAATCGAATTTGATATCAACCCGAGTCTCGGGTAGCTTCTTAAACATTGCTTGATTCGCCCAAGGAGGCTTGTGCTTATGAAGTACTCACGCTTCGAAGAGCTACCGGTTTGGAAAGATGCGATCGACTTAGCTGTCCGTGTGTTTGAACTAACGTCACAACCAGTTTTTAGACGCTATTCGAGCGTCCGAGATCAAATCGAGCGGGCGTCAATGTCCATCTCAAACAACATTGCAGAAGGGTTCGAGCGAGGAACCACTCAGGAGACGCTTACCTTCTTGTACATTTCGCGAGGCTCCTCCGGCGAAACGCGCTCGGTTCTCTATCTTTGTGAGCGTTTGCCCGGCCTTGGCGATCTGAGATCTGAGATCTCAGATCTCAAATCGAAGGCGGAAGCTATCTCACGACAATTGAGGCGCTGGGCCGACTCATTGCAAAACTCTGACATTCGAGGGCAACGATATCTGACGAACAAGTCCAGAAGCAAAACCAAAGAAGTCCGAGAACGCGAAGAGTTTCTGCAAGAACTTCAGGAAATGCGTAGTCGCAAACCTTAGCGGCCTCGCGGTCGGAACAGTTCAGGGTCCGTCGCTCTTTTTTGAGATCTCAGATCTCAGATCTCAAATGCAAACGGCGTCATCGTTTTGAAGAGCAACTCCCTGGTTGCTTTTCCCTTTACCCCTTCCCCTTTACCCGTTGGTTGCTAGTAGACGTACTTATTCGCCACAATCATTTCGTCCGCAATGCGCTGGCGCGCGGCGATCGTGTTCACCGGAGTTAGTTTCGTGAAACGCCGCAGGGCCGCCAACAGAGTGCGCAGTTCATCGCCTTCGGCCATCCCCGCGAGTGTATCCTTCGCCCGAGCGTCGACGCGCTCGATTGCGTCGTTGCAGAAGACTTTCGTCATATCAATGTATCTCGCTGCTGCCTTTTCGCCCTGCGATGCCGCGAGTTTCTGCGTGCGCAGGATGGCCGTCTCCATTGCGTAAGCATCCATGATCACGTCTGCAATACCAACGAGAATCTCCTGTTGGTCTCCCAAAGTCATCATGTATTTTTGCGCAGCGGTGCCAAGCGTCATCAGCCCGACCTTCTTGGCGTTCCTTGCGAGCTTCTGTTCGGCTGCCAGCAGGGATTCGTCATCGTCGAAACCCATTACCTGCGGGCTCAATATTTCATCCATCAATGCCTGCGCTGCCGGCAGCAATGCCAGCTTGCCGCTCAGGGCGCTCTTCATCAACCGGCCCGGAATCAGCATCCGATTGATTTCATTTGTGCCCTCAAAGATCCGATTAATGCGCGAGTCGCGGTAGGCGCGCTCGGCCGGATAGTCGGCGGAGTAGCCATAACCACCGAAGATTTGCACCATTTCATCGGCTAGATAGTTGCAGTATTCAGAGAGCGCGACTTTAATGATCGAACACTCCGCCGAGTACTCTTCAATCGCTCGCATCTTGGCGTCGGGATCGGTGGTATCACCGATCGCTGCTTCAATCATCCCCAGCGTGCGATAAATCATCGACTCGCCCACCCAGCTGCGAATAGCCATCTCGCCGAGCTTGAACTTAATCGCGCCAAAAGACGAAATCGATTTACCAAACTGCTGCCGTTCGTTCGCGTAACGAATTGATTCGTGCAACATCAGTTTCATGCCGCCAATACACATGGCGCCGAGTTTAAAGCGGCCGATGTTGAGAGTGTTGAATGCGATCTTGTGACCTTTGCCTACTTCCCCGAGCAGATTTTCCAGTGGCGCTTTAGCATCCGCGAGTATCAGAGGCGTAGTGCTTGAGCCCTTGATGCCCATCTTGTGTTCTTCGGCTCCAGCCGTAACGCCTTCCTGTCGTTCAACAATGAACGCCGAGAATTTGTCGCCATCGACTTTCGCGAACACGATGAAAATATCCGCAAAGCCGCCGTTGGTGATGAACATCTTTTCGCCGTTGAGAATGTAATGCGTGCCATCAGTGCTAAGCCTCGCCGTTGCCTTGGCCGCCATCGCATCGGAGCCCGAACCTGCTTCCGTCAACGCGTAGGCGGTGATCAGTTCACCCGAAGCGATCTTCGGTAGATACTTTTGTTTTGCCGCTTCAGTACCAAAGTAAATGATGGGCAACAACCCGATGCCGCTTTCGGCGCCCAGCGTAGTGGCAAACGAAGCACAACGGCCGATGTTCTCACCGACCAGCGCGCCACTCGTTTGGTCGAGACCGAGACCGCCGTATTCTTCGGGGATGTTGGCGCCAATCAATCCGAGATCGGCGGCTTTGACGACCAACTCACGCGCCAGTTTCCAGTCATGTTTCTCCAGCTCGTCAATGCGGGGAATGACTTCGTTATCAATGAACTGGCGAGTGGTCTCGGCAATCATGCGATGCTCTTCGCTGAAATCTTCGGGCGTGAAAATTTCGTCGGGCGTGCGCTCGGCAATCAGGAACTCCCCGCCCTGGACGATATGTTTTTGTTCGGCTACGGCTGGCATATTGTTTCCTTTCAAAGGGGACGTGAAATCAACCCTGTTCCAACTGCTTCGTGATCTCTGTCGGCATGAGGTCCCGGACATCAGGGTACGCTTCCAAAATCCTAATCAAATCGAGTTCGTCTTTTTTGCGCTTGCTTAGTCTTCGTTTTTCATCGCTCCAGGCCCAGATCTTTCCACGCACGATATTTGCTAGTGACGCTATTGGCACCTGTTCACCAAGAACATCATGAATTGTCGTATCGTTCAGGAAGTTCTGGTAACGAGGATCGGTGCTGAACTGAGTGCGCAGATCACTCTTCGGCATCCTTGCATTTAGCGAATGGGGAAACTCTTCGACTGAGAATCCTGTCTTGATCAATTCATCTTTGATCGCCGCCAACTCTGAAGCGATCACGACAATGTCAGCGTCTAACGTGTAAACAGGTTCGACATAGCAGTTGACCGCCAGTCCACCAATCAGGCACCAGGGTCCCCGCTGATTCAAGATACGGACCAGAGTCGCGAAGTCGCTCGTCCCACTTCCCGTAATGGACTCGAATATCTCAGATGCAGTCATATCACGTGTTCAGAGTCAAATCTTTAGGTCGCTGGTTGAGAGAGCATGCAAGCTGAAGTTTGGACTGTAAACTGTTACCTCAAATCCGTTCAAAAATTCCCGCAGCGCCCATGCCGCCGCCAACGCACATCGTCACCATTCCATAACGTCCATTGCGACGTTCGAGCTCGCGCAAGATGCTGGCCGTCAGCTTCGCGCCGGTACAACCAAGCGGGTGGCCCAAAGCGATCGCGCCGCCATTTACATTGACCTTATCGAGGTCGAGCCCGAGGGTCTTAATAACCGCAAGCGACTGGGCCGCGAACGCTTCGTTCAACTCGATCACGTCGATCTCGTCGAGTGTTAAGCCGGCGAGTTTCAAAACCTTTGGAATAGCGAACACTGGACCAATACCCATCTCTTCGGGCGGACAGCCTGCGGTGGCATATGCGACGAAGCGTGCCATTGGCTTCAGGCCCAGGTTTTCCGCTCTGGCGGCTGACATCAACACGGCGGCGGCGGCGCCGTCCGACATCTGCGATGCATTGCCTGCGGTTATCGTGCCTTTTACACTAAATGCCGGCTTGAGTTTCCGAAGCCCTTCAATACTACTGTCACGTCTGACGCCCTCATCCGCATCGAAGACCACTTCGCGCGTCAGCTTGTTCCCCTTCTGATCCAGCTCGTCAAACAACACCGTCAGTGCGACGGTTTCATCCTTGAACTTATCAGCATCGAGTGCTGCCGCGGCACGCTGATGCGAGCGCAGCGCAAACTCATCCTGTTCCTCGCGGCTGACGTTGTATTTGCGCGCCACGTTTTCAGTCGCCATGCCCATGTTCAGATAGAAATCGGGGTAGTGTTCCACCAAATAAGGGTTGGGACGAATGATATGCCCGCCCATTGGAATCATCGACATCGTCTCCAGTCCGCCGGCAACTGCCACCTCGGCGCTACCGGTCCTGATTCGATCAGCCGCAATTGCAATGGACTGCAAACCCGAGGAGCAGAACCGGTTGATCGTCATCGCACTTGTCTCGACCGGCAGACCTGCGCGAATGGCAGCCGCACGCGCGACGTTCATTCCCTGTTCGGCTTCCGGCATGGCACATCCCATGATCACATCTTCAATCTCAGAAGCCGCGAGTCCGGGCACGCGCGCGAGTGCTTCCTTGATTACTGTGCCCCCCATTTCGTCAGGACGAGTGTTCCGCAGAGTTCCTTTGGGCGCTTTGCCGACTGCGGTTCTGACTGCTGATACGATTACTGCGTCTTTCATCTTCGCTCCCCATCAATCAAGCAACGCTCTGTTTAGATAGGGGACTTGTCCCCCGAACGCGGGCGGACAAGTCCGCTTTCTAAACGAAAAACTAATAATCTCAAGCGCGCTAGTTCCTAAGAGGCTTTCCGGTTTTCAACATCGCCGCCAATCGTTCCTGCGTCTTCCTCGTTCCAGCCAACGACAGAAAAGCTTCGCGTTCCAGATCCAACAGATATTGTTCGGAAACTCGCGTCTGGTGGTTTAAATCCCCGCCAGTCAGAATGCGTGCCAACTTCTCACCAATAAGCGCGTCATGATCCGAAATATAGCCGGCGCGCTTCATCTGGTGGATGCCAAGCTTCAAAGTCGCCAGTGCGGGATTGCCCAGCGCCAGAATGTTGGTCCTTGGTTGCGGTTGCACATAACCACTTGCGGCCAGCGCCAACACTTCTTTTTTTGCATCAGCTATCAAGCGATCGCCATTCATTGATATCGTGTCGTCTTCAGCCAGGAAACCGAGCGTTCGTGCTTCTTCCGCTGAGGTAGCGACCTTCGCCAGGGCTATGGTTTCAAAAGCTCGCTTCACAAACGGAAATGGATCGGCATCGTCGACGTTCTTCGGAATCGAATCGAGCGTGCGCAACAACAGTTCCTTCGTGCCACCGCCAGCAGGAATAATGCCGACACCTACTTCAACCAGGCCGATGTAGGTTTCCGCCGCCGCGCGCACTCGATCCCCATGCAACACCATCTCGCAGCCGCCGCCAAAGACGAGATTGAAAGGCGCGACTACAACAGGCTTAGGTGAATAGCGCAGGCTCATCGTCGATTGCTGGAAAGCTCGGCCCATCATATCGAGTTCTTCCCAGTTTTCTTCCTGTGCTTCCATCAACATCAGCATGATGTTGGCGCCCACACTGAAGTTTGCTCCCTGATTCCCAACCACCAGGCCAACGAAGTTTCTCTCAACTTCCGCCAGCGACTGCTTCAACATCTGCAATGTGTCGCCGCCAATGGCGTTCATCTTTGAATGAAACTCGAGACAGGCCACCCCGTCGCCGATATCGATCAGCGACGCGCCCGAATTCTTCTTAATCACGCCAGTGCGATCTTTAGCTGACTTGAGAATGATTACGCCGGGCGAGTCAGCCAGCGGCAGGTATTGCTCCGAGGCAAAGTCGAAATAAAACTGTTGGCCGTCATGTTTCTTGTAGAACGACTTCGCGCCGGCAGCCAACAACCGCTGCACATTTGTTGGAACCGGTTGGCCCTCTTCCTTCATTCGCGCCACCGATTTTTCCACGCCGATGGCGTCCCAGGTCTCAAACGCGCCCAACTCCCAGTTGAAGCCCCAGCGCATGGCGCGATCGATCTCGACTATCGTGTCGGCAATTTCCGGGATGCGGTTTGCTGCATAACGAAAAGTCCGCGACATCGTCTGCCAAAGAAATGCCCCGACCCGGTCCTTGCCCCAAACAAGCGTCTTAATTCGTTCTGGCAAGTCGTCGATGTTCTTGGCCATGTCAAGCGCCGGTAATTTCACTTTCTCGGTCGGACGATAGTCCAGCGAAGCATGATCGATAACCCAAATTTCCTTCTTACCGCCTTCGCCCGCTTGCCGGCGGTAGAAACCGCCCTTCGTCTTATTACCGAGAATTCCGCGACCGATCATCGAACTCAGAAATTCAGGCGCCTTAAAGACCTCGCGTTCCTCATCATCAACCAGCGCTTCGTAAAGGTTCTTCACCACGTGACCAAAGACATCGAGTCCTACCAAATCAAACGTACGGAAGGTAGCGCTCTTCGGATGGCCCACGATCTGTCCCGTGATCTTGTCTACCTCTTCAATCGAATAGCCATCTTCGAGCATCGTCTTGATCGTGATCATGGCGCCAAAGGTGCCGATGCGATTACCAATAAAGTTTGGCCGGTCCTTCGCGGGCACAACTCCCTTGCCTAGTCGCTGATCCAGGAAGCCGTAGATGAAGCATGACACTTCCGGCCTGGTCGACTCAGTACGAGTTATTTCGACGAGATGAAGATATCGTGGAGGATTGAAAAAATGGACGCCCAGAAAGTGACTACGAAAATCGTCGGAGCGACCCTCTGCCAACTGGTGAATCGGAATGCCGCTCGTGTTGGAGCCAATGATTGAACCCGGCCGCCGGTGAGCCTCAACCTTTTCATAAAGACTGCGCTTAATTTCGAGGTTCTCCACAACTGCCTCGATGATCAGATCGCAGTCCTTGATCTTTGAAAGGTCGTCTTCGAAATTGCCGATAGTCACCAGGCCCGCGAGTTCCGGTGTGAACAACGCGGCAGGCTTTGCTGTTTTAGCCGCTTCGAGTCCAGCCCGAGCGATGCGATTGCGCACCTCTTTCGACTCCAGCGTCAGACCTTTGGCCTGTTCCTCGGATGTTAATTCGCGCGGGGCTATATCAAGCAAGATGGTCGGCACTCGGGCGTTAGCCAGATGAGCGGCAATTTGCGCTCCCATGGTCCCAGCGCCCAGCACAGCAGCTTTTTCGATTCGCATAAGTCAGTAGGACAGGCGTTCCTGCCTGTCCATTTCCCCCTGAAACTCTCATCCGGACAGCCAAAGATTAGGAGGACATAATACTGAATGAGCATTCATTCAGCAAGTACATTTGGCTGGAAAACTCGGGCCTGGGCCTTCTTATGGGTTCGGTCATAAAAGTGAATTTCGTAGGTCATAAAGTGAATATGAGTATTTTTGCAGACCTACGCAAGCCCCGGCCTTATTGAATTAGAGTGCGCGTGGGCGCACGTAAGGCAATTAACAATAACCAGAGATGTCAGTATTTAGGGCATCTACCTTTACTAAGCTCCGTTGAACACCGCTAACAGATCTCCCGCCCCGATCTACTAGAAAGAAAAATGTCCGGTGGCGTGCCTCTCAAACGTTTCTGAGTTAGAAGCGAAGAAACCAAAGGAGGAGAAGACAATGATGACGCTGAATAAGTCTCCTAACCGGCCTAGTAACTCCCAAATTCTGCTTGGAAAGCGTGCCATCGTATTCGGCGCTGGAGGCTCGATTGGCGCCGCCGGACTAGCCGCCAATCGACAGCGGCAGGCCTAAATTGTTAGGAGGCAATGACAACGAATCAAGAACCAAATCAGTTTTAGGGTAGCTACTGAATCGAAAAGAGGCAAAAACCAAAAGCACGATTAAAAGCGTTGGATAAGGAGTAATCATGGCAAAGGTCATTTTTGGAAACCACTCGTCGGTGATAGTTCCGCGGCAAGACCGGGACAGCATTCGTAAATTTTATTGTGATGTCCTCGGTGGCAAAATCACGAAAGCGGAGGACGAAAGGGACTTCCTTCGTTTGGGAGAAGACTTCTATATCGGGTTTCTCTATGGAGATGTCCCTGATGAGAGCGAGTTCTTACGAACTGCAAGATCGGTTTGGCTGGAAATCAAGTCCGACAACGTGGAAGAAATGACACGGAAAATTCTCGGTTTCGGTGTCAGGAAGCTTGAGATACCGGACCCTCACCTTTACTTCCAGGCTCCGGGAGGTCAAGTGCTCCGGTTAGTTGGAATCGACGAGGACCTCTCGTTTTATGAGGGGACCGGAGCAGGCCCGAACGTGAGAAAGGTAAAAGAGGCAGTCGCGAGAAAGGAATAAACCATGAACAATCAGGATTACACCGTCAGAATCGCCGCAAACGTCAGCGCGAGAGATGCATTCAACAGTATCAATCGCGTGTCCGACTGGTGGGCGACGCATTTCGAGGGACACTCCGAAAAACTGAACGACGTTTTTACCGTCAGGTTCGGAGAGACCTTCGTCACGTTCAAAATAATTGACATGGTTCCCGATAAGAAGGTCGTCTGGCAGGTTCTCGACTGCAACCTTCACAGGTTTCGCGATAAAAAAGAGTGGAAGGACACCAAGGTGAGTTTTGAAATTACACAACAAGGCGATACGACGCAGGTCCAATTCACTCACATCGGCTTGGTCCCCACGGTCGAATGTTACGAAGTCTGTCAAAAAGGATGGGACCAATACGCAAAACAGAGCCTGCTCAAATTGATAACGGAAGGCAAAGGGTATCCTGCATAATTCTGAACCGGCGGCCCTAAAAAGACCTGTCTGCTGATGCGTACCTGAAGCGTCTATGAGTCAGAAGTAACATCAAACGGAGGAAACACTATGAGCGAATTTACATATCTGTTTCGGGGAAGGAATACATCGGCCTCTCCAGAGGAGATGCAAAAGCATATGGAGAAATGGGTCGCTTGGTTTAAGGAGCTCGGCGCGAGCGGCTACCTCAAGGATCCCGGACATCCGTTGGAGGGCAACGGCAAGGTTGTCAGTGGCAAACAGAAGATAGTCAACGACGGTCCCTACGCTGAGGCCAAGGATGTCGTTGGCGGCTACATTGTGATCGAGGCGAAGGATCTCGCGCAGGCAGCAGAAATCTCGAAAGGCTGCCCGATACTTGAGGTCGGAGGTTCTGTGGAAGTGCGTCCGATCCAGAAGCTGGACATGTAATGGAGCCAATCGATCATCTCTTCCGGCGCGAGTCGGGGCGCATGGTCGCTACGCTGTCGCGGATCTTCGGAACCCACAACCTCGCGATGGCCGAGGATGTGGTCCAGGATGCGTTCCGCCGCGCGCTGGAGGTGTGGAGTTTCCGCGGGGTGCCGGAAAATCCTCCAGCGTGGCTCATGACGACCGCGAAGAACCGCGCTCTCGATGTTCTGCGGCGCGAGCGCACTGCGCGGACTTTCGCACCAGAGCTGGGCCGGCTACTTCAGAGTGAATGGACACTCGCTCCCGTAGTTGAAGAACTCTTTTCAACCAGCGCGATCAAGGACGACCTGCTCCGTATGATGTTCTCCTGCTGCCATCCTCGGCTGCCCGAGGAGGCGCAGGTCGCGCTCATGCTACACATCCTTTGTGGCTTCAGTGTCGATGAAGTCGCGAGCGCATTCGTCAGCACGCTCGCGGC
>WNGJ01009188.1_pt1 | contig 10527 bp, 7 predicted proteins | sample 5400611 | NCBI WGS metagenome assembly WNGJ01 (sample SAMN13153375, study PRJNA577476) | soil metagenome | isolation source: 40 cm soil or saprolite under Garry oak tree replicate 1 | place: USA:California | collected 2016-06-15
ATGAGCGCGAAGATGTCCGCCCCCGCGAGGATGACCAACCAGCTCGCGATCGAAAAATGGTGATCGGCGATCCAGACACCGATGCCGCCAAGCAGGAGCCCGACGAGGGTGTTGAGGACTTGGTCGACCGCCCAGACAGCGGACGCGCTGAGCTCTCGCGCTTCGGGGTCGGTGACGCTCAGAACGCCGAGCATGCACGCGGTCACGAGGGCGATCCACAGGAACACCTCGACTACCCTGGGGATCGATCTCCTGACCTGCGGCACGAAGGTCGCCGCGACCATTCCGGTGAAAAGGGCGATCGAGAACTGCAGGAGCAGCGGCACTTCCACGCCTAAAAGAACGCGCCCCCCGGCGGGAGTATTGGCGGCGCCGGGGTTCCCGCGACCTCAACGAAATGTGGCGTGGGGGACGATGGCTGACGTCACCGGCCCAGAAAGTCGGCACGAGTTGTTCACATTCGTGTACCAGCGCGTTGTCTGGATGGCGCGGACGCTGACCCGCTCGGCGTCCACGCCCTCGATTGGTGATAGCGATGGCAGTACTTCTGATCATTCTCATCGCGACGATCGGGCTCTCGGTGAGGGCCGGCCTCTATCGGCAGAGGTGGAACATCGCGGACGCCGACAGCACCGAAGACTCGTGGCTCGTCGACACCTGCGTCCGCACCTTTGTCCTCGTCCTGGTCTCCCTGCTGGGCCTGCTGGCCCTGGGCGTGATGTACGGAAACGTCCTCGGCGCCGTCCACGCCAGCCCCTGATTCGAGGCCCGGTTACCGCCGCCTGACCTGGCGTTTTAAGTTGCAGAAGCAGCCCCCTGCCCCGGGCTGCTTCGTTTCTGCCGCCCAGCGGGCGGCCTGAGCCGTCAAAAGGGCACGGCATCGACGAATTTCAGGCCAATTCACAAGCCTTGAACCTATTTAACCCTCATGCCGTGGGTGCACTGGCAGGCCGACCGTAGCTTGCCCCCGTCATCTAGCGCCCCCTTTGCCTGGGTGCGCGGCAAACGGGGGTATCAGTGCACTCGCTTCGAAAGCTTCTGTCCAATTGCCGGTCACGCCGGAAGGCTCATCTCGCCCTGGCCTTCCTCGCCATCACCAACCATGTGAGCTTCGTCGCCCTGGCGGCGGCGCCGGCCGGCGTCGTGAGCTCAGCCCCCCACCGGGCGGCTGCAGCGTGCGCGCAGGCCATCAGGGAGGAGCATTGCCCGGCGGCCTTCAGCGACGGCCTCCAGGTGAGCCTGCCCGACGGCGCTCAGCCATGTCCAGGCTCGGGCGACGGCGCCGCTTGCGTCACCAGCGCCGGATCGCCCAAGGTCGCGGCCGGCGTCGCCTCTACTCCCGCCGGCCGGACCGCATGTCCGTCAGACTCCAGCATCTCCTCGAGCACGCCCGCGGCCTGCATCGACACCACTCCCTTCGCTGCCTCCCAAAGCGGCACGCCGGTCGAATCTCCAATCGTCTCCCCCAGCGTCCCGATCGCATCCCTGCAGCCGGCCGCCGCACACCAAAAGCTCAGCCTCAGCGCCAGCGCGTCAGCGATGCAGGCGGGCCAAGGCGTCGTTCTGACCGCGACCGCACCTGCCAGCGTGAGCGCAACCGGCACCGCGATCGAGATCTTCGACACGACCGCGGGCACGCTGGTCGCGGCCTGCTCGCAGGGAACCCAGTGCTCGGTGGCGTACGCGGCTGAAACGGGAGTCCACAACTTCTCCGCCTACATCACCACGCCCACTTCCACGGTCCCGACCGGTTCGGTGCTCACCTCCAGCTCCGTGGCCGTGGGATGGATCGGCCTCACGCTCAAGGCCGTGAACGTTGCGGCCGGACCCGGCAAGGCCATGCTCGTCACGGCCGCGTCGACCATTCCAGCCGACCAGTTTGGTTACGCGATCGAGATCTTCGATCTGAGCAACATGAACCGCGTCACGTACTGCAGCCATGGCACCAACTGCAGCGTCTCCCTGAGTCAGCCGTCGAGCGGAGGGCGCTCCCTGGTGGCCGCGGTCGGCCGGCCCACGTCAAAGTTTTCCAACCCTGACATCTGGGCGGTGTCCGACCACCTCGCGCTGACCTGGCTTTCGATCGCCATCGGCGGCAGCTCGACCTTCCAGGTGGGGGGCGCCGTCCATATCAACGCGACTGCCAACGCGGATCTGACCAACACGCCATGGAGCATCGGCATCTTTGACGACAAGGGAAACCTGGTGGGAACGCCCTGCAAGACTGGCAGCTCGTGCAGCGCCAACGTCAGCGTGACATCGTCCGCGACGCCCCGCTTCACAGCCGCCATCGGCGCCGTGCCGCCAACCCGAAACCTCACCAAGCTGGGCCAGGTCCTGCAGAAGGTGACCGGGCCCACCTCCCTCGTCGACATCCAGGTGCGTTCGGCCGAGGTGCAGCCCTCCAGGATCTTGTGGGGCGTCGACTCGTGCAAGGCGTTCACCGGCGATCCGAGCGGGTCGGAGCTGTTCTCCTCCATCTCGAGCTCGTTGGGCCAGCCTGACTTCTGGGGCCGCTACCTGACCTCGACCGTATGCCCGGGCCTCAGCTGGCCAGAGATCTACCTGGCCGCCAAGGCGCACATGGGCATCTTGCCGATCTACAACGACTACAACTGCTCCTCGGTGTCCGGCTACGACACGGGTATGGGATACGCGCAGGTGGCGACGGGGGTCGCCGCTCACGACGGCGTTCCTCAAGGCCGCGTGATCGCGATCGACATCGAGCCGCCCGGTGAAGCCTGCCCCGGCGCCGTGTCCGTCGATTCCGGCTTCATCCGGGGCTGGTACGACGGCGTGCGCGGCGCGGGCTACGTCGCACTCTTCTACGGCAACGGCACCGGGGGCAGCGAGTTCGGTTCCGCCTGGTGCCAGGCCCAGAGCGAGGTCCCGGCCCTGTCCACGACGGCCTTCATCTGGTCGTTCGAGCCGTCCCTGGTTGCCGGCTCGTGGTCCAAGTCCAACGCCCCCGTCTGGCAGCCGTACCAGACCGGCTGTCCCGACTACGTGGCCGCCTGGCAGTACCAGATCGGAGGCAACGCCCCCAACTCCGACATCGACGGCGACGAGGCTCTCTCCGACCTTCCCCTGTGGTACCCATCCTGATCGGCGTCTGAAGCTCGCCAACCTCCCCCCAGGCGCCCGGGTGCCGCTGTGGCCCCGGGCGTTTCCTGCATAGCCCGGTTCACGTCTTTTAACCACCAGGGCTGAAGGGAGTACGAAATGGAGCGTAGGGACACCGAATTCGAACGCGATCCGGCGAGCGGTCAGGTGCACGAGCGCGAGCGGGTGGTGAGCGAAGGTCCCCAGGCACCATCCGAATCCGAGGTGGTCAGCACCTTCAACCCGGGCTGGCGCGCCGTCCAGCTCGTCTATCTGGTGTTCGGCGTTATCGAGGGTTTGATGCTGATCCGGCTGGTGCTGAAGCTGCTGGGAGCCAACCCACACGCGGGCTTCTCGAACTGGGTCTACAACGTGACCGACGTCTTCCTGGGTCCGTTCAAGAACATCCTGCCGACGATCGGCAATGAGCAGTCGTTACTCGAGATGTCGGTCGTGCTGGCGATCCTGGTCTACGCGCTGCTCGGATGGGCCATCGCGCGCCTGGTCACGATCATCTTCTATCGCAACGTGACGGTGGCGCGGCGCTCGGGCGGACTGCGCCCGAGGGGTTTCTAGCCGCTCAGCCCAAGGGCACCCTCTCCCCTAGGGGAGAGGGCTGTGGCGAGAGGGGCGCGGAAAGAGTTACCCCGCCCGCAACCCCGGCTCCGCGGCCAGGTCGCGGATATCCTGCACCTGGCGGGTGATCCAGCGCGCGATGTCGTTGGTACGCACGACCTCGCGCGCTCCCTCGTTGCGGCGCCGCTTCTCCTCCACACCCATGACGATCGCCTGATGCATCGCGTTGGCGGTCGCCTCGATGTCGAAGGGGTTGATCGACAGGACGTGAGGCTGCAGCTCTTCGTGGGCGCCGACATTCTCTGACACGACGATCACGCCGTCCGAACGGTTGACCAGAGCGCCTTCTTTCGCGACCAGGTTCAGGCCGTCGTACACGGAGTTGACGATGAGGACGTCGAAGTTGCGCATCGCAGCCATCGCTTTGCGCACGCTCTCGCCAAGCTCGAGCCGGATCGGCTGCCACCCGTGCGCGCCGTATTGCGCGTTGATGCGCTGCACGGTCTGGCGAACCTTGCGGACGTAGTTCCGATACAAGGCGACGTCCTGGCGCGATGGCTGCAGGAAGGCCCAGAACTGCACCCGGCCTTTGAGCTCTGGGTGGTGGGCAAGCAGCTTCTCGTAGGCGAGGAAACCGCGCACGATGTTCTTCGACGGGTCTGTTCGATCGATGCGCACGATGAGGTGTTGCGGGCGCCAGTCGCGAAGCTTCCGCTCCTCGACCATGACGCCATGCGAGTACGAAAGCCTTGTCGTGCCCGCGACGTCGATCGAGATCGGATAAGCCCGCGCATAAACGATGCGGCCATCGACCAGCACCGCCCGCTCGCGCTCGTCCACCGCAAGGCCGGCGTTCTCCTCGCAGGTCATCAAGAAGTTGCGGACGTCGAGGCTGGTCTGGAAGCCGACGATATCGCAGCCGAGCAAGCCGAAAAGGATCGCGTCGCGCATCTCGCGCGGCAGCACTTTCCAGTACTGAGGCGTTGGCCAGGGGATATGCACGAAGTGCTGGATGATCGCGCCGTGCAGCTGCTCGCGGACCAGTTTGGGCACGAGGTAGAGCTGATAGTCGTGAACCATCACGAGCGGGCGGCCGGGCAGGCCTCGCGCCACATCGACCACCTTGCGCGCGATCTGTTTGTTGACCTCGACGTATCCGTTCTTCCAGGCCCGGTGAATGCGGCCGTTGATGACGGGCTGATGGGCCAGGTCCCACAGGTAGTGCTGGACGAACCACAAGACCGGGTTTGAGATCACCGAGTAGTACTGGTCGTACTGCTCCGGCGTCGGGGTCACGTAGTGAAGGCGCGTCTCGCTGCGGATGAGGGGTGCCTTCCAGGTCGTCCCGTGCTCCTCGATGAGCGCCCGCTCGCCCTCGGTGCGGGCGCATGCCACCCAATCGGCGCCAGCCACCTCAGCCAGCGTCAGCAATGCGGTGATCACCCCGCCCGCGCCACGCGTGAAACCGCCCTCTGGACGCGGCTCGTGCGGAGCCCGGTTGGCGACCACGATCGCGGAGCTGTGCGGCAGCGTGCGCGTGACGTAGCCGCGCAGCGATGTGCCCGGCCGCCGCCGTTCAACGCTGTCCAGGAATGGAGTCTCAGGATCGTTCATGGCAAGCATCAGCTCGGTGAGGGCTGGGGCGATGGCGTCGGTTGCGCGGACGGCGAGGGCGACGCCTGGGCCGATGCCGTCGGAAGGATCGACGGCAGGACCGAGGGCAGGGCGGACGGCAGCCCGCTCGGCGACGGCGACGGGCTCGGCGATGAAGAAGGCGACGGGGTCGGGGTGCAAGCGCCCTGCAGGAACGGATCCTGCGAGTCGCCGCTACAACCCTGGAGAACGCCAGCGGGTCGCGAGTACCAGTTCCGCATGTTCGTCGGGAGCCCGTTTACGAAGCGCTTCATGATGGTGAGGCCGACGTTTTCGCCGTACGCGCGGATCAGTCCACCACCTCCGTTCGGCGCTGTGTTGCCGACCCACACGCCGATGACGATGTCCGGGTTGTAGGCCATGATCCACGAGTCCGGGATGCCTCCCTTGCCGTTGTCGCTGGTCCCGGTCTTGCTCGCCATCTGACGGTTCCAGCCGAAGTGCCAGGTGTTCTGGTAGTTCTTCAGCACGTCGGTCATCAAGAACGCCTCGCTCTGCGTGAGCACGGTCGTGCTGGTTGGGTTCTCGTACTTGAAAACCGAGTGGCCGCTCGAGTCCTGGACGTCGTTGATGACGCGCAGGTCGATCCGCTGGCCCTGGTTGGCAAAAGTCTGATAGCCCTGCACGTGCTCGTAGAGGGAGACATCACTGGCGCCGATCGCGGTCGACAGATACGGCGCCAGCTTGCTTTTGATTCCCATCGCATGGGCTAGGTCGATCACCTTGGTGATGCCTTCCATCTGCGCGACCTGCACCGCGGGGATGTTGCGCGAGTAGAGAATCGCCGTGCTGGCTTTGATATCGCCCATGCCGCCGTTGTCGAAGTCCCGCGGCATGTAGCCGTTGAAGTTGGTCAGCTTGTCATGGAGGATGGTCGACCACGTGATCTTGTGGTCGCGAAGCGCGGCCTCGTACACGTAAGGCTTGAACGAAGACCCGGGCTGGCGGGGCGACAAGACGACGTCGAACTGGCCGCCGATGGCGTCGTTGCCGTAGTCGGCGGAGCCCACCCAAGCGCGGATCTCACCGGTCTTGGGGTCGGCCGCAAGCAGCGCTGAGTTGTTGACGTTGAAGCCCGCCAGGTCGTGCACACCGTTGGCGACTGCTTGCTGGGCGACCTGCTGCACACCCAGGTCGAGGGTCGTGCGCACGACGATGCTGCCTTGCTGTACCGCCGCCGAGCCGAACAAGTTCTCCAGGTCGACGAGCACGTGGTCGACGAAATGGGGCGCCTTGCTCTGGCGCGCCGTCGCCTGGATGTGGAGCTCGGATTTGACATCCTCCTTGGTCGCCTTGTCGGCCTGCTCGGGGCTGAGGGCGCTCGTCGCCACCATGCCCTGAATCACGTAGGTCTCGCGCTCCTGCGCCAGCTCGTAGTGAACGAGCGGGTCGTATGCCGCGGGCGCCTGAATCAAGCCGGCGAGAAATGCCGCCTGCGCCGGAGAAAGATCCTTCGCGTCTTTATTGAAATATGTGCGGGCTGCGGCTCCGACGCCGTAGGCGCCGTGGCCGAAATAGACGCGGTTCAGATACATGCCGAGGATCTGGTCTTTGGAGTAGCGCTGCTCGAGCGCGATCGCCAGCACGATCTCCTGGACCTTTCGGGTTATCGATTTCTGAGGCGTGAGGAGCTGGATCTTGACCAGCTGCTGGGTGATCGTGCTGCCCCCCTGGTGCAGTCCGCCAGAGGTGATGTCGACCCATGCGGCGCGGGCCGTGGACAGTGGGTCGACGGCGCCGTGGTTGTAGAAGTTGCGATCCTCTGCCGCAAGCACAGCCTTCGGCGCGTAGGAGCCCATCTCCTTGAGCGTCAAGGTGACGTGGTAGTGGCCGGCCGGGCTCCAATCTTCGATCAGCTTGCCGTTGCGATCGAGCACCATCACGTCGCCCGCGGCGAGCACATTCTGGCTCGGATCGGGCAGGTCCTTGATCGCCCACAGGACGTAGACCGTCATGGCGATCAGCAGGGCTCCGACCAGCGCCGAGATCCACACCTTCCTGGCCCACAACCAGGCGATGGGGCGGAGCCAGAGCGCGCGCTGGCCGCGGCCAGCCACCGGTTCGCTAGCCACCCTTCGCGCTCCTCCTCCGAGCACTCATCTGGGCGGTACTGCGCCGCGTTCGAGCGCTACGTCAGAGACAACGCTCGCTCAATTCACCGTACCCGAGAACGAGTTCAGCCGAACGGGTTAGCTGAACTCGACCGCGATGAAGCCGTAGCCGTTCGAAGCGACCACCCACGCGGTGGCGACATAGTTGTACGGACCGAGGATGTTGGCGCGGTGGTCGGCGCTGTTCATGAACATGGTGTTGAGCTGGCGATCGTTGATGCCCAGCGACCAGTCACCGACGTTCTCGCCTGCCTGGTGGCCGAGGCCGCAACCGAGATCCACCTGCGGTCCATTGGTGTGAGACAGATACCCCTGGGCCGCGATGCGTTTGGCGTTGCTCACGGCGACGTTGTAGAGGCAGCTGCTCCACGTCAGCGGACCGAGGCCGCGCGCGGCACGGTCCTGGTTGATGAGCGACTGCTGTGTCGAGTTGATGACCAGGGCCGGGCGTGACGGCGCCCGCGTCGTCACTCGAGGTGGGGCTGCCGGGGCGGCGGGAGGCGCGGTGGGAGCCGCGGTAGGCGATGGGCTGGGGCTCGGCGGGGGCTGGAGCTTGCGCGCTGGATCTTGCGCCCGATCGGAGGTGGTGATCGCAGCGCCGGCCGCCGGCTGCCTCGACGCGGTCAGCGTCTGCGCGCTGTCGGAGTGCTGGCGGGCAAGGCTGATCGCGCCGACGCTCGTGGCGACGGCAACCGCGATGAGGAGTCCCCCGAACCAGGAAGCAAGCCGCATGGCAGACGGGAGACTCTGACGTTTGGGGGATGCCTATCTTGCGTTCGTTTGGGTTAAGGCTTGTAAAAGAGATCGTGCGCTTGTCTTCGGGGCCGAACGGAGCGCGGTTTCAGTCGGGGAGGCGGCTCTTCAGGCGCTCGTACGCGAGGACGAGGAAGGTTTCGGCGATGCGTTCCCATCCACGAGTCTGCGACCACATGAATGCCATCGCCCGTAGTGCCAGCTGCAGCGATTCGTAGAGGCCGAAGCGCTGGAGCGTCGCGTGGGGACGCAGCTCTCGGTAGCGGCGCAGAAATTGAAGGCGGATCTCCTCCGCTGCGGCTGACTCCGCCCAGTCCTTCGGCGTCGACGGTACGAGATACGCGCAGAACTTCCCCAGGTCGTAGCTGGTTTCCGCCGTGGCGAAGTAGTCGAAGTCGAGCAGCGTGTATTGGTCGTTGTGGAACACGAACTGGTCGTACTTCAGGTCGCCGTGGGTTGGCAGCCATTCCTCTTCGGTCGTCCGGCGAACGCGTTCACGCATATGGGTGACCAGGTCTTTCAGGAGGAAGTGGCCCTGCGGGAGGACATAGGCAAATTGCTCCACCACGCGGTCCAGACGCGCGATCTCCCTTTCGATCTCAATCCGTTCGTCGTTCTCGACCCCCGACTCGTGGATCACCGCGAGCGCTTCGGCCGCGGCGCCCGACATGAGCGCGAACTCCGAACTCGTGCGCTTGCTGCTCACAGGGCGTCCGCGCACGCCTTCCTCCAGCAGCAGGCCTATCTGCTCGACGTAGCCGAGCGGTCGAGGCAAGTTCAGATAACCGGGGTACCGCGCAGCTGCTCGCCACAGGCCCTGCACGATGCGATACGTGCGAAGACCCCGGTGGCCAGGTTGGACCTTGCCATAGATCTTGGTGGCTTGACCCCCCAGGTCGATCGTGTAGCAGAGGATCGCGCCGATCTCCGGCGTGTAGCGGACGCGCTCGATGGCGATCCGGCGCGCCAACGCCAGCACCGCGGTCGCATCTTCGTCGAAACCGAAAAGGATGGAGGCGACTCGAACCGGATCGGTGGCCAGGGGCAGGTCGGGCATCCTGGGGTCGTACGGGTAGAACCAGTACGCGTGCTGTGTGTCGGGGAACAGGCGCGGAGTGCCGACGCCTTCGATCGGATCGCAGGGGTGGGTGCTCGCGTCCGACAAGCGAGCCTTTAGCTTCTCCCAGGCTGCCGGATTGAGGGCGCCTTTGGCGACCAGCCGCAGGCTGCGCTCTTCCCCGTCCTTATTGATGTCCAGGGCGAAAGTCGTCCAGTACCAGTCGGGCGGCTCGAGCCTGGTCCCCCGGCGGCGGACGCGGTCGAGCTGCCATCCCGATCCGGCCAGCGTTTCTTCCACAAAAGCGGCTACCGATTCCTGGCTCGTTGCCGCGTCCATGGTTACTCGCGATGCAGTTTGCGTTTCCATTGCAAGCGTATTGCCCTACTAGGGAACGCTGAGCGGGGCGTTCTGCGACATATCCCCGGGGCTGCGGGGTCCGTGTCCAGGATGGCGGCGAGGCAATCGCTCATTTCCACGTGGAGGTGGGCATTTGGAAGCATTCGGCGAATTCGTAGCCAGTCGCCCTGCGCTCGCACGGCACCTGGTCGTCAAGGCGTTCGTCCTTATGGCCGGACTTCTCCTCATGCTTGCTCGCACGTCACCGGCTCTGGCAGCGGACAATTCCCACGGCCAGGGCAAAGCACAAGATCACACGAGTGCTTCCGCAGTTGCTCATCGTCAGGACAGCCCCACGACGAGAAACGAGCACAACATCGGCGGCGGTGACGGCGACGGCAGCGGAGGGAAAGGCAAGGGCGGGGGCGGGACGGGCAGCAGCAGCCATGCGAGTGCAGGCAGCAGCAGCCACACGAGCGGGAGCGGTCAGACGAGCCAATCGTCCAGCGGAAGCGGCAGCACCAGGGCTTCCAGCTCTGGGCAGTCGAGCAGCCAGGCGAGCGGCAGCGCGCATGCCACCGGTGACACTAGCGCCAAGGCCGGCGGCAGCGCGAACGGTAGCGTCAGCACGCACGCCAGCGGCGACAGCAGTGCCAAGGCGAGCGGCAGCACGAGCGCCAGCGGCAGCACCAGCGCCAAGGCAAACGGCAGCGCCGGTGCTTCCCTGACGGCGACCGGGCAGCACAAGGAGGCCGGCGAAGGCAACTCCGACTCCCGGGGTGACGTCGCAGGGGGAAAGAGCGGCAACGGCGACGACAGGACCAAGGCGAACCAGGGCGAAGAAGCCTTGGGGAGCACAGGCAGCGTAGGCAGCGCGGGCAGCGCCAACGTCTCGACCGGCAACTCGACCCGTGTCGGGAGCACCGGCTCGACCAA
>WNGJ01012755.1_pt1 | contig 10527 bp, 10 predicted proteins | sample 5400611 | NCBI WGS metagenome assembly WNGJ01 (sample SAMN13153375, study PRJNA577476) | soil metagenome | isolation source: 40 cm soil or saprolite under Garry oak tree replicate 1 | place: USA:California | collected 2016-06-15
CGTCGAGCAGCATCTTGTCGCGATTCCGGGCCAGCATCTCGTCCTGGTGCGATATTCGAAGGATCACAACTCCGGCGAAGAATACGTCTACAACGATGCGGATATCGACCACGAGAAGACCGTCTGGGCGCGCGAAATCCCCGGAGTGGACCTCACCCCGCTCCTCACATATTTCCGGAATCGCGACGTGTGGGTCTTCGAACCCGATGAAGACAATGAGAGGGTGTCTCCCTACTCGCGGCAAAACGCGGCGCAATAGACTCCGCTCACTTGTCGTCGGGAAATTCGACGCTTTCCTTATTGTGTTACTCCCTCCAACAAATCCGGGCGGTTCCGCCGCGTCTTTTCGAGCGCCCTCTCCCGGCGCCAACGGCGAATCTCCTCGTGATTGCCGCCGAGCAGGACTTCGGGCACCGGCCAGCCGCGGAATTCGGCGGGGCGCGTATAGTGGGGGAAGTCGAGGAGAAGGTGACTGGTGACTGGCTTGCCCTGAGCGGAGTCGAAGGGTGATTGGTGACTGGTGGATGGCGCCGCTTCACTGACGCAAGCTCCAATGGCAGTGAACGATTCGTTGACTGAGGAGTCTTCGTTGCCGAGCGCGCCGGGAAGGAGGCGCGTCACGGCGTCTACAATGAGTGCGGCTCCCAGTTCGCCGCCCGAGAGCACGAAATCGCCGATCGAGAGTTCGTCGGTTGCCAGATGCTCGGCCACACGCTCGTCGACTCCCTCGTACCGCCCGCAAAGCAATATGATTCGGTCGAGTTGCGCAAACCGGCGCGCAGTATCCTGACGAAATAATCTTCCGGAGGCGGAGAGAAGAACAATCCCTGTTTCGTTCGAGTCGGGTCTCTCAACTCTACCTGATCTCGTTGCTTCATGTTGGGGCACGGCATGCCGTGCCCCTACAACTTCGAGATCTCCGGCGTTTTCTCTGTGCTCTCTGTGTTCTCCGTGTTGAACTCTCTCTCCCAGCAGAGATTCGGCGGCATCGAAAAGCGGCTCCGGTTTCAGGACCATCCCTTCGCCGCCGCCAAACGGGCGGTCGTCCACGGTGCGATGGCGGTCGTGCGTGTATTCACGCAGGTCGTGCACGCGCACGTCCACCAGATGCGCTTCGCGCGCCCGCCGCACGATTCCGTAATCGAGCGGACCGCTAAAAAAATCCGGGAAAATAGTTACGATGTCGAATTGCATGGCTGGCACAGTGTACCGCAGCAGAACTCAGCCGCGATTCAAATCCCGCAATCCATCGGGAAGCGCAACATCTATGCGCTTGGCCCTTATGTCGATTCGAACGCAGAACTCCGCAGCCAGAGGCACCAACACTTCGCCCTCGTTCGTTTCTACTGCCAGCAACGGGACGCCGCCGGGGAATTCGACATCGCGGACCGCGCCCATCGCCGAAGCGGCCCCTGCTTCCCACACTTCGCATCCAATTAGCTCGCCGACGTAATAGTTTCCGGGATCGAGCTTCGCTCGCTGCTCCAGTGGTATCTGTACTTCGCATCCGCGCAGCCGCTCGGCGGCTTCCACAGTTTCAACGCCGGTAAAATGAAAGATGGCTTGCCCGCCGCGGCTCGTCGAAAGCCAGCATCGCTGAACCTCCACGCGACGGGGTGTGCTGCGGCCATCGGCGAGCCACACTTCGCTTAAGCTCGGCAAACGTTCAGGGAAATCAGTCAGGATTTCGGCGGCCACTTCGCCGCGAAGGCCGCGTGGGCGCAGAATTCTCGCCAGGGTAACGCCGGTGAAGGTTTCCGCGGGCACTCTATTCGAGGATTTCGAGTGTGAGGCGCTTTCGAAGTTTCATTCCCGCCGCGCCGAGGATCGTGCGCATGGATTTCGCCGTGCGTCCTTGCCGGCCAATTACCTTGCCGAGATCCTCGGGATGTACGCGCAATTCAAGAACGGTCACCTGCTCGCCTTCAACCGCACGTACTTGAACTTGTTCAGGATGATCCACTAGCGCCTTCGCAATCGCTTCTACAAGGTCCTTCATGGGGCCCTCCGCCACTCGCATTCGCGGGTTCAGCTCGAATTTTCAAAAGCATGGATCCCGTGGGCCGGGGGGATCCCCCTGAGCTGCCGCGCTTCCCTAGAGCGGGAACTCAGGCGATTTTTTGGGCATGCAGGAAGCTTCGAACGGTGTCGCTTGGCTGGGCACCGCATCCAAGCCAATACTTGATGCGATCGGCGTCCAGTTTGATTTCCGCCGGGTTCTTCAGCGGGTCGTATGTTCCCACGACCTCTACAGTCCTGCCATTGCGGGGCTTGCGCTTATCCAATACCACAACCCGGTAAAACGGGTGCTTTTTCTTGCCGATCCTAGCCAGACGAATTGCCAGCACGAAGACTTCCTCCTGCCGGAGATTATAGCTGGTTCCATCCGTTTGCGATACCCTGCAACCGAAAAGGGCCCCTACTCAGCCCCGTGCAAACAGATGCGATTCCGCGGCCAGAGGTTTCTTCCGAATCGATATACAGGGAACACCCTTCCCTGAATCTCCTTGTATCGCCTCGAGCCATGAGTGATAAAATTTGTGCCAGTTGCTTGTTCCAGCGAACGGCGCTCGAACTTCCGGATCGGTTTGACAATCGCTTTCACGGGCAAATCCTAACAAGGAGATGGTTCATGAATCGAAAATTGAGGGCAGCATTTTTTGGCTGGATGGCTTGCGCGTTTCTGGCGTTGGCGAGCCTGTCGATGGGGCAGACGCCGAGCAACGCGCCGTCGAAAACGCCCACCCCAGCATCCACCGCGAAGGCGAAACTCCTGGACCTGAATTCCGCGACAAAAGAAGAGTTGCAGGCCCTGCCGGGGATCAGCGACACGTACTCCCAGAAGATCATCGATGGACGTCCCTACAAGATGAAGACAGACCTCGTCCGCAAGAAGATCGTTCCGGAGGCGACCTACGATAAAATTGCTCCCATGGTGATTGCGAAGCAGACCTTAGAGGCGCCCGCGACTAAAGCTCCCGAGTCCAAGGCGCCCCCGACGGGGCTGATCTGAGAATCGCTTGTCAGAGATGTCATGAGGCGAGCGAAAGGCGCCAGGAGCCTGAACCAAACTTTTCACTCCCAGCTTAAACGGCGCGATAGGGATTAAGATGCGCCGGTGAGCTTGCCAAGGCCCTTGAGCCGGCCCTTGGCGGCGAGCGCGCCGTACTGCTTCATCATCTGGCGCATTTGCAGGTATTGCTTCAACACCTGATTCACCTCCTGCACGGAGGTGCCACTGCCGCGCGCGATCCTCTTGCGGCGTTTGCCATCGATCACATTGTGGTCGTTGCGTTCGGACGTCGTCATCGAGTTGACGATGGCCTCGATGCGCTTCAAGCGCGATTCGTCGACTTGCACGTCCTTCGGTAAATTCGCCAGCGGGCCTATTTTCGGCAACATGCCGAGCACCTGCTCGATCGGCCCCATCTTGCGGATCTGGCGCAACTGGTCGCGGAAGTCTTCCAGAGTGAACTCGCTTCGGCGCAGTTTACGTTCAAGCTCCGCGGCCTGCTTCAGGTCCACGGTCTGCTCGGCGCGCTCGATCAGCGAGAGGACATCCCCCATCCCGAGGACGCGCGAAACAATGCGCTCCGGATAAAAAGCATCGAGGGCGTCGTACTTTTCACCCGTGCCCACGAACTTCACCGGCGCGCCCGTCACCTTCCCGATCGAAAGCGCCGCGCCGCCACGCGCATCGCCGTCCAGCTTGGTCAAAACTACGCCGGTGAGGCCTAGCCTCTTGTGAAACTCCCCTGCCGACCGGACCGCGTCTTGTCCAATCATCGCGTCAGCGACAAACAGAATCTCCGCGGGCGCCAGCTCCCGCTTCAGCATGCCCAGCTCTTCCATCAGGGTGTCATCAATGTGCAAACGCCCGGCGGTGTCCACCAGGATTACGTCATGCGCGGAGAGTTTCGCTTCGCGGATTGCGCCGCGCGCGATTTCGAGCGGCTTGTCGGTGCCCGCGCCGGGCCAGCAAAGCACGTTGACCGCCTTTGCCACCTGCGCGAGTTGTTCGCGCGCCGCGGGGCGATACACGTCGGTGGAAACCACGAGCGGCCGGTGGCCGTGCGCGGCGAGCCACTTCGAGAGCTTGCCCGTCGTGGTCGTCTTGCCTGAGCCCTGGAGCCCAACGATCAGCCAGACCGACGGCGGGCGCGAAGAGAACAGCGGCTTGGCGTGCTTGCCGAGCAGCATCGCCAGCTCATCGCGCACGATCTTGATCACCTGCTGGTCGGGTGAGAGCTGCAGCAGCACCTCAGAGCCAAGTGCCTGCTCGCGAATATGCTCCAGCAGCTCGTCGGTCACGCCCACGTTGACGTCGCCTTCGAGCAGCGCCTCGCGAATGCCCGCCAGCGCTTCGTCCACATGCTCCTGTGTGAGCTTTCCTTGCCCACGCAGGTTTTTGAAAACTCGCTGCAGCTTGTCTGTCAGGTTCTCAAACATCAGGTTGCGTCCCCATTACTTGTGTTGCAAGAATTGCGGTCTTCGCTCGCATTCCATTCTAGCAGGATGCTCGAGGGCTTGCCGAGGGGTTGCGCTGCGGTGGATTGAAGATTCGCGTTTGACTAGCGCGCAGATGGCATTGCGCTTTCAACGCCGAAGCCAAGCCAAGTGGGTGCCGCGGCATTCCGGGCAATAGTCTTCTTAGGGCCAATTTGCCGGAGTAGCACAGGTTTGATAATCGAAGTCCACAACGCGTAGCACTTCGCAGTGGGGTGCAACCCATCCTCGACAAACAAATCGCGGGGAGGTTTATCTTGCGCATAGAACATGGGGGTAGCAACATCGATGTACTGCACGCGGTCCTGCGTCCTAGCGAAATCCTGAATCAGCTGGTTTGCCGCTTTCATTTTCGGCCACTCGTTCCACCTCAAATAGGAAGGCTTGATGGACATGATGTAGATCCATGTTTCCGGTAGTTCGGAATGGACGATTTTGACGAATTCCCGGGCGTCGCTCGCGACCATTTCGGGCGTCTTGGGCGATCCTGCCGCCAGGTCATTGTCGCCCTCATATGCCACGACTGCCCGCGGACGGTAGGCAATCACGATCCTCTTCGCGTATTGGTTCAGGTCAGTGTATTGGGAACCCCCAAACCCGCGATTGATGACGTCAAGCGGTTTCATTTCCGCAACGAGCGTGTCCCAGAGCCGTATGCTTGAAGCGCCAGTAAAGACGATGCCTCCAGGTTTTGGCGGATTCGCTTTGTCATCGTCTTCAAACTTACGAATCGATGATTCCCAGTTCTGGGACTGCGCCACTGCCGTTGATACCAAGCAATCGTGGACACCCAAGCCTAGAAGAAATACAAAAATGAGGCTAACACCAACACGATCTCTTCGCATGAGGTAGCTGATTAACTGGTTCATGACGCGCAGCCTACACCGGGTGGCGCGAAACAGCAACACGCGTCCTTACGCCCTACACGATTTGCCCGCGCCAATGTCTCGGAGTTAGAACAAAAAAAGAAGGAGGAAGCAAGGTATGCCTCCTCCTTCAGCCTTCCAAGAAAATGAGTACCAGCTTAGCTGAGCGGCGTGCTGGACGCAGTGGCGGCGGCAGGATCGGCCCGGATCACACCACTCTGGTCCGTGAAGAAGCTGCGTTGCCCGCTAACGCCCTGATTCACTGCTTTTGCAGTGATCGTGTACGATCCGACGACTCCGCTAGCCACAGTACCTATGTAAGCGATCTTGTATCCGCTATAGTGCGCCGCAGTCGGTGGGTTTGGAAGTGGCCATGGGGGCGCTCTCGCCGACGATTTTCAGGAAGCGTTACGCGAACCGCATTGCCTCACTTGATAATCAGATGACTCGGCGGTTGCTCAGCTTGAGCGAGCCGATAAGAAATTGGCTCTCCATCGTAAATTGAAGGGCAATTAGAAATCCAACATTTACGATGCTCTTGGCCCGCGGTTGAAAGGACGAATTCAGTCGTTGCGCTCGCTAAGTGCGCCTTGCATCGCACGCCTCTTCTTGACGGGGTGTTATACGAGCACGCTAAAAGTACCCCACGCCCCAAAAGCGTACGATTTCCGTTTTAGCCTCCAACAACCCCGCGCCCATACACCCATGTTCCTTGGATTACCAATTCACCTTGATGGCGAACTGGATTTCCCTCGCCGGTTGCTGACCGTTCGCAAACAGAGTGATCTGACCCGCCCCCGTTGACGATCCGTCGGAGTTAAAAAGCGCAGCGTTGCCGTCGCCGCTGCCCGGCTGCGGCGGCACGAAGTTGTCGTGGTTGGTGATGTCGAAAAACTCCGCCCGGAACTGGATGTTGAACGCTTCCGAGAGGCTCTTGACCGGAAAATTCTTGAGAATCGAGAAATCCAGGTTCACAAACCTCGGGCCATATAGGCTATTGCGGCCGACATTACCCAGCAGATTCGCGCAATAGACCATCCCGCTGGGAAGGGCCGGCGGAGCGTGTGATGCCTGGGAAAAATCACCGCACTGGGGGGCCAGCGGCGAAGACGCAGACACCATCGGGAGAGTGAAGCAATTCGGGTTGATCCAATTTGGCGAGCCAGGCGCGCTTCCTGCGTAGCCGTGGAAGATCGGATCGCAGCCGGGAACGCGGTTCGGAAGGCCGAACTGGTCGGTGCCGCTGTTTCCCAGACCCAGGGGATCACCCCCGATGATCGGAGTGGTGGGAACCCCGCTGTTGATCGCGAGGATGCTGCCCACCTCCCATCCCCCCAGCGCCGTCCTTGCAAAACCTCCGAGGGACTTGGGCGTGGGGATATCCCACAGGCCGTTGATGGACATCGTGTGGGTAACGTTGAAGTCAGAGGGGCCGCGGAACACTTTCGGCAGGAACCAGAACGGCGCGTTGAGACCATTGCCGAAGGTATCGCCGGCGATCGTCTGCGAGCTGTCATCAAGCGACTTAGCAAACGAATAGGCGACCTGGAACTGGACGCCGTGGGTGAGCGTCTTCTGAAGATTCACGTTCAGTGCGTGGTAGTTGGAGTCGCTGTTCCAATAGATGTACCGAATAACGCCTAAAGCCTGGTTGACCTGCGCATTTGCACCCCCGCCTGGGGGTGTGGTTGCGGTGCCGTTGACACCTCCAGTGAATCCCGGGGTGCAACTCGTCGGACCATTTGGTGCACCAGCTATTGTGGGGTAACCGCACGGGAAAAGGTATCCCGCGGAGGTGAGCTGGACCGAAGGGGTGCCAGCGAGCCCCGTCCCCGTCATATTGCCGTCGTCTCCGCGGAACAGCAGGTGAACGGCGTGCGACCCTACATATCCGAGCGTGAGCGTTAGATCTGGAACGATCTGGCGCTGGATGTTGAAGTTCCACTGCATCACGTAGCTTCGGTGGGGATTGGTCTCGATCGTCGAGGCGGACAGGGGGGCTAATGCCGCTGGATTTAGCAGCAAATTCTGTCCGTTGCCGGCGGCAAACTTTCCTGAGACCGCCTTGGTGCTCTTGAATATCATGAACGGCGCGGCCTGGTTTGCCTGCAGGATAAAGTAGCCCGGCAGCGGCTGCACGTCGTAGATTCCGAATCCGCCGCGGACCGACGTCTTGCCGTTCCGGAACGGGTCCCAGGCAAATCCAATGCGGGGCTCAAAGTTACGAAGCGTTGGGTTTGAATAGTAAGGGCCAACGCTGTCGCAGGTTGTGCCCGGCTGCGGAGGGACCCCATAAGTTGCTGCCGCGTCGAATTGGGTCCCGCACCGGAGGTTCGCATCGGCGGTCGTAGTGGAGCTCGGTTCGGCAATACTCACCAGGCTGGCGAACTTGCCCAAACCGTCCTTCAGCACCGTGGTCATTTCGTACCGCAGGCCGAGGTTGAGCGTTAGGTTGGAGCGGAAGCGCCAGTCATCCTGGAGGTATCCTCCGACCAGGGTCTGCCGGAATTCCCTCGGGGTGATAGCCTGCGGCAAGCCCGCCTCGTAAGAATCCCCTATGCCTTGAAGGAAGTTTGACAGGCTGCCAAACCTCCACTGCCCGCCTGGGTTCTGGAAACTCTCGAGGTTGTAGCGCATCCACTCGACGCCCACGCCGAACTTTATGGAATGGGTTCCATGGGTCCAGAAAGCATCGTCGTAGGCCTGGTAGGAATTCCAGGCGTGGATACCGTGAGTGGCCGAGTTTACGCCGCCGAAGAATCCACTAATTCCGTTAACGGCAACCCGGGGGGCGGTTTGCCCCGGCATGGTGCCCAGGTTCGTGTCGGCGGCTGCTGGATTGATCGCCGAGGGGGTAAATACGTTGAGAACGTGATTGCGGTTGTAACCGATCCGCGCGGCATTCACGAAGCTGGAACTGAACGTGTGGCTCTCTTCAATCGCGACGGTCTGCCGCGTAGTGTGCGAGTTGACGAGGACATCATTTATTTTGTCGGGCTGAGTGTAGTCCGTATCGTCATGCAGATACGTCCCGAACAGGGTGTCGTTTGCGCTGATCCTGTGATCCACCCGGGCGGTGTAGAAATTCTCGGGCACAATTTGCAGCCCTGAGAAGACGAACCTCCCTACATTCGGATCCGATGTGGGACCAGTGGCGTGCGGATACAGCGCCAGCAGCGACACGGTGTAAGCGTTCGTTGCTGCAGCCCGAGCAGCGTCGGATGGAACCGTGATCGAAGACGGAATCCCCTTCGCCTGACGCAACCCTTCGTAATCGCCGAAGATGAAAGTCTTGTCCTTAATGATGGGTCCGCCCGCCGAGCCGCCAAACTGGTTGCGGCGGAACGGCGGCCTCGGATGGCCAGCGGCCCTGTCAAAGTAATCGTTCGAGTCGAGAGAGCTATTCCTGAGGAACTCGTAGACGTCCCCGTGGAAGGAGTTGGTGCCCGATTTGCTGATTGCGTTCACAACCCCGGAGGAAGCACGTCCATACTCGGCCGAAAAGCCGCCCGTTAAGACGGAAAACTCCTGAATCGCGTCCACACCCAAGGTGCCGCCGATTACGCTCCCTGGAGTGGCGTTGGCGTAATCGACGACGCTGATCCCGTCGATCCGGTAGTTAGCGAAAGTCGTCGATCCTGGCGACGCCGGGCTGAAGGGCGGCAAGCTGAGTCCAGTCGCGCCCGTTCAAGGGCAACTCGCGCACCGTCGCCGACGCGACCTCGCCGCTGAGCGCGGACGAGGTGAGTTGTACCTGCGGCGCCTGCGTAGTCACCTCGATCGTCTGAGACGTTTGCCCGACCTTCATGGAGAAGTTGAGCAGTTGCTGGGCGCCTACGCCAAGGACGACGTTCGGTTGGACGGCCGTGCTGAATCCCTTGGCCGACACCCTGACCTCATAGGTTCCCGCGGTTATGTTGGGGGCCGTATAAAAACCGGCGGAATCCGTCGTGAAGTCCCGGGTGACCCCGGTAGCTGCATTCCTGACGGAGACTTGCGCGCCGGGTATGGCCGCGCCGGAAGCATCCGTGACGGTGCCCGAGAGAGTTGCCCCGGTCACCTGTGCGTGAGTCGAAACAGCAACAAACAGATTGAAGACAAGCGCAATCGAGACGGCAAGAACTTTTGAGACATTTCTGTAATCCGAGCCAGCCACCATACACCTCCCCGATGATCGTGTCCCGATCATCCCTAATGACCTCAATTTTTTGGACGGTGTCCCGGGAATCGTTAGAGATTGAGAGGCGGCTCGGTTCATTTTACGCCGCCCGTTCCTCGATCGAGTGCTGATTTCTACTGAGAGGGGCTTTTAGCGTCCACAGATCTCGATAGCCCATGATACGCCGAAAGTTCGCCTCGGTCGTGAGCAGAGCGGCAGCCGCCCACTGCGGTACCATCTGGCTGTCACGCCAGTAACGCACCTTCCGGGTCCTCAGCCTCACACCGCTGTGTGGGCATTCAATGGGATTGGTGCCCGTCGCGCAAACCTCCAATGGAAGCTGGGTCACCATCAATTTTTATATTCGAACCGACTTACCCCGAAACTGCTATCTGGCCGGCATTAGATTCCGAGGACGTTGCGGTGTCAAGCAGTTTTTTGGGGAGGCGAGCTGCAAGGTCTGAAAGACACCAGGCTAATCATAACCTCCGCAAATGTAAACACTTGAGAAGCCTCACTCATTATGTATAGTCCATGGGTAGGAAGATCATCAGCGGACTTTGTAGTGTGTTTCTGCAACAACAGTCTGAGCACTGGGGCGGATCGACGGCAGATGCTGAGAGCAATTTTCGGCCCCGCAGCAACGATGCGGGGCCTTTTTTCTCCAAATGCCGGATTTAGTGGCGTGAGTGCATGAAATTCGGCCACCTTTTCAAAATGAGCTTGGGACAACACGGTGATGATCGACGAATTCAGGCTTAGAGACAAAGAGCAATATTGCTTCCTAAAATGGGATGTCTTGGCGCCCGCGGCAAATCAGCCCAACTTTCGCAGTTGAGCTCTTGTGATCAAGATAAAGGAAAGTCGTTAGGCCAGTTCTCTGCTCGTCGCATTCCGGTTCGAAGATATGTCGCGAGGGTTATTCTCTTGAAACTCTTCGAACCGCCTCTCCGGGTACCTTCTTTGCCTCCCGGCTCTGCCTCACGAGTCCAGCAA
>WNGJ01009190.1_pt1 | contig 10526 bp, 12 predicted proteins | sample 5400611 | NCBI WGS metagenome assembly WNGJ01 (sample SAMN13153375, study PRJNA577476) | soil metagenome | isolation source: 40 cm soil or saprolite under Garry oak tree replicate 1 | place: USA:California | collected 2016-06-15
CGCGGCTCCGGGACCCGTCGTGGTGGTGGACCGAGTCGGCGTGCTCGCCGACCTCTACGCCGTGGCGGACGTGGCGTTCGTGGGCGGCGGCTTTCATCGGGCCGGCCTACACTCGGTCCTCGAGCCCGCCGTGTTCGGTGTCCCCGTGACGGTGGGACCGCACTGGCACGCGAGCCGTGACGCCCAGCTGCTCATCGCGGGGGAAGGGGCCGTGGCCTTGCCGGCCGACGGCCGGCAGGCGTTGCACTCGCAGTGGCTCGTCTGGTTCCACGACCCGGCGGCGCGCCGCAAGGCGGGCGCCGTGGGCCGGCAGATGGTACAGGCGGGGCGCGGTGCCGCGGAGCGGACCACGGCCCTCGTGGAGCGGCTGGTGCGCGATGCCGGGCGCTAGCGCCCGACGACGACCCCCTCGTAGGTGACGGAGCGCGGCGCCACCAGCCCCAGCGTCAACGCCGTAACGAGCAGGTCGGTCCAGCCGGTGCGCACATGGATGCGGAGGCTCGCGATCGACGCGCCGGCACCGAGCTGTCCCGCAAGCAGATCCTCGAGCTTCGGTTCGGACACGGTGAACAACCCCAGCAGGACGTGGATCGGGTGCTTGGTCACGCGGAACGGCGTGCCCGTAGCCGGCGATTGGGCCGGCTCGGCCATCGTCGCGGTCACGCCCAAGTGCGAGCTGTCGAACGTGAGGGCACACCCGCTCGCGAGCAGCGCCAGCGCGATCACGGTTGCGCGCGCCATACGAGACTTCACACGGCTCCTGGGAAACAGAGAGGCGCGCCGGGAACGGCGCGCCCCAAAGGTAGTCGCTTCCAATGCGCTTGTGAACCCGTCAGAGCCCCAGGCTCGGCCGGATGTCCACGTGCACCCCGACCCCGAGCGTCCTCATGTGGCCGCCGCTCGGCAACTTCTCGTAGTCGACGGCCGCGTGAACGCCGAACAGGCCGAAGCCGAACGTCAGGCCGCCCGCGATCCCGAACTCGGTATTGGTCTGCGCCGAGCCGGTGCCACTCGCGCCCCGGTGACTCACCCGTAGCCCGGGTGCCACCCAGGGCTCGAGGTTGAGGCCGGGGACCGGGAGGTCGATGGCGAGCCCGATGGCCGCCGTTCCACGCGTGTTGGTGACGGAGTCGCTGAAGCTCGCGACCCCGCCCTGGAGGTTGAGGGAGATCGGAATCAGCGAGCCGCCGATGAGTCGGTAGGCCGCCGAGGCACCGTACTCCTTAACGTTCGCGCCCGCGCCCGTCGGGTTGCGCACGCCGGCCGTCGCGCTCAAGGTCAGGGCGGAGAGGCCGAGCGCGGCCCGCCCGGCGATGGTCGTCCCCTTCCCCAGGCTCGAGTCGGGCAGGCCGAGGTCGAGGGCCACCAGCAGACCAGTCCCGGCCTTGGGGCTGTTCCAGACGGGCATCCCCGGCAGCTGGGCAGCCGCGCGTCCGGGGCCGCCGGCCGTGGCCAGCCCGACGCATGCAAGAGCCAGCAGCGCGCGCTTCATGGATCGCCTCCACCCAGATGACGTGAGTGCGTGCCAACGCTAGGAACCCGCCGCCGGCAAGTCAACACCGGCTCCTCAGTGCACCCACACGGCAGCGAGCGACACGCCGTCCAGATCGCCGAGGCCGGCGCTCAGGCGGGCGTCGAAGGTGTGGCCGAACCGAAAGTCCGCGCCGAGCCCGAGCGTGAAGTCGAGATTCGAGGTGCCATTGCCGGCGACCAGCGTCGCGGTCGGCTGGACGTAGGGGACGATGCTCACGGTAGAGCCCTGGGGATCGATGCGCCGCCCGAGCGAGAGGCCCACCGGGATGAAGACGACCGATCCGCCGCTCACGAGCGCGCCGCCCGCCCCGAACACCAGCGCACCGTCCAACGGGAAGTCCACGGTGTGCGTGATGACCCGCTCCCGTGCCTCGGCACCGAGGAGCAGCTCCGTCTTGCAGCACGCCCCCGGATCCCACATGCCGCCGCGGAACCCAATGTCGAAGCGGGAGCCGGCGTAGCGGTACACGCCTTCGAACGAGGTGCCGGAACCGCTGGGGAACGCGATCACGACACCGAACTCCGAGCGGCTGAACGCGCGGTACGGTGCGTTGAACGACGGCATCCCGGTCGCCTGCGCGCGCAAACCTCCCGCGAGGATCGCGAGGAGTCCCGTGATCAACACCGTGGAGTGACGCCGCATGCCCCCTCCTGGAGAAGGGTCGTGGATTCGGTAGTGAGCAGTACCCGATCGCTTTCGCGTCGTTCCGCGGCGGCACACAAGCGACACGGCCCGCCCACGTGCGTGGACGGGCCGCGAAGTGTGACGCCGCTCACGCGGCAAGCGTTCGCTCGGCTAGTGCCAGAACGACAAGCCGAGGCGCGTGCCGATGGCGAAGTTGCTCGGCAGACCGCCGCCCTTGAAGGTGTAGCTCAGGAACCCTTCGACCCGGCCGGCCGCGCTCTCGTACGGCATCCGCGTCCCCACACCGCCGCCGATGGCGAACTGGGTGCTGGTCGAGCCCGGCACGCCGATGACGACGAGCCCGAGCCCACCGGTGACGTACGGCGCGTGGATCAGGTTGTGCGTCCCCGTGCCGCGCTTCAGCTGGTACAGCACGTTCACACCCGGGAGGAGCGTGTAGATCGTGCCGCCCCCAACCGAGCTGAGCGCAAACGTGAGCCGCGGCTCCCACATCATCTTCGAGCGGCTGAGAAAGCCGACCCGAACGTCCACGGGAACGCCGAGCTCGATCCCCCCGCTCCCGCCCGAGGGCTTGGCGTAATCAGCGGCGAAGTCGACGCCGATTTCCTGGCGGGGGGCCGACGAGCTCGCCCCCGCCTTCTTCTGAGCGGACGCAGGTATAGCGAGCAGCGCGAGACCGCCCACCAACACAGCACTACCAAGGAGCTTCTGCATGGTCGTCCTCCTGGTAAAGTACGACTTGCTGGATCTAGGGCGCCTCACTGACCCCAACCTCTAAGAAACTTCCTCCAATCTGTCAATAGCGGGACGCGGAAAACGGCCCGCCGCTGGTCACGGAGGGGTTTGAACGGAGGGGCCTTCCGACTGCGAAGAGTTCTCCGCACGGTCCGCTACGACCCGCACGCGGTTACCCAGGACCTGAAGGAACCCGCCCGCCACGCGGAAAGCGCTGCTCGTGCTGCCCTGCTTCACGCGGAGGGTGCCACTCCCCAGCAGCGTGAGAAACGGGGCGTGACGCGGCAGGATCCCGACCAACCCGTCAAACGCCGGGGCGACGACGGCGTCGGCCTCGCCATCGAACAGCGCCCGCTCGGGGGAGATAACGGTGACATGCATCACGCGTCAGGCGATTGCGAGCCGCTGCGCCTGCGCCACGACTTCGTCGATCCCTCCCACCATGTAGAACGCCTGCTCGGGCAGGTGATCGAACTCGCCCGCCACTACGCGCTCGAACGACGCGATCGTGTCCTCGAGCTTCACGTACTTGCCCTCGAGGCCGGTGAATTGCGACGCGACGAAAAACGGCTGCGACAGGAAGCGCTGCACCCGGCGCGCCCGCGACACGACCAGCTTGTCCTCTTCCGAGAGCTCGTCCATCCCCAGGATCGCGATGATGTCCTGGAGGTCTTTGTACCGCTGGAGAATCCGCTGCACCTCGACCGCCACCTTGTAGTGCCGCTCGCCCAGGTACTGCGCGTCGAGAATGCGGCTGGAGGACGCGAGCGGATCGACCGCAGGGTAGATCCCGAGCTCCACGATCTGCCGCGACAGCACGACCGTCGCGTCCAGGTGCGAGAACGCCGTCGCCGGCGCCGGGTCGGTGAGGTCGTCGGCGGGGACGTAGATCGCCTGCACGGACGTGATCGACCCTTTCTTGGTCGACGTGATCCGCTCCTGCAGCTCACCCATCTCGGTCGCCAGAGTGGGTTGGTATCCCACGGCTGACGGCATCCGGCCGAGCAGCGCGGACACCTCCGAGCCTGCCTGCGTGAAGCGGAAGATGTTGTCGATGAAAACGAGCACGTCCTGGCCCTCGACGTCGCGGAAGTACTCCGCCACCGTGAGACCCGACAGCCCGACGCGCAACCGCGCCCCGGGGGGCTCGTTCATCTGCCCGTAGATGAGCGAGCAGGAATCGAGCACGCCCCCTTCCTTCATCTCGAGGTACAGGTCGTTCCCCTCGCGGGTGCGCTCGCCCACGCCGCAGAACACCGAGCGCCCGCCGTGCCCCATGGCGACGTTGTGGATCAGCTCCATGATCACGACGGTCTTGCCCACGCCCGCCCCGCCGAACAGGCCGATCTTGCCGCCCTTCACGAACGGGGCGATCAGATCGACGACCTTGATCCCCGTCTCGAACACCTCGGTCTTCGGCTCCAGGTCGACGAACTTCGGGGTCTCCCGATGGATCGGCCACCGCTCCGCCGTGGGCGGGATCGGCTTGCCCTCGTCCACCGGCTCGCCCAGGACGTTGAGGATGCGCCCCAGCGCCGCATTGCCGACGGGGACCGTGATCGGCTCGCCCAAGTCCACCACCTCCATGCCGCGCACCACCCCATCGGTCGAGCTCATCGCCACCGCCCGCACCTGATTGCGGCCGATGTGCTGCTCGACTTCGGCCGTGAGACGCACCGCCGGCCCCCCGTTCCCGGGAGACTCGATCCGCAGCGCGTTGTAGAGCTCCGGCAGCTTCTCGGGCTCGAACTCCACGTCGAGGACGGGGCCGATGACCTGAACCACTTTCCCCACGTTCTGCTTCGTCTCGGCAGCCTGCTTCTTGGGTCCGTTCTTCGTTCGAGTCGCCATGTAGGTCCCCAGTTGTCAGCTGTCAGCCTTCAGCCGTCAGCAATCGCGGTGCCCTTATCCTTGCAAAGCTTCCGCCCCGCCCACGATCTCCGCGATCTCCTGCGTGATCTGCCCCTGGCGCGCGCGATTGTACGTGCGTCGCAGCACCTCGAGGATCTCGCCCGCGTTATCCGTGGCGTTCTTCATCGCCGTGCGTTGCGCCCCGTAGAAGGCCGCCGCCGTCTCGACCAGGGCACGGAACATCTGGTTCTCGACGTACAGCGGCAGCAGCCGCTCGAGAATCGCGTCGGCGGACGGCTTGAGAATGTAGTTGACCGCCCGACCGCCGGACCGCCCGTCCGCCCGGGGCGGGGTGACCGGGAGGATCCGCAGCACCGTCGGCGGGCTCGAGATCGCGCTCTGGAAGCGCGCGAACACCACCTCGACGGCGTCCAGCGTCCCCCCCTCGAACGCCTGCATCAGCGGCGTCACCACCTCGGCGGCGTGCGCCGCCGTCGGCCGGTCACCGATGTCGGTCCGCTGCGACGCGATCGCGCGGCCCGCAAACTTGAAGAACCCGATCCCCTTCTTCCCGACGAGATGCAGGTCGACGGCGACCCCGGCGGCTTCCAGCTCCTGCAAACGACGCCGCCCCTCGCGGATCAGGTTGGCGTTGAACGCGCCGCACAGACCCCGATTCGCCGTCAGCACGACCAGGGCCACGCGCCCCGCACCGATCGGAGGCGGGCCGGGCTGTCGCAGTAGCGCGAACCGCTCTGCCAGGTCTGGCGAGTACAAGTCGGCGATCACCTCGGCGAGCGCCGCCGCGTACGGCCGCGCCGCCACCACCCGGTCCTGCGCGCGTTTCAGCTTCGACGTGGCCACCAGCTCCATCGTCTTTGTGATCTTGCGCGTATTCTGGACCGAGCGGATCCGCCGCCGCAGCTCCCGGGGCCTCGCCATCTCACCCGCTCCCGAGCGCCTTGTACTCCTCGATCGCCTGCTTCAACCGCGCCGTGAGGTCATCCGAGAGCGTTTTGCGCGTGCGCAGCTCCTCGCCCACCTCGGGATGCTGAGCCGCCATGAACGCATGGAAGCCATGCTCCCACTCGCGGATCGTATCCACCGCCACGTCGTCGAGGAAGCCGTTCGTCACGGCGAAGATGATCATCACCTGCTGCTCCACGGGCATCGGCTGGTATTGGGGTTGCTTCAACACCTCCACGGTCCGCGCGCCGCGATCGAGCTGCCGCTGCGTGGCCGGATCGAGCTCGGTGGCGAACTGCGTGAACGCCTCGAGCTCGCGGTACTGCGCCAGGTCGAGCCGCAGCCGCCCGGCCACCTGCTTCATCGCCTTGATCTGCGCGTTCCCCCCAACGCGCGAGACCGAGATGCCGACGTTCACTGCCGGCCGCACGTTCGAATAGAAGAGGTCGGTCTCGAGGAAGATCTGGCCGTCGGTGATCGAGATGACGTTGGTGGGAATGTAGGCGGAGACGTCGCCCGCCTGCGTCTCGATGATCGGCAGCGCCGTGAGCGAGCCCGCACCCATCTCGTCCGACAGCTTCGCCGCGCGCTCGAGCAGGCGGCTGTGCAGGTAGAACACATCGCCGGGGTACGCCTCGCGGCCAGGCGGCCGCCGCAGCACCAACGACAGCTGCCGGTAGGCGGCGGCCTGCTTGGAGAGGTCGTCGTACACGCACAGCGTCGCCTTTTTCTCGTCGAACATGAAGTACTCGGCCATGGTGCAGCCCGAGTACGGCGCGATGTACTGCATCGGCGCGGGCTCGGAGGCCGAGGAGACCACCACGATCGTGTAGTCCATCGCGCCGTGCTCCTTGAGGCGCTCCACGACGCCCGCGACGGTGGAGTTCTTCTGCCCGATGGCGACGTACACGCAGATCACGCCCGTGCCCCGCTGATTGATGATCGTGTCGATCGCGATCGCGGTCTTGCCGGTCCCGCGGTCCCCGATGATCAGCTCGCGCTGGCCCCGGCCGATCGGGATCATCGAGTCGATCGCCTTGATCCCGGTCTGCAGCGGCTCCTTCACGGGCTGGCGGCGGATGATCCCCGGCGCGACGACGTCCACCTTCCGGTTCTGGCTCGTCTGGACAGGCCCGCGGCCGTCCACCGGCCGGCCCAGCGCGTCCACCACGCGCCCCACCATCGCCGGCCCCACCGGCACCTCGAGCACCCGCCCCGTGCGCCGCACCTCGTCGCCCTCGCGCAACTGGAGGTAGTCGCCGAAGATCACGGCACCGATGTTGTCCTCTTCCAGGTTCAGCGCGAGGCCCGTGATCCGCGCCCCCGTCTCAGAGGAGAGAAACTCCAGCATTTCTCCCGCCATCGCCTGCGTGAGGCCATACACTCGGGCGATGCCGTCCTTCACCTCGAGGACGGTGCCCACCTCGCGGACGTCGATCTCCGCCAGGTCGGCGGCCTGGATTTCCTTGAGGAGGATGTCCTTCAGCTCGCCCGGTCGGAGGATGGAATCGGTTGCCATAGAAGTCCGTAGTGGAGGCTTGTGAAATTTATCACATGATTGTCAGACTCGCGACCTCGTCCTGCCTCTGACGAACCGCGTCAGCAGCCCCCGGGGCCCGAGGTCGGCGAGCTCGCGCACGGGGACGCCGGCCACCCGCCGCACCGCGGCCGCGAGATGCCGCGGCGAGACAAAGCCCAGGATCCGCACCACCCCCCACACGCTGTACGCCGGATTCCCGAGCAGATTCGCGGCGCACGCGGCGCGCGCCAGATCGATGACCCGCTTCAGGTTGGGCGCCCCTCCCGCAGCGAACTGGCGCGACAGGTGCTCCCGCGTGACGCGCAATGCCGCTGCCACGTCCCCCGTCGTGATCGGCGCCGCCACGCGGCGCAGTACCTCCTCCCACGCGGCGAGCTGCAGGCGGTCGCTGAGCCGCAGCAGCTGCGGCGCCTCGGCCAACGCCGCCCCCAGGGCGACGCCGGCGGTGCGCGCCGCCACCCACTCCCCCGCCACCGCGTTGTCCACCCCCTCGACCAGGATCCCGGCGAACCCCGCGCCGTGACAGGCCGCGAGCAGCGCTCCGTCCTGGGGGCGGAAGGCCGACAGGGCGTGCATGGGGATCCGGGGGAAGCGGCGCGGCAGCGCCAACCCCGCCTCCGGCGCCGACTTCACGTCCAGCACTACGGCATCCACGAGCCGCTGCGCCAGCAGTCGCTCAACGTCCCCGAGGCTGCGGCACAATCGTACGCTCCCCGCCGCGCTGGGATAGCCCCGCCGCAGGGCGTGACGCGCCTCGCGCCGCGGGTGGAAGACGGGAACGACCGCCGTCAGGGGTTCCCCCCCCCCTCCCCCTCCCCCTCTCCCTCCCGCTCGGCGGCCAGCGCGGCCACCATCTCCGCCGCGCGCTCGAGCACGCCGCGCGCGTTGTCGTAGGAAATCATGGCGCGCGACTCGTCGAGGGAGCGCCAGGCGCAATCGGTGATCCCTTCTTCCACCTGCGGCACGGGCTCACCGTCCTTCGACTCGAACAAAAAGAAATGACAATACTTGTGAATCGTCTTGCCCCGGAACCGGAAGTACCAGTCGATCACCTGGATCGGACCGTGGACGCTCAGGTCCGAGAGCCCCGTCTCTTCCGCCACTTCACGTCGCGCGGCCTCAGCGGGCGGTTCCCGCAGCTCGAGGTGGCCCTTGGGGAAGCCCCAGTTGCTGTAGGAGTCTCGGATGAGCAGAAAGCGGACGGCACCGTCCGTGCCCCGCCGGAACACCACGCCACCGGCGCTCGTCTCCCGCTCGGCGCGACGCTGGCCGCGGGTCACGTCCCCGCCCCTCCCCGAAATGCGGAATGCGGAGTGCGGAGTGCGGAATAGATCGAGCAAGCGTCGACACGGGAGGCCGCCACCCGGGATCGAAGCCGACCTGTCAATTCCGCATTCCCCATTCCGCATTCCGCATTTCTTTAGAAGACGCTGAACGTGAAGTACTTGCGGGGATTCGCCTGGATGTCCGACAACAGCTGCCGCAGCTGGATCATCGTCAGCGCGGTCTCGCGATACAGCGTCGAATCGGAGACGAGCAGGCCGAGCGTGCCGGTCCGGTTCGCGATCCGCGACATCACGGTGTCGGCCGACACGAGCACGCGGACGAGGCTCTCCTGGTTCTTGTGCGCCGCGTCCATGAGGTCCCGCAGGTTGGCGGACGCGGTCCGGAGGTCCTGGCTCGTGGCCGCCGAGTTGTTGAGGATCGTGGCGAGCTGGCCTTTGTTGGTGGCGGTGTCGACGCGGCCCAACGTGGCCGACAGGTCGGTGGCGGCGTGGGCGAGCAGATCGGAGCCCTGGCGCAGGTTCGCCCCCACGTTGCCGAGCACGGCGGCTTGATCGTTCGTCACACGCACCAGACGCTGAGCGACCTGCCCAAAATCGCGGATCGAGCGTCGCAGCTCCACCACCGCCTCCGAGTCGAAAGCGCTTTGGACCCGGCTCGACACCGTGGCGATGTCGGTCGCAATGCGGCTCGCCTGGGCCGTCAGCTGCCCGATGTCGGGGAGCGTTGCGCCCGGCCACTTGCTCCCCGCCCCCAGCGACGCCTCGGTGACGGCCTGCCGCAGGTTCGGATCGTCGGGCAGCTGGTCCTGGGGGACGAGCGTCGCGGCCCACTCCCCGAAGAGGGACGCAGACGCGGCGATCACGGCCGGCTTGGCCGGAAGGGTGACGCCACTGTAGATCTTGAGGTCGGCCTCCACCCAGTTGCCTGACGCGAGGCGAATCCCCTCCACCCGCCCCACCCGTACCCCTCGCAGCACCACCGGCGTCCCGACACCGAGGCCTCCCACCGTGCGGAAACGCGCCGTATAGACCGCCTCGGTTCTGCCGAGGTGAGCGCCCGAGAGCCACAGGGCCCCGGCGACCACCACGGCGAACGCGGCGATCACCACGACGCCGACGGTGAACTCGTTCTCGCGCTTCATGTTGGGCGCCCCTCGATGAACTGCCGTACCACCGGGTCTTCCGTCTCCTGGACCGCCGCGACGGTGCCGACGTGGCGGATCCGGCCCTCGTACAGCATCGCGATCCGGTCGCCCACGGTGTAGGCGCTCCGCATGTCGTGGGTCACGACCACCCCGGTCACCCCCAGGTGTTCGCGGGTTCGCACGATCAGCCGGTCGATCACGGCGGACGTCACCGGGTCGAGCCCTGTGGTGGGCTCATCATAAAGGATATAGCGGGGACGCAGTGCGATGGCCCGGGCGATGCCCACGCGCTTGCGCATGCCGCCCGAGAGCTCGGCGGGATAGCGGTCTCCTGAGCCGGTCAGGTCCACGAGGGCCAGCGCCTCCGCCACCCGCTCGCTGATCTCCTCCTCGCCCAGGTCGCGGCGTTTGAGCCCCAGCCCGACGTTCTCGGCGACCGTCATCGAGTCGAACAGCGCCGCAAACTGGAACACGAAGCCGATGTCGCGCCGCAGCGCCTTGAGGGCCTCGCGATCGAGGGTCGATACGCCACGCCCATCCACCGACACGTCCCCGGCGTCGGGATGCAGCAACCCGACGATGTGCTTCAAGGCGACGCTCTTGCCCGTGCCGGAGTAGCCGATGATCACCATCGTTTCCCCGTCTCGGACTTCGAGCGTGAGCCCGGCGAGTACCGCGTGGCCGGCGAACGCCTTGTGGAGGTTCTCAAACTGGATCACCGCAGCAGCACGGCGGCCCAGAACGCGTCGAGCACGAGGATGGCGACCGCCGAGTACACGACGGCCCGCGTGGTGCTCCGGCCGACCCCTTCCGCACCGCCCCGC
>WNGJ01011490.1_pt1 | contig 10526 bp, 9 predicted proteins | sample 5400611 | NCBI WGS metagenome assembly WNGJ01 (sample SAMN13153375, study PRJNA577476) | soil metagenome | isolation source: 40 cm soil or saprolite under Garry oak tree replicate 1 | place: USA:California | collected 2016-06-15
GGCAACATTCCTGTATTCGTAATATGTTACAAGCACGCTGCATCCGTGAAGATGCGCGGGCGAAAGCACTTATCTATTGTGATTTTACTGCGGACGCCTTCCTGACAGGGATGGTGCGCAGAACCGTCGGGACATTGTTACTGGTAGGGCAGAAACAGCTCAGCCTTGCCGAATTTGCTGCCATTGTGCAAAATGCGGATAAGACGCACCCCGGTTCAGCGGTCCCACCACATGGGCTGTGCCTGGTACGGGTTGATTATCCTGAAGAATTTGGAGTATCAAACAATGATGAAGACATATAGCGCCAAAGCCGCTGATCTGGACCCCAAATGGTATATTATCGACGCAGAGGGTCAGGTCCTGGGTCGCCTGGCATCGCAGATCGCGCAGATTCTGCGCGGCAAGCATAAACCAACGTTTACCCCACATCTCCAAAGCGGAGATTTCGTGATCGTCATCAATGCAGAAAAGATTGCTGTCACGGGCAGGCGTTTGGATCAGAAAGTCTATTATCGCCATAGCCAGTATCCTGGTGGTTTGAAGAAGACGACGCTGCGTCAAACACTTGAGGGCAGGTTCCCTGAGCGCGCACTGGAGCACGCGGTACGGGGTATGGTTATGCATAATCGCCTCGGTGCGGATATTATGTCCCACCTGAAAATCTATGCTGGCCCGACGCATCCGCACCAGGCTCAGAAACCTATTCCCTGGACAGGCCCGCAGTCATTGCTAAAGCAGCCTACTGGGACTGCCGAGGCTAAGTAAACAAGAAAGAGGAGAACCTACCTTGGCAGATACCATCAAAGGTGAGTATTACTACGGTATGGGACGTCGCAAGACGGCTGTAGCCCGCGTGCGCCTGTACCCAAATGGTGATGGCAGTATAACCGTCAACGGGAAAAGTGCTCAGGCCTATTTTGGCACTCGTGAAACCCCGGTTGCCACAATGAATGCCCCGTTGCGTTTGCTTGATCTGGGCAACGTCTATACCATCACGGTTCGTGTTATTGGTGGTGGCACCAGTGGACAGACGGGCGCTATTCGTCACGCGGTTGCTCGTGCTCTCGTGCGCGTAAATCCTGAATGGAAGCCGACCCTGCGCAGAGCTGGCTACCTCACTCGCGACCCTCGTATGAAGGAGCGCAAGAAGCCCGGCTTGAAGCGTGCCCGCAAAGCACCACAATACACAAAACGCTAATAGCCTTCATCCTGGACGTAGGGGCGCAATGATGACTTTTAACAAAATAACTCAGACACCCGTAGGTGCCGATTTATCGTGCACATGGCCGATTGATCGGCCCTCCGTGGATGTTCCGGTATCCGGATTATTTTGTTAATCTGCATCATTGCGCCCTGTGGGATGCATGGACTCCCCTTCTTTACACTTTTTTGCCTTCCAGTGCCTCCACCCACTGCCCCACCGTGAGCAAGAACGGCATATCTGGATGCTTCTCACGCAACCGGACTGAGAGCGCCGCCGCTGGTGGAGGGCGCAAGCCCGCTCTATTCAAGGTCACCTCGTCCTGGAAAAGTTCGGCTGGTGTACCGGTGAAAACGCGCTTACCATCGCGAAAGGTCACGACGCGCTGGCAATGTTCGGCAACGAGTGACATATCGTGGGTAATCACCAGAATTGTCTTTCCCTGCCGGTGCAAATCGCGCAACAGGGACATGATTCCCTTGACCATATTGTAATCCTGGCCGGTGGTCGGTTCATCCACAATCACAATTTCCGGCCCCATCGCCAGCACAGCCGCCACCGCCAGGCGCTGCCGCTGCCCTTTGCCGAGGAAGAGGGGATCTTCGTTGGCATACTGAGTCAGGCCTGCCACCTCCAACGCTGCATTTACCGCTTTACGCCGCTGTGCCGGCTCAATCCCCAGGTTAATCAATCCATATTCGACCTCGTCGCTGACCTTACGACGAAATAGCTGGTGGTCTGGATTCTGGAAGACATAGCCAACCGAGGCAGGTAGACGCGCTCGTACTTTACGGGAAGCCAGGTCTTGCCCCTGTACCAGTACTCGACCCCGCGTTGGCCGGTAGATACCCGCCAGGATTTTCGCCAGCGTGCTCTTGCCACTGCCGTTTGGACCGAGCAACGCCAGGATTTCGCCGCGATGGAGTGTAAGATCGACGCCTTGCAGTGCCACCGTACCATCTTCGTAGTTGTACCAGGTATCTGCAGCCGTCACTATCGGCTCCTGTTTTACCGTGTCGCGCGAACCTGAAGCGCCTGCGGAAACAGCAGCAATATCAGGTCGAGCGATACTGCTGCCTTTACCTGTATCAGTGAAGGGGGCATCGTGAAGCGAGCGCTCTTCCGGTTGTCCTGCTTGAGTGTGAACGAACCCGGCAAAGGCTATCTCTCCCTCTTCCGGAGTGAGCGGAGGACGCGCATGATAGGTATAACCTGTCAGCCACCAGATGCTGGTCAACTCGCCAACCGAAGCGCCGCAACGCTCCAACAGGGCACGTTCAGCATAAAAATCATGGGGTGGGGCAACCAGTTCAATGTGCCCCTCATTAAGCAGGGCGATGCGATCACAGAATGCCGAGAGGGTGTCGGGGTCCTGCTCAACCAGCACGACAGTCATCTGGTAATCTTTCCGTAATCGAGCAATCGTTTCAATGACTTCGCGCTTACCAGGCGGGTCAAGGTCGCTGGTAGGCTCATCGAGAAGCAGCACCTGAGGTCGCATAGCGAGAAAGGAGGCTATTGCAACTCGCTGCTTCTCGCCGCCTGAAAGGTCAGCGGGATGGAGATAGGCCGCGCCGTGCCACAATTGTTCCAGGCCAACGCTGCACAGGCTCGCGTAAGCTCGTCGGAGTATCTCTTCGATGGGAAGCCCCTGAATTTGCAGGCCAAGCCCGAGCTCGTGCAAGAGGCTCATACGCAAAAACTGGTTCTCTGGGTCCTGCAACACCATGCCGACGCGGTTGGTGGCAGGCGTCCTCGCGGTGACTGGCTCACCTGCTGCGGTTATCGTCCCACGGAAATGCTGCGGCAGTTGTTCTGGCGTCAGGCGAGAGCTGTAAGGAATGGCCCCAAGCATAGCGCGACAGAGCGTCGTCTTGCCTGCTCCGCTTGGGCCAGTGATGCCGAAGCATTCGCCAGGCTCGATCTCCAGGTCTATACCGCGCAATACCCACGGGCTAGACTTTTCGCTAAAAGTGGGATAGCGCCACCAGAGGCCATCAATCACAAGAGACATAGCGGCTCCTACACACCCCTTCAAAGCAGCGTTGTCACCGCAGGATGCGGTCCCAGCGCGAAATACAACAAGAGGAGACAGAGGACAGCGACGCCCCAATCGATCAAGCGCCACGGGCTGCTTTCATAGAAATCCGCCATTGGTCGACCAAGGGTATAACCCCTTGCCAGCAGCGCATCGCCAATCTCGGCGGAGCGGCGTATCATGATCGCCACAAGGGGGACCGCCGTACTGGCTAAATCGCGTAGACGACGTATAAAACTGCGTGGGCGAGTCGCTATGGCGCGGGTAATCTGCGCCTGGCGGATGGTCTCATAGTCGGAGAGGGCCAGGTCCAGTGAGCGAAAAACGGTGCTGAGAAAGAAGATCACTGCTTGAGGACAGTGCAACTGGCGCAGCGCCCCGATCAGTTCGACGTCACGCGCGGTCATCACGAGCGCGATAGAGACGATAATCATACCGGCATAGCCAATCGTTTTGGTCACAGCTACCAGCAGCCCCTGGTCACTCACCAGCAAAGCCAGAGGATGGAAGAATGCCACCTGTGCGATACGCAATTCGGGAAGGTGAACCCACTGTGCGAATACAAACGCTGTCGCGATGCCCACCACAATACCGAGAAAGAGCCTGCGCGTCCACAAAAAATATCCCACGACAATCACAAGCAGGATGGCTTGCCAGGGAGCCAACCCTATCACCAACTGCCCCGCATAGATGGGAAGTTGCAACAGCGTGACTTTCCCCGGCACCGGGTTGAAAACGATCCAGGTGATGAAAAGCGCGAGCAGCGCAGGCAGGGTGAGCAAGAAATAGAGGCGTGCAACCCCTGGACTTACTCCGCTAAGCGCGAGTATGAGCACTGCTCCTGACCAGAGTACCACCGCTCCCACAAGATCAGGGTGGCTTGTGTTGATGGTTCTCAATAGCGCCGCCGACAAGCAGAGGACGAATAGTGTGCGTGCCAGCAGGTGTACTCTGGCGAAGGGCGCGTTTACGTGCCGCGAGAAGAGAAACGAGCGTACATAGCGTCGTCCATCTGGTGGCAACAGGAAGTTCTGAGGTACATCCTGTGGATGCTCTGTTTCGCTGTGATGTAAGGACCTGTTAGCCTGTGCATGCGGATTTCCTGTCTGCGAGAGCATGTGTTGATTCAATGCACTTCCTCACGAGACCCGGGGCAAGAAGACAGCAGGATAACTGGCAGGGTTGATCGTGACGATCTTGATCTTCTGTGGATCACCGGGCATGATATAGCCGGAAGAGAGGTGAATAGTGACCGTCGTAGGATCAATTCCTCGCTGTCTTTTGATAAAGGCAAGGGCGTCTTTTTCTTTCATGCTCTTCACGGCATTCTGTATATCCTGCAGTTGCGATGATGGAAACTGGTACTGCACGTCGCCAGCGGCGGCAATGTCGATCAGTACATTTCCATTGTTGTCTGCACCTTTGATTAAAGGTTGACCAACCTGAATCATCGAGTTGAGCAGTATGTAGTTTGCCCCCATTTTCTGGACCTGCTGCTGCAATAACGAGCGTGCCAGTTGCCGGGCGTCCTGGCTTACAATGTAAGCTGCCTGTCCTTGTTGTCCAGTGATCGAAACGGTCACAGATGTGCCGTCTACACCGACCTGTGGATTCACATCAACGGGGGCATCCACAAACTGAATCGTACCAACCCGCGTACCGTTCTGGCTATGGATCTGCGCGCGCAAGTCACTCGAAATTTTATCGTCCAGGCTCTGTCTGAGTTGCGCGGAGAGACCATCCACGTCTGATTGCGCTACAATCTGTTGACAATCAAAGAGAGGAGGAAGGATACATCTCTGCCCCGTCGTCTGTCCTGATAGAGACCCATCCTTGCTGCTGTTAAGGGTCTTCACCGGAATGGTTGCTGAATTTACATCAACGTTTTGCTGCGAAACGCTCCCCTTTATATGGAATACTTGCTTGATGAGTTGTACCTGCGGTCCGAAATTCACGTTGCCACTAACATCCAGCGTTGGTTGCACTTCTGCGAAGAAGAAGAGTACGGCGGTCGCGAAGAGCAGGAAGACGACCAGCAGCGTCACAATAGCAAGAGTAGGGTTTCTACGCGGCCTTGAGGAGCGTGGCGGATTGCTGGGAACGTTGTTGGCAGTAACTGGCGTGTGCGTTGCCGTTACATGCGGTTTTTCCTGTATATTCGCGAGATCGAAATTGACGGTAGGAGAGCCATAATCATTCTGATCAAACGCATCCAGCCCTGGTGGGCGAAAGGACGGCGAAGAAGAGCGCGGAAAAACATCAGAGCGATGTAGCGTTTTGACTTGCTGTTTATTATTTCCCGCGTAATTGGAGATCAAATCATCACCTGGAACGGGTATGAACGGGGGTGTCGCCGACGACGTTTTCTGCGTCGATGACGCGTTGAGATACTGATAGGCGTACTCGAAGGCGTTCAGCACATCTTCGGCTGTTGCGAAACGATCCGCGGGATCGGCGGCGATACAGTTATCGACTACATACTCCAGTGGCTGAGGTAGAGAGACGCGTTGATCGGCCGAAGGAAACTGGCCTGCCAACAATTGATAAAGAATGACGCCGAGTGCATAAATATCGTTGCTGGGAGCGGAGGTTCCGGAGAGACGCTCAGGAGCCATATAGGCGGCGGTTCCCATTTCCGTGCCTGCTGTGGTCAGGGGTGGACTGGCAGCCATACCCTGCATACTGGCTATGCCAAAATCGATGAGGCGTACATAGATCTCACCGGAATTTCCTTCTCGATCCAGCAGTATATTATTGGGTTTGAGGTCACGGTGGATAACGCCCCGCCGGTGGATATAAGCCACTGCCTTGACTAAGGCAGTAAAAAGCTGGTGTACCTCGACCAACGATAGCGGACCAGCCTGTAAACGCCGTGAAAGAGTGCCACCAGAGATATAGGGTGTTACGAGGAAAAGGCGTCCCTGTTCTTCGCCGAATTCAAACAATGGCAGTATATGTTCGTGCTTGAGATACGCATTCACCTCGGCTTCCCTGAGAAAGCGCTTGCGCGCGGTCGTGTCATGTACCAGGTCAGAGCGAATAATTTTGATGGCGACTTCGCGGTCAAAAGCCGTGCGCTGGTGGGCAAGATAGACTTCACCCATTCCGCCAACATCGATACGACGGATCAGGTCATAGTTCCCGAAACGGAACTTGCTCTGCCCTTGTAGCCCGACACGCTCGTGACCGGAACCTTGTGGCTCTCTCATTGATTTGTTTTCAGGTGTCATAAATAGATGCTCTATAAAGCAAGACGCATATCCCGGTATATGTTAAAAAAACAGCGTTTATAAGCTTTCTTGGGGGATGGATGAAACCAGGCAAGAAAATCTTGACATAAGTATCCATCGCGCCAAGTGCAGTATAACACTTAAGGATGTAATGGTGCAACGAACGAACAGCAACACGGGATGCGCAACGAGGGAGAGACCTCAGGTAAAGTGACTTGGGATCGTACTTTATTACATACATACATGGTTATCGGGTCTTGCTGGCCCCTACGCACTCATCCATTCCGGGTTATTTCGTGACGGGAGTTTCCGCTATCATGGGAAGCGAATTCAGCCTGGAAACGGGTGGAGAGCTATGATTATCTTTGATGAGGAAAGGCCGTCGGACTCGCCTTTTGTCGAGCGGATCTGGCGCAGCCATAGTGAGGGCACGGCCCCGTTTCTCTCAATTGCCGTGAGCCGCTGCGAGCTGGTAGTCACCAAACTGCATGGCAAGATCACGATGACCGTGCGAGGGCCAGAGACCAGAGCCACGCCTCTTGGGGACAGCCCCTCCGATGGGGAGTGGTTTGGCATCCTCTTGAAGTTGGGCGCGTTTCTGCCGCATCTGCCTACCAGAAGTCTCCTCGATACAGGCGTGACCCTACCTGAAGCGACGGACAACACCTTCTGGCTCTCTGGTTCTGCCTGGGAATTTCCTACCTCTGACAATGCGGAGATCTTTGTCAGACGGCTGGTGCGTGCCGGGCTGCTGGTTCGCGATCCCGTCATCGAGGCCGCCTTACAAGGGCAGATCAAAGACCTTACGCCACGCTCCGTCCAGTATCACTTCTTGCAGGCAACCGGGATCACCCAGAACATGGCGCGACAAATCGAACGTGCCCGCTCTGCCACCCTCCTCTTACAGCAAGGCGTCTCGATCTCCGAGACCATTCTGGAGGCAGGGTATTACGATCAGCCACATCTGACGAGATCGCTTCAGCGCTTTATTGGACAAACCCCTGCTGAACTGCTCCATCACAGCCGACCAGAGCAACTTTCGTTTTTGTACAAGACAACGCCTTCCTCTTGAGGTATGCTCTCCCCTGTATCATGACAACAGCCGACAGAAGCGCGGCGTTGAAGAAGAGCGGTGAACCTTCTGAGCGCCGTCCCAGCGCTCACCAGCTCGTAAATAGCGTGAAGGTTCGACAATTTTTGAGGCGAAACATACTTACTGGAAAAAAGAGGAGAATCCCATGCCAACAGTCACTTCTCAAGACGGCACGACAATTGCTTTCGACAAGGTTGGGTCCGGCCCAGCCGTCATCCTGGTCAACGGTGCGATGGCGTATCGTGCCTTTGACCCGAGTCTGGCGCAACTGGCCGAACTGCTTGGCCAACACTTCACGGTCTACAACTACGACCGGCGCGGCCGTGGCGCGAGCTCCGACAAAGAGCCCTTCGCCAAGGAACGCGAGATTGAAGACCTGCAAGCACTGATCGAGGACGCTGGCGGCAAAGCCATGGTCTTTGGTTTCTCGTCGGGCGGGGTAGTGAGCCTGGATGCCGCCGCTGTCACCCCAGGCATTGCCAAAGTCGGGGTGTATGAGCCGTCGCTCATTGTCGATGACAGCCGCCAACCCGTGCCCACCAACTACACGGAGCACCTCACGACGCTCGCGGCCCAGGGGAAGCGCGACGAAGCTGTCGCATACTTTTTGACGCAAGCCGTGGGCATTCCGGCCGAATACCTCGGTGGCATAAAGCAGGATCAAGCCACTTGGTCTGGCATGACTGGCGTGGCCCATACCATTGCCTACGACGCGGCTTTTGTCGGCAATGTCATGCAGGGCAAACCGCTGCCAACTGATCGCTGGGTCAAGGTGACCTTGCCTGTGCTGGTTGCAGATGGTGGTGCGAGCGACGCCTGGATACACCATGGCGCTGATGCGCTGGCCAACGTCTTGCCACACGCCAGCCGCCACACGCTCGAAGGTCAAACCCACATGGTTGACCCCAAAGTGCTCGCCCCGGTCATCATCAAATTCTTTCAGCAATAACACCAGACAGGGGGTGGGATAGACTACATAGCTCGTTTTCTTTCTCCCACCCCCAAGTCAATATCTAAACAGGAGGTGTTCTGAGCAAATCAATGTACAGATAGATCTCTCCTGAGGCAGAACAAGCAAGGAAAAGGAAGGAGCACATCCATGAAACTCTCTCCATCCCACTCAGAACAGCCGGGGGTGTCCACCGCTTTCACCTTCCAGCGCCTGAGCCTGGCAGCCTGCATCCTCCTCGCTCCGCTCTCGATCACCCTCTACCTGATCTCCTGGCCGGGAAATCAGCGCGCGCCTCTCACGCCTCTCATCGCCAGCGCGATGACCGGTCCGACCGACAACACCCTGCACTTCATCGGTGCCATTGCCGCCTCCTTCTTCCTGCCCCTGGGCTACCTGGGCATGTCTCTGCTGGGCATGCGGCGCGCACCCTGGCTTGCCACCATCTCGGCGGCACTCTCCCTGGTCGGCTGGATCCCCTGGGCCGCGCTCATGGGTCTGGATGCCCTAGCCTCTGATATCAACCAGATCGGCAGCACTGGGCAGTTCGCTGCGCTCTGGACGCACTTCAACGGCGATCCTGTCATGACGACCTACCTGTGGATCTACGTCATCGGCCACCTGGTGAGCGCGGTGTTGATCGGCTTCATGCTTGGTCGGCTGCATCTCGTCCCCGTCTGGGCCGCCTGGGCCTTTGCCCTCACCAGTCCGCTCACCATCGTCATTATTCTCATCCATAGTCTCGTCTTCCAGGACGTGCTCAAATATCTGATCTGCGCCCTCTGGATCATCGGTGCCATTGCCGCCGCTCTTGCTCTGCTCACAAACAAGGACCTGGCACCACCAGCGCCATCACCCCTATAATGGCACCACTGCTCAGGCGAAGAGGCCCAAGCCCCTACAGACAGGAGAAACGCCTTTGTTCACGTTCCATTGTAAATTCCAGGATTATTGTAAATTCCAGGATTGGGTGGGAGAAATTTAATGACAGTCTTTCATGCTGATACTTCACATGGGAGGCGGTTTCTCCAGGTTCTCCATGGCCAATTCCTCTGTTTCGCGCTGATTTTCCCACGTTCGCCTCAAAATTCGTGCAGATTTGACCCAATTTACTACCAACATTTACGGGCAATGAGAGCGATAAATCGGCACCTACTGATGGCCGGATGATTTTGTTCATCTGCATAATCGGGCTGGGTGGCTATCAAGGCCACCAGTAGCCGACTTCCAGGGTGGCAGCGCAGGCTTGCGTTACGGCATCTTCACTACCCAGCGCATGGGTGACGGGCGCCAGGAGCGCGAGATCGGTCAAGGTGTCCAGGTGCGTATGAAAAATGTCGGGACCCCTCTTCAGCTCAAAGAGGATAGGGTACCACGAAACAAGCTCACCTTGCAGCGAGCTTGTTTCGTGGTGCGGGGTGGGGAGAGATGTTACGCTTTTTGACCCGCAATGTTCACGAGCCACGACACGCCAAATTTGTCAGTAAGCATGCCAAAGGTATCCCCCCATGGGGCTTTCTCCAGTGGCATGCTGACGTTGCCGCCGGCCGAAAGCTTCTCGAAATAGCCTTGTAATTCGGCTTCGTTGTCACCACTCAGGGACATGCTAAAGTTCGTCCCGGCTTGATACTCCATACGGTTGGGCGTGTCGGAAGCCATAAATGTAATGCCGTTGTCGGCTTCCAGCACAGAGTGCATGACTTTGTTGTCTTCGCTGGGATCTTGAGACGCGTGGTAGTCTTTGAAGGTATTCATCGCCAGTTTGCCCCCAAAGACCGTTTGATAAAATTCCATGGCTTGGCGAGCGTTGTCCTTAAAGCTCAGGTAGGGGTTCAGTTTGGTTTGCATAGTTCCTCCTCGTTTCGTATTTACGTTAGAGAGCTACTCTTCATTATACATTACAATTGTGTTCCACGTTGTTCCCTCTCCTTCTCGCGGCCCTCAACTCTTCCGACGTTCCATGCCCGGATGCCGAACACCGTCATCACGAGAGAACAGAGCATGTTCGTCACGAC
>WNGJ01025110.1_pt1 | contig 10526 bp, 18 predicted proteins | sample 5400611 | NCBI WGS metagenome assembly WNGJ01 (sample SAMN13153375, study PRJNA577476) | soil metagenome | isolation source: 40 cm soil or saprolite under Garry oak tree replicate 1 | place: USA:California | collected 2016-06-15
CTATACCGCAAGCTTTCCCAGCAGTTCAAGCAATGCGTCGTCGGTCTAAACTGGGTCAAGCTGTACATCAGTGACCCGTTTTATCAGTTCATGTTCCGGGAATTCAAGATCACGTAGGTTGGATGCATCAATCGGAACGGAAACCGGTGCTTTTGATGTAAAGGAGCGTGCAGCACTTTGTTTTCTACATGTCGAGAGATAGCTTCGGACGCGGTAGAAGATCTGAGCGCCTTCGAATGACCAAACTGTTTGCCCCAAAAACGCGGGCCCCGGCGGGCTGAACCTGCAACGGACTTGGTTACACGTCGTCCAAACGGATCATACTGGAAGCTGGCCGTCACTCGGACGCTAATCGACGCCAAAGATTCGCGGGCGCCCAACTCACCGCGAGCTAATAGCGGCCCATAGTAAGCCGCACAACATCAGAATCGCACCGATCCCAGTTGCTTTGATGCTGAGTCGGCCGCCTCCTGATCGTATGAATTTTTTGAGAGGCTCGATATGGGAAGTGACGCCACTTACGGTAGTTTGCCCGAAGGGTTCATAGTTGTACTGCGACTGTATAACTCCGACATTGTCGGCGAGTGCGACCGTGCTGCCCAATGCATCGGCCAGATAGCTGCTCGTACCTGTCGCAACCGACCGGGTTAATACTTCGTCCAGGGCTCCATTCAGCAGATTGGCGGTGGGAGCGGCGCCAGACAATTCCTGAACCGCGTTCGCCCCATCGTACAGGTAAGACGTAGCCGAACCTCCAACGGACTTGCTTACGCGTCGCCCAAACGGATCATACTGGAAGCTGGCTGTCACTCCGCGGCCAATCGAGGCCAAGTGATTTCTCGCATCCCAGCCATATGTCTTCGTACTGTCGCTGGTCATGTTGCCGTTTGCATCATAGCCAATCGGGCTTCCGCCCCATTGGGTAAGAGGACGCCGAGCTGACGGCTTGGGGCAAACCTGTGCGGGCAAAGCTGCCGCCGATGCTGCTGCGTCTACGGGCAGTATCATACGTATAATTGAGATCTCCAAGCGTGCTCGTACTGGACTGATAGGTGATTCCGGTCACCTCCGAAGCGGAGTCGTAGGCGTAGTTGGTTGTAGCGCCGTTTGGCAGCGTGAGCGACAGACGCCGGCCTCCCGCATCGTAGCTGAAAGTTACATTCGCGCTGCCCTGCGTCATTTGAAGCGGACGATTCGCATTGTCATAGGTATAGGCGACGGCCGACTGGCAGCAAACCCGGCCCCAGTCTAGCGCGTTTGCCTGAGCTGCCCGATGTTGAAGCTGAGAGACCAGCGCCGAAACCGGCGTGTACACGGTCACGCAACTATACGTGGGCCGATCTCATGAAAAGAGTTTTCTTGGTGGACGTTCTTCAATGCGAACGTTGCGGCGGCCGGATGAAAATTCTTGCCGCAATTCATCCGCCCGATACGACACGAAAAATTTTGGAATGTCTCGGACTCCCGACTCGTGCTCCCCCTCTCGCGCCGGCTGTCTCCAGCCTCACCCTCCATCTTGAGTCATTCTGAGCGGCAGAACTACTACGCAGCAGCACTCGTGTGCCTTGGCGACACTGAAATTCTCTGCGCGCCGGAAATTTGCGTCTTAAATTCCTCGCGCGCCCGGCCTGTATCCTCCGGCAGGTTGACGTAATGTCCATTCCATGACGGCAGCGACGTCGCTTTCGCGTCTTGAACCTAACACCCCGCGCTTATTTTGACTATGCGCACAATCAACCAGGCCAACCGTATAAGCTCGTTGTTGAATCGGATTGTTACCTACGGGGCGGAAGCGCGGAGGTAGGTAACCTTTTCAATCCTGGCGTTGCACGACGCCGGACATATGTTGTCGAGGACATTAACGGCAACCTCATTAGGGGCGCTACAGTTCAGGAGACAAACCACGTCTATGGAAAAAATGGACTGCAGGCAGGGAACTCGTACTTTCCAACCGGCGTCTTAGCGTCATTTCAGGACACCATTTGGACGAGGGATCCCGTCACACAGGATCAACAATTCCACATCGGAGACCGGAAGCTAATAATCGAAGAAAGAGACGGGACGCAACACGGAACTCTAGGAATCTACAGCGACAGAAACTGGGTAGTTATCAATTATGATTGGGGCACGGATAACGGCAGACAGGATGGTAACAAGAAGTACTGTGATAACTGACAATCATGCATATTGCGACGAGGAACAATGAGGGCCCTGATGGTCCATATGTTGGGAGTTCGACGTGAAGCGAGTGCTTTCCCTGATACTTGTTTTGATGGTCGGTTTCAGTTGTAGCGCCACACCGAAGCTGGTGCCGCGACTTGCTTATCAGAAGACGCCGAGTCTCTTTGAGTTGGTACGAGACAGCACTGTGATCGTTCTCGCAACAGTAGCCTCAGAAAATGTGACCGGACCGACGGTAACGGTTGGAGATAACGAACATGTGCGGCTACAGAAAAGGATCTCGATGTTGAAGGCGTCCTGAAGGGAAAAATCGATTCATCGAAAATCTCGTTCTATCGATATCGCTGGTATGACGATTGGATCAAGCAGTCACCGACGATCGACGTTATAGCTTCCGGTGGCCGAAGTGTGTTCTTTCTCGATCGCACTGCCGATGGAACATTGAGAGCCTCATTCGACGTTACGGTTTCAAGAGTACCGATCGTGAGCGGAACACACGATCTCTCAACCGTATCGAGTAGGCCCCTAAACGACCAGATTACATACCTGATGCTCACACCCGGCAACAACGTTTCACCGGATGACTTCGCAGAATCCCTCACCAAGCAAGCACTGGATGTGGAGCCGCTAATAGGTCAGGCAGGAACGTTGGAATTGCTGAAGCCTCTTCTGACGAATCCTTCGGAGCGGATTCGGGCAAGTGCTTGCCTCACAGTGGCGCAGGTTTTTACCGGCCAGTCCAAGTGCCTGGCGGACCTGCCAAGTGGAACTGTTGGACTCAGCCCACAAAGAGTTCAGAGGCTGAAAGCGGAGAATCAGCGCCGCGATGCACTGCTCCGAGAAAGTCTCGAAAAGGGGAACATGCAAGACCTCACACTGAATGGCGTATCAAACAATGCCGGGGGCTTATGCGATTACCTACGGGCACTGACAGAGCACCAAGATCCGGAAATCGCCAAGTTAGCCTCCGGCGTTCTCGAGAAACGGTTTCCGGATTCGGCGCGGTCGGGTTGCCCGGCAATGTTCTAGCCGTTTTCAATTTTTCAATTTTTTTAGCAGGTTATCCACCTACCAACGAGACGTTGAGAGCGGGCTAGATTAGGGCTAGATTACGCGATCAATCGATACGATTCCAGCACGATGGGTCGCTTCATGTCGCCGGGCCTCGGAATTCTGGGGACTACACCTAATTCATTCCAGTTGTTCCAATCGGTTAACGTTGGTTAACGAAATCCGGAAGAGAGCGGCGCTGGCGCGCCGGCTGTAGAAGGTGACACGTCACCCCTGAAAGGGCGCTGCAGGGCGCGGCATCGTCGAAGCACGTTGAATCACCTAGTGTAGTGTCCCAGAAATAACTTTACAGTCGAGTAAACCTTCTTTTCTCCTATGGGCATGGTGGAACTGGCTTTGATTCATAGCAACCGTTCGGAGAGTCTGTAAAGTTATTTCTGGGACACTACACTAGCACGGTGCGCTGAATTCTCAGCTCACCCGGAGGGGTTGGCGTGTTGAAATAGAGAATCCATAGCCAGGAAAGCGCGCAGGTCGGCGTCGTCCTCCGGTGGCATCCTGAATCATCCAAACGCCAGCCCGCTGGAGCCGGCCCAGATGGGATGGAATGGAGCCGGGCGTCCAGCGCAGGTCCCAGTGCGATCGTTTGTCGAGCAGGATCTCAGCGTCCGGAATCGCCTCGATGAGCCCAGCTCCGAAGACTGGCGTGGAATCCGAAAAATGATGTTGGAGTTGCCACCCTGACCCGTCTGCGGGTCTCCAGCTGGCAGAAAGTCAGGTTCTGAAACACCGCACCCCATGGCATCGCTGCGGCCCGCGATTGTAAAAATGGCGTGAACGCCCCCGCCTGGAGTTCCTCCAGGATTCAATTTAAACCGCGCTTCACGGATTGGACCATTTTGTGTAATGAACCACGGCACTGTGTTTTTTTTCGCCGTCAAGCGTAGCAACGGCGATCAGAGGATTCGTCGTTGGGCTCGAACCGCCCACACTCGGTTGAGAGTGGCATGACGAACATTGGTTGGAGTTGAAGCGAGGCCCTAGCCCATCGGGAACTGACTCAAGGCCAACGAACTTCCCGAGCCCATCCTGGAAAAACGCCCCCGCACCCCCGGGTCATGAACTTCCGGAGTCGGCTGTGAACCGTGGCAGGCTCCCATGGTGACGGCTGTGACACCGACCAAAATTACAACGGAGGCTTGCCGACGAAGAGCCGTGGCTAGTCTACCGAAAAAATATCTTGAAAGTGTTGTTTGGAAGAACCGTCTCTGTGACATGTCGGCTCCTTCATTTGTGCTCTGTGGGGAAGCGCGCAGAAGGGTCGTGCTCTTAACCTACGAAGGCCCGATAGAAAACGCAAGCACCTCGGCGAATCGGGCCTCGAATTCTGTCGTCGAGTCCCCATGGGTATGATTAACTGTCCGTCGGTCGTACGGAACAGCGCAGTTGGGAATCTACAACCATAGGGTTCGGTCCGGATGCCACTCCGATCGTTACATCACCGACAGTTTTGGCTTGACCGGGTTTTGCAATACGGACAGGTAATGGTGCATTGGCGAGTTGCTAGCGCGTTTCCAGTTTTTGTTCAATCCACTCGTCATCAACCAACATGTAGAGCCGTGCCGGTGGCTCAGGCGGATGTACCCATTCGGAACATTTTGGACACTTCATAGATAGAGCATTGGAATACGGTAATGATCCAGTCCGAGTAATTGATTCAATCCTGAGTTGCACGCCGCAGTCGGGACACGATACGCCTACTCGACTCATAACAGCCTCGCCTCATTATCGTGCATCGTCTCACTTAATCGCAAACCGTTACTCGCGAGTAATGTTGTCGACCCCTCTTCGATGACAGCTTCAAATGCACATCTATGGATAACCCGCTAAACCGTAGATGTGCTTCTTGGGCCGCTGGTGAATGCGTTTGGACGATACCTCGCGATCAAACGCCGCAGTGTTTACCGATCTTTCTAAGTCCTGACTGGTCGGTATTTTGAAAATGTGGTATCCGTGCGGCGGAATTGTCCAGCAAAGTGAAGGCGGTTTATCAGCGGATTCAGCCGTTGGAAACGGACCCGATGATGAACTTCGATGAACGCGATTTGATGGAGTTCGCAGAACGAGCCGACTGAGGCGGGACGTTTACCAGATGTCTAAAGTATTCCAGCGCATATTCCCATCTCCGGTTCTCACACGAGAGCGCGTAAGGTTGGCCTTCGCCGTCGCGGTTGCGACCGACGTGCTGCAATTGGTCCTGGGTCCTTTCGGGTGGGCGTTTGCCGATGAACTGCTCGACGTGGCGGCGATGATCCTGATATGGCGGCTTATCGGTTTTCATCCGTTATTGCTGCCGACCTTCATCCTGGAGTTCTTGCCACGTGCGGATATGCTCCCGACGTGGACGGGATGCGTGGCGATTGTTGTGGCCCTGCGCAAGCGTCAACACGCCACCGTCCTGCCACCGCCTGGCTCGTCGATGTAGAATCCCGCAGATCACTGGATAACCGTCGCGCCATAAACGGGACCGTCTTGACCGGTTCCGTGCTGTCGTCGTTTTAGCACAGACTATGCATCGCGCTCACCGTACTGCGTAACGTTTTCAGCGGCCGGTGGTCCAAGGACCTGGCCCGTGCGGATGTCGAAGTTGCACCGTGCCACGGGCGGGTGACGTGGCGGCCCATCGATATCGCCGTCCGACAGCGGGCCGTGCAATGGCGAGAAGGCGGAGCGGTTCGATATGCTCGTCGCTTCCTGCCATGTTCCGTGGAGAAAATGTGCGTGGAGCACACGCCCCGCGTCGTTTGAAATTGTACGGATTCTCATCTGATTTATCGCACACCGCCCACGAGAACGTTGCTCAGCCGATGACCCACAGACTACCGCTTAGTCATTTCGTACAAATGGGATTTTGAGAGTTCGGGGTCCATCCGAATTGGTCTATTCATATCCCACATTGGATAGCCGTCGAGATCCCGAACGACCAGAACGGAAGTCATATTACTGACCTCACGCGCAAGCACGATATGTCGACCGTTCCAAACCAGCGGCATTCCCATAGCGGTAACCATTTCTCCGATTTTGAGCTTGAACCCGCTGCGCGCGACCAACTCTTCAGGCCCGATTTGTACCTCCGCAGTGCTGTCTGACATCCTAAGCTGGAAGTACGTCAAACCGTCCACCGCGTATCCTTTGCTCCCCACACTGCCTTCGTAGACTTGTTCAGCGCGCCAGTTGTAGCGAATGCGATCGATGTCGCGCAGGTCGTCCCGCCGGTCTAATGCACCAGCCAAAATCGCACTTAGCAGAAGCATTGCCGCCCCCACAAGAACGCAAAGAAGAAATTTCTTTGACATACACTTCCCTTCTACAGAGGGGCCGCAATCGGCGTGCCCCGGGGAGGTCTTGACTGCATCTGCGAGCGTATTAACGCCGCGCAAGATTGCCAGGCGTGAATCTTCACCGTGAACAATCTGTTTCGTCATTTGGCTCCTTCTTTCTATTTCTTTCCGGCTGCTTTGCCGACGTGGGTCAAAATGCCAACGATCTCGTCTTCGCGTAAGATCAGATAGTCCTGATCTTCAAGCTTGATTTCGGTTCCGGAATATTTTCCAAACAGTATCCGATCCCCCGCTTTCACTTCCAAAGCCGCCACCGAACCGTTCTCAAGCATCTTGCCCGCCCCCACGGCTATGACTTCGCCTTCCTGAGACTTCTCTTTGGCGGTGTCCGGGATAATAATTCCCCCTCTCACCGTCTCCTGTTCATCAACGCGCTTTATCAGAACACGATCGTGTAAAGGTCGTACTTTCATCTTTAGATCTCCTTTTGGACTTTCGTCGAAAAGATTTGTACGTCGTTGGGTGTCGCCAGAGGTCCGGTTTGGTGAGGTCGCGTACTTAACTATAATAGGTTAATAGTATATCTATATCAAGGTTAATCGTATACCACTTATGAACTAATATTGGTTAAGTCATGGAAAGCGGTAAGATCGACAATCATATGGACGTATCTCAATTGGTTCAGCAGAAATTGACCGAGCTGGGATTAGAGCAGCGGGACCTGGCCGATGCGGCGGAGGTTACAGAGTCCTATATTTAGCCGTTATTGAACCGGGAGAAAATGCCGCGCGCCCGGCCTGTATCCTCCGGCAGGTTGACGTAATGTCCATTCCATGACGGCAGCAACGTCGCTTTCGCGTCTTGAACCTAACACACCCGCGCTTATTTTGACTATGCGCTGGTTATTTTGTACTTCCGGGAGCTGTTCAACGGAAAATTAGAGCGGACCCGGTCCGTATGGGATTGCCTCGCCGGCCGTGCAGTAGAACTGGAGGCCGCCGAGCTCCTGCCCGAAATCCGGCGGGCATACGAAGATGGCCTTCTCTCGCCTGAGATGAACATCGAGGAGATTGAAGAGTGTCTATCCGAAGGTAACTGGGAAGATTTTGGGAGCCTGATATCACAAGCGTTTCCTGGTGAGCACAGGCCTGCGCTGGATCACATGACCGGCAAAGGATAGTGGACACGCTCGGATCGAGAACCTTGAGCGCCGGAATTCCCGAAATTTACATTGTTAGACAAATTTGTCTCATGAGTGGGACGTTTCCCGGAAATGAGACACTTCAAACAAACGCGATCGACTCCGTCTCATTCACGATTATTTCCGGACCGTCGACGCCCATTGATGTCTTGGAAATGGTTATTTCCGTGGCGGCGACGGTTAAGTGCGCGATCGATACGATCGTCTCCGTCAAGCAGATCATTATTGGTGAGACGCCCATAATCATTTCCGGACCGGATACACTCATTTCCATCCCGGAGACGAGTATCGGCGAAACGCCGGCGATCGTCTCCGGTTCGGAGATAAGTATCTCCGTCACGGAGATACTTATCTCCGCCGCGGAGATGATTATCAACAAGCCGGCAACGATCATTTCCAAACGCGAGACGGTTATGTCCGTTCCGGACGCGGTCATCTACGGCTCGCACATCATTATTTATAGACACGACGCAATTATCTCCGCTCTGGAAACGGTTATTGGTGCGGCGGAGATAGCTATTTCCGCCTTCGGCACGAGTTTCTTAGCGGCAGAAATAAGTATCTCTGCCGCCGGGAAAACCGCCGGCGTGCCGGCGGGTCTGTTCCCAATGGCCGCTCAACCATCAACGGTTCGCCTGGCTTTCGCCGTTATGGTGCAGGTGAGGCCAGGAGGTCAATCATGAGTCCACGAGTCCGAGCTGTAATCGGGTTCAAACGCTTCACCGATCCACAGCTCGTCACAACGGGCCGCGGCGTTGTTAAGGAGATGAAGGACAACCCGAATTTCCCGAATCCGCCCGAGGAATTGAAGACGCTGGAGAGTGCCGTCGAAGAACTGAGCGCGGCCCTGGCGGCCCAGGTTCAAGGCGGGACAGCCGCAACGGCGCACAAGAAGAACAAGCGTGACGCCGTCATCGAGCTGCTGGTCAAGCTGGCGCATTACGTCCAGGATAACTGTGGTCAAAATCCCGCGGCTCTCTTGTCCAGCGGTTTCCAACTCGCAACCAACAACCGTGCGAAGTCGCCTGTGGGAAAGGCGGCGATTGTGAGCATCGATTCCGGCAGGAGCACCGAGCTGATCCTGAAGCTGAACCCCATCGGCAATGCGCGGATATTTAAAGTGGAGTTGGCGCCAGTGGGTCCGAACAACACTCCGGGCGATTGGGAGGATGCCGGGTTGTTCACCGATTCACGCTCGATCACCGTCGGCAACCTGGTTCCCGGAACAACTTACGTGTTCCGCGTACAGGCCGTCGGCACCACCGGCCCGGGCGACTGGAGCGATCCGGTCGCGCGTATGGCGACGTAGCAGCCTCTCCCTTTGGGAGAGGCCGGCGCGCCAGCCCGCGAAGCGCGAGCCCGTCAGGGCGAAGCCTCAAGGAAAGGGCTGGCGCGCCGGCTGAGGGTATCCGGCCTTGCGACATTTCCCAAGGAGCTAACAATGAACATCGAAGACGAAATCCTCAACATCCGCACAACGCTTGCTCGTATCGAAGGCCGGCTGAGCGTCGTATACAGTCTGCCGGAGCGCGTCTCGATGCTCGAGCAATCGCAAGCCTGGTTGAAAGGCGCATGGGCTGTTTTGGCCGCAGTCTGCGCCTATATCTGGAAAGCAATTTATGCCAAATGAGTGAGCGGATGCGAACGCAAGCCCGCGCGAAGCGCAAGCGCGATAGCGCGCAGCCTCAAGAGAAGGGCGCAGCCATCAATTATAAGGAGGACCGATGTTTGAATTCGTGATTGAACATCAATTTTGGACCACTGTAGTGATCTACTGGATATTCTCCGCAGCCGTGTCGTCGATGCCCGAGCCCGGCGCCAACAGCAATCCGGGCTATCTGTGGCTGTACCGTTTCCTGCACAGTCTTGCCGGCAACATCACCACGGTGTTTGGAACCAAAATCCCAGGACTGAAGACATTCCTCGGCTGATTAAGGCCAGCGAGCCGATATGACAGGCAAGGGGTACAAATGATGCTCTCCACGCATTTTTCCCTGGAAGAACTCATCTTGAACCAAATGATCGGCGGCGCGAAAAACTCCATGCACACGCTCGGTCTCGCGGCCGACATCCTGTCTCCGGCCATCGGCCCGCCCCTCCAGGTCTGCCGCGCCATCGCAAGGTCCGGCATGCTGATCGATCAAGTCATTCACGAGTTCGGAAGGTGGTGCCACGCCGGCTTCGCGCTTGACGGGCACGCCGCCCGGAACGAACTACTCACCATCGCCAATGCCGCTACCGGCTACGAGCTGGGTTTGCGCAATGTGTGAGATCGCCGAACGCCGCGGGACGCGCTCCAGCAATTTTCGGTTGGAACCACGTGGAGACTTCAGGGGAACTGAACACCGATGACAGGTAAACGCTACGGCGTTTACGGGGAGTAATCGGCGCGACCATATTGGTCCTGAGGGATTCCGTCTCACAAGTAATGCGGCTCTGTTATGGGTGTTATGTCAATTTCCATTGCGGAACGGCTGCAGACCGCGCAGGGACGGGCGCGGCTAGGACAGCGTTGGGTGAGTTGCATCCCAACGGTGAAGAACAGCGTTACTGGTATCAGACAAATCTAGCTGCTACTTTCACTCCTGAATGCGCATGAGTTCCACGCTATAGAAGGACCGTTTTTCCCTTCTTTCGAATACGACGACGTGCTGATCCATTGTCTCAATTCCCCGCTCATGCGGCCGGACTTCGGAAATGGTGCCATCCATACCGACGAACGGTGTGGCTACTCCGGGGAGGATCCTTACGCGGTCTCCGACTTTAAAGTCACTCATAACAATCGTTCTCCT
>WNGJ01009193.1_pt1 | contig 10525 bp, 8 predicted proteins | sample 5400611 | NCBI WGS metagenome assembly WNGJ01 (sample SAMN13153375, study PRJNA577476) | soil metagenome | isolation source: 40 cm soil or saprolite under Garry oak tree replicate 1 | place: USA:California | collected 2016-06-15
CACGGCGCAGGGCGGCACCACGCTCACGCGCATCACGCTGGCCATCACGTCCGGCGGCACTACGCTCATCGTCACCATCATCGGGACGTGGCCGGCTTGTCGCGCTGGGAGCGCGGCGTGGCGCAAATGGAAGCGCGCGGATTCGGTGAGACCAACGCCAGCATTGCGACCAGTTCTGCTTCCGTAGGTATGGCGTCATCCGGCGGGTTCGGTTCGTCCAACGTTGTCGCTGAAGCGCGCCGTTACATCGGCGGCAATCCCACCAGCCGCCGCAGCCTGTGGTGCGCGCGGTTCATGAACATGGTTCTGGAGCGCTCCGGTCATCACGGCACCGGCTCGGATATGGCGCGCTCGTTCACAAGCTACGGCCAGCGCGTGTCCGGGCCGCAGGTCGGCGCCATTGCGGTGATGGGACGCCGCGGCGGCGGTCATGTCGGCGTCGTCAGCGGTATCGACGCCGGCGGCAATCCGATCGTGGTCTCCGGTAACAACGGCAACCGGGTCAGGGAAGCGCCGGTTTCGCGCGGACGGATCTTCGCCTACGTCTTGCCGAACTGATCCTCTTAACCTCTCCCCGCAAAAGCGGGGCGAGGGAGAAGAGATCTGCCGCTCAGTTACAGCAGCTTCGGCTCTTCGACTGCGATCGTGTCGCCGACATTGATCGCGCCGCCGGCGATCACCTCGGCATAGATGCCGCATTCGTTGTGGCCCAGGCGGCGCATCAGCGCCTGCGGTATTTCGAGGTCGCGCGCGGCTGTTTCCGGATCGACATTGATGGCGGCGCAGCGGGTGATCCGCTTCACCACCTTCAGCCGCACATCGCCGATGGCGAGTACCTGGTCGAGCAGTTCGAACTCGCGCCAGGCTGGCCAGCGCTCGACATACAGGTTGGCGCGAAACCGCAAGGGATGAACCGGTTGGCCAACCATATTCTCGATCGCTGCGAGGCTGCCGAGATTGATGATGGAGACGACCTTTTTTGCGACGTCCGAAAAGCTGAAGCCATGGCTCGAGAGGATCTTCAGGGGTCCCTTGATGGCCGCGGCGTAGTTGTTCGCAAAGAACCGCTCGATGGCCGTTCGTCCTTCGACGGTCTCGAGGTCGCCTCGGGCGGCCATCGAGCCATTCCGGGTGATGGTCAGAACGTTGCTGGCATCGTCGAAATGGGTGCGCAGTCCCGCCAGCCATTCGTCGCGCATCAGCATCAAAAAGTAGGCTTTGGGGAAAAATCTGGGGGCGGCCGGATCGAAGCCGCTTGGCCCGTTTTCGATGGCGTAGCGACGGTCGGCGGGAAGGGTCTGGCCGGCCTCCAGGGTGACGCGCGGCAGCGGTTCCGGGGTGAGACCTTTGACGGGATAGCGGTAGATACCGGCGATCTGTGCGGGCTGAACAGGGGACATCCGGCTTCTTAGGAGATTCCTTAACCGGGCGCCACCGTGCACGAATTTGTGACTGCGCCTCTTCCGTTTCCGCGGGCCTGTTCCCACATTTGACCCAAGCCGGCGTGAGCGTCGGCGACGCCGATCGCGGGCCGGTTGATGAATGTCAAGGCGGCCTCGCGAAAACCCAATGAAGATGCTGTGTCCGTGCCTTAAGGGGCGGAGCGGCAGGCTGAGGGAATGATCCATGAATATCGAAAAATACACCGAGCGTGCGCGCGGTTTTATCCAGTCTGCGCAATCGCTGGCGATGCGGGACGGCCACCAGCAGTTCTCGCCGCTACATATGCTGAAAGTGCTGCTGGACGACAGCGAGGGCCTCGCCGGCGGTCTGATCGATCGCGCCGGAGGCAATTCGCGCGCGATCCTCAAAGCGACCGAAGACGCGCTCAACAAGCTGCCCAAGGTTTCCGGAAGCGGCGCCGGCCAGGTTTATCTCGCGCCCGAACTCGCGCGTGCCTTCGATGCCGCGGAAAAAGCCGCCGAAAAGGCCGGTGACAGTTTTGTCACCGTCGAGAGGCTGTTGCTCGGGCTGACGCTGGAGAAGGACAGCAACGCCGGCGGCATTCTGAGAAAGGGCGGCGTCACGCCGCAGAACCTCAACGCCGCGATCGAAGCTCTGCGCAAGGGCCGCACCGCCGACTCAGCGACGGCCGAAAACGCCTACGACGCGCTGAAGAAATATGCCCGCGACCTGACGCAGGCGGCGCGCGACGGCAAGCTCGATCCCGTGATCGGCCGCGACGAGGAAATCCGCCGCACCATCCAGGTGCTGTCTCGCCGCACCAAGAACAATCCGGTGCTGATCGGCGAGCCCGGCGTCGGCAAGACCGCGATCGTCGAAGGCCTGGCCTTGCGGATACTCAATGGCGACGTGCCGGAAAGCCTCAAGGACAAAAAGCTGCTGTCGCTCGATCTCGGCGCGCTGATTGCAGGTGCAAAATACCGCGGCGAGTTCGAGGAACGGCTGAAAGCGGTGCTGCAGGAAGTGACCTCGGCTGAGGGCAGCATCATCCTGTTCATCGACGAGATGCACACCTTGATCGGCGCCGGCAAGGCCGATGGCGCCATGGATGCGTCCAATCTGCTCAAGCCCGCGCTGGCGCGGGGCGAATTGCACTGTATCGGCGCAACCACGCTCGATGAGTATCGCAAGCACGTCGAAAAGGACGCGGCGCTGGCGCGCCGGTTCCAGCCGATCTTCGTGTCCGAGCCGACCGTCGAGGATACCATCTCGATCCTGCGTGGCCTGAAAGACAAATACGAGCAGCACCACGGCGTGCGCATCACCGATTCCGCTCTTGTTGCGGCGACCACGCTGTCGAATCGCTACATCACCGACCGGTTCCTGCCGGACAAGGCAATCGACCTGATGGACGAGGCCGCGGCACGGCTGAAGATGCAGGTCGATTCCAAGCCGGAAGAGCTCGATTCGATGGATCGGGAAATCATCCGGCTCAAGATCGAGCAGGAAGCGCTGAGGAAGGAAAGCGACGCCGGCTCGAAGAGCCGCCTGCAATCCCTGGAAAAGGAACTCGCCGAGCTCGAGAAGAACTCGGCCGACCTGACCTCGCGGTGGAGCGCGGAGAAGAACAAGCTGTCGAACGCGCAGAAACTCAAGAGCGAACTCGACGGCTTGCGCATCGAACTTGCCAACGCACAACGTCGCGGCGAATTCCAGCGCGCCGGCGAACTGGCCTATGGCCGGATTCCCGAGCTTGAAAAGAAACTCGCCGGGATCGAGGCCAAGGAAAACTCCGGCGAGATGATGGAGGAGGCCGTTACCGCCAATCACATCGCGCAGGTGGTGTCGCGCTGGACCGGCGTGCCCGTCGACAAGATGCTCGAGGGCGAAAAGGACAAGCTGCTGAAGATGGAGAACAGCCTTGGCCAGCGCGTCGTCGGCCAAGCCGAAGCCGTGCATGCGGTCGCGACCGCCGTGCGCCGTTCGCGCGCGGGCTTGCAGGACCCGAACCGCCCGATGGGCTCGTTCATGTTCTTGGGCCCGACCGGCGTCGGCAAGACCGAACTGACCAAGGCGCTCGCCGAATATCTGTTCGACGACGAGACCGCGATGGTGCGCCTCGACATGTCGGAATACATGGAGAAACATTCGGTGTCGCGCCTGATCGGCGCGCCTCCGGGCTATGTCGGTTATGACGAGGGCGGCGCGCTCACCGAAGCGGTGCGGCGGCGGCCTTATCAGGTGGTGCTGTTCGACGAGATCGAGAAAGCGCATCCCGATGTCTTCAACGTGCTACTGCAGGTGCTCGACGACGGCCGACTGACCGACGGCCAGGGCCGCACTGTCGACTTCCGCAATACGCTGATCATCATGACCTCGAACCTCGGTTCGGAATTCCTGGTCAACCAGCCGGAAGACGAAGATACCTCAGCCGTGCGCGAGCAGGTGATGGGCATGGTGCGTGCGCACTTCCGCCCGGAATTTCTCAACCGGGTCGACGAGATCATCCTGTTCCACCGCCTGCAGAAGAGCGAGATGGGAAGGATCGTCGAGATCCAGTTCGGCCGGCTCTCGAGGCTGCTGGAGGACCGCAAGATCGTGCTCACGCTCGATGCCGCGGCGCGCGATTGGCTGGCGGCCAAGGGCTGGGACCCCGCCTACGGCGCGCGGCCCCTGAAGCGGGTGATCCAGCGCAATCTGCAGGATCCGCTGGCGGAGATGATCCTCGCCGGCGAAGTGCAGGACGGCGATCGCGTCGCGATTTCGGTTGAGGGCAACGTGCTCACCTTCAACGGCAAGGCACCGCAGACCGCCGAGATCGCACAGTTCGAAACGCCGGTGGCGAAGCGCAAGCTGAACTGAGTTTCCTTCAGGGAGCGAAGTTCACGTCAGGCCGTCACCAACGGCAGGTCCCGCTTCCTTGTCGTCGGCCTCATCGGGCTCAATCTCGGTGAGGATATCGATGAGTTCGCGAACCCGTCCGCTCGCCAGCGGTTTGCCGGCGTTCATCAGCGGTTCGTCGTTGACAATCCAGGCCTGAGCCTCCGCCAGTTCATCTACTGTCGCGCCGGTTCCGATGATTTCGGCAATGGCGACATCATCAGCCCCGCTGACCGCCTTGGTCACGTCGTCACGCGTGAGGCGTCCCATGGCTGTTCTTCCTTCAAGCCTTCGTCCAACAAGCTACCCCGCCCGCCGCTGAAGCGGCGAGCGGGTCGCAGCGCCTCAGCGGCTTGCAGTAAGCCGCGGCGGATTCTGGGACAGGATCCAGATTTCAATCGCCGCCAGCGCCGCTACGGCAACGCCAATGAGCACATGGACCGTCATCGCGGTGGTCCCCTGGAAACCCAGTACCCACGGCGAAACCAGCGTCCACAATCCAACGATGAGGTTCAGCCATTCCTCCCAAATTGCGAATGCCGCGAGTGCCGCGATGGCGAGCACTGCAATGACGATGCCGGAGATATAGGCGTTTCCAGAGACCTTGCCGGCATCGAATCCGAACATCCAGGGCGAAAAGAAAAGAAATGCGCCGAGAACCAGATTCGCAACGTCACACCATTTTGCGTTCGTCCAATTTTCCATAGCACCCTCCGCTGAAGGTTTTGCTGTACCAGTCAACCGAATAGCCGCCGCCGGAGTTCCGCAGCGGCTTCATGATATTTGATGAAACTGGTTGCCATCACGACGGGTTGCCCCCCAAGGGTTAGTTGGCGCCGGGAACGCGCTGGTGGCGCGGTCCCGATGCGACCGACCGGCAGCCGGGAACCCGCGCACCGTCGGCTTTCGCGCGCTGCAGCTAACCCCACCCACAGCAGAAGGCAGCTTTCATGGCCAGGGAACTTGTCGCCCACAACAGACCCGTCTTCGATCAACTTCATCCAAACGTCTACAGGGCCGCGGTCGGCCTCGTCGCCTGGTTTGCCGTTGCGGCGTGGCTGCTTTTCGATCGCGAGAACGACATCGGGCTTCCGCTGGCCATTGTCAGCACGTTGCTTCTGGTGGCCGTGTTGCTTCCCTGGTCGCTGTCTCTGATTTGGCAAAAGCACGAGATGGCCTATCGAAGGCACCCGGAAAAGATCCAGTACCGCGATTGGAAAATCGGCGATTTCGCTGTCTGGGGCAGCACGCTTCGCGGCACGCATGCGGCCATCGACATGCTGCTGCCTCTGGCAGCCGTTGCATTCGGTCTCACGGCGCTGGGCATCGTCTTCCTGATCTGCGCGAACACCGCTTCGTAGCCCGCTTCCTTCCGCCCCCACGGCGGCGGCCAGAGCGCCAGGCGCTCTGGCCGGCGGAGGCCCGACCGGGAGGATCTATTTCTTTGCCACCTTGTAGATCGCGTTCTCGATGTCCGACGAGAAATAGATCGTGCCGGATGCTCCGACCCCGACGCCGGTCGGAATATTGGTTGGCAGTCCGCCCGGCGTGGCCGGTAGCCCGATCGGCAGATTGCCGGCGATTTCGGTGAGCTTTCCGGTCTGCGGATCGATCTCGACAATGCGTTTGGCGCCGACTTCGGCTACGATCAACTTGCCATCGCCCGTCAGCGCGATGCCTTCCGGCATTTTCAGATCCTTCGCGACCACCGTTTTTTCGCCGTTGCTCTCTACCTTCGAGACCTGGCCGGCGAACGCTTCCGTGACATAGACTTCGCCCTTCGACCCGCCTACCAGTCCAATCGGCCCGGCGAGATCGCCGACCAGCACCGTGCGATCCTTGCCATGCTCGCCGCTGGCGCGGACCAGCGCCTTGTTGCCGAGTTCGTTGACCAGAATGCTGCCGTCGGCAAGGCGGATCGCATCGTGCGGGGCCTTGAAACCATGCATCATCTCCTTGGTCGCGCCGGTCTTGCGGTCGATCACCTGGACCGTGCCCGTGAACCAGCTCGACAGCATCACCTCGTCGCCCTTGGCAGTGGCGCTCATCGGATATTCCAGCGTCACGCCGGCGGCATGCATGCGTGCGGCTTCGCTGACTTCGCCGGTCGCGCCATTGACGGTGCGATAGGCAAATACGTCGGCAACATAGATGGTATCCTTGAGGCCGTCGGAAACGACGCCGATGCCGCCGGGCAGCGCCAGCTTGCCTGAGATCACCTGCTTGGCGGCGCCGGTCTCGGGATCGACCTCCTGGATGCCATTGTCCGCCATGTTGGAGACGAAGATGCGATCCTTGTCGTCGATCGCGAGGTTGTCCAGCGAGGGTTTGAGCTGCGCCACCATCTTCTTGGCGCCGCTCTTTGGATCGACCCGCACCAATTGGCCGAGCGCGGTGTCGACCACCCATAGATTGCCTTTGGAATCGAAATTGACCGCGGCAGGAACCTTGAAGCCGTCGGCGACCACCGTCAGTTCAGGCTTGTCGACGTCGATCTTGGCGACCTGGCCCTTGAACCACAGCGGGCCGTACAATTTGTCGTCGGGTCCGAATTCGAAGCCGTTGAGGCCGCCCATCTTTTCCATGATCATGCGCGGCGGCTTGACGCCCTCGACGTCGATCTCATAGAGCGTGTCGCCGAGAAACACCGTCGTCGCATAGAGCCGTCCGTCCTTGCGGTAGGCGAGCGAATTGATGCCGGGCAGGCCGGAGGCGAGCTTCTTGATCGGGCCTTCGCCCTTGCGCGAGTAGAGATCGCCGGTGAGAAATCCGGTCCAGGCCATGGTGCCGTCGGGCGCGAATGCGATGTCGTCGGCCATCCCTTCGGGCGTCGGAATCGCGATCTTGGCGGTGCCGTTGTCGCGATCGACTTCGTAGAGCGCCGCTCCCGCGACGCTGCCGGCGAACAAATGCCCGGCCTTGTCGATCCCAAGCCCATGCACGCCGTGAAACGCCGAGCCGGGAACGAGCTTTGTCACTTCATAGGTCTGCGCGGATGCTGCGCCGGGAAAGTCGAAAAAGACCGTGGCCGCGACAGCCGCCCACAGTGCAAGCCTACTCGTCATAACGCTACCTCCCAATTTTTTAATTGGGGTAAGTATTCGTCCGCAGCGGTGGTTTGGCAAACGAAACTTGTGAGGACGGCGCAGCATCTCCGCCACAACAGGACATGCCGCGCGATATGACCGATATCAGATGACGAAAATCTATCCCGGATTCAGCGGTTGCTGACCTGGCGTGCCGGGGGGGCGCCAGTGGTGCCGACGGCATCGGAAACGCGTGCGGTGCCGCCGCGACTGTTCATCATGGTGTCGAGCCGATCGCGCTCCTTCTCGAAGCCTGCGATCATCGGCCCGTCGAGCGAGCGGCCGCGCGGCAACTTGATGCGCATCGGATCGACGAAGCGTCCGTTGACCAGGATTTCGTAGTGGACGTGGGCGCCGGTCGACTGCCCGGTCGAACCGACAAAGCCGATCACCTGCCCCTGCCGAACCCGTTTGCCGGGCTCCAGCCCTTTGGCGAAAGCCGACATGTGCCCATAGGCGGTCTCGTAACCGTTATTATGCTTCAGCTTGACGTATTTTCCGTAGCCGCCTTCCCAGCCGGCGACTTCGACGACGCCATTGCCGGATGCGAAAATCGGCGTGCCGTAGGGCGTGGCCCAGTCCACGCCGGTGTGCATCTTGACATAACCGAGGATGGGATGGCGGCGACTGCCAAAGCCCGAGCGCATGATCGCATTGTTGACCGGCTTGCGCACCAGGAACTTCTTCGCGCTCTTGCCGGTCTCGTCGTAGTAATCGACCACGGAGTCGTCGGGGGTCTGGAAACGGTAATACTTCTTGGTTTCGCCGCCGACCGTGAGGGAGGCGAACAACACCTCGTTTTTCTCGGTGGTGGAACCCTCATCTTCGCCGGCGAAGAACACGTCGAAGGAGTCGCCGGGCTGCACCTTGCGCTGGAAGTCGACGTCATAGGAGTAGATGCGAACCATGTCCTCGATGACGGCCGGCGGCACCTTGTTGCGCAGCGCGGTCTCATAGACGCTTTGATAGAGCCTCACCCCGGTTCCATCGTCTTCATCGTCATCGCCCGTGTCGGCGGTTTCGGTGACGGTGTTCATGCTTTGCACGTCGACCGCGACATATTTGCCGAGATCGGACAGCGCGGCCACGGCTTCGACGGTGGATTCGTTGGCGACAATCACCCGGTAGGGCTGCAGCCGCTGGCTGGGGCCCTGGCCGGCCGGCGCCATCAGGATGCGCAGCTTCTGGCCTTCTTTCAGCCCACCGTCGCGGCCGCGGGGGCCGAGTGTCGTGGCGATCGCTTTCGCCTCTTCCGGCGTCGCGCCCTGATCGCGCAGGATCGAGGTGACGGTATCGCCCTTCTTGACCACGTGAAGGCGTTCATTGGCGGGGTTGCCGCCGGTGGCCTGTTCTTTCGTTTTCGGCAGCAACGTGACGTTTTCGGGCACCACCCGGGTTTCAAAGCCGGCATAGGGGTCGGCGGCGACACCTTCTGTAGCGTAGTTCAATTTGATGTCGGACTGCGCGCCACTGGCGTCGGCCGTCGCGTTGGCAAGCGCAGCGTAGCGTACGCCGCTGCCGCCGCCGCGCCAGTTCGAGGCATCACGCACCCGCATCAGGACATCGTCGAGCGCGACCACCGCGGCGAGCTTTGCCTTGGGCAGCACCGGCGCGAGGTCCTTGGTGACGAATGAAACCTCGGCATCGGGTTCGACCGCGTCGGGACCATTCGGATCGTCGGACGCGGCAGGGGTGGGAGCGCCAACATCAGTCAGCATGCGCTGGGCGTTGAACGGCGGGATCTTGGCGCTGAGATCGCTCGTCGTCATCAACAGATTGCCGGAGATGCGGACGAACGGCCGCACCCGCATCACGTCGCGGTTGCCGACGCGGGTCACCGTGGACACCCGCATCACGTTGCGCGCGGCGGCCGATTCGCTAGGCGGCGGTAGACGGTCGCTCTTGTGCAGGCTGGCGGTGCGGTCATTGGCGCCGAACGCGCCGCGGAGCGCGCCCTCGACGCGTTCCGGTACCTTGGCGAAGGTCATTTCGCCGTCCAGCGAAGCAAAAACGGCGCCGCCGATCAGGGCTGCGCCGCACAGACCGGTCAGGATGGTGCCGCTAAACCATTGCACGGAGACACGGCGGCGATCGATTACCGCGGCCTCGGAGCCGTCGACGGAAAGCGGCGGCTCGTGACCGAGATCGATGATCCCGGTCTCGCGTCCGTAGCCGCCCCCGCGTGACGTCCGTTGGTTCAACCCACCGTCCCCCCAAATTCCATCAACATTCGACGCGATCTTCGCTCATCCGGACCCGGACTAGCCCTCTTAAGGGGTGACGCGGGAGCACGGCGTACCGCAGAGATGTTCGGGGATCAAAGGCCAAAAGGCTGGCCGAAATCACGAACAACCAAGGGTGCGCAGATCTCTCGATGTTTCTCGGCCGCTAAGGAAAGGCGACGGGTTCATGGAAGATCGCCGATCCCTTGACTGGTTGAATGCCGACAGCCCCCACTGGTACCCGGCGATTCAACGCATACATTAACCTCAGAACGTCGCAGGATTGTGGCTCAAGTACGGCGCGAAGTCCCAAAAGCCGGGACTTCTCGGTGGCCCGAGATTCTCTTCGATGATGCGACGATTTGTTGACAACAGCCGTTGACAACGACGATTGGGCGGGCTTATAAACCGCCCACTGAGCGCGGCACTGTCTTGGCTCTTGGCCAAGGCATGTTTTCGTGCCCGTGAAGCTCCTCATTGAGATGAGTGAATCAACAGCCGATGACAATCGGTTGTCATTTGCCGTCGAATGGGATCTTCCAAGGCTCCCGGCAAAGGGAGAGGGGTTTTTGGACCCCGGGCTGTTTGACAAGTGAAGATGAAGAAAGAGAAACGTGGACGGCGGAGTCCTTGCGAGTCTCGATTACTTGAAAACCTCGGTTTTCATCTGTCGGGACTGGACGAAAGACTTCGGCGGTACACGTTTATATAGGTTACACCATCGTTGCTCGCGATGTGAATCGCGTTCAATAAATATGGTGGGACCTCGTCAAACGTTGTGATCAGCCGGTTTGAAGTTTCAAGTCCAACTTGAGAGTTTGATCCTGGCTCAGAGCGAACGCTGGCGGCAGGCTTAACACATGCAAGTCGAGCGGGCGTAGCAATACGTCAGCGGCAGACGGGTGAGTAACGCGTGGGAACATACCTTTTGGT
>WNGJ01009197.1_pt1 | contig 10524 bp, 8 predicted proteins | sample 5400611 | NCBI WGS metagenome assembly WNGJ01 (sample SAMN13153375, study PRJNA577476) | soil metagenome | isolation source: 40 cm soil or saprolite under Garry oak tree replicate 1 | place: USA:California | collected 2016-06-15
TGGTGCACCGTCTGAGAGTTTTGAGGCGTTTGCTGGCTTCTGTCAGGCGATAAACCTCAAAGCCCAACGGAGCCAGATGCAGGTTACAAAGGTCGGAGAAATCCGCCTCGGCATTGGTTGGGCAGATTGCCCGTTTGCTGAGGACGCAGAGATCGCTTCGGTGGCGTGAGCACGGGGAAGGTCCACTGGACGAACCAAAGGCACTCGACAGCCTGTTCAAACAGAAAATCTTTCGCATTCCAGATTATCAGCGAGGGTACGCTTGGCAGCGCGAGCAGCTAAAGGCATTCTGGGAAGACCTCGTCAATTTGTCAGGCAATCGCGCACACTACACTGGCGTGCTCACTCTGAAGCAAATCCGCAACGTCGAACCGAACGAAAAGGAGTATTGGCTGGTCGAGGATTATTCCTATGAGGTCTACCACGTCGTTGATGGCCAACAACGACTTACGACGTTCATCATTTTTCTTCAGGCGCTTGTAGGTTTTCTGAAGCGGTTGCCAGAATTCGCTGGTAAACCGGACGCCGACATCTATGTGACCGAAAATCTGAACCTTTCAGCACTGCAAGGCAACTATCTCTTCAAGATTAAACCTTCCGGGGATCAGTTTCGGACATACAAGTTTGGTTACACGGAAGACAATCCCAGTTACGAATATCTGAGGTTCCGAATCCTCGACGAAGAGGGCGGCGGCAGCATCGAGGAAACCTTCTACACGCTTAATTTGAGCAATGCCAAATTCTATTTCACCGAACAGTTTGGCGAGCTGTATCGGCAGGAGGGCCTTGAGGGGCTTCAGCAAATCTATAAGAAAATAACCAAGCGGTTCCTCTTGAACGAGTACGTCATCAAAGATGAGTTTGACGTGTTTGTTGCTTTTGAGACGATGAACAATCGGGGGAAGAAACTCTCCGACCTTGAGTTGCTCAAGAACCGATTGATATACCTTACAACGCTCTACGGCGATGATGAGTTGGACGTGGCATCCCGAAAGAATTTGAGAGACACGATCAACGATGCGTGGAAAGAGGTGTACCACCAACTCGGAAGAAACAAAGCCCACCCTCTCAACGACGACGAGTTCCTGCGGGCACACTGGATTATGTATTTCAAGTACTCCCGCAAAGCAGGTAAGGACTACGTTCGCTTTCTCCTCGATGAGCAGTTCACCGCAAAGCGAGTTCACGTAAAAGTTGAGCGGGACGTTGCTCTCGAAGAGCCGCAGGAGTCCCCTTCAGATGAAGTCGCCGAAGAGGTGGTTGAAGAAGAAGAGGACGTGGCACTCGAAGAAGAGCCCTTTTCACATCTTTCACCAGTTACAATTCGGGATTATGTAAACAGTTTAAAGGAGTCCGCGGTCCATTGGTTTAACTCCTCCTACCCTGACATCGCCGAAGGTATGACGGCGGAGGAGAGGCATTGGATTGATCGTCTGAATCGCATTGGGATTTCCTACTTCAGACCCCTCGTAATGTCCATCCTCAAGAACGAACAGAGTGTGAACGCTCGAATCCGCATTTTCCAGCAAATTGAGCGATTTATCTTCATTGCGTTTCGAATGAATGGGTATATGGCCACCTACCGCAACAGCGAGTTTTACAAAGCTGCCAGAAAGTTGGATCGTGGCGACACTGACATCGAAGCGATCTGTTCTAAATTGAATAAACGATTGGCATTGAGCTTCAATGCCGACGGTTCGTTTCTATTAGATGATTTCTACAACTCCCTACGAAAGCGATTTGAGAGTGGGACTGGTTATTACAGTTGGCCTGCGTTGCGTTACGTCCTCTTTGAGTATGAATTGAGCCTTTTGTCTGGCAGCCGTCAGAAGAAAGTGAATTGGGATGACCTACTCAAAAGCGAGAAGGACAGAATCTCGATAGAACACATCTATCCGCAAACGGAGACGGCAGGGTGGGCCGAGCCATTCGCAGACCTTTCACCCGAGCAGCGAGCCCACTACAACGCAACGGTCGGAAATTTGCTCCTCTTATCGCAATCCATCAATTCGTCCCTTCAGAATGACAAGTTCGAAGACAAGAAGAAGCCCAGATTCAACGCTGCGAGCGTGAAGCTCCGTAACGGGTACTCCGATGGTTCGCACTCGGAGATTGAGGTATCGCAGAATCAATCTTGGGGGCCGGCGGAAATCAAGGCCCGAGGAATCAAGCTCCTCAAATTCATGGAGATGCGGTGGGATTTTCGTTTCAGAAGTGATGCCGAACGCAACCAAATGTTATTTCTGGATTCTCCAAAGGAGAGTCAGTAGCTCACACTGTGGAATTCCGAATCGCCGACACCTTTACGGACAGTCTTGCTCGCCTAACGGGTGATGAGCAAAAGGCCGCGAAGACGACTGCATTCGATCTTCAATTGAATCCCGCGCACCCCGGACTCCAATTTCACAAACTTGAACGAGCGAAAGACCCGAATTTCTGGTCGATGCGGGTCAGCAATGATGTCCGCATTATCGTGCATCGCACAGGGAACAGCTTGTTGCTCTGCTATGTCGGCCATCACGATGACTCCTACCAATGGGCGGAGCGGCGGAAGCTGGAAACTCATCCCAAAACTGGCGCGGCGCAGTTTGTCGAGATTCGGGAGCGAGTGGAAGAAATCGCAATCCCGAAGTATGTCGAAGCCGCTCCGCCGCCAAAACCTTCTCTGTTTTCGAGTGTCACTGACGGAGAACTTTTGGGCTACGGCGTGCCTTCCGAATGGCTGCCCGACATACGGAGGGCAAACGAAGACACTCTTTTGGAACTTGCCGACCACCTCCCTAAAGAGGCGGCGGAGGCACTGCTGGATTTGGCAACGGGAAAGATTCCGCAGGCTTATGCGCCCGTGAAAGAGCCGGTGGCGGTTCCATTGCAGCCAGAACTCGTAGCTGTTACCACCGAGTCCTTCAAGCATCCAGATGCGCAGCGGCGCTTCCGCCTTATCAACAATTCAGAAGAGTTGGAGCAGGCGCTCAACTATCCGTGGGAGAAGTGGACTATATTTCTTCATCCCGCACAACGGGAGTTGGTGGAACGCGACTACAACGGTCCGGCCCGGGTCGCCGGATCGGCGGGTACAGGCAAGACAATCGTCGCGGTGCATCGCGCAGTTTTTCTGGCTCGAAAGTATGTCGATTCCCGTGTACTGCTGACGACCTTTTCCGAGCCGCTCTCAAACGCGTTAGCGACCAAGCTACGGCACCTCATCGGGAACCAGCCACGCCTCGGTGAACGGATCGAGGTTCAATCCCTGAATGCCATTGGCAGGCGGCTCTACGAAAGAAACATCGGGAAGCCACGCTTCGCGACTGCGGACACGCTGCGGGAATTGCTCTCGAAAGCTGCCCAAGAAACTCCCGAAAGCCGTTTCTCTTTGCAGTTTCTGCTCTCGGAGTGGGAGCAAATCGTGGATGCGTGGCAGCTTGTGACTTGGGAATCCTATCGAGACGTGGTGCGCCTTGGGCGCAAGACGCGCCTCAAAGAACCTCAACGAGCACTCGCATGGTCGATCTTTGATAAAGCAAGGGCCGGGCTGAAGGACAAGCAACTGATTACGCTGTCGGAAATGTTCAGCGCGTTGGCGGCCTTCTATTCCACCAATGTTTCAAGACCCTTTGAGTTCATCATCGTGGACGAAGCTCAGGACGTGAGCATTGCACAACTCAGATTCTTGGCTGCTTTAGGAAATGATCGCGCCAACGGTCTCTTCTTCGCTGGTGATTTAGGCCAGCGAATTTTTCAACAGCCATTCTCATGGAAGGCGCTGGGCGTCGATGTCCGGGGACGAGCCACGACGCTGAGGATCAACTACCGCACGACACACCAGATCAGGATGAAAGCCGATAGACTCTTGGGGCCCGAGATGGCGGATGTAGACGGGATCGTGGAACAGCGCAAGGCCACCGTCTCTGTCTTCAACGGGCCACCGCCGACGATTCAAACTTTTGATTCGATAGAAGCCGAGTCAAAGGGCGTAGGCGACTGGCTCAGGGGAAGAGCCCAGCAAGGATTGCTTCCACACGAAATCGCGGTCTTCGTCCGTTCAGAAGCGGAACTGGAGCGAGCCCGAGCGGCGGCAGAACTCGCCGCAATCCCGTTCAAGGTTCTCGACAACAGAGTAGAAACCGTACACGGGAAGGCTTCGATAGCCACCATGCACCTCGCCAAGGGGCTCGAATTTCGGGCGGTTGCTGTGATGGCTTGCGACGATGAAATTGTTCCGCTGCAACAGCGGATCGAGACCGTAGCTGACGACTCGGACTTGGAAGAGGTCTACAACACGGAAAGGCAACTTCTCTATGTGGCGTGCACCCGCGCCCGAGATTATCTCCTGGTGACGAGTGTGGCTCCCGCATCCGAGTTCTTGGACGATTTCGAAAAGTGATGCTGAAAAGGCTGAAAGACGGTTTTTTATGCAGAGAGCCATCGATCCGAATCAACTCAGCGAAGATTGGGTAGGCAACAACATCGCTGTAACATGTCCGCTGTGCAAGAAAGTCTTCGTCGTTAGCGCGCATCTGAACCGAGCCGGACGCAAGTGCCCAAAATGCGGACGGTCCACCGCCATTGTGAGCGGCGGCAAGGACAGTAACGGCACTGCCGCGATTCGGGTGGACGACGTGACTGTGACCGAGTCGGAGGCGTTGGAGATTGCGGCATTGATAAATCGACGCAACCAACTGGCAAGACACTATGAACCGGCCGACATACTTCGGGAGGCTAACAATTACGAGTACGAGTCTCGTGACGGTAAAGTCGTCGCGTGCGTAGAACGCAGGGAGGTGCAGTGGTACCAATGGGAAGTCCTGCATCTTTCCGTCGATGAAGCCTTGGAGGGAAAAGGATTAGCCTCCCTCGTGTATGAAAGGTTGGAAAAGGCTGCGCGCTCAGCCGGAGTCAGGCTTCTCCAGTGCACAATCAGAGAAGGCAATAAGGACAGCGTCGCTTTTTTCGATAGGCGCGGCTTTTCGAAAATCGCCAGATTTCTCAATCGGCAGACGGGGAATGCAATTGGTGTCTGGCAGAAGGTGCTTATCGAGCCGGGACCTTGAGAGATGCGCGTGAAAAGCGCCGAAGAGATAGTGGAATGACAGACCAAGAAGCAATAGAAACGTGGGCAGCTCTATCGGCTATGCTCACGAAATTCGAGTTGGCGGATGTTCTCCGAAGAGTCGAAACGTACCTGCGTGAGGGTAAAGCTGAGGAACGAGAAATTGAACCGCTGGAAGAACGTTCCGACCACGAAGGACGCCTCTTTAACGTAGAAGATTTCCGCCGGCGGCCAGGTCCGCGTGCACGCTACCTAGCCGTCGTCGAATACACGCAGCAAGAGCGCCTACAGATATTGGTTGAGGCGACTCTCCATGCAGTCGTATTTCCCCGCCAGATGGAGCATGAAATCTGGAACTATTTGGAGAAATCTTCAGATGGTGCGAGCAATCCAATCGATATTCAAGCGATCAGTGTTGTACACGAGATACCAGGCGGCGAACCGACCGTCGCGACTTTGGGCCGGCAGATACCCGTGGTCGACCTCAGCAAACTTCAAAAAGCGCTTCAAGAAATCAGCCGCGAGGCGCAAAAGTGATCGCGCAGATTCTTGCCGACCTTCCTGGATTGTTCGGAGAGGTTATCGTGCCGGGCCTCCAAACCGGGGCCGCGCCGGGCGATGTATTTGAAGTATATGTATTCGGCCTCATTCTCGAAGCGGCACGTCGCGAAGAAGCCGTTGTCGGCTATGAGAACGTGAACGGCCCGTTTCAAGGCGTCGGGACGTTCCGTACCACTCCCGGACGCATTTGGAGTCAAACAGCGCCTTACACACACGCTATACTCCAATTTCAAAGCAAGCTGCCTCTGGAGGTTCATCTTGGGGTTTATCTTGAGGGGAAGTCCGGCCGGCTTCACGAAGCCGACCTCGTTGTCCTCCCTCGATCAGAGGGATTGTCCTGCCGAACGGGGCGCGTGCACCCAAAAGCCAGTCGCGCGTTATGCACTGTCGAATGCAAATCTTACGACACACCGCTCGGCATTGATTTGGGGCGAAGCTTCATAGGACTGAGTGCCGAGTTTGGAAAAGAAAAGGCGTTCTTTGTCATGAATCAATCGGAAGGCACGATCGGCAGGTTGTTGGACGAGCACAACCGAAATTGGGAGCATTCAATCGTCCCGCCATCCACGAACGACGTTGCTCGGCTCATCGGCTCGGTCCAAACAATGTTCAAAAGCTACAAGGTCGGGAAGTAGGACGATAAAGGACCTGCGTATCGCACAATCGTCACTTACGTTCTTCCTGTAATCGTTTGGCCACCTCAACCATAAATTCTGACGCACGTCTTCGCGTCTACGGAAAGTGAGCAGAACCTCGCTGACAGAAACAGCAGACACGACCTCCAGCGGTCTGTTCGGAACCGTCACAAACAGTGGGCCACTAAACCACTAAGCAATCGTGGGAGTCAATAGCAAGTCGACCTCTCCGAGACGTGGGTCGCCATTGCCAAATAGTCTGGTCTGGGTCTTTCCTTGAATCGGACGATTAGTTTCCCTAAGCCGGTGTTTGGGGAAGGCCGCTTTCAACGCCTGTTTCGTAAACGTCAGAGTAGGCTCCCGGCAATCGGTCCTCACGTAAATGAACCCATCATGTTTCATAAGCAGTGAGGCCCGAGCGAAAACAGTCGTCAATAAGCGGTGATAATTTTCCCGATTCTCAAATTTTCCGCGGTGCTTGCCCGCGTATTTGCTACCCGAACGATGGTCCGTCGGAGGTCCTCCGAGAAGCCAGAGACGAAGCCATTGGTCGTAATGATAATTCGTGATGCCAAAGTACGGCGGAGAAGTGAGGAGTAAGGATGGGCGCTGTAGGCCGAGCCTGCTGAGTTCTCCCTTGAGATCGCACAGTACCCCCACGCTGTCGCCAAGGTAAAGTCTGCTCCTTGTTGTTCTTGGTGTACCTTTCGCGTATCTCCATTCGAACTTTTTGCGCATGAAGGCAACCGGATCAATGTCCGGTGGTCTGAACCCGCGTTCTCGCCACCACGCAACCGCGTATTTTGGTGCCATCGCTTTCGTTTGTCGCATTTGGTTTGAGAGCGAGTCGGTTATCTTCCCGTGTAAATGTACGAGCAGGAAAGCCATTAGCGTGCGGTCGACTGCATTTTGTCGCCAGTTCAGGAGGTCTCTCGCGCAGAGCAGAAACTGGCAAACTTCCTTCGTGAAGCAATGGCGAAAGAACGATGGCAATTCGAGCGCCAGCTTAGAATACCGCAGCGAACGAGCTTGCAGTTGAACTAAACGTCTGTCGAGTTCATCCTTGTCGGCTGGCGACAGTTTTGTACGACCATAAATCCAGCCAACAGGGTTCAGTTCTATCCCGAGCGCATGTCTGCCCCTTGTTGCGGCGCTATACAGCGCAGTTCCTCTCCCGGCGAAAGGGTCCAAAACGGTTTCCCCTTCTTTACAGTACTTCTGCACGACAACATCGCAGAACGCTGAAGGGAACATGGCGTAATAAGGACCTATGCCTGCCCAACGATTCGCTGCGGTGCTGAACCTGCTGTTCGTTTTGTCCATCGTCTAATCGTTTTTCATCAATGCTCGCGCCAATTGTTCCAGGACCTTGGTCCCTAAAATTAGTGGAATAGCGGCATTGGCGTGTGCAGTTATGATTGGTCCGACCGAGTTTGGAAACCTTGACGAAACCAGTTTGTCGAGGAGGTTACATACTCGGCCAAAACTCGGGTAGAGCGATATGTCGTCCTTCGAAATATCATCCTGACTGTCGTCCAGAATTGGCAGCGTCGCCACGATCTTCGCCCCTGACTTGGCCTTGTAGAAGAACTTGCGCCCAAAGTACGTGTCCTGCCCGTAAGGCTTATCACTTACAGAGAAAATGACACGCTGTTTGATGTATTCATCGGTCAGAAGCGCAGACGAGCGATTTGGAAAGTACGGCTCTCCTGATGCAGTTTTGTCAACCTCTTCAAAATGCGTCACGAATGCTCCGGATTTCTCGATTCCTATAATGAGTAAATCATTCCCAGTATTGTTTCTTATAATTGCGTTCAATCTCTTGAGTTCAGTCTTGATAACTGGGCTTAACCAAGCCGGATGACCAAACATTGCGAGGGGGCCGTCAACGATGAATGCGATCTTAGAAACTCGGTCGAGTACGCTTCGCCGCTCGAACCAGCGAAGCAGATGTAACAACAACACTCGCTCCCACACTTGGATTACTTCTCCGAATGCCTCCCCGTTGGTTGAATTGTCATGAAACCGTTCATGGATACGCAGGGCATCAGTTGAGTAAATTGGGTGGCGACGCTCGCAGTCGCAGGATCCGACCCCAGTGGAAACCGAGATGTGTCTATCGCACGCAGTCCGGTTCGAGTAAGGGCAAGAGATCACGGCTGAATTTCGTAACTTCAAGAGTGCTTCGTACGTGTCCAGTAGAGACTTCCCGTCTTCAGCATCAACAATCACGTCGTGGAAATTCTCGAACAGTGCTTCCCGAAAGGAATCGATGGCAGAGGTATTGGTGCGGGTAATTACATTGCACCCCGGCATTGCTGCATCGAGGGTCGAGGCTTCCTCGGTTTTTCTAAACTCCTGCGGATTCACAGGTCGAGCTGCATCAAGCTCATCTATTTTCAGCAGGTCGAGGAGCACGCTTGCAACCGTACAATAGCCAACCTTTGCACCCGGATATCCGTTTCGTACGTCGACTTCTGCCCAACTCCCATCAATGGCAACTGCAAATATAGGGAGCGGGGTTGAGACTTCAGGCGGCAATTTAGGAACGAGCGACGGGACTCCTGCCGAGTCCGGCACAAACACTCGAGACTTTTTGAGTAGATTCTTTACCCGTTCGGTCTCAGCAATACGCTGGAGTGGCTTGTATCCTGCAAACTCCCCCTCGTAGGGCATTAGAGTTCCCTGGATTCAATCGAGAACTTGTCAACCTGTACGGGTATAACGTAAGGATTGGATAGCGTCTTGACGCGAATGAAGCCTTTGTCCTGCGCTTTAAGTATGCTGTTTTCAAAATCCGCGAAGTCGTAGAATTTGCGCAATTCCTTGGTTTCATCAGTATTGTTCAGGTGACCTATAAACCAGTTGGCTGTATTTCGGAGAATATTCTTCTGTATCGAGCTAACTTCCTGAGTTGCGTAGACCATACCAATGTGGTACTTCGCACCTTCTTTAGCAGTCCGCACCCATATATCCTTGAAATCTGATTCGCTTGACGCTGGCAGGAGGTTATGCGCTTCCTCGACGTACACCAGAATCTCAGGTGGGACTCTGGCTTCGCGAAAATCTTTTCGGCTCCGCTCGAAAATACGCCACATGATACGGTCTGCGGATGCTTTATTTAGCTCAGGATTTCCACTTGATTGATCGACTATAACCAGCCTACCTGCGGCCAAGTCCTCGTAGATGTCCTCGGCATAATCAGACCCTACGTCTGGCGTATGCTGTTCGCCGATTCGCCCAACCATACGTGAGCCGTTGGGATATCCGAACATTTCGAGAATCTTTTTAAGATCATCATCTGCCCACGGCCCATCGTGGGTTTGAACGTACTGCTGCTCGAATGCACCATACCCAGAGTTTTTGTCGGCGATAAAGTCGCGTAGTCCCTGGAGAGCCTGAGATAGCTCTCCCCAAGTTAGGTTTGACTTCTGAAGGGAGGTTGCCGCCATAACATGTTCTGCTGCCTTGTCGCCTGTGCTCGACTGCATGGCCGTCAAGAGCTCCGCGTTGAAAAGCGATTGTGTCTTTGGCTTGAGGCTGGCGGGAGGTTTCAAACCTGCTTTGAATAAGAGCGCCCGGTAGCAGAGCACTCGCCGCGAATAGCGAGTTTTTGCCGACCAGTCCGTCTCCTCCGGTGCCTCAAAAATGACATCGCGGAAGTTTGAAATGTATTTTGTGCTGTCCCCTTCTAAGGCGGCGTTGATGATTTCCTTGCCAATCTGTAAGTTCGCGTCTTGGTGAAAATTTAGTAGCATCAGCTTGCGTTGAGGATCAAGGGGGTGGCCTATTAGTCCGTAAGTCACCACATCTTTCTTCAAAGCGTCGTGCTGGCTCTTGGGGCCGGACGCCCATACGTTCTTAATCGCGTTGGGGTTTTGAGCCTTGTCCTGGTCTTGCGTATTTTCGTTGGCGTACTCACCATTTGGGTCAAACACAATCTGGCCGATACGAAAGGGCGTAAGATTCCACCGCAGCGCAAAAACAGACTTCGCAATGATCTTGGTGGTGTTGGATTTGCCCGTTCGCGTCATGCCGAACAAAGCCGTCTTCTGTCCTAGCAAATCGGTTGGCGTCAGACTCACCGGAACGCCAGAGACTTGTTGAAATGGCCGATTAGTCGAGGCGTAGCGCACCTCTCCAACCCGGACGAGGCGTTCCTTTTCCTCGGGCTTGCTTAACCTTGGGTCTCGGTAATTCACGATTCGCCGCAGCACTTCCCCACGTGCTTTGAAAACCTTTAGACCGCGATTCGGATAGTAATTGCTGAGGTCTGAT
>WNGJ01009198.1_pt1 | contig 10524 bp, 7 predicted proteins | sample 5400611 | NCBI WGS metagenome assembly WNGJ01 (sample SAMN13153375, study PRJNA577476) | soil metagenome | isolation source: 40 cm soil or saprolite under Garry oak tree replicate 1 | place: USA:California | collected 2016-06-15
TGGCAGATGAGCGTGTTCGTGTCCGCCTGCGCCTGGGCGGCCTTGATCGTGGGATTGAGGTCCGACAGCTTCTGCGTGAAGCCCGACCACCCGGCCGACAAGGCCACCGACGGCCCGTAGCTCGACGCCGCCGCCCGCACCCCCCAGGCCGCCGCGTTCTCACGTGCCCGCAGCGCCTTGAGCGGCGGGTTCTGCTCCTCAGCGATCGCGAGCAGCTCGTCCAGCCGCCACGCGGGTGCCTCGACGCGGAAGCTGTCCGTCAGCTGCACCGCCGCCAGGTCCGCGGGAGCGGGGACGCCCATGATTTCGAAGAGCCGCAGCTTCTCGACCTCGACGGCGGTGCGGGCCCGGAGCGACCCGACCTCCGCCTGCCCGCGCGCCACCTCGGCCTGCCGTACGTCGATGAGCGTGGAGCGCCCGACGTCGTAGCGCGCGTGCGCGAGCTTGAGAAACTCGTCGTCACGATCGAGCCGCGCCCGGGCCAACCGCGCGTTCTCGCCCGCCTGCAGCACCGTCAGGTATTGCTGCGTGACGGCGTTGACCAGGGTCGCTTCCGCGCCGGCGATGTCGGCGTCGGCCGCCGTGAGCTGCGCGTGTTTCAGCCCCGGTTGGGCGAGCGTCGCGCCGGAGAGCTGCCAGTTCAGGCCCACGCTGTAGTTGGAAGACCAGGTGGCGACGTTCTGGGAGAAGCTCGCGGTGAGGAAGGTTTGCTCTCCCGGACCGGCGTAGCCCCCGCCCGCGGACGCGGTCACCGTCGGAAGGAAGCTCCCCCAGGCGTTGCGGACGCCCCAGGCCGCCGGGGCACGGTCGTGCAGCGCCTGCCGATAGGCGGGGCTGCTGTCGCGCGCCAGGGCGATCGCGTCGGCGAGCGAGAGGCCGGCGGCGGGGGAGACGGGAGAAGGGGGGACGGAGCTCTGGCCCAGGGCGAGGACCGGGCACAGCAGGAGCGCGGCGGGCAACGGCGCGTGTCTCATCGGCATCCTGGCAGACGTGGGGGTCGGCTCGCACCCCGTACGCGCGATCGCGCCTCTCGGTTTCGAGCTGCGACCCCGCGCGCTCGTGGTGCTCGTCGCTGGGCGAAGGTAGCGGGACGAAACAAGGCCGGTCAAGCAGGCGGCAGCCGTTCGACCCGCAGCCGCCGCGAAGGGATTTCGACCTTCAGCAAGCGACCGGCGGAGTCGAGCCAGAGGTGCACGACCTGGTTCGGGCCTCCCGTCGCGGTGATGTGCCGTAGCGTTGCGGGGTCGCGGTTGAGCGTGGTCGCGGCGGCACCGAGATCCTGCACCATGAGCTCGTCGCGGCGTCCGGCGCGGGGCACGAGGGCGGTGATGCGGACCGGTTGGGCGCGCGCCTGCCGCGCGGCGAACAGGTAGGGGGCGTAGACCGAATCGTCGAGGACCACCGTGCGGCCGACGACGGGAAACTCCCGCGCGCGCTCGGAGCGCCGGCCGAGCATGCGCACGGTGAACCGGTTGCGCGTGGCCTGCCCCAGGATCCGCAGGGGCTCGCGCGGGTCCGCGGCGTCGAACTCGAGGCTCAGCGGCTGCGAGTCGCCCTGGACGGTGACCGTCGGCGACAGGACAACGATGGGGCGCACGCGGTCGTAGCGGATCGAGGCGGCGAGGGTCCAGCCGCTGCCGCCGAGCCCGACACGCGCGGTACCGAGCCGGAACGCCTCGCGGGCGATCTCCGCCGTGTCTTCCCGCACCACGTACGTGCCCTCGTCGAGCGGGGTCTGGAAACCGAGCAGGGCGACGAGCAACAGGCTCACGCCGCGCTCTCCAGCACTCGCGTCGCGATACGCTCGTAGATCATCTTATACAGCCGCTCGCCCTTGTCCCGGGTGGCGAGCGTGGGCCGGCCCACGGAGCCTGGGCTCGTCTCCGGGAGGCGGTGCCCGCGGCCGAAGCGCCGGCGGGCGGCGTCGAGCAGCGGGAAGTCCCGGGCCTGGCTCATGTCCACGAGCTCGGGGGCGACGTATAAGAGCAGCGACGTGTCGAGCTCGCTGCCGTGCATCGGGGTGTCGGCGTCCTCGAGGTGGCCGCTGAAGTCGAGGGCGAACACGTCGACGGTGAGCACCCGCGCTTGACGGGTGCGCAGCGTGGACAGCGCCTCCTGGTGCGGGTCGTACCCGTGGGCCGTGAGGATAATGAAGGCGTCGACGCCGGCCTGCTCCCACGACCCGAGGAGGTCGTTCATCCAGCGGTGCAGGGTCTTGCGGCGCACCGAAGCGTTGCCCGGGAAGCGCCGCCGGCTGACGGAGTTCACGCCGTATTCGACGGTCGGCGCCCGCAGGATCTGGAACTCGGCGGAAAGGTCGTCCGCGAGGCGCTCGACGATAATTGTGTCGCACCCCAGCGGCAGGTGCGGGCCGTGCTGCTCGCACGTCCCGACGGGCACGAGCAGGCGCGCGTCGCGCTCGAGGGCGAGGCCGACGGCGTCAGGAACGAGGCTCTTCAAGTGCAGCGGTCCCCTCATGTCGTGATCCCCGGGTGTCTGGCCTGCGTCGCGGCCGCCGAGTGGCTGCACGGCGGCGGTGCCGGCTGGGCGTGGGCGGCGGCCGTGGTGGCCGTGGTCCCGTGGCTCGGCGGTCGACCCCGGGGCGTGGCCGCGGGACTGGCCGCGCTCGCCACCGTCGCGCTCGGGGTCCTGCTGGTGGTCGGCGTGCTGGAGGTGCGGCAGGTCGAGTGCTGCTGGCCGGCGGTGCGAGAGCACCGCGTGACGCGCGCATCGCAGCAGCTGGCGGCGACCCTCGCCGCCTCGGTGGCCGAGGCGCGGCGCCTGGCGGAACGCGGGGCGGTAGCGGCCTTACTCCCGCAGCGCGCCGCGTTCCCGAGACTGCGCGACGCGCTGGGGAGAGGGACCACGCGCCTGGAGCGGGGGGTTGTGATTCTCGCGGCCGACGGCGAGCCGTGGGCTTGGGCCGGCCGGCACCGCTTCATCCCCGGGGTGGACACCGCCGAGCTGCGCGCCGTCATCACACCATTCTACGTCTCGCTCGAGGCCCGCCGCCAGACGTCGGTGGGCGGCACGGCCGTAGGGACGGTGCTGCTCGATGCCTCGCCCGTCGTGCCCGATCGCGCCGGGGCGGTGAGCGCGGTGTTTGCCCGCGACCAGGGCGTGGCGCTGCGCTTCCTCCCGCCGCGCCTCGCGCCCGCGGGGTCCGATGTGTTCGACTACACGACGCCGCGCGGCGACACGCTCTTCAGCGTGCAGGCTGCGCCGCCCACCCAGGGCGACGCCAAGCTGACGAGGCTGACACGCGCGGCGGGACTCGCCGGCGCCGGCGTGGCCGCCGCGCTGCTTCTGCTGCTTACTGCCGCCTCGCCCGGTCGCTGGCGTTGGCTGGTCGCGCTCGCCGGCGGCTGGTGCTTGATACGGGCGCCCGTGTTCTCCCCCGCCACCTTCTATCGCCCCATGCTCGGCATGTTCAGCTCGTCGGCGGGGTCGCTCACGGTGCTGGCGGCGTTGCTGTTGTTCGCTGCGGGCCTGCTGTGGCGGCGCGGCAGCCCGCGCCGCTGGTGGTCGCTCGCCGCGGCGGCGCTGCTCATCCTCGCCGCGCCCTTCGTGCTGCGGGACCTGGGGCGAGGGATCACGCCTCCCGCGCGGGGCGTGAGCGTTCCCCTCTGGCTTTCCTGGGAGGCGGCCCTCGCGGTCGCGGGCATGGCGCTCATCCTCCTGGCCGCCGCGTTGGTGCGCGGGGCGACTGAGCCGCGGCGAGTGCCGTGGATACTGCCCGCGGCGTGTGCCTGGGCCATCGTCGCCGCCGTCGCGGGCCTGTGGCTGTGGGATCCGGAGGGCGCGTGGCCCGACTGGTACACATACGTTTGGCTTCCGGCACTCGCCGGTGTGCTCGTGCCGGCCCCGCGACGTTGGGCGGTGGTGGGAATCGCCACCGTCGCCGGCACCGCGGCCGCCCTAATCACCTGGGGCGCGGCGGTGGAGGGCCGCCTGGCGCTCGCCGACCGCGATGCCCGGAGCCTCGGATCCGAGAGCGATCCGCTCGCCGCCGCCCTGCTCGAGCGGATGGGGGCGTCCGTGGCGTCGCTCGGGGCGCCGCGCACGGCGGGCGATCTCTACTCGCTGTGGCTCCGCTCGCCGCTCGCGGCGGAAGACTACCCGACCTACCTCTCGGTATGGACCCCGGCGGGCGAGCCCCGCGCCGAGTTGCCGCTCGCCGCTGTCGGCATGCCGCCGCCGCTCGTCGCCGGCCTGGTCCGGTCGTCCGCGACGCCCGGGGGCCCGCGGGTGGAGCGGGTCGCGGCGATCCCCGGGGTGCACTACATGCTGGTGGCGCCGCTCTCGAGCGGCGACGTGCTGGCCGTTGCCGTCGGGCCGCGCTCGAGGCTCGAGCCGTCGAGCCGGGTGGCGCGCTTCCTTCACGGGGAGGTGGCCGTCGCGCCTCCCTACACGATCTCCCTCTCGCTCCCCAGCCAGGCGCCGGCAGCCGCGAGCGCGGGAGTCAGCTGGACGCGCGCAGGCTGGGTGGCGCGCGGCGAGCGCCGCATCGAGCTACCGGGGGGCGTGCGGCACGTCCATCTGCGCGTCGACCTCAGGGGACCGTGGGCGCTCCTGGTGCGGGGAGCGCTCGTAGTCCTCGTGGACGTCGCGCTGCTCGCCGGCTGCTGGCTGCTCGGGCTGACCCTGGCGGAGGGGTGGCGCCCCACGCGGCCGCGACTCCTCTGGGCGCTGCGGACGAGTTACCGCCTGCGGCTGGCGGCGACCCTCGCCGGGTTCTTCGTGCTGCCGGTGCTGGCGTTCGGCTTCTGGAGCTTTGCGCGCCTCTCCGATGAGGTCCGCGACGCGCGTGACCTGCTCATCCGGCAAACGCTCAAGGACGCCGCCACCGCGGCGGGCGCCCTGTTGTTCGAGAGTCCGTCCGCAGTGCGCAGCGGCGTGATCGAGCTGGGGAGACGGCTCGATGCCGACCTCTGGCTGTACCGTGACGGCATGCTCGCCGGCACGGGCACGCCGGTACTGGACGAGCTCGGACTGGTGGACCCCTACCTCGCAGCGCCCCCATTCGAGCGCCTCGCACTCGAGGACGAGCTCGACCTGATCGCCGACGGCAGCACCGCGGGCCGGCCGATCCGGATCGGCTACCACGTGGTGGTGGCCGGCCCGCCCCGGTCCCAGGTGATCCTCGCGGCCCCGCAATTGCTCGACGACGAGGAGGTGCGCCAGGAGCAGGAGGACCTCGCCCTGGTGCTGGTCCTGCTCATCGGCGTCGGGCTGGTCGCCGCGGTGTCGCTTGCGGGATGGGCCGCGCGCGGGCTCGCGCGCCCCGTCGCGGCCCTGCGGGAGGCGGCCGTCGCCGTGGGGCGCGGCACGCCTCTTCCCCCCTTTCCCCCTGGCGCCCCGCGGGAGTTCGAGCCCGTCATTATGGCGTTCGAGCGCATGGCGGCCGATGTGCGCTCGAGCCAGGGGGCCTTGGAAGAAGCACGGCGGCGCACGGCGCAGGTGCTCGCGAACGTGGCGACGGGTGTGATCGCGGTGGATGGGAGGCTGCGGGTGACGCTCGCGAATGGGCGCGCTGCGGAGCTCGTGGACGCGGGGGGGAGCGCGCTCGAGCCGGGGACGGAGCTCGCACGCGCGGCGAGCGGCGACTGGGTCCCCGTGTGGAACGCCGTGCGCGATTTCGTCGCCGGCCGTACCGCCGACATCGTGGAGCGTGAGTTCGCGATCGGGGGACGGCAGATCCGCGTGCAGATCGCTTCCCTCGGGCCGGAGGCGGAGGGGTGCGTGGTGGCGCTCGACGACGCGACGGCGCTCACCCGAGCCGCGCGCATCCTCGCCTGGGGAGAGATGGCCCGCCAGGTGGCGCACGAGATCAAGAATCCGCTGACGCCCATCCGGCTGGGCATCCAGCATCTGCAGCGCGCCCACCGCAAGGACGACTTCCCCGCCACGCTGCGCGATACCGCGGCCCGCATCCTGGCGGAGATCGACCGGCTCGACGCCATCGCACGCGCCTTCTCACGCTTCGGGTCACCCGCCGCGGAGACGCTGCCCCTCGAGCCCGTGGACCTCTACGCCGTGGCTCGCGAGGTGGTGCAGTTGTACTCACTCGGCGGCGTCGCGGGCGCGGCGAAGGTGGAGCTGGAGGGGACGGGGCGGACAGGGGGAGGCGCGCCCGTCCTGGCACGCCGTGACGAAGTGAAGGAAGTGCTCGTCAACCTCCTCGAGAACGCGCGCAATGCGGGAGCTCGACGCGTCGTGGTGCGGGTCTCCGGGGACGGTCGCCAGGTGGCCGTCGCGGACGACGGCCGCGGCATTCCGGCCGACCTCCTGCCTCGAGTGTTCGAGCCGACCTTCTCCACCACCTCGAGCGGCTCGGGGCTGGGGCTCGCCATCGCCAAGCGGCTGGTCGAGAGCTGGCGTGGGACGATCGCGCTCACCAGCACGCTCGGCACCGGCACGACGGTGACCATCACCCTGGCTCCGGCCGCCCCCCCCTCCGAGCCGTCCTGAAGTGACGCGGCTCACTAGCGCAAACCGCGAAAACCCTTATCCTGGTGCGGCTTACTTTCCGCCACCCGCTCCGCCGAGGCTACTGGTGCGAACAACCGTCGTGAGCTCCGGGCTCGCCGCTCTTCTGCTCGCCGTCGCCGCCCTCCCCCTCCCCCTCCCGCTCGCGGGGCAAGGGCTTCTCACCGATGCCAGGCGCGCCGGGATGGGCGGGGTGAGCCTGACGCTGGACGGCGCGCTGACGCGCTACAACCCTGCCTACCGGGCGGTGCCGCCCCAGGCGGTCCACGGCGGAGCTAAGGCGACGATCCCCATTCCCTTGGGGTTGATCCAATTCTTCCACGACCATCCGATCTCGAACCTGAGCAAGGACCCTCTGTTCCACCCCGACTCGACACGGTTCAACCCGATCGAGCTCATGGACCTGGTGCTGCACCTGCCGCTCTTCTACGACGTCAGGAAGGTGCCGACGCCCACGAACGACGTGACCTTCGGCATCGGGAGGGACTCGTTCCAGGTGGATCTGGGGAAGGCGCAGAGCCTCATTCCCGCGGATCAGTTCGGGATCGCCGGCTCGAGCCGGCCGCTCTCGATCGGGCCCACCTTCCACGGCGTTTCGGTGGGCGTGACCGGCTGGCTGCACAACGACGTGGAGTTTCAGCTCGACGACTCGCTGCTAGCGTTCCTGAAGGACGCTCACGAGGCCCACGACAACACCACCTACAGCGTGTTCGGCAACGTCCTCGTTGAAGGCGGGTTCGCACCGTCGATCGGCTACTCGGGCCGCCTCTACGGCAAAGAGGACCGCGGCCTGTACGTGGGTGGTGGGGTGCACTACTACCTCGGCGTCGCGTACGGCAGCTCGCGGGTAGACACGGCGGGGTTCAAGACCGGGTCGCCGATCTTCACGGGCACGAACCCGGTCACGCCGCAGTTCGCTGCGACGACTAGCTACTCGAAGTACGGCAACACCTTCGGGCATGGCGTGGGCGTGGACGTGGGTCTCGCCTGGGTGACGGGTCCCATCGTGTTCGGCGTCGGCGTGAACGACATCGGGGCGACGATCACCTGGCCCGACACGCGCATCGAGCATGTGATCTACGACAACAGCACCAACAAGTTCGTGAACAACCTGCCGCCCCAGCTGGGCGTCGAGACGAAAACAAAGCTCCCGGTGACCTACCTCGCGAACGTGATCTATACGCTCGGCGGTACCACAGTGGGCGCGGACGTGTTGGACAATGGGCGGGGGACGCAGATTCATGTCGGCGCCGAGCAGCGGTTCGGGCCGTTCGCGCTGCGGGGCGGGGTGGCGCGCGATCAGCGCAAGAAGGTCGAGTTCGGCTGGGGCGGCGGGCTCCGCTTCGGGCCCTTCGGGTTGGACGCGGGGTTCTGGACCCACTCCAACGCCTTGTCGGACCAACGCGGCATCACGATGGCGACGTCACTCTCGATCTACTAGGAGACGCAACCGATGCACAGGACTTGGGTCGGAGTGGCGCTCATCGCGGCGGGCCTGGCGGCCGGCTGCGGGCAGGGGCGCGTGATATTCAACGTAGACGTGTATAGCTGGCTCAGCGGATCGGGGAAGAACACCGTCCCCTACGGCGCGCCCCCGGCCACGACCGATTCCGCCTCGACCTTCCAGAAGATCAGCTTGCCGGGCGGCTTGGGGGCATCGCTCGTGGACACCGTGAAGGTCACCGGGAGCATGGACTTCCGGAATCAAAGCGGTGGTCCCGCCACGATCTCCTTCCAGGTGTACCTGGCGAGCGACTCGGCCGGGACCTATCAAGCGTCGCGGGACAGCATCCTCACGCCGCCCTTGTCCGCGACTCTCTCGGGCTCCAACACGACCCTGGGGGTGCCGATCAATGCCAACAATCTCTCGCCGAAAGGCGATTCGCTGTTCACCGGGACCGCAGTCTGGATCCGCGTTACGGCGCGGGCAGTGAATTCGGGCACCCTCCTCGTCGGGAATGCGATCCTCACCGCGCTGCAGCTGCGGGTGGTGGTGCAGGATAAGGTCCTCCAATAACGTCCAGGAAGGACGTCGAGAGGAGGCGTCGAGGAGAGCGGTAGAGACGTAGCTCCTCGACGCCCGTTCTCGACGCCGTCTTTATATTCCATCCGTGCCCGATTATCACCGTAGGTCTACCGTCGTCGTAGACGTGGGCGGCGTGAAGGTGGGAAGCCCCCACCCGATCGTCGTCCAGTCGATGACGAACACCGACACCGCGGACGCGGCCGCCACCGCCGCCCAGGTCCGCGCGCTCCACGAGGCGGGGAGCGAGCTGGTGCGCGTCACCGTCAACAACGAGGCCGCCGCGCGCGCGGTACCCGCGATCGTGGCGGAGGTGGACGTCCCCGTCATCGGCGACTTCCACTACAACGGTCACCTGCTGCTCACCGCGTACCCGGCTTGCGCGCAGGCGCTCGCCAAGTACCGCATCAATCCGGGCAACGTCGGCGCCAAGCGTCGCGACGAGCACTTCCGCACCATCATCGACGCCGCGCGCGAGCACGACAAGCCGGTACGCATCGGCGTCAACTGGGGGAGCCTCGACCAACAGCTCCTGACCGAGATGATGGACGCGAACGCGCGCGCTCCCGAGCCCCGCGACGCCCGCGACGTGACCCTCGACGCCGTGGTGGCGAGCGCCACCCGCTCCGCCGAGCTCGCCGAGCAGTGCGGCCTCGCGCACGACCGCATTATTCTGTCCGCCAAGCTCTCGGGCGTGCAGGACCTGGTCGAGGTATACCGCAAGCTGGCGCCGCGGTCCGACTATCCTCTGCACCTTGGCCTCACCGAGGCCGGGATGGGGACCAAGGGCGTCGTCGCCAGCACCGCCGGTCTCGCCATCCTGCTCCAGGAGGGGATCGGCGACACGATTCGCGTTTCCCTCACCCCCAAGCCGGCGGGCGACCGCACGGAGGAAGTGCAGGTCGCCCAGCAGATCCTCCAATCGCTCGGCCTCCGCACCTTCGCTCCCCAGGTCACGGCGTGCCCCGGCTGCGGCCGCACGACCTCGCACTTCTTTCAGACGATGGCCGAAGAGATCGAGGCGTATCTGCGAGAGCAGATGCCGATCTGGCGCGAACGCCATCCGGGCGTGGAGGCGCTGCGGGTCGCCGTGATGGGATGCGTGGTGAACGGGCCCGGCGAGTCGAAGCACGCCGACATCGGCATCTCACTCCCAGGTACGTTCGAGGAGCCCAAAGCGCCGGTGTACGTGGATGGGCGGCTGCGCGTGACGCTCAAAGGCGCCACTATCGTGGCGGACTTCCTGAAGATCCTCGAGGAATACGTCGACACCCGGTACGGAGCCGGAACGCCCGTCAAGTAGCCCATGGTGAGCCTGCAAACCCCGATCTGCGATTTCGGCTGGAAGGCGGTGGACTTTGACCTCCCCGGCGTGGACGGCCAGCGCTACCGCATCGCCGGCGTCCTGGGCCAGAAGGGGTTGCTCGTCATGTTCATCTGCAACCACTGCCCCTACGTGAAGGCGGTGCGCGAGCGCATCGTGCGTGACTGCCTCGAGCTCAAGGCGCATGGCGTCGGCTCGATCGCCATCATGTCGAACGATCCTGCCGACTACGCCGAGGACTCGTTCGACAACATGCGGGCCGTGGCCCGGCAGTTCCGGTATCCGTTTCCGTACGTGTGGGACGAGAGCCAGGAGGTGGCGAAGGCCTACGGCGCGGTCTGCACGCCCGATTTCTTCGGCTTCAACGCCGACCTGGAGCTGCAGTATCGCGGCCGGCTCGACGCCTCGCGCAAGGAGACGGCGCCGCCCGACGTGCGGCGCGACTTGTTCGAGGCGATGGTGCAGGTCGCGGGCACCGGCCGGGGCCCGCTCGAGCAGATCCCCAGCATCGGGTGCTCGATCAAGTGGCGGGGCGTTACCTCCTGACGTCCTAGTGCCCGGGTGTTGCCTCGGGAAGGAACACGAGGTCGGCGCCCATGAACAGGTTTTTCCAGAGCGCCGCGTCCACGCCCAGGCCGTAGGAGCGGATTTTCGGGGTCAGGTCTTGCAGGATCCACGCCGGGGCGCG
>WNGJ01013157.1_pt1 | contig 10524 bp, 9 predicted proteins | sample 5400611 | NCBI WGS metagenome assembly WNGJ01 (sample SAMN13153375, study PRJNA577476) | soil metagenome | isolation source: 40 cm soil or saprolite under Garry oak tree replicate 1 | place: USA:California | collected 2016-06-15
AGGTCGCCGATCAGCTGCTGAAAGAGGGGAAGGCCTACATGGAGGAGGACGCGATCCGGCTGCGCGTCCCCCCCGGCGAGCTGGCGTGGGACGACGCGGTGCACGGACGCATCAGTTTCAAAGGCGAGGACATCCGCGATTTCGTGATTCTGCGCTCCGATCGCTCGCCCCTGTACAACTTTGCCGTCGTGGTCGACGACATCGACATGCAGATCAGCCACGTGCTGCGCGGCGACGACCATATCTCCAATACTCCCAAGCAACTGGCCGTCTATCGCGCGCTCGGCTCGGTAACCCCAGTCTTTGCTCACGTGCCGATGATTCACGGACCCGACGGGAAAAAGCTCTCCAAACGGCACGGCGCGACGGCTGTCGGAGACTACCAACACCTAGGTATTCTCCCAGAGGCGATGCGCAACTTTCTCGCGTTGCTTGGATGGAGTCCGGGCGGCGATCGCGAGATCATGAGCAAAGAGGACTTGCGCAGCCTCTTTTCGCTCGACGGCATCTTGAAAAAGCCTGCCGTCTTCGATACCACGAAGCTCGAATGGATGAACGGGCAGTACCTGACGGCGAAGTCGGCCGACGAGCTGTATCCGCTCGTGAAACCTGAGCTGACCAAACTGGGTCTCAATGGGAACAAGGACGCGGTGCTCAAAGTAATTACCGCGGTCAAGACGCGGTCGCGGACCACACTCGACGTCGCGCGCCAGGTGGCGGTGCGGCTCGACGAGCGGTTCGTGACGCTCGACGAAAAGGCCCAGAAAGAAATCGCCAAAGATCCGACCGGTTATCGGGCATCGCTCGCGGGCAGCGTCGTCGCACTGAAGAACGCGCCGGACTGGTCGCCCGCGAGTCTCGAGAAAGTGCTGCGCGATCTCGCCGAGGAACGCAACGTGGCGGCGGGCAAGATCTTTCAGCCGATCCGCATCGCGCTGACCGGAGGAACGGTGTCGGAACCTGTGAACGAGCTGCTGTCGGTCGTCGGCAAGGAGGCGGCACTGCGCCGCCTCGAGGCTGCATCTCTCGCATGAGGAGGCCCGTTTGCGTCTGCCTGGTCGGATCGCAGTGTTCGTCCCCTGCGCCCTATCCGCGTTTCTGGGAGTCACCGATGTAGCCTCGTGCCAATCCGTTCTCGACCGGCCACCCAACCTGTCGGGTGGCTGGCTGGGCGCGCGCGGCACGCTGCAGTTCAACTTCGTGCACCGATTCGGAGTGGGTGACGCCCCACTCCGCAAAGTCACGAATTCGCCGACGTTCCTCCTCGCCTATCAGCTTCCCGTTCCTCTCCTCATCGGTTTCAACTACGCGACGTCATCCGACGTCGCCGCCGCATTTCCGAACGAATGGGAAGTGTTCGCGCGCTACGGCCGTTCGGGCGTGGCGTTACAGGCGGGCTACAATCAGGCGGCGGGGAGTGGAGATGCCGAGCTCACCGCGGCTCGGTCGGTGGGCCGGTTGCGGCTGATGGCCGTCGGCAGATTGCTTTCCAACGGCTATCACACCGACACCACGCGCTACGCCGTGGGCGGGGGTGCGACACTGCGACTGCATCGCTGGGTCGCGCTCGCGGGCGACGTCACGACGCTGCTCGATCGCCGGCCCGGCGAGGAAGTCGCCTGGGGTGCCGGACTCCAGCTCGCCATTCCGTACTCGCCACACACGTTCTCCGTGCAAGTCACGAACACGAACACCGCCACGCTGCAGGGCGCGTCCCGGGGCATCGACCGAGTCCGCGGCGGGTTTGAGTTTACGATTCCGTTTACGCTGAGCAGATACTTCGGGCGGCGAAGCAAGACGGCGGCGAAGGGCGGCGAAGGGGCGGCTGGTGAAACGGCGGCAAATGCGACCCAGGCCGAGATGCGCACCATGACGTTCGGGCCAAAGCGTCTCGAGATTGCCGTGGGAACGACGGTTCGCTGGACCAACAACGATCAGCTCGTACACACCATCACCGCCGATGACCGATCGTGGGATTCGGGACCGATCGAGCCCGGGAAGACGTGGAGCCACACGTTCACGCAGCCGGGCGAGTACGCGTTCCACTGCACGCCGCATCCGTTCATGAAAGCCGTCATCGTCGTGAGGCAGCCATGAAACGGGTCATCGTTGGAGTACTCGCGTTGGCGAGCGTGGCGGTCGTGGCGTGCTTCTCGGAGCGCGGGTCGGGCCCGGGCGTCACCGGCGCGGCGGAATGCCGCGTGCCGGTCACGGTGATCGACTCGATGCACTACATCGTGGCGATCAGGAATTTCGCATTCCATCCCGACACCCTGCACGTCCCGACAGGCGCGACCGTCACCTGGATCAACTGTGAAACCCCGCCGCAGGAGCCCCACACCACGACCTCGGATACCACGGGGATCTGGGGCTCGACAGACCTGAATCCCGGCGACCGCTACTCACACACCTTCACGACGCCCGGGAACTACCCGTACCACTGCATCCCGCATCAGGCGTTCATGCGCGGAGCGATCATCGTCCCATAACCTCAGCCGTCTGAAAGGAGGGCACAGTCTGCGTCCGAGCCTTTGTGCGGTATCACCTGCAATTAGCTGTCTAAGGAGGATTGGTATGCACGTATCACGAGCACTGGCGATGTTTGCAACGATTTCACTGATCGGCGTTGCTTGCAGTAATGACAACACGACGGGAATTCCGGCCGACGTCGAGATCTTCAAAGCGACCCTCAACGGGGCGAACGAAATACCAGCCCTCCCCACACCGACGACCGCCACGGGCGAAGCCACAGTCACGGTGATGGGCAACCTGCTGAGCTGGCACGTCGAAGTGACAAATATCCAGAACGTCAGCATTGGCCATATCCATTACGGACCCGCCGACTCCGCCGGTGGTGTCATGGTGAGCCTCAGCCCGACGCCGGGTGACTACACGGCGAAGACGACGATCGCGCAGGGCTCGCTCCTTGTGGCCGACAGCGTGCTCGTGCACATGCGCGCAGGAAAGGCGTATGTGAACATTCACACGAGTGATGCGTCGCTCCCTGGCAACAATACACCGGGCGACTATCCGGCAGGAGAGATCCGCGGGCAGCTGCGGAAGTTGTAACCGACACGGTAGGGGCGCAGCATGCTGCGCCCCTACGCATTCCTACCGCACGGCTCCGTCGTTCCGCAGCACCTGCCCCGACTTCATTACAAAACTCACCCGCCGCAGCGCCGTGATGTCGGCCAGCGGATCGCCGTCGACCGCGATGATGTCGGCATCCAGCCCCGGCGCGAGCGCGCCGATCTGATTGGCGAGTCCCATCGCTTCCGCGTTCAGCGACGTGGCCGCCTGAATCGCGTGCATCGGCGCTTCGCCCGCCTGCTGCACGCGACAGACCAAATCTTCGGCGTTGTGGCCGTCCGCCCCCGCGACCGCGTCGGTGCCGTAGACCACCTTGAGCCCCGGCGTTGCCAACGCCATGCGAATGTCTTGCGCGGCGAGCGGCAGCGCGCGCTCCATCGCCGCGAAGCCCGAATCCGTGTAGTTCCCGATTCCCAGATAGCTGGCGCGATGCCCGAGATAATTCTGAAACACGAGCGCGCATTGCGGATCGAAGTACGTGCCGCGCGACGCGAGCAGCGACAGCACGTCCTGCGTGACGAAGATGCCGTGCTCCACCTGCGTGCAGCCGGCGAGCGCCGCCGCGCGGACCGCCGCCGCGCTGTGCGCGTGCACCAGCGTACGCAGCCCGAGTGCCTTGGCCTCGCCGCAGACGGCGACCAGCTGCGAGTCCGCCATCGTCTGCTGGCCACCTTCGCGAATGCTGGCCGAGGCAAAGAGCTTGATCAGGTCCGCACCTTGCGCCTTCCGCTGGCGGACCAGCGCACGCAACGAATCGGGCGGGATCCGGGGATCGGTGATCGGATCGAGTGACGTGAGGATGCGCGGGCCCGGCAGTCCTTGCGTCGCGATCCAGTCGCGCAGGTCGGCGTCGCTGCGCGAGCCGACGCTCTGGATCGTCGTGAACCCCGCCAGGAGCGTGGCGTACGCATTGGCCGCCGCCGCGAGCATCGACTGCGCAGGCGTATCGCCGTCGCTCGACGTGTGCAGGCGGTTCTGACGATTGAAGTACCAGACGGGATGGGCGTGCGCATCGATCAGTCCAGGCAGCACGCTGCGGTCGCCGAGATCGATCACGCGCGTCCCTGGGGCGAGCGGCCCGCGCGGGACGATCCCCGCGATGCGACCGCCGCGGACGACGATGTCGACGTTATGGCGGATGCCACCGCGACCATCGATAACTGTGGCGGCACGAATAACCATCGGGTCCTGTAGGGGCGCAGCATGCTGCGCCCCTACCAAGCGGCCGAGCACCAGCAGTGTGGCCAGCACTAGTTGGTCTGCGTGGCTGCCCTGGTGAACTGCGACGCTGGGCGACGGCCGAGCCGATACAGCAGCAGGGCCGCTCGCTCGGTCTGCATGGGGAGCGTTTTGAGATCGACACGCTCACCCGGCGCGTGTGAGCCGCTGCCCAGCGCGCCGAGTCCGTCGAGCCCGTCGATGAGCGGAGCGACGAACGAGATGTCGCCCGCCCCGCGCCGACCGGGATCGAGGGGCGCCACCGGGCCGTAGCCCAGCGCCTGGCTGGCGGAATCGTAGACCGCGAGCAGCCGCGCATTCCCAGCCGTCGGTGACATCGCGGGATACTCGTCGCGGAACACGATCGTCGCCTCGGTGCCGGGCAGGTGCTGCGCGACGATGTCGCGCATGCGCTGGCGGGTGCGCTGGAGCTGCGCGTCAGAGATGAATCGCAGATCGCCGTGCGCGACGGCGCGCTGCGGCACGATGTTCAGCTTGCTCGCCGCCGTGCCGCTGATCGCGACGGTATCGTAACTGACGTCGGTGCCGCCGACGATGATCGCGGAGTTGAACGTCAGGTACTGCTCGCCGCCGAGCTGCGTGCGGAAGGCGTCGAGGATGCGCGCGACTTCGTAGATCGCGCCGTATCCCGCGGTCGCGCCGAAGACGCCGGCCGAGTGGGCCTGGTGCCCCGTCGCGGTGACGCGCCACGCGCTCGCGCCGCGGCGCGCCACGGTCGCATCGGCGCGGTTGCCTGCCTCGAACGCGAGCGCGATGTCGCTCTGTTTCGCGGCATCGATCAGCGCACGCCGCGCATCGGCGAGCGGCTCCCCGGGATGCTCTTCATCGCCGGTGAACACGATGGTGATGTTGAGATCGCGCAGCACGCCCGCCTGCTGCAGCGTCTTGAGGGCATAGAGGATCACCACGTCCCCGCCCTTCATGTCGGCGCCCCCGACCGCGCGCGCGGTCGAATCCTCACGCACGAAGTTCGGGCCGGCGGGCTCCACGACGGTATCGAGATGGCCGATCAGGAGAAACCGCACCGCTCCCGGCTTGCCGCGATGCTCCGCGACCAGATGGCCCGCGCGCCCAACGGCATCGGGGACCGCGACCCAGCTCGTCTTGAAGCCCAGCGAGTCGAGCGACGCGCGGAACACGGCGCCGACTTTCTTGACGCCGTCGAAGTTGAGCGTGCTGCTCGGGATGTCGACGACACGCTGCAGGTACGTGATCTGCGCTTCACGCGCCGCGGTGATGCTCTGGCGGATCCGCTGCTCGGTGCGATCGAGGCTCGGCGCTTGTAGCGCCAGCAGGAGATACAGGAGATGCACTACGGAACGGCCTTGACCGTATCCTGAGCGCGGCGGCGTTCCTCGGCATCGCGCTCGGCTTGTTTCCGGTCCCTGAGCTCGCGCACGTAGCGGCGGAACTGCTGCAGCGTCTGCGCGCGATCGGCGGCGCGCAGGATGTCGGCGCGCATGTCGGCGAGCTGCCGGTTCCGCAAGTCTTCGTCGAAATTGCCCTGCGGCATGTTCTTGAAGAGATAGCCGAGTGCCGTCAGAACTGCGGTCGGGACCTTGATCCCGGCGACGTGGATGTAGGCCGAGTCGATCCCCCACGTCGGGTTGCCCGGCGTGCCGCCGACCGTCCACGACGGCCGCCGATGGTCGCGCTGTTCCTGGTCGAGTATCTGATTCAGCGAGTCCACCATCACCCGCAAGCGGTCGACGGCGGCTGTGCGCCGCTGCGCCGTGTCGCCGTAGATCTGCTCGGCCACGGCCGCGGGCAGGCCCGGGCGCGGGCTCACCCACAGCCGGCCGTCGCCGACCTGCGGCGCGGGCGCCACGCGACTGGCATTCGGATCGTACGCCGGGAGTGTCGGAGCGGTATCGACTGGTGCAGGAACAGCGCTTTGCGGGGCAGCAGGTGGGGGAAGAGGTACGCGGCGCGTCGTCTGCACGGTTGGACCCTTCGCGCGCGCTTCGCGGGTGCCCGGAACAAAAACCATCGAGTCGCCGATATCGCGCGGCGGCAGCACGACGTATTCGGCTTTGCGCCACGGCGCCGCCAGGTTCACCGTGAAGAACAACACCACGGCGAGGACGTGAATGGCCGCCGTGACCAGCCACGCACGCCCGATCGGCACCTTTCCTACCTGACGGTCAAACAGTGGCCAGCACCTTTCCCAACCGCTCCGTCGCCTCGATGAGTCGCGGCGTCGGGACGGTCAATGCAATCCGGAAGAAACCTTCTGCGCCCGCGCCGAACGCGCTGCCGGACAACGTCAGGACGCCGACGTCTTCGAGCGCGCGCTTTTGGAACGCTGCCGACGCCAGCCCCTCCGGCAAGGGGATCCAGAGATACAGCGTGGCACGCGGCGGCTCGATCTCGAATCCGTTCGTGCGCAGGACCGGCACAATGGCATCGCGCCGCTCCTTGAACTGCGCGGCATATCCCGCCGCGATCCGCTCCGCCTGCTTCAGCACCTCGGCACCCGCCGCCTGCACTGCGAGAAACGCGCCGGTATCGATGTAATTTTTCACGCGCGCGAGCGCGGCGATCCGGTCGGCGCGGCCCACGGCCCACCCCAGCCGCCATCCCGTCATGCAGAAGCTCTTGCTCAACGAATGAAACTCGACCGCGACGTCCATCGCACCCGGGATCTCGAAGATCGACGGGGCGACGTAGCCGTCGAACGTGATCTCGCAGTAAGGATTGTCATAGGCGAGGAGGAGATCGTGTTTCCGGCACGCGGCGATCACGCGCTCGAGATATTCGCGCGGCGCCACAGCGGCCGTCGGGTTGTTCGGATAATTGAGATAGACGAGCTTGGCTTTCTTCAGCACATCCGCCGGAATCTCCTCCAGCTCGAGCAGAAAATCGGTCCGGGGCGTGAGGTTGTAGAGATACGGCTCGGCATCGGCGAGAATGGTGCCGCCGTGATACACGGCGTAGCCCGGCACCGGCACGATCGCGACGTCGCCGGGATTGAGCAGCGCGGTCGCGAGGTGCGCGATGCCTTCTTTGGAGCCGAGCAGCGGATGCAGCTCTTTGAATGGATCGACGCTGACCCCGAAGCGCCGCTGCATGTATCCCGCGGCGGCTTCACGAAACGCGGCGAGGCCCAGCTGGAAGGCGTAGCGACTCATGGTGGGATCCTGCACGGCGCGGGTCAGCGCCTTCACGGCGACGTCGGGCGGCGGGAAGTCCGCGTCCCCCGCTCCCACGTCGATCACATCCACACCCTGCTCGATCAGTCGCCGCTTGATCGCGGGTAGCTCGGCCATCGGGTAGCCCGGTAGCTGTGCGACGCGCTTACTGAACCCCGTCACTTACGTCTCCCCTCGCTTCATTGGACATTCGACACTCCCGGGAATCTAGCTCCCGGTCCAGGAAACGGGCGTGCCGATACTGTGCAGTGCAAAGAACTCTTCCAGCTCGCGTCGCACGTCCGGCCAGTTGCCGATCGCCTTGGAGGCGGGCGGCAGGCCCTCCAGCATCGTGGCCCCATAGCGTTTGGTCACGACCCGTCGGTCCAGCAGGACGACCGCCCCGACGTCGGACTTGGTACGGATGAGCCGTCCAAATCCCTGTTTCAACTTGAGCGCCGCGAGCGGAACCAGATAGTGGCTGAAGCCGTCCACACCTGCTTCCGTGAGACGCTCCAGCCGCGCCGCGGTTAGCGGCTCACTCGGCACCTTGAACGGCAGCTTGGCCAGAATCAACACGCGCAGCGCGCGACCTGGTACGTCAACGCCTTCCCAGAACGAATCCGTTCCCAGCAGAATCGCCGAGCCGGCATCGCGGAACCGCCGCAGTAGCTGGTCGCGCTGTCCCTCCCCCTGGACGAGCAGGGGCCACCGGGCGCCGACGTGCCCCTGCCCCCGGATCGCGTCGGCGGTGCGACGCAACGCGCCATGGCTCGTAAACAGTGCGAAGATGCCGCCGTCGGATGCGTGCGCCAGCTCGAGCAACACGCGCGCGACTGCTGCCCCGTGCCCCGACTCGTCATCCCGCGGTTCCGGGATGTCGGTGGGGATGCCGAAGACGCACTGCGCGCCGAAGTCGAACGGCGACGGCAGGATCTCGCGCACCGTCACGCGCGACGGCGGCAACGAGAGTCCGAGCCGCTCCTCGAGGAACGTGAACTCGCCGCCGGCCGCGAGCGTCGCGCTCGTCAGCACCACGGTCTCGACGCGGTCGAACAGCGCCTCCTTCAGCACCGGCGCCAGGTCGAGCGGCACTGCGGACAGCGTGAGGTTCGGTGTGCGGCGGCCGCGGCGTTCCATCCAACGAACGGACGGCCCGACGGCCGGACGGCCGGACGGTCGGACCGGCTGCAGGGTCGCCTTCAGTGCCTCAGCCGAGGCATCGAGGCGACGAACGACACCTCGCAACTCACCAATCAATCGCGTGCGCATCTCCGCGGGATCGTCGATCGACAGCCGGTCTGCGATCGTCTCGACGCCGTCGCGCAGCTTGCTGAAGGCGACGAGCAGATTGTCGAGCGCGACGTCCAGTCCTTCGCGCCACACGGCGTCGGCGGCGAACGCATCGGTGAGCCGCAGCACCGGCCCGCTCCCAGCAGATCGGTATGCGTGCCGAGCTCGGCGGCGAGCGTCGGCAACAATCCGCGTCCATTGCGCTCGAGGCGGCCGAGCAAGCGCTGCACACCGAGCATGCTGACCTGGGTACCGAGGTGGTGGGCGGCGACGTCTTCGAGATGATGGGCCTCGTCGAGGACGAGGCGCCGGTACGGCGGGAGCACGGCCGCCTCCTGCCAGTTGTCCGAGGCGATGCGCACCGCGAGGTCGGAGGCGAGGAGATGGTGATTCACGACGACGACGTCCGCTTCGGCCGCACGACGTCGCGCGGCGAACACGAAACAACGGTCGAAATGCGGGCACTTCAGCCGCGTGCACAGATCCGCCTCGGCCGCGACGGCATCCCACACCTCGCTGGAGGGCTCTTCGACGAGATCGGACAGACTCCCGTCGGCCGTCCGCGCGGCCCATCCCGCGATCGACTCGAGCTCCGCGCCGCGCCCCTCGTCGAACAGCGACTCCTGTCCCGCGCGCGCCTGCTCCAAACGCGACAGACAGAGGTAATTCCGCCACCCCTTGAGCAGCGCGAACGTGACGCCGCGCTCGCCGGTCGAGAAGGCGCGCGACAGAATCGGTAAATCTTTGCCGACGAGCTGTTCCTGCAGGTTGATCGTGTTGGTCGAGACGACGGTCCGTTCGCCATTGACGCGCGCCCACTCGATCGCCGGCACGAGGTACGCGAACGATTTCCCGACGCCGGTGCCCGCTTCGAGCAGCGCGATGCCGCCGTCGTTGTAGGCGTCGGCGATGTAGGCCGCCATGTCGCGCTGGCCGGGCCGGTCTTCGAAGGCCGCCGTGCCGAGGACCCGCGCCACTGGGCCCGACTCCGTCAGCAGATTCGCCACCGCGAGGGAGTCGAGCCGCGCGACGGTCCGCGCGCGCGGACACTCGACGACCACGTAGAGCGTCGAAACCTCGTTGTTGACGATCCCGAAGCCGACGCCTTCATCGTGTAATCGTGCCGCGACGTGCAGATCGGCGCCCGAGGGCTCGAGGAAGCCGCTGGGATGGTTGTGGATCAGCATCTCGCCGCGCGTCGCGACGCCGGGGAGCGCGAGCACGGCGTCGATCGTGCCCCGCGCGACGACGCGCGCGTCCGTGAGCGCGCCATTCGGATCGGCCCGCACGACAAACGACACCTCGCGCCCGTGGGCCGCGGCGATCTCCTCCTGCAGGAGGGTGCGCGCGGCCGCCGTCAGGCGCTCGACGCTCACGTCTTGAGCTCGCGCTTTTTCGCGGCGGGAAACAGCACGTTGTTCAGAATCAGCCGATAGCCCGGCGAGTGTGGATGCAGCGAGAGATCGGTCGGGGGATCGCCGATCTGATGCTGGGGGTCCTCGGGGTCATGCCCGCCCAGGAACGTCCAGGTCCCCTTCCCCAGGTCCCCGTGGATGTATTTGACCCACGGCGCCCCTTCTTCTTCGGCCAGGATCGTGACGCCCGGCTTCAGCCGGTTGCGCGTGAACGACGTCGTCAGACCGTAGAAATCGGGAATGACCTGCCGGTGGTCCTGCACGAGCATCGTGGGGACCGGATCGATCTTGGCGCTGAAGTTGAACAGCGTGTACGCGCCAAGCGGCTGGCGCCGCGCGCCGCCGTTCACCTGGTG
>WNGJ01010502.1_pt1 | contig 10523 bp, 8 predicted proteins | sample 5400611 | NCBI WGS metagenome assembly WNGJ01 (sample SAMN13153375, study PRJNA577476) | soil metagenome | isolation source: 40 cm soil or saprolite under Garry oak tree replicate 1 | place: USA:California | collected 2016-06-15
CAAGTGAACCATGCGAGTCCAGCGTATCCAGCTTGATAACGAGCACGACATTTCTTTTGAACTCTTAGATGACAAGAACCAGTCGATTCCCATTGTTTCGGGCTTCATGCGGCATCTTCGCGCTCGCGGATGTTCCCCCAATACCCTTTCCGCTTACGCCTACGATTTACTGCATTTCATGAGCTTTCTCCAAGAACAGCGGCTTACCTACGACGAGTTTCGGCCACCTCATGCACTGCTGTTCCTGGAGTATTTGAGCGAGCTTCCGAGCAAAAGGGCGGCACATCGGCTCGGCCTGGTGCTCTCGACTACCACTACTGAGGGAGGTCCTGCGACTCGTCTCTCGCCCTCGACCATCAATCGCGCCTTTGCCGCTGTTTCAACCTTTTACGAATACCTCATCCTGGCTGGTCACTTCACCGAGCGCGAGAATCCCATTCTGAAGGTGCCTGATCCAGCTCTGGCTCACGTTTCCCAACGCCATCGGCCTTTCATGGGATATGCCAGCCGTCAAAAACCCATGCGACGGGCCATGCATGTGAAAACAGTCCGACGCGTTCCCCGTCCGATGGATGACGAGCAGGTGTGTCAGCTCCTGGGGTCGCTCTCGCTCAAGCGTGACAAAGCGATGATTTTGCTCATGCTTCACGGCGGTTTGCGTCCAGGTGAGGTTCTCACACTTCAGTTAGATGATATCCAATATGGGCGAAAGCGTGTCGTGATCCGGTATCACACTGATCACCCCAAACATGCGAGAACCAAATCACGAACTGAGCGTGTCGTCGATTTACTTCAGCCAGAAACCCTACAAGCAGTCAGTGAGTATGTGATGCACGAGCGGCCCGCAGACGCGAGCAGTCCCTACGTTTTTCTCGTTGGGGGGCGCGGCAAGAGGCGCCTTGAACCATTAGGGTATCATGCACTCGTCAAGCTCTTCGAGCGGCATTGTGAGCGCCTGGGCATGCGTAACCCCTGGATGACACCAGTTCTGGTTCAGCACGCAAGCGCAGAGGAGTATGCGGCCTTTGTTCAGGCATTCACCGATCAGCGTCCCTATGGAGATCCGACCAGGATGAGAGCGTGGCTCTTGCGCTGTCGTACCAAATTTGTGAGCGCGTACCCCGACCTTCATGAGTGGTTAGGAGCCCCGCTCACCGAGCGTGTTGGCCGCCTTTACCAGGAAGACTACAATCACCCCTGCTGCCCCATTTCGTACCGAGCGCGCCACTACCTGACCTACCTGGCATTACGCGGATATGTGACGTTTGATTGGGAATGGCTCATCGCGACCCATCATCTGGTGCTTGAGCCTTTTCTGCCAGTATTGGGATACCCGACGACGCTTTCTTCCCTGGTCGAAACCGCTGTCAATCTAGGCTATGAGTGGAAAGATTCCCGCATGACTCTGCAATGGGCGGTGTCTCGCGTGCTGCTGCATCTTGGTTCCCCTCACCTGTGCGATATTCGTGCCATCCACCTGGCCGAATTTGAGCAGGCCATTGCACGCTTCGGGGACCGAGCAGATGTCACCTGCTTTTTCGGATCACGTGAGCGCTACCAGCAAGGGATTCGGGAGGAGTATCTGACCGATCTCCACCTGCTCCAAACGGTGCTGTATCACCAGGGCCAGATCCAGACTGAACTCTACCGGGTGACGCATCTGGTTGCCTCTCGCCCTCCTCTCAAACCTCAGATGGAAGCAGTGGTCACCCGCTATCTCTCCATGCGCTGCCTGACCGATCAACCGGTGACCGTTGAGAAAACGAAAAATGGATTGTACAAATTCATTGACTGGCTGGCGCAAGCGCACCCACTGGTTGAGTCTTGGCGTGATGTGACTCGCGATCAGGTCATGGAGTATGCCAATGCCTTACACACCATGATCAACAAACGAGGGAAACTCTATGCAGCTCAGTCGAAATACAAGTTGTTGTCCAACTTAGCGGTCTTTTTCCAGGATACCATCAGTTGGGAGTGGGAGGACGTTCCTCTGCGCCCTCCGCTCCAACATGGAGATTTACCAAAACTCCCAAAGGGCATCCCACGCTACATTCCCGAGGCGGAACTCGATCAACTCATGCCAGCGATCCGCGCGCTTGACTGTCCATATCAACGGGCAGCGCTCCTCATTGCTCGATGGAGTGGAGCCAGACGAGAGGAAATCGGGCGCCTTTCTGTGGACTGCCTGGATAGCTACCCCAACGGAACCCCTCGGCTCCGATTGCCCGCCGGGAAAACCAAACGGGAGCGGATCGTGCCACTCAACGAAGAAGCAGCCTCAGCTATTCGTCTCTTGCAAGCCAAGCGAAGAGCTCAACGAGGATTACGTGACCGGCTCACTGGGAGGGAGACGAACTACCTCTTCATGCACCACGGTCGGCTCATTTCCACAAAATACCTGTTCGAGGACGCTTTAACCAGGGTCTGTCAAGCCTCCGGCCTCACCACAGTCGATAACAAAAGACGGGTCACGGCCCACCGTTTCCGGCATACCGTAGGCGCCGCCCTGGCGCGGAAAGGGGCGCGGCTGCGAACCATTCAAAAAATTCTTGGGCACGAGAGTGTTGAAATGGCTCTGGTCTACATTGGTTTGACCGATGAGGATGTGCGCCAGGATTATCAAAATGTTCTTGGGCCGGATGCACTCATTGCAGGCCCTGGGGCCACGATGGTGCAATCAGGCGAACTTGCTGAGTCAGAGATTCGTTGTATCAAGGAACATTACTTCCAGACTGAGCTTGAATTGGGCAGATGTCTTCGCCTTCCTCAGGAAGGTCCCTGTGAGTGCGATTTGTATCTCACCTGTGCGAAGTTCGTGACCGCTCCTGCTTACGCACCACGGCTGCGCTGTCGCCGTCGGATTGAACAGGAGTTGAGAGAAGATGCGCGTCAGCATGGTTGGCAGCGGGAAGTGGAGCGGCATCAGTGTACGATGAAGCGTATCGAGCAGCTCTTAATTGATCTTGGCCAACCACTTGACGGCGTTGAAGAGGGAGGATAGACTGTGGATGAAGCATTCCCAAGTCCAACGCCTCCCCCTCCCCCCGCGTCGCAAAGTTGAAGAGGGAGGATAGACTGTGGATGAAGCATTCCAGGCATCAGCACCGAGAGAGGGATATGCTAGGAGCGGAACTATGGATCATTCATCTACTCTCCCACAGCACCCTTCAAGCCAGGATCGAACGGCTTGGGCCGGTTATTGGCAGGAGCAAGGCCAACCCTGGCGAACAGAGCCAGAGATCGATGAGGAGCGGCAGCAGTACCTGGTGAAACTTCGTGCTATTGCTCCTGATATCGAGAAGGATATCTATCCCTTTAAGGGAGTGAAACTGAGCCGTGCCGACGTCGAATGGCTCATTGCCATACACGAGGATGATTGTGAGCCAGGAAAGAGCAGTGACGAGAAGCAGAGAGAACGTGCCGGGCTGGATATGCGCGGGGCGGATCTTCGTGAAGTGGACTTGTCCAGCCTCCCACTCGCTCGTCTCCTCGGGGGAGAAATTCTTTCCCAGGCATGGCTTCCCGCCGAACACGCACAACGGTATCCGGCAAGTATCCACCTTGAAGAAGCTAACCTTCACGACGTCCATTTAGAAGGAGCGAATCTCACCTACGCGCATTTGGAAGGAGCCAATCTTTACCGAGCTCATCTCGAAGAAGCTGATCTTCACTATGCTCGTTTGGAAGGAGCACGCCTCATTGAAGCCCATCTGGAAAAGGTGCAGTTCTACCGTGCTCATCTCGAAGATGCCGACCTGCTGGAAGCCCATCTCGATGGCGCCGATTTGACACGGGCCTTCTTGAACGGTGCAACGCGGTTGAGAAAGGTGACGTTGGGTAATAAGCAGCAGGGGGTTGTTTCCGTAGCAGGGGTTCATTGGAACGATGCTGATCTCTCTGTCGTAGACTGGACCCAGGTCCGCGTCTTAGGAGATGAGACAGAAGCGCACCAACCAACGACAGGTCAGGGAAAGAAAAAAACGGGCGGCCAACGTCTCGAAGAGTATCAAATAACCGTTCAAGCGTATCGCCGATTGGCCTTGGCGCTGCAAGCACAAGGACTGACAGAACAAGGAACGCGTTTTGCCTATCGGGCGCAGAAGCTCGAACGTGTGGTCTTTCGCAGACAAGGAAGAGTCTTCTCTTACCTTTTCTCCTGGTTTCTCTATCTGCTTGCAGGTTATGGCTACAAACCAGCACGGAGTTTTCTGGCCTACTTGTTGATCATCGGGACATTTACGATTATTTACTCCGCGCTTGGCCCACATCTCTCCTGGAATGAGGCCCTTGTCATTAGCATGACAGCATTCCATGGGCGAGGGTTCTTCCCTGGCACCTTCTCACCAGGTGACCCTCTCGCTTTGGCTTCAGCAATGGAGGCTTTTGTCGGGCTGATTATCGAGGTTACACTTATTGCAACGCTCACCCAGCGTTTCTTCGGGAAGTGATTTGTTTGAAGTGTCTACATAAGGTGTGGTGTATTACGAACGGAACTTCCTAGATGAGGCGATATATCACTTCTCAGTCGTAAATACGAACCAGCACTTAGTGAACTTTTGGGCCGTGCAGGATGCAATGTACGGCCAGGTCTTAGCTTACCAGGTCAAAGGGTTGGGTAAAAAGGCACAGGAGGCTGCCCAGGCCATGCTCAGATGGGTAGAAGAACAGCACAATATGGGCGAGCTCAAGGCGGCATATGCCTTCTGCGCGCAGTTGGCTCTCTTGCAGGAGGAGGTAGAGACAGCCTCACAGTGGCTTGAGTTAGCGGGGGAGCAAGAGTTGCTGGGGCCGATGCGATTCCTGGAGGATCCGCCTATCACCAAAGCTTATGTGCTGCTTGCTTATGGCGATGAGGCACGTGTGACACGTGGGCAAGCGCTCCTGGACGATCTCTTGCGGCACGCACTAGCCCTACACAACACGCGCAAGACAATCCAGGTGTTAGCTTTGCAAGCCTGGGCCTACGATCTTCAAGACCGCTCAACAGAGGCGCTGGACGTGTTGGAACGCGCTCTTGCTCTGGGGCATCCCGGTGGGTTCATCCGCGTATTTGCGGATCTGCCACCGTTGGCAGGAGTGCTCCAAAAGTTGCGCAGACGTCGAAAGGCGCTCAAGGTGGTCGACAACAAGTTTGATGCTTATCTGCAAAGCATTCTTGCCGCGATGACCCCTATGCCTGTGTCACCAGCATCAAAGGGAGATCTCATGCGGCAAGAGGGACTGGAACCTGTGACGGAGCGCGAACTGCACATCCTACACTTACTGGACAAGGGCTACTCAAACAAGGAGATTGCACGCGAACTGGTGGTGACAACTGGAACAGTCAAGGTGCATACGAAAAATATCTATCGCAAGCTCAGTGTCAATAACCGCCAGGGAGCTGTCACGCTCTCCAAAGCTCTTGGTCTGTTGACTGAAAATTAGGACTCCTGCAAAAACTATCACCTATCTATCCCCAGAGGGGTATAGCTTTTTTACGTATTTGCGACTACTCTGATTCTCAGGAAATGTATGCGTCCACAAGTCAAGAGAACGTGTAATGGCAAACTATCACCCAGTCGCCAGTCTGTTTGAACCAGCGATATACCGGATTTGCATCGTGGGTTACCTGGACACAAAGTGGTCTGATTATTGCGGGGGTATGATGATCGAGCAGGTAAGCGATCCCAAATTCAAAACCATATCAATACTGATAGGTCGCTTGATTGACCAATCCGCGTTGATTGGTGTTCTCAATGCGCTGCATGATATTGGCTGTCCGATTGTTTCGGTTGAGTATGTAGCAGCAGAAAAGAGGAGAATCTTCTACCCTCACGATTTTTTCGAGCATACTTCATGTTGAGGATATCTTGCAACAGGTCTGGCTCAAGCTCTACCTGTCCCTGGCAACTCTCCACGCGAATGCGCACACACTCCACTTAAAAAACTGCTCCCATGGCCCTTGACAGGTAACGATATATCGCATATGCTTCGAATACTGATAACGATATATCGCATTGTACGATAGAGGTGAAAATGAAAGGAAACAAGAACCATGAATCCCGCTACCGTCCTCGACTTCGTGAACGTGTTCTTCGCCGGTCTCTTAGCCGGCGCACTGTTCGTCATTGACTACGGCGTGGGGCGCGCGGTCGCCGCCGTTCTGGACGAACTGTCCCAGATCCAGGTGCGTCAAGCACTGATAGGGAGCCTGCGTGTGTTAGTGCCCGTCATCTTTGTTCTGACGATCCTCTCGGGGGTTGCCATAACGGTTCTAGATGGGGTCGATCCGGGCTTTGCCTTCCGCTTAGCAGGACTGCTCGTTGTGCTCACCAGCTTCTTACTCACGCTCTTCGGCACCGCTCCCATCAATGCAACCGTGCTCACCTGGCAGCCCAGCACGCCCCCGAAGAATTGGCGGACGTTGGTCAGCCGGTGGGAGCGACTCGATAAGGCTCGTACTTGGGCGGCGGTCACGGCGTTTGCGCTCTTCTTAACGGCCATGGCACTCAAACTGGCCGCTCATTGATCTTTGAGTGTCAATTGGATGTCGAGGATGATGGTATAGGGGAATTCATCCCTGTGAAAACCGCTCTCCATCTGATATACTTTTCCTGAGTGTTGTAAATTGTGTCCTTCGTCTCAAACGGACTGACCGTTGGAACACTTCATTTACAGCTCATGCAGGAGGGATACTGATGGTCGCACCGGTTGTTGAAGGCATTGATCTGTTCAAAAAGGGCAATGTCGTCATCACAGGGGAACAGAACGGCTCCCCCCAACAAAGCGCTGGAGTTGATAGCGGAGAACGGTGGTTTTTATAATTGTATGTCTACGCCCATTCTCGCCACGAAACTGTATCTCCCTCGGCTTCGGCCGAACGTTGTCAGCCGCCCCCGCCTGATCGAGCGGCTGAACGAGGGTCTGCACCGCAAAATGACCCTCATCGCTGCCCCCGCCGGCTTTGGGAAAACCACGCTGGTCAGTGAATGGGTCGAGGGAATCGAGCGAGCGACCGCCTGGCTGTCGCTGGACGAAGGGGATAACGACCCCACCCGCTTTCTGACGTACCTCGTCGCTGCTTTGCAAACGATTGCGCCGAATATTGGGGAAGGGGTGTTGAGTGTGCTTCAATCCCCTCAGCCACCGCCACCCGAAGCAATCCTGACGGCCCTGCTCAATGAGATCACCACGCTCCCGGACCATTTCGTCCTCGTCCTTGACGACTACCACGTGCTTGATGCCAAATCTGTTGATATTGCCCTCACCTATCTCGTCGAGCACCTGCCGCCGCAGATGCACCTGGTCATTGCCACCCGCGAAGATCCACAGTTATCCCTGGCCCGGTTACGCGCCCGGAGCCACTTGACCGAACTGCGCGCCGCCGACTTGCGTTTTACCGCCTCCGAAGCCGCCGAATTTCTCAACCAGGTCATGGGTCTTAGTCTCTCGGCGGCAGACATCGCCGCACTGGAAGACCGCACCGAAGGCTGGATTGCCGGCCTGCAATTAGCCGCGCTTTCCATGCAGGGCCACCAGGATGTTCCCGGTTTCATCCGGGCATTCGCTGGAGACCACAGGTACATCGTGGACTATCTGGTCGAAGAGGTCCTGCAGCGTCAGCCCGCACCTGTCCGCAGCTTCTTACTCCAGACCTCCATTCTCGACCGGTTGAGTGGCCCGCTGTGCGATGCCGTCACCGGTCAGGAGGAAAGCAACGCGCGGTTGGATGCCCTGGAGCGAGGCAACTTTTTTGTCGTTCCGCTCGATGACAAGCGGCACTGGTATCGCTATCACCACCTCTTTGCCGAAGTGCTCTCTGCGCATTTGCTGGCGGAGCAACCTGATCAGATCTCGACGCTGCACCGGCGCGCGAGCGAGTGGTATGAGCAGCATGGTTCCGCAGCCGATGCGATCCGCCACGCGCTGGCCGCCGAGGATTTCGAGCGAGCAGCGGACCTGGTCGAGTTGGCAGTGCCAGCTATGCGCCGGAGTAGACAGGAGGCCACGGTGCTTGGCTGGCTCAAGACGCTCCCCGACCAGCTGGTGCGCGCCAGGCCCGTACTCAGCGTTCACTATGCCGGGACATTACTGCTTAACGGCGAGCTCGAGGGCGTTGAGGCGCGACTGCGGGACGCCGAACGGTGGCTGGACACGAAGGCAGACATGAGTGAGCTTGCGCTCGCCTCATCGGCTGAGATGGTCGTCGTGGATGAAGAGGAATTTCGAGTTCTACCGGGTTCGATCGCCATTTACCGTGCCGCAAGTGCCCTGGCTTTGGGCAATGTGGCCGACACCATGAAATACGCCCGACGGGTGCTTGAACTCGTCCCTGAGGATGACCATCTCCGGCGCGGAGCGGCAGCGGGGTTCCTGGGACTCGCATATTGGACGAGTGGGGATCTCGAGGCAGCGCACCGGTCGTATGCCGATTGCATGGCGAGGGTGCAGAAGGCCGGGCACATCTCTGACGCAATCGGTTGCTCTATCGCCCTGGCTGATATACGGATTGCGCAAGGTCGTCTGCGCGAGGCAATGAGCACCTATGAGCGGGGATTGCAGCTTGCGACAGAGCAGGGCGCGCATGTGCTGCGGGGAGCGGCAGACATGCACGTGGGAATGAGCGAGCTCCACCTTGAGCGTGACGATTTGGATGCCGCCACCCAGCACCTGCTGAGAAGCAAGGAACTCGGTGAGTTCACCGGGTTACCACAAAACCGGTATCGTTGGCGCGTTGGTATGGCTCGAATACGAGAGACCCAAGAAGATCTGGTCGGCGCTCTCGACCTGCTCCACGAGGCAAAGCGCCTGTATGTGAGTGACTTTTTCCCAAATGTGCGTCCTATAGCGGCGATGAAGACACGAGTGTGGGTCGCCCAGGGTAGGCTGGGTGAAGCCCTCGACTGGGTGCGTGAGCAGGGCCTCTCCGTTGCGGACGACCTCAGCTACCTGCGCGAGTTCGAGCACATCACCCTGGCCAGGGTGCTCCTGGCCCGGTCTAAGAGCGACCGTGCAGAACGCTCCATTCTTGAGGCAGTGGGACTCCTGGAGCGCCTCTTACAAGCGGCGGAAGAAGGGGAGAGGACGGGAAGCGTCATCGAAATCCTGGTGCTGCAGGCACTTGCTCACCAGGTGCAAGGCGACATCCCTGCTGCTCTTGTGCCGCTAGAACGCGCCTTGACGCTGGCTGAGCCCGAGGGCTACGTCCGAATCTTTGTGGATGAAGGCCCACCCATGGCGGTCCTGATCGCAAAGCTCCACGAACGTTCGCGGAAACGACCTCGTGCCGCCTCGACGAACGTTCCCCTGGCCTACATCGAACGGCTACGAGCACTGCTGCGCGGAGAACGGGTTCAGGAAAGTACCTCCACTGCTGCACCCTCTGCACCAACTACTGCCCAGCCGCTGCTCGACCCGCTGACCGAGCGCGAATTGGAAGTACTCCGCCTCATTGCGGCTGGCCTCTCCAATCGTGAGATTGCAGCCAGACTCGTCCTGGCACTGAGCACCGTCAAATCGTATGTCAATACCATCTACAGTAAGCTCCAGGTGGAGAGCCGCACCCAGGCGGTGGCACGCGCCAGAGCACTCCACCTGCTATCTGAGTAGCCACCTCCCATCCCTACCTGCATCCACCCCCCTCGTCACCAGCACGGAAAAACTTCCACCCCCCATTACCACCCTTTGATGGGTCCGAACCTCCCTCCTGTCCTGGTACACTTCCTATAACAACGATGAAGTGAGAAAGACATCGTTGGCAATGAGGAGAGATAGCATCACCTATGCGTGCATGGAGAAGAAAACGAGCATGCCACAGGAGTTCTACCAGATTACCGTCAAGGGCCACCTGAACCCGAACTGGGCCGACTGGTTTGAGGGCCTGACCATCACGCTAGAAGACAACGGCGAGACGCTGTTAACCGGCCCGGTGGTCGATCAGGCCGCGTTGCATGGCTTGCTCAGAAAAGTGCGTGATTTAGGAATGCCTTTACTCTCGGTAACCCGCGTCAGGCCCAGCCAGGCCGATGCGTAAGGTGTCAAACACGGAGTTGAGCCAAGCGGCGAAGACCAGGAGCGAACCGTGAGTCATGAAAGAGACACTGGAACGAGTGCTTTGTTCCTCGATGTCCTCCCCTCTCATGTGTGATCACTGAGTGAGGAAGACACCTCATGTTGTGAGCCTTCTCGCAGAATACTCACGTCGTATTGGAAATGTTGCTGTACAGGAAAAGTGACCTGGCAGCGGTAGAAAAAGGAGAATTGTTATGACACAGACCGAGCCAAAGACCCCACGAGCAGACCAGTTTCAAGGAGACCGTGAAGAGTTTCAGGTCGCGAGTGGAGACACCATGAAAGCAATTGTAAACACAAAATACGGATCACCGGATGTTCTTCAGCTCAAAGAGGTAGAAAGACCTACTCCCAAGGACAATGAAGTACTGGTAAAAGTTCATGCGGCATCCGTGAATGCGGGTGACTGGCATCTCCTGAGAGCTAAACCGTTCTTGATGCGCCTCATGGGCTATGGGCTTCTCAAACCAAAA
>WNGJ01009200.1_pt1 | contig 10522 bp, 12 predicted proteins | sample 5400611 | NCBI WGS metagenome assembly WNGJ01 (sample SAMN13153375, study PRJNA577476) | soil metagenome | isolation source: 40 cm soil or saprolite under Garry oak tree replicate 1 | place: USA:California | collected 2016-06-15
GCGGCGTCCCAGGCATCCGGGCGGGCCATCCACGCCTCGAGGCCGGCGAGCTCCGCCTCGATCCGCTGCGCCTCCGGGCTCGGGGCGGAGAGGACATCCCGCACGACGGTCTCCGGCGGGACGTTCGGGACCTGCGGGAGGTAGCCGTACCGGAGGCCGGGCTTGAGCACGAGGTCCCCCAGATCCGGCGCCGTCTCGCTCGCGAGGAGCCGGAACAGGGTGCTCTTCCCCGAGCCGTTCGGGCCGACGAGGGCGACCTTGTCCCTCGCGTGGAGGAGGAAGTCGGCGTGCTCGAGGACGAGCGTGGCGCCCCAGGATTTCCGGAGGTCCCTGCCCGCGATGATCGGCTCCATTTCCCTAGGGCTAATCCCTGGTCCCCGATGAGGCTTCGCCCCGGCGCACGGATGGAGCGCGCGGTGTGTGACGATTCATACATACTGCTACGCAAAGCGATCTGGCCATCATGTCAGCTAGGACTTGTCTTGCAGTGCCAGACTACAGGTTGCATCCAAGCCAAATGCGCCGAGGTTGATGAGAAGGACTAAGCTAAGCCCAAGCGGCGAGTAGAAATCGATGGACCGCGCCCAAACCAACAGCATCAAAACTGTCGCGCCTGCGTTTATCAGGACCCAGCACTTGTGAATGTCCTTTCTCTTCTTTTTTTGAGCGAGCACGACCGCGAGGAACACCACGACTACGATGTACAAAGAGATTAGTAGAGTCACGAAGCCAACAGATGCTGTTCGACTCGCTTCAATCGAAGCCGTGAGGCCCAGAAGGATCATAATGAAGCTCATGACGAAGACAAACCCGGCATCCAGTGACCAAGACCACCGGAGTGACTTATCGATCACGAAGTGAAACGCGTGACCGAATGCGAACCGTGAGCTCGTTACCACAAAAACAATGGGAAGCATGAGGTCGTAAACGGTGGGAGAAAGCGTAGGGAACGCCTCTCTAAGAGTCGCGAGCATTTGGCTCATGGCGACTCCATACAACACCCCCACAAACACAGTCCCAACAATCTGTCGTCCCCGCTTTTCGTCCTCACTCGGTTCCGTACAACCGGCCATGCCTGAGCCCTCCATCTCTGGTTAAAGCGGGGTTCTTGCGAACTAGTTTTCGATAGATCCAAAGAGTCTGGAGCATCACACCGCCATCTTAGGTCTGAACCCTCACCTTCGAGTCCTGGGTCACAATCTTCGATTGTAGAATTCTTGTTACCGACTGCTGGACGCTCCCCGGTGCTTCAGGAAAAACAATCTCGACATGACATTGCGCTCGAAAGATCGTGTCGATACTACCGGAATCGACCATCTCTTGGTTCCAGGGCTTTATCTCGGTAAACCGTGTGTATTGGATGCGATGCCCGGCGACACCACTCTCATCCTCGGAGCCGGTTTCTCCCGTCCAGCCGGAGGTCCTCTTCTCAGAGAGTTACTCTCGAAGGACGTTCGTGCACGGTCGGATGCCGACCCGTCGAGTCTCGAGGTGCTTTCTAATCTCATAGAGGGTCGCGACGGACCCGTTGAAAACGGAACGGTCACACTCGAGGATGTCTTCACGAATCTGTGGCGTGAAGCACGGACCGCCGGGAGAATTCGCATGGGGGAGGAGAGGTACTCAGCCGAAGCACTCCTCTCCCAGATGATAATTCACTTGGCGTCTGTTTGTGGCGAGGTCCGTGTCCGAAGATCCACAAACCTTTGGACAATCTACTTGGCTTTCTTTCACCATTTCTTCGAAGAGAGTCGGTCTCTGACTCTGATTACGTTCAACTACGACCTGCTGGCCGAACAAATCATGGACGACCTGGGGTTGAGGTATGACTACGGATCTGCAGGGATGATTGAATTCGATAATAGCCAGCGGAGGCGCGGTCTCCGCCGCTCAGGATCTGAATTGTCTCTTCTCAAGTTGCATGGTTCGGCAAACTGGGGTGTGTGCCGGGGTTGTCCCGAATCAGGAAAGTACATCGACAAGGTTACGGCGTTTGAGAGACCATACGTCCCGATTCGCCGAAAAAGCTGCCCGTGGTGCGGCGGGAAATTCCTGGAAGCGGCTATCGTTCCGCCGATTCTGGGCAAGGCGGGAGAGGGTCGCCACATCGGGCCGATTTGGGGACTCGCTAGGAGGTCACTCGAGAGAGCGCGGGAAGTGGTTGTGGTTGGATACTCTCTGCCATCCAGCGACGTCGAGGCGCTTTCTCTGCTGCGAGAGGTCGACGCCCCGGGCAAACGGCCGAGGATCACGATCGTCTGCGGGCCACGAGGCGCTCCACCCGGGTACAAGAACGTATTCTCTGGTTTCAAAGATACCGGGGAGTACTTCGAAGACTTCGCACTTAGACTTCTGGATTGAGTTGCGAACGACAATCGCATCAGATCATCTCGTTTCGCCGTCGAAAGAGCGAAGTAGTCGGCCTTGATGGGTCCATCAATGGCCGAACATCCATTGAAGGATGTCGTTACGGACAGTGACGGGTTAGAGCTACCTGGGGGGACGGATCGTGTAAAGCGATTCTACCTGACTCTTCAGAGTTCCTCCGCCTCTCATAGAGGTGTCGAAAGGTATGACAAGTACCACCACCGGAAGCCTTTCGTCAAAGGGGTTACCGGACGGCCGATGTTTGCCGAGATTGCGCTGGTTCAACTCCTCTAGCAAAGAGGGTGGCATGCCCGGTGGATTGACACCTACCGAAACAAAGTCTGGCGCGAGATGCCCTACGAGGGCGACGAGACTGGCCTCCACTGGGACATCTGGGGATGGCTCGGCAAACGTCACAGCTTCATTGAACTCAAGCAGGCGGGAGGCCGCGACCGAATCAGGCCAGACCAGGTTCAATGGTTCAGGGCGGCGCTCTCCGAGGGCGTGCCAAGAGGATCGTTCTGTGTTGTGGAGTGGTCCACAAAAGGAGTGGCCAAGTCCGTCTAAGCGAGTGTCGTGCTGGAGACCTGCATCCCTCGCCTCTGAAGTCTGATTCGTGTTGTGACCGACATGCCCTCCACGACTATCACAATCGCGTCAGATCGTTTCCTTGGAATCGCCCGAGGATCTCCTCGAGCTAATTCCCGCACCCCGTACCCCAGACACGACGTTCGGAACATCCAACACCAAGCCTTCGAAAAGAAATTCTATGGCCAGACGCATTTGCCTACGGGATCGCTTGAGACCGAGATGGACGTTCGACCTCGAGGATGCTTGTAAGCAGGCGCAAATCGAGCCCGAGGTCGCCAAAGCCCTAATCCCCAAACTTGAACCACTGTTAGAATCAGCAATGAAGAAGGAAGGATTCTACGACCAACTTTTAAATCGTGTTCAGGAAATGCGTATGTTCACTCTTAACAACCTCCACTTTCTAAACAGCCTTTTCTTCGAGAAAGTCAAGTTGAACGTCGAACTGGACCCTCGGGAGCACTCTATCATATTCCTCGTACACTATCTGATATCTGTCGAGAGTTTCTTCTCGGATGTCGTCGACATTCTGTGTTTCGCTTTGGTTGCTCAGCATCACGATCTCGCTGACTTCTTTAGGCGGACATATGTGGAGAGAATGAGTGACCTCGAGGACCTTTCTCTCGCGGACCGACTGCGTTTTCTTTCACGACACGGATGGGAGGAGGCCGAACAAGCTGTTGACCGCAACCTTCGCAACTCCTCGGCTCACGCAAACTACGAACTTCGTGAAGATGGCACAATCGTAATGGCGGGCACAACGCTTTCAATCGAGAGAGACGACTTCAACAGAAAGTCCGAGGCGCTCCGCGACTTCATTTATGGCTTCTGGGTAGCTCTGAACAAGTTCTTTGTCGAGCGTTACGGTCTTGGCTTCGTCTAGACCGTTTGCCCGAGAGCATCGGACGTGGACGATCGGAGCGTATCCATTTCCCACTTGAGCAACATACGACGAACTGGTAGGTCGGTTGCCTCGACCCAGGGTTCGGCCGTCGGTTCCTCATGCGGAGACAATCGCTTCATGTCGCTTTGTTGCGACCAAAGATGGCAGGCCTTCCTGGTCTTTCTCCGGCTGGCGGAACGGATAAGTGAACGAGAATCAGTTCCCATGACGGGGTTCTGGACTTGATGTATGACGAAATCGTAAATAAGGCACTACAAAGGGTCGTTGAGGACTTCAGGACCGGAAGGATTCGCCTCGACAGTGAGGGAGATTTGCGTGGTCATATCTTCCTTAGAGCCGCTGAGGCTCTCATCGAGAAGCGCCATAGAATCCCACTTCCCCTTCATGCCGAAGTGGCAATTGGCCGCGCAAAGGTCGACCTTGCGATCGGGCCCAGCTCGGAGACGGTGGTAGAGCTGAAGTTTGAACCCTTCCGAACGGATGAAGGGATTCTGTTCCTTAAGGGCGCATCGCACAGCATTCAAAACGACATGAAGAAGATTGAGGCTTATTCGAGACGCGGGTATAGCGGGCACCTGATAGTAGTCGAGTGCGAGGGTCGCCATCCGGAGGGGGACTGGTATTTCCCCAAACGCACACCCCAAATCGGTATCCAGACAAGCGAGTGGCATGAGGAACGCACGTTCGTTTGGGTCCATCACGTGATTCCTCCTGGATCAACGACTTGATCCCTGAGCCGATCGCGCCATAGTTCCACTGTAAAGCAAGTCCAATAGAGGCAACAACAAGAAGGGACTGTCACCTCGCGGATCAGGGCGGAGGTGGCGGGGGAATTGGTGGTTTGATTTCCTCTGTGGCTGGCAGCTTAAGCCCTAATGCCAGTCCGCCTACGAGGAAGAACTCTATCCCAATAAGAAACATTCCAAGACCGAACAAGATGTAACTTAGCCAAGCCCAATCAACCAGATTGTTCCCGGCGATAACAAGGCTGGCAAGCGCTAGTAGAAGCAGGTCAAGAATGGTGACGAATGCCAGGCCAACCGACCACGTGTAGCGTGTCTTGTCCAATTGCTTGCTCCAGGGCTGTGATAAGGCAAGCGCCACGAAGAGCAACCCAACAAGCGTCAGTGCCCCTTGAAATAACGCAAGCTCGATTTGAACGATATCGGCCGCCACAGAACGATGTCATCCCTTTGATGGTGGGGTTTTCGTTTTCGAATTCTTAACGTCCTTTAGTTGCTCGGCCAATTCAGCATATTTTCTCATAAGTTCTTCAACCGCAAGAATCAAGTCCTGCACAATGACCTCAAGATCCGCTTCAGAAACCGGGGCAGAACGCTTGTCTTTCTCGACCAAAGCCTGTGCCATTCTCAACCCTCCGTTCGCAGAATCCCCCGACAACTATATAAGTTGACGAGTTTGAATCAACATTGCCTTGTCATTGCCTCCTCGAGCCCACATACTAGCCGGCCTGCTGAAGAGAATTGGGGAGTTTCATCCGGATTCATTTGGAACGAGTTTTCTCGAGAGACTTCGAGTCCAGAAATTAGTGTATCTGATGCAACACGCCTTTGGGATCGACCTGGGATACTCATACAACTGGTATATCCACGGTCCTTACTCCCCTGATCTTGCCAGGGATGCTTTCGCGTTGGTTGGTGAATATGATTCGGTCCCGACGCAAAGATTCAAGGATGTTGAACTGGAAAAGCAGTTCGAGTCTTTCAAGGAGTTTGTGAAGTCTCACGAACAAGACTACGACTGGCTCGCGATTGCGGCTTCGACAATCTACCTCTACAGAAACAAGTCGAAAGACCAGCAGTACATTTTCGGGACCCTGTCCGCGAAAGGACTACCGGAGAACAGATTCGCCGAAGTGTGGCAGCACCTGAAAATGTGGCGACTCGTGAGCTGACAGGAGCGTTGATTCGGGTGCCGTCGGATGCGGTTTGCATGAGATCTTCCCACCTAAGCTCTAGCACCTCAGCAGGTTCGAGGACGTAGGCGACGGATTACCCGATTGGGCCGAGCACTCACCCTGGATCATCATCGCCGGAGAAGTCGGGGTTGATGGGACGGAGGCGGACGGGGCCGCAATTCACGGCCACCATTCTGGCGATCAGCCGGTGAGCGGGGCCGAAGATTCCCGCTCGTGTGCTGGTCGAGTTTCAGTCGTTGCTGGTCTCGGTACGGTTGTTCCTTTACCACGTCGTTGAGCCAGTACGAAGCCCCCTCCTCGAGATCGAAGGAAGCCCAAGAAGTGAAAGCCATGCGGCTAGTCACGGAGGCAAGTAGCCCCGACTGACGAATCCCAGCTGCCTTTTGACGGTCGCTGAGACCATAGAGACGCTCCACACTGAAGGCGCCTGCGAATCTCGCGCCGACGCGAACGTTCGAGGGGTCAGTAGCTCTAGAAGGGTTAGCTCCACCTTCGATCTCAGCAAGATACGGAGACGGAAGACCTTGTCGGCAGACCAGATGGAGGCGCTTCATGGCCCGCGTGATCGCGACATAGAACAACCGCCTTTCCTCAGCCTGCGCATCCCCAGCGCTCATGCGCACGGGCTCCAACACGTCCGGGTTCTCGACCTTGGACGGGAAACCGAAAAGGTGATCGCTCGCGTTGGCGACGATGACGACGTCGGCCTCCAATCCCTTCGCCTTGTGCGCGGACAGGATGCGTACTCCCTGCACGCCCCGATCCGGATTCCCCACAGGGACTCCATTTCGTCGGCAGGCCTCGATGATATCCTCCAGCAGGTGATTGGTTCGGCTCAGAACGAGGATACGATCTGCTGGGACCTGGCGAAGCTCTTGACGGACGAGCGAGGCCGTGCGATCCACGATCGCCGAGTCGTCATCGGACACTTCGTGCACGTACGCCTCCCCCTGCTCGCGGCTAGAGATGATGACTTGCTTGGGCATCTGCCTCTCATTGCGTGCAATCAGCGCAGCACCCGCCTCGACGATGACTACGGGAGAGCGATAGTTCACATTCAGCATGGTGGTCGAGGCCGGACCGAAGTGCGACTCGAAATTGACGATGTGATCGACGTCCCCGCCTGCGAAGCCGTAGATCGCTTGCCAATCATCGCCGACCGCGAAAAGGCGGGCCCCTGTCACCGCGACTAGAGCCTTCAAGAACCGAGCCATCGCGGCCGAGGTGTCCTGAAATTCGTCCACGAGTACATGCTCAAATTTCGGAAGAGGATTGATGGCACTCTCCAAGATGTCGGCAGCCCGGTGTAGCATATCAGAGAAGTCGATGCGGCCTTCGGCCGAGAGCGCCGCCTGATATCGCTCGAGAACCGCACTTCCGAGAAGCCCAAAGTGGTGAACTCGAGGTGTCGACCCCTTAAGGTGCGGTTGTATTTCCTTCGGCTCCCGCCGCATAGCACGCGCGTTGGTGATGAATTGAACGAGCAGCTTTTCAATCGAGCTACCGATGTACTTCAGATCCCCGAAAGATTTCCCAACCTCTTCGAATGTCATGGACCGCAAGACGATACCGGCACGAGTCAGCCGCTCTCGAAGGGCGCTGTCCAGCTTCCCCTCCGTTCGTTCGTAATCGTAGAATTCGATGAGCGTCTTCCTTTCGCGGCGGAACTGATCTCGTTTCCACGCCATGCCTTGCTTGTATTCGGCGGTTGAAGTCGTCCATCCCGCAGGCACTTCGCCGGCTCGATTGACCCCCCAATATTCGATCGAGGCGCCACTCTCGGGAAGGGTGAAGTCGGGATGGTAAGCGCCTCGCTCTTTACCGACGCTGGCCCAGGCCGCTTTGGCCTCATACTTGTATTCGACATGATTGAACAAGAGGAAGTCCGCGATCATCCGCTCGCCAATCGACCGCACATGCTCCCCTCGCAGCGTTCGATACGTCTTGTCACCACCGACTGCGGGTGCACTCTCGTCCTCGTTTCGATGGAAGTTGAGGATTGCATTCATGTAAAGCTGAGCAAGGCGCGGGTCCTGCCCCGTCCTTGCCTCCCGAAGCACTGCGGCAACCAGGGAATCCGTCCATCGGTCGTCCGCGACGCTAATCGGTCCGGTTGCAACGGCCTGGACGACGCGTTTGCCTAGAGAGTGCAGCGTCGAGACGGTAACGCCCCCTTTCTCGCGATCAGCGAACAACACTCCCATCTGCTTGAGCCGGTCCTGCATTTCCTCGGTGGCCTTGTTCGTGAATGTGACGGCTAAGATGGCGGTCGAAGGAACGCCCCGCTCCAAAAGGTATCGGATTCGGCCCACAATAGTTCGTGTCTTGCCCGAGCCTGCTCCCGCGATCACAAGGTTACGGACGTCGTCGCGCACGATTGCTACCTGCTGCGCCTCGTCCGCTTTGAGTTCCTCGACGAGTAACTTCGAGTGGTGGGCCATCATTCGCTGCGCATAGTTCTGGTTGTGTCCCTTGAGGGTTTGCCGCAGCTGGTTCGCTTGACGGAGGTTGCCCTCGAACTGATTCCGCATCGAGATGTCCCGTGTGCGGCGGACGACTTTGGCGATCGGAGGTAGGATTCGTTCTGCGACTTCAGCGACTTTCGCTTCCAGAGGGCTCCGGACTCGCTCGGGGATGTAATCGCCGGTACTGACGAAGGACCGCAGAGAGCTTTCGATGCTCTGGAGATCGGGACCGACTTGCTGGAGCCGAATTCCGGCCTGGTGGACTTGCCGTTTCCTGTACCACAGGAATGCGGCAATGCCTACGACGGCGGCCGCAGAAACTGGGACCAGCAGTAGCGGGTCCATCCCACCACCCTAGAGTAGAATGTAGAGCACTGTCGAGAAACTTAAAGGACTTTGCTACGAGGTTTCATGTGTTGCTGAACCTGTATGCTCTCCATGGTGGCGAGTAAGCCCATTTCCCACGACCACGAGGAAAAGGCTGGCGAGTTCGTGCAAGAATTCCTTCAGCCATATCTCGATGGATCCGAGGACTACGTGCAAGAATATAGTCCCGGGACAGCCACGCCAATCGTCACGAAAGGGGAGGTAGCGCTGGCTGCTCAAAGCCTGCTGTTGTGGAAGAGTTCCGCGCGGATTGAGCGTCTCACGCGATGGTTGATTGGCTTGACAGGAGCGTTGGTGGCACTGACAGTCATCCTGGCCATCCTGACTTGGAGACTCGGGCGCTAGGCCCTCCAAAAGTTGCCTAACCATCCCGCGGACGTCCCATCTTCTCTCGCACGATGACAATCGCTGTGGAGTGTCTCGGCCGGCAATTGATCATCTGAACTCTGAACGACGTGTCCGGCCACGATAGGGAGGCGCAGTCCTACAGAACTGTCTCAGGCCACCCCTTGGTCCCAGCACCCAGCGTTCCACACGATTGGAGGGACCTGCCTAGGACTCGTGCATAGAAGACTTTCGATCCCTTCAGGGGCAGCAGAGTACCAAGCCTCGATCGTCATGCCTCGTCTATGTCGCAGGCGCACCAGATCGGCGCCCTCCGCCGCACGAAGACCTGACTGGGTTGACGTCCCTACAGAGATCGTATGGCCTTGTCGACCGCGTGGCGGAGCTGACTGAAGGCGACGGAAGAATCTTTGGTTAAGGTCTTCACCGTGATTCGCTTCTTGGCTTCGCTCGGGTCCACGAGTTCCTGACGCTTGAAAACCCAGAATTCCCACTGCAATGGGTTCAGCACGTTCTCCTCATCCGCTCCCTTTTTCAGGCAACAGAGGACGTACACGTCGCTGCGATACTTCTTCTCGCTGTCCAGTCTGCCAGTCTTTCCCGAAGGTAGCTCCTCCTCAGACCATTCGCCATGTTTCCCGATCTCGAAAGCAGGGTCTCCCTTCGTGGGGCCCCAGGTTTGATCGAAAGCCGTAGATTTCACCTCGATCCGCTTTCTCGTATACACGATATCGCTGCCGGCCCATGGCCTCCGTGGAATTCTGTCTTCGCCGAGCGCCACGGCGACCAGGTATTCCGCAACTACACCACGGGTGATGTTTGGCAGGAGGTCGGAATACCCCCACCGCCAAAAGTCCAGCACGGTTTCGATCGGTTTCGGGAATGGCATCCGTCGGATTGCGAAGATTACTTCCGCTCACAGGATACGGGAACGGCCCTGAGCATTAGTTCGTTTCCAATCGCAGTGAGACTATGACCCCGGAGGTCGCTTTCGCAGGCACCTCTAAGGGACATTCTTCCATGATCGCTATCACACAGGGAATCCCCGAGAATCGCCCTTGTAAAAGCAGCGGTGAGTATGGAGTGCGACAGGTGAACTAACGCCTAGACGACCGTGCGCAGCGTTCCGTGAAATCGGCTAAGTTCTAGTGGCCTCGTCATCTAGCTACCGCGAACTGATCGCGCGACATTCCGGCGGGAAGTGCCGCTCGGAACCATGTTCCCTGACCGGGCCCTAATGTATCGCCCGGACCCTTGTATTCGACAAACACCGCGTCGGCGAGTGAATCGCCGCGCCAGGCGAAGATATCGGGCCTGCCCGCACCCTTGGGTTCTGCTCCGAGAGTTTCGTCGAAATGGCGAAGTGACGGGGGGAACGAGCGCGGATCGAGAAGCCATTCCGTCATGTCCGGCGGGGCTTGGCCGAAACTATCGACCCACCAAGCGCGCCAGCTCGCGACACGTAATCGGCGGACGAGTTCGATTTCGGCGAATCCGCGGCCGCCGTCGGCGCCGATGATCGGCGCC
>WNGJ01036634.1_pt1 | contig 10521 bp, 9 predicted proteins | sample 5400611 | NCBI WGS metagenome assembly WNGJ01 (sample SAMN13153375, study PRJNA577476) | soil metagenome | isolation source: 40 cm soil or saprolite under Garry oak tree replicate 1 | place: USA:California | collected 2016-06-15
TTGGCGATTTTCCCGCCGAGGATCATTTCGCCCGTGCCACCCGTGAAAATATAGAAATCGTAGGCTCCGGCGTGCTGCTCGGCATCGTCGAGCACGCTGTTGACTTTAGTCAAGCTGAGGACCGGCTTGTCGCGATACATGTGGTAGAGCATGAACATGCTGAAGTTGCGAGTCTGAACGTGGACCGGCCCGCCGCCAAACGATTGGGAACTTCCGCTGCCTGCTTCTTTGGCTAGCTTGGCGGCTCTTTCCGCCATTTCGGCGTGCGCTTTGCGAATGTCGTCGATATTCCAGTACGTGACCGGCGGGGCGTCGGGCGCCAGCGGCGGATCCTTCGGAGAATTAAAATTGAACGGCATGACCTCGGACTTATTTTCCTGAGCATTAGCGCTCTGGATCATTGAGAGATCGTCGAAGTGGCCGCTGAGAATGAGTTGCCGAGAGGGCTTCGAGGCGTAGCCGGCTACGTAGCCAAGCAGGGCGGCGCCGATCAAAAGTAGTGGAAGCATTTTTTTCATAACGCAATCCTCCGCGCGTGAAATCTCGAAAACGTGTTTGTGTTGATGCGCACGAAACCAAATTTCGATTCTTGCTATTTCTGGGGAGACGGCTTCGCCGCCTCAAATCGAATCTCTTTGAGCATCTCCGATTGCCGGTAAAGTTCCGTTTTTCCAGCGGGAAACTTGTTTGCGCTCAGCATGAAGGCCAGAATATCGGCATCCTGCTGCCGGGTGAGGCGGCCCGGCGAGCTTTGCGGCATGGTCTTGCGAATTCTGTCGAACAAATCACCCATCGTGAGGCCGTTCCAATTGGCGAGGAATGCGCCACCTGTCAGCGGAGGCGCGGACTCCCCGCCAGTGAGCATGTCGCCGTGGCAAGCCGCGCATTCTTTGAGGTAAATCGGCTCACCGCGCTTGGCCTGCTCTTCGGTGTAGACTCCGTCCCAGACGGAACGCGATTCCGACGGGGGCGCTTGCGCGCGCATCAGGCAAAGTGGCGAAGCGATCGCCGCCAGAACGAGGACTGCCGCTGGATATTTCAAATTCACGTGGTTATCGCCTTCCTGCCGGATGAAACATTCATCATGTCAGCGTGCTCATTCTCCCGTTGTCGGCAACGTGTAAGCAATGTACTCGCCGGAGTAAGGTCCGCCGCTAACGGCCACGACGATGTACTGTTTTCCGTTCACCATGTAAGTCATCGGCGAGCCGGTTTGCGGGGCCGGCATGTAGACCGCGCCGACTTCCTTGCCGGTCATCTTGTCATAAGCACGGAGCATCGCGCCGCGCGGATGATCCGCCGTGGTGGTGACATTTCCTTCGCCAGCGATGACCAGCGTCTTGGTGACCAGTGTCCCGATGTTGTAGGTGGTCTGGCCGGTGCGCGGGATGTTCATGCCCTTGAGGATCTCGGAATTCCTCACCATGTCCGGCGTCTCGCCGTGGGCGATTTGCCAGACAAACTCGCCTTTATCGAGATTGATGGCCGTGATTGTGCCATAAGGCGGCTTGACCAGCGGTAATCCATCCACGTCCAGTCGAGTGAAACCGCCGCCCGCCCGTTTCTTCGGCGGCTTGGGAGAATCGGCTCCCGCGTTTTCACCGGGGCCGTGCAAAATCTCTACTTCTCTTCCGGCAGTGCCGGTGACGTAAGCGATGTCGGAGACTTCTTTGGGAGCGGGAACCAGCCCAATCGGTTCGATGCAGGAGTTGCAGGCATACACATAGACGTTGTGCGTTTCAGGATCGTAGGACCCGCCGGGCCAGTTCGTGCCACCGGAAGCCGTCCCCATCGTGAGTGTGCCGAGCGGACCTTCCAGTTTGCTCACCGTCGGCGGCGTGTAGACCGGGCCGAGGTGATATTTGGAGGCAATCTCTTTTGCACGCTCGCGAAGCGCCGGCGTGAAGTCGATCAAATCTTCGATCAACACGCCATTGCGGCTGTAGGCGAGCGGTTTCGTAGGGATCGGCTGCGTCCGAGAGTACCACTCGCCGGGTACGTCGCCGACTTCCACAGGCTTTTCCAGAATCGGCCAAATGGGTTTGCCGGTCACACGGTCGAAGACATAAAGAAATCCTTGCTTCGACGGCTGGGCCACGGCTTTGACGGGTTTCCCGTCGACAGTGATGTCCGCGAGAATCGGCGCGGAGGAAATATCCATGTCCCACAGCGGGTGGTGCACCAATTGGAAATGCCACTTGCGCTCACCGGTTTTCAAATCGACGCTGACCAGCGTCTCGCCGAACAAATTGTTTCCCGGCCGGTGCCCGCCATAAAAATCGCTGGTCGGCGACTCCACCGGCAAGTAGACCAATCCGAGTTGCTCATCCACGGTGATCTGCGTCCACACGCCGGTGTTGCCGGTGTATTCGGCCGAGCCCTTTTCCCAAGTGTCGTAGCCAAACTCGCCTTTTTTCGGAATGGTATGGAAAATCCACAGCCGCTTGCCGGTTCGCACGTCGAATCCGCGAACGTAACCTTTGTTGTTGCGCATGCTCTTTGGCGTCATGCCTTCGCGAAAGGCCGCGCCGATAATCACGGTGTCTTTCGCGACTACGGGCGCCGATTGGATGCCAATTTCACCAGTCTCCAGATCGGGGAAAATATCCTGGTCATCGTTGAGTTTGAGATCCACTTGGCCGCTCTCTCCAAAGGAAGGAATGCGAACGCCCGTCCTCGCGTCCAGACAGATGAGCCGGAACCCCGGGGTCACATAGAAGATTCGCTCTTCCTTGCCGTCGGACCAATACGCAAGTCCACGGCCTGAGAGTTGCCGCGGGGCGGCGCCGCCGCGTTTTCCCTCATGCTCGCCGTGGATCCAGAGCAATTCGCCGGTGGCCGGGTCCAGCGCAATCACCGCGCGCCGCGATCCTGCCGTGGCGTACAAAACGCCGTTCACCATGAGGGGCGTTCCTTCGAGCTTGTACTCCGGCCGGTCGCCAAAGTTGTCCGTCTTGATGCGCCAGGCGATTTCCAGATCGCTGAAGTTGCTGGCGTTGATCTGGTCGAGCGGACGGTATCGCGTTCCCGCGAGGTCGGCGGCGTAGGATGGCCACTCCGTGTCCTTTGGATGAAACTGAGCGGATGCGGCCGCAGGCCAGCACAGGAGTCCGGTCAAAAACAAAAATAACGGCGTGTTCAGCCGCTTCGGTTTCTTCTCGCGCATTTTCGTTCCCCCTGAAATTCCGGGCTGTGTTTTTCCGCTTGCGCCATCTGCTTGATTTGTTCCAACGTCTGGTTGGTTCTCTCCGCAGGAGTAAGCCCGCGGAAGTCTAAGCCAGCAGAACGCAAGAAACAAATGTTTCGTTTGCAGTTTGTGGCGCGCAGAAATCAACAACGCCTGTTCGCGCCTTCGCTTGTTAGAATGCGCGCCATGCGTCCCTTTCTGCCATTTCTATTTTCGTTATTCTTTGGCGTGTCCGTTCAAGCTCAGTGGTGGCATGTTCAAACCAGCGGCCTCGATACCAACCTGCGCGGAGTCAGCGTGGCCGAGATGCCGGATGCAATGGGCGCTCCCGTGCCGGTCGTCTGGGCATCCGGTTCGAACGCCGTGATTCTGAAATCCATCGACGAAGGCAAAACATGGAAGCGGCTCCGCGTCACCGGCGGCGATGCGCTCGACTTTCGCGGGATAGTGGCGTTTAACGCGTCTACCGCTTACGTGATGTCGAGCGGCGAGGGCGAAAAATCCCGCATCTACAAAACCACCGACGGCGGCGAAATCTGGAAGCTGCAATATACGGACAAGCGCAAGGAATTCTTTCTCGATTCGATCGCCTGCCTCTCGGAAACGCTCTGCTACGCGCTCAGCGATCCCATCAATGGCAAATTTCTTTTACTGAAGACAGTGGACGGTGAGCACTGGAATCCGCTCCCCAATGGCAGCATGCCCGCAGCGTTGCCCGGTGAAGGCGCGTTTGCGGCCAGCAACACTTGCCTCGCGTTCTCCGGTGGCGACGAAATCTACTTCGGCACCGGCGGTCCCGTCGCCCGCGTCTTTCACTCCACTGACTCGGGGCGCACCTGGACCGTAGCGGAAACTCCCATTGGCAGTGGCAAACCCTCCGCCGGGATCTTTTCCCTTGCACTTGGTGACGACAACCGAATCATGGCCTTGGGCGGCGACTACAAGGAACCCGGCCGCCGGTATCGCGTGGCCGCCTATTCGCTCGATAAAGGCAAGACCTGGCATCTCGCCGCGCGACAGCCCGGCGGCTACCGCTCCGCTGTGGCTCACATCGATTATGGAGAGTGGGTGGCCGTCGGACCAAATGGCGAAGATTTCAGCAATGACTATGGCGCGCACTGGAAGCACACGGATTCGCTGAATCTCAATGCCGTAACTCTCTTGGATATCTTCACGGGCTGGGCCGTTGGCCCCAACGGCACCATCGCGCGATTCGTCAATCACAACCAATACGAGATTCATTACCGCCATCCGCGCAGCCGCCAAAAGCCCCTGCCCTGGACGTTGCCGACTCGATGAAGAAGGTATACTCTCCGGCGTTGAAGTCGAGATGACGTTCTTCGGTTTCTGTCTCGGCAGGAAATTCTTTTGCGGAGGCTGCCATGCCAAATCCTTCAAACTCCAATCATGACCATCTCGAGGACGAGCTTGAGCAAAACCATTCGAATTCGTCGAGCCTTCTCTCTCCCTCGGACCGCCGCTCTTTCCTCCAAGGCGCTGCCGCCACCGCTGTAGCCAGCGCATCCACGCTCGCTTGGCCCGCCTGGGCACGCAGCACGGCGGCCGCTGGCGATCTCGACGCCATCCGCGCCGAAATCGAGAAGCGGCACGACGAATCCGTAAAGCGGTTGCAGGATTGGATTCGCCAGCCCTCCATCGCCGCCGAAAACCGCGGCATGAACGAAGGCTGCGACATGATGATGCGCATGCTGCGCGACGCTGGCTTCCAGCAAGCCACGAGAGTCCCCACAGACGGCCAGCCCGGCATCTTCGCCACGCTGGATGCCGGCGCTCCGCGTACCCTGGGCCTTTACTACATGTATGACGTGAAACAGGCCGATCCCGCCGAGTGGTCTTCGCCGCCGTTCGAAGCCGCTCTTGTCGACAAACCTGGACTGGGCAAAGTCGTCATGGGCCGTGGCGCCGTGAACCAGAAAGGTCCGGAGGCATCGTTCCTCGCCGCGCTGCACGCGATTCGCGGCGCCGGCAAGAAGCTTCCTGTGAATTTGGTGTTCGTGGCCGAGGGAGAAGAGGAAATCGGTTCACCGCATTTGAGTGTGAACTAATTTCCAGCGGCGAACGCTGGGGCCGCGGTCCGCGCAAAGACGTACACTCCAGCAACAAAGCGCGCCTCGACAGCCCCGCGTGGCACCTCGTCGAAGCGCTTGCCACTCTCGTCTCGCCCGACGGCAACGATCCCGCCATCGAAGGCTTCGCCGACAAGGCCCGTCCCGTTTCCGAAGCCGAGAAGAGAATGATCGCGGAAGCGGCGCGCCGCCTGAGCGAAGCTGAGGCGAAAAAACTTCTTGGCGTGGAGCACTGGGTTCACGACGTGAGCTGGCGCGAAGCGCTGGAACTGCTGATGTCGCGGCCCACCGTGAACATCGAAGGCCTCGTCGGCGGCTACACCGGTCCCGGTGGAAAAACGATTCTTCCCGGCAAAGCCGTCGCCAAGCTCGACCTGCGGCTTGTGCCGGATATGACCGCAGCCGAAGCGCTCGCCGCTCTCAAAGCTCATCTTGCGAAGAAAGGTTTTGGCGACATCGAAGTGCGCATGACCGGCGGATACGATCCCAACAGCACGTCCGCCGATGCGGCACTGATCCGTCTTGAGACCGAGGTGTATCGCAAAGGCGGGATCGATCCGGTCATTCTTCCGCGCAGCGCGGGGTCGTGGCCCGGCTACGTATTCACTGGCGAACCGCTCCATCTGGCAGCAGGCCCGTTTGGCCTCGGCCATGGAAGCGGCGCGCACGCCCCCGACGAGTACTACGTCATTGAATCGAAAAATCCCAAAGTCCACGGCATGGACGGCGCCGTTCGCTCGTTCGTCGAGCTTCTGTACGGACTGGTGCAAGCAAGCTAACACGCGTCGCACTGCAAGGAGCAAACCGGTTCCATCGCTGCGTACAGCTAGGCTCGGGTCCGCTCAATAGAGATGGAAATAGCCATCGTGCTGCCCCAACCGCACGGCAACTCCGAACAAATTGGCAAGATGCTCCTCGGTAAGGACCGCGGACTTCGGCCCATCGGCAAGGATGCGTCCTGCGCGCAAGAGGATCACGCGTTCGATCTCTGGAAGGATCTCGGATACGTGGTGCGTCACCAGCAAGATCCCGAGCCCGGATTGAGCAAGCTGGCGCATGGTGTCTCGAAGCTGGATTTGCGCGCCGATGTCCAGCGCATTGCTCGGCTCATCAAAAAGCAGCGTTTGTGGATTGTGCACCAGCGCCCGCGCGATCAGCGTCCGCTTGGCTTCCCCGGAGGACATCTCGGCGACCGCGCGATCGGCAAGATGCCCAACGCCAAGCCGCCACAAAGTTTCTTCCGCTCGCGCGAGAAGTTTCGGATCGGGATGATGGTGCGGAAAAATGCGCGTGCTGCTGAAGAAACCCGAGAGTACTACATCACGGCCGGTGGCATCCGTGGTGCAGGAAGCCAGCAGGTCAGGCGACACGATTCCCAGCAGCGAGCGCAACTCGAAAATATCCCATCGTTCGCGTCCCAGTATGGAAATGCGGGACCCTTCCCGCGCGAGGGGATAACACTCCCTCGTAATGGTCTTGATCAATGTCGATTTGCCGCAGCCATTCGGCCCCAGGATGCACACGTGCTCCCCGCACGCGATCTCCAGGTTCATGTCTTGGAGGGCCGCGCAGTCGCCACGCATTACGGTGACATGCGCAAGGGAGAGCAAGGGCGCCGGGAGGGAGTTCATTCTGGGCTCAATGGCATTGGGACCAAGGGAAGCCAATACGTGAGGAGGTCACCAAGCCTGCCTGTAAGAGGGTCGGGAGGAAGGTCTGCATGTTTCATTTTGAAACAGCCGACCGCCCAGGCAGCGCCCGCAAATAAAAGGGAGGTGAAAACAGGTTCATTTTCACCTCCCGGGGTGGGTGGGGTGTTGCATGACAATACCTTCGGCGGCCCAGCAGGCCTGCCCTGCCAGGCAGGTCTGCGGCCTCACTCGCGCACTGCATGTCGCAATTCGTTAGGAGACTCACCACCAAAGAGCTTGTCTTTCAGCGGTTTGTAGCACCGCAAAACGCACCTGTCAACGATAAAAATGTCAACGATAAAAAAGTAAACGAATCAATGAAAAAACTCGCCAGAGAAGGCAGTCGACAAGGCAATCGACTGTAATAGAAGGGGTTACTCCATTTTGTGGCAGGGGCAGTATGTGTCAAGCAATCTTCCATGGGAATCACGGAAACGTTAATAGCCCTGGATGCGAGTTTGCGAGTACCGCAAGAGAAACGCGGTTGCTCCTGCGAGAAGACCTGCGGTGATGATCACGCCCTCCCAAACGATTCCCGTGGCAAGAACTTGCGACGCGGGCGCACCAAACGGCGCAAGCAGAACTACCAGCGCCGCCTCGCGAACCCCAATGCCACCTTGCGTAATCGGCATGACTGCGGCAATTTTGGCGAGGGGCCAGGCGAAGAGCCACACGCGCAACGGCAGACGGAGGCCACAGGTGATGCCCAGGAGAGCGGTGAGCAGCACATAAGTGCCCTGCACGGAAGTTCCGAACAGCCAGCCGAGAACCAGCCGCCAGGGACGACGCGAAACCGCGCGGATCGCGTGACGAAGTTGCGCGAGCCTGCGCCGGATTCGAATGGACCGCCCGCGCAAGAGCGGCCGGTGCAATACCACGGCGAAACCAAAAAGAATTGCCGCAGCCAGGACGCCGGCAAGGAGCACATGCTTCGCCGGCGTCTGCAATGGAACGGGCAAGGAACCTGGCAGCAGCGTCAGTCCCAGCGAAACGAGCGTGAGCTGCGCGGCCACGTCGAGAAAACGGTCCGCCACATTTCCTGTGACCACGGCGGCCGGACGCGGACTGCGAGAAATTCCCACGGCGAGGCGCGCCACGTCGCCGCCGATAATCGATGGGAGAAAGAGCGCGCCGAATAGCCCGCTGGTATAGCACTGCGCGCTGGCTGCGAAGCTAAGTTGCGCGCCCGCGGAATTCACGACCGTGTGCCACTTGGTGATTCCGCCTGTCACAGCCACAAGATAGATCAGCAGCACCGCGATGAAACGTGTGAGCGGAACGCGAGACAATGCGCTGCGCAGCGGAGCCACTGGGAGCAGATAAAAAAGAATTCCAAGTACCAGCAGCGCCGCGGCCCAACGCACCGCAAGAAAAATCCACCTTCGGCTGGATTTCTGTGGCTGGCGGTCTGCAGTCATTATCGGAGAATCGTATGCGCGTGGAACAAATCAGCCGCCGAAGATTTCGTTGATTTTTTCCGCCAGCTTGAAGTCGTAGTCGCTGATGCCTTCTACGCTGTGCGTATTCAAATCGATAACCACTTTGTTCCACACGTTGAACCATTCCGGATGATGGTTCATGGACTCGGCTACCAGCGCGACGCGCGTCATGTTGCCGAACGCGGTGACGAAATCCTTGCACGCAAACTCCCTGTGCAGCTTGCCATTCACCACGTTCCATCCGTTGGCCTTGGGAAGCAGCGAGGTGATTTCCGCGTCGGACAATTTTTTTGCAGGCATGTTGCATTCCTCCCGAATCTACCGGTGTCTTCTCCAGCCATTATGCGGCGCAAGCTCCGCGCCAGCAACAATTCCAGCTTTGCAGGCGCGAACCGCGGGCCGTTCGAACTCCAGAACGCTTCTTCGTTGAATGCGCGCGGGAATTCCATTATCGTAAGGGTTTCCTCTGAGGCGAAAATGCGCGCCGTGCGCATTCAAATTGGGAGCGGAGAGCGACGTGAAAAAGAAAATTCGCGCCATCCAATATGGTGTTGGCCCCATCGGCGCATCCATTGCGCGATTGATGCGGGAAAAACAGGCCATTGAAATCATCGGCGCGATCGATACCGATCCGGCGAAAGTCGGGCGCGACCTTGGCGAAGTGGCCGGCGCTGCGGACGCGCCGTGGGGCGTAAAAATTTCCGCGGAGGCCAAGGAAGTTCTGGAGCAAGCCGCGGACGTGGTGATCCATTCGACCTCGTCGTCGCTCGCGAAAGTGATGGACCAGTTGCTGATGTGCCTGGAAGCGGAGTCGTGCATTGTTTCTACTTGCGAAGAGTTGTCGTACCCGTTTCGGACGCATCCGGAACTCGCGGCCAAACTGGATACCGCGGCGAAAGAGTGGGGCGTGGCGCTGGTGGGCACGGGTGTGAATCCTGGCTTCGTCATGGACAAACTGATCGTGACGCTTGCGGCGGTTTCACAGCGCATCGAACACGCGAAGGCGCTGCGCGTGGTGGACGCGTCGAAGCGGCGGCTGCCGCTGCAGAAAAAAATCGGGGCGGGAATGACGGTCGAAGAATTTCGCGCGCAAGTGAAAGCGGGCGTAATCAAGCATGTGGGCCTGCCGGAGTCCGTGGCGATGGTGGCGGACAGCTTGAATTTGCCGGTCGAGGGAATTACCGAAACGATCGAGCCTAAAATTGCCACCGAACGCGTGCAGACTGAATTCCTGACGGTCGAGCCGGGCCAGGCGGCGGGGGTGCACCAAATTGGGCGCGGCTTCTCGAAAGACGGCAAAGAACTGGTGTACCTCGAATTGCAGATGTACGTCGGTGCGAAGGATCCTGCCGACACGATCTCACTGACGGGGCATCCCAACATCAGTCTGGTGATTCCCGGCGGCTCGCATGGCGACGTCGCGACAGCTTCGGTGGTCGTGAATTCCATTCCAGTGATCCTTGACGCTCCGGCTGGATTGCGCACGGCGCGCGATTTGCCAATTGGGTTCTTCTCTCCGAACGCGCGGCCATAACAAGGTAGATCCCTGTCTATGCGGCTGCCCGCGGCCAAGTTACCGTCTCGCAGCGGCCTCCAAAATTTTCCTTCCGAAAGGGGCCCGCGGAGCGATGATGTGAGCAGGCGCAGAAAGGCGGGCGCGCTATGAAGCTCACAGACATCAAGCAATCATGGATTATGGCGGGGAGCGTTGTTCTTGTTGTTATAGGCCTCCTATTCGCGCAGTTCTTCATCGTGAAGGCCGCGCAGTGGTTCAAAGACTCGCGGGAACACCGCATCACCAGGGCCACCGATAGCGTGACCCCGGATCGCTTAATCGCGCGCTGCGGCACACCGGTCGAAGACACGACCACGGATGTATATCCGGTCGTCAAACGCACGATGCGCTATAAGATCAGCGGCAAGCGAACTGCTCTCTTCACCTTCACTCGAACGGCCGACGAACCGCAGAACTGGGTGTTGCTCTCCATGCAAGATTCCGTGGGAGACACATCGTACGAAACCCCCGAGGCGAAAATCTCTGCCCTCTCCTGCCTGGACTCCACCAAGTAATTCGCGCTGGAGGCGATTCACGTTTCGCGCTGCCGATCGCGTTCTTC
>WNGJ01036729.1_pt1 | contig 10519 bp, 7 predicted proteins | sample 5400611 | NCBI WGS metagenome assembly WNGJ01 (sample SAMN13153375, study PRJNA577476) | soil metagenome | isolation source: 40 cm soil or saprolite under Garry oak tree replicate 1 | place: USA:California | collected 2016-06-15
TACCTGTAATGCCTGTCTCTTCAAGGAACACTGCACGGACAGTGAGCGCGGTCGGTCCCTCAGACGCAGTTTCGATGAGGAGTATCTGGAGCGAGTCCGCGCCTACCATACGACCGAGCCATATCATAAGGCCATGCGCAAGCGCAGCGTGTGGGTGGAACCGTTATTTGCCGAGGGCAAGGATTGGCATGGCATGAGGCGCTTTCGCCTGCGACAACTCCGGCGGGTGAACTGTGAAGCACTGGTGCGAGCAGCCGGGCAAAATGTAAAGCGCCTGCTCAAGAAACAGGGCTGGGGACACCGCCCGTGGCCTGAAGGAGCGGCACATACGACATGTTCCTTTTTTTATTCCCTGCTTCTGCTTCTTTGTCAGCCTCTCGAAGCCTCTTTTTGGGCTGTGAGCCGCATTGGTGGCAGAAAAAGTTGGGGCATATTCGCCTACTCTTAAATAAACTCATCAGTTGAGTTTTTCAACAGGCTGAGTACATTATAGGCAGCAAGGGTTGCTTCGGTTCATCACCTATCTTCTCGACCTGAAGTATCATTCTCCTATTGAGGTTTCCTCTGCTTGTTTTTATGGTCTTAATCGTTAGCTCATTTTGTACACAAAAGTACCAAATGCGTACCTTTGCTAGTGTTTTAGAAGTTGAATAGGATAATTTGGAACAATAGGACGAAAAGTAATGCTTTAGGAAGTTTGTTATAGATACAATCTGATCTGAAAAAAGGTAGAGTCACGAGAAACATGGCGAGAAGAAAAAAGACAGCGTCACCATTGATCATGCAGCCAACTACCCTGGCTGCATCCTCCGTTGCTCCAGTCGCGCTTCTCATAGACGGAGAGAATGTTATTGCGCCAGAACTGATTGCCTATATTTTAGTTGAAGCAGGGAAGATGGGTGGGGTTGTCATCCGCCAGGTCTATGGCAATTGGACAGCACCTTCAATGCAACCATGGAAAGAAATGTTGACTTATTATGCCTTAGAATCAATGGGTACTGTTCCGGCAAATGCAGGCCGCAATGCCACTGATATTGCGCTGGTGATCGGGGCTATGGATCTGTTGTATCGAGGGGTCAGGCACTTTTGCCTTGTAGCAGGTGACAGTGATTATATTCCCTTGGTGCTTCGACTCCGTCAGGATGGATGTACAATCCTCGGGATTGGCATGCCAAATGCTTTGCTGGCTTTGAGAGAAGCCTGTACCAGATTTCTCTCCACAGAACAACTGACGCCACTTGCAGCTACACCTCCATCGATGATTGCTTCCTTCACTTCCTCTCCACCAGCACGCACTATGGATATGGAGGAACTTTCGATCTTGCTCACCATGGCTTATCTCCATGATACAAAGAAAAGTGGTAGTGAATGGATACTACTTTCAGCCCTGGGAAAAGCGCTGCGAGAAACCAGCCCCCATTTCCAAGATACCTACGGATCGAAGAGACTCTCCAAGCTGATCGAACAATGTCCAGGTCTCTTTGAGACGCGCCAACGTAAAACAGTAAAAGGCCACATTGACGAGGTGCGGTTACGAAAACAGAATCGCTAATTACAAAGATCCGCGGTCTACTACTCAGCATCATTGATAATGTGGAAAGCGCCTCGAAAGAGAGCCAAAGTAAATGACACTCCTAAGCACTCTGGGATTTCAACCTCGAAAAAGTAAAGAGTTGATAGCGCCAATACATATTGGCTTTGCTGACATTTCTATTATTCTTCCTGTCAAAAATAATCAAAGAGGCATCACACTCTTCTTGTCAGAGTTCCTAAAAACACATCTACCCACAAGATATCCCCGTGAGATCATCATTGTTGACAACGATTCTCAACTACCCATCAGCATTCCAGTGGAATTTGTGAATTATGGACTTACTATTACCCTCTTACGGAGTTCTGCTCAAGGTCCTGCTTGTGCCAGAAATCTTGGCATACTACACTCTCAGACAGAGTGGGTACTGTTTATGGATAGTGATTGTATCCCCTCCCAGAACTTTCTACTCGGTTATTTTGATGGCATGAATGGATCTATTGGCTATGCAGGAACTGTGAAAGCCTGGGGGAAGGATCGCCTGTCTCGCTATTATGAAAGTCAAGAAGTGCTCTTCGCTCCGCCAATGTATGAGGATGGAGTCAGGCGGCCCGAATATGTGATTACGGCCAACACCCTCATCTGGCGACCTGCGCTCGAAGCCATCGGAGGGTTTGATGAATCTATCACGATAGCAGCAGGGGAAGATATCGACCTGGGGTTGAGATTACGTGAAATCGGTAACTTATCATTTGCTCCCGCCGCATGTGTTTATCATAATTTTGATGATGGACTCGTTGGTTTTATCAGGCGATTTCTCCGATACGGGAAAGGGAATAAAATCATTAGTCGTCTCTATCACGTCGATTTAACCCCAAGAATCTTTAAAGCAAAACACCCATCTGTTTTCAATTGGATATTCTCGCTCATCCAATACCTCTGTCTTTACTGGGGGTATAGAATGACCTAAGGAAACGTATACGTTGGTATCTGTTGCGATGCAATGAATTGTAAAACTCTTCCTGCTACCGCTACACTCGATTGTCCGCAGTATTCGTCGGAGGTCATCATTCGTTTGAGATAAAATGGAGATTTTTAGAGTGGGTCAGAAGGGGGGACTCCAGATCATTACATGCTAGCTACTGACTCTGCATCATCTCCTCGTCTTGCTTGAACAGGTACCTCCTTAGATACAAGAGGTCTAGTGACAGTTCTTTTGACAGTTTATCAGCTGTCTAGACTTTGAGAGCGATCTATTGCGAAACCAATCGGAAAACAGTCAGAGAGGAAATCCTCACGCTACTTGTCAGTATAGACATGGCGATGAAGAGGAATTTGGAGAGTCATCGGTGACATTTTTTGGAACTGATCTCCTTGAGATTTGTAGGATTTCATGGCAATTTGGGCCTACTTATGCTTCACGAGCACGTCGGCACATTATACTTCACAGACCATTTCCGAGTCGTGATGGTTGCTCAGGCCCGCAATAGCCTGACTTGAAGCCACATCGCCATGAAACACTGCCGAGGTAAGAAAGTTTCGCTTCAGGCGTTTCTGTTCTGAGGGCCTCTGCCAACATATGCTCCAAAATTGGCTCAAAGTCGCCATTGTGAAGCATTTTCTGGCCGAATTACCCATATTGTGGCAGTAAAATCGGTCGCTGTGTTGATTCCTGTTCCGTTTTCACTCTGGATTCAGTGTCAGCAGACTCAGCAGGCCTCCTCACAACATTATTGACGTAGGTAGGCAGACGTGCGTGGCCCAACTCCTCTTGTAGTCGAGCAGCGAAAGGAGTAGGATACAGCTACTCACTCTCTCGTTGCAGGGAGTGCACGACACTGCCTGTACCCAAACGTCTCTTGAGAGAACGCACCGAAGATTGGAAGCAAATCAAGCGGGACAACAGCATTCTCTCACCTGATGACCGGTCCTGTTGGAGGAACCATGCTCGCTTGAAGCAGAACGATTCCCATGGTCTGCTTCTTCCGTCTTATCAGCAAAAGGGAGATGAACGATGCGTATTCATGTGATTCAGACGGGAACCGTCGCGATCAAACAGCGACAGGTTCATGGCGTTGGGCATGGCTTCCAGCGTCGCCTCAACACCCTGCTTGATTCCCATTGGACCGAACCATTGCCCATCTACGTCTGGGTGATCGAACACCCGGAAGGTGCGATCGTGGTTGACACCGGCGAGACCGCGCGCGTGGCAGAACCGGGATATTTTCCCTGGTGGCACCCCTACTTCCGCTTCGGGCTGCGTGAGTGGGTCCGCCCAGAAGAAGAGGTCGGCCCGCAACTCCGCGCCTTGGGCATCGAGCCCTCCGATGTACGCTGGCTGGTGATGACGCACCTGCATACCGATCACGCCGGGGGACTCGCTCATTTCCCCAACGTCGAGATCCTGCTCTCGCGTACCGAATACCAGTTGGCTTCCGGTTGGCAAGGGCAGGCGCGCGGATATCTGCCTGAGCATTGGCCCTCCTGGTTCGCTCCCAGGTTCGTTGCGTTTACCTCACCCGCCTTTGGGCCGTTTCCGGTCAGCCACATCTTGACGCAGGCAGCAGATGTACTGCTGGTACCGACGCCGGGACATACCCCTGGTCATCTCTCAGTGATGGTGCTGGAGGATGACCACGCGATCATGCTCGCAGGTGACACATCCTATACCCAGCAACTGATGCTGGATGAAGTGGTGGATGGAGTTGCCCCGAATGATCAGGTGTACCGGCAAACCTCGCATCGCATTCACAACTACGCGCAGCAGATGTCGACAGTCTACCTACCTACACATGATCCTGATTCTGCTCAGCGACTGGCTGCACGAACAACGGTTGCTTTCCCCAACACGACAACGCCCAGCTGAGCAGAGCGAGCCGAATTTCCGCAGGTGAACAGCAAGCGGTCTGTTGAAGCAGGCAGATGGTCTGGCGTCAAGCCGAGAGCACAAGGAGAAGAGGATGGCACACGCAAACTGGATGATTGATGGGGCATATGGGTAGACAGGATCGCTGATGGACGAAGAAGCAGTGCGTCGAGAGCACCGGTGGGTGTTCCGATCATCCACCGGTGCCCCTGGCGCAGTGACCAGTAAGAGCGCTGGCTCCGGCCTAGGCCCGTAGCACAGATTTTCTTCTCAGACACCCCCGTCGTAAAACCTACCGTCGCCCTTTTTAGGCTTTCTAGAGATTCTGGGCCATGAACGACTGCCCACCCATGTCTATGATGTTGTGAGGAGGTCTCCAGACTCAGTGCCACGATATGCTACAGACCAGATTACAGCCTATTTGCTATAGATTGGCTTCTGGACTAGAGGTACTGCCAGTATATGCTACGCAAAGACGGCCATAATATGCCTAAAATCGCACTATCGTCTTTTTTCGAGGCTCTCTTTAACCGTAGGTTGCTCATGGGTTCTGGATTTTTTCTTGCCACCCAGAGACTGCCAAGATATCCTTCACAGAGGACAAGTACGTCGAGGCCGGTGCAAACTTCCCCTTGTCCTCGAAGCGGGCCTCTTCATCCAGAAGCGTAGTTGCTCCCTGTTTCTCGTGCGGCATCCTACGCCTCGGGATCGCGAGCGAGCACCGACCGCCCGCCGTCAACGGGGAGGGTCGCACCGGAAGATACACGATGGCGGCAGCAACCTCCTGGGAGCGGGCAACTCGGCCAAGTGGATGCAGCTGGCGCATCTCCTCTTCGATCCGTGCGACCGCCTCAGGCCCTTGCCGGCTGAGGAATGCCTCATAGCGCTCGGTCACCACCGAGCCTGGTGCTACAGCATTCACGCGAATGCCATGCGGTCCGTATTCAACCGCCAGCGCCCGTGTGAGTCCCTCGATGGCTGCTTTGGCGATGACATACGGTGTGCAGCCAGGAACCGCCTGCCGTGCCTGATAGGAGGAGAGATTAACAATTGCCCCGGGCGTTCCGGTCGCCTGGAAGCGGCGGATCGCGGTCGCGCACCCAACCACGGCAGGATTGAGATTCAGAGCAACCAGGTCCAGCACCGTGCGTGCGCCAGCCGAGTGGATCGAGGCGTCGCGGAAGATGGCAGCGTTGTTGACCCAGCCGGTGAGCGTGCCCGAGGCCATCGCCAGGTCCGCAGCTCGCTCCGTCACCTTCTCGTCGGCAGCATCACCGACCACCGCCTTCACCCTCGGACTAGCGGGGTGGTCGTCGATCCAGGCGAGGGCGGCCTGGTCGAACTCGATTACGACCACCGTGTTGGCTGAACTCAGCAGCCGCTCGACCACCGCCCTGCCGATGCCTCGGCTCCCTCCCGTCACCACATAGGAACGGCTCATGCCTGCCTCTGATTGTTGTGTGCCAGTTGGTTTCTCCATGATGTCTCCTTTCTACTAGAACGTGTGATCGACAATCTCTTCATCTTCCCTGTTCAGTTTCTTGCTCACCGACTGGATATCGTTTCGGCTTCGGTTCTCCAACACGCCTGGTTCGTTTCGGTTTGGCGGGGGCGGCAACTGTTTCAGGATCGGTCGGCGTGGAGGGTGCCTTGCCATTCGATGCCACCTCGGTGCCAGCCGCATCTTGGACTGGCTCGACAGTTTTCTTCCGCCGTCCGCGCGCCGGTTTTGGGGCGACTTCTGGTGTAGGATCAGCTTCCTGTGAAGAAAGCGTCGCTTCAACCTTCTTGCGTGATCTGGTCTTTTTGACGGATCGCGCTTGTTCTGCATCTGGGAGAGGAGCGACATCCTGAGATGCCATAGACCCGTTGTTCGTTTCAGGTGCGATGGGGGCAGGCGCAGGCGAACCTGATGTCGGAGGCTCAGTCTCACGTGGGGGAAGTGGTGGAATGGGTGCAATCAGTTCACCACCTTGCAAGATCCGCCACAGATGTTCTCGATTGCTTTCCGTCTGTTCGAGTTTTTGCTCACCTTCGGAAGCATCCAAGGCCATTTGCCGCAAAATATCCGTCGGCAAGATATGATCGTGCAGACAGTCCAGAGTAAGCTGCTCCTGCCCTTCATCGAGGGCGGCAGAGACCGCGCGCACCAGCCAGTCCTTCAAGACGCCGATACAGCCAATACAGCCCTCGTAGAAATAGACCCAATACGATCCAACAAGCCTTTCCACATCACAGCGCAGCGGCACTTGTTCTAGCAACGAGACCAGAGCCGACTGGAACTCCAGACAATCTGCTTCCCGTTCGAGCCGATAGCGCGAAAAGTGGACCGGTAGACAGCGCCTGCCGATCTGCCCATTGAGTTTTCCAAAGTTGAGCAAATCATAGGTCCCCACCAGGATGTGGATAATCTGTGCGGTCGAACTGAGCGATTTGAGCCACTCTAACTGCTCCTGGAGCGTGGCACCATTTGCCCCATTGCCCCCGGAGAGCACGTGATGTGCCTCATCGATCATCACCACATGAACCCCATGTCGGGGCATGGCTTCTTTGGTTGCCGCTTTCAGTTCAGGCAGATCGTTGGACTCTGCCGCTTTGCCGCGCAGGGGTCGCCGCTTCACTGGCTGTGCCTCGCCATGAATATCCATATGCAGGCGCTGCTGATAGGTTGGCTCGCCCATGAGGGTGAGCGCCGTGCGATAATAGTCGCCGCGATCAAAGACACTTCTGTCCGGTTGGTCCGCCTCAATCACCAGGACCGGGGTGGGCATAGGTGGCCGAGGGCGGAGAAACGCAGGGGTGGACAGGACACGTAGCTCCTCACCCAGCTGCCGGACCACGGTTTCAATCATTTTGCTTTTCCCTACCCCAGTTGGACCGTACACAAGCACGAAGGTAAACCCGGCTGGCTCACGCACTGCCCGCACGATCTTGCGGTGGGTCTGTTCTAGCAGACGATGCGTGACGGTGACCTGCCGGAACCGGGCTTTCTTCTCTTCAATGGAAAGATGGTTGATGTCGCGTAGGTCCATCAGCGATACTCCCCCAAACGTTTCAGGCGTGACACATCGACCGGTTGAGAGAGGGCGGCGAGTTTAGCGGCCTCTTTGACTGCTTCTGGAGGCGTCGGCATCGCTCCTGCAAAGGGTTGCAGATGTGCCGTTTGACCTGAAATCTGCGCCAAGACCTTTTTCCCTTCCAGATCGTGCAACCGTTGCCGGAGCAGTTCTTCATGGGCACTCGCTTTACTCATGTGAGCCGCCAGGCGTGCGGAGGAAAGGTCGGCGCGAACGCCATCGCGTTTGGCCTGCCTGCGCAATTCGGCAGTCACAATGAGCAATTCTTTCTCCGTATGTCCCTCTAAGATGGCGTAGGGTGCCCGACAGGTGACCCATTGCCCTTGCACCTGCGCGTAGGCCGTACTCAAATCAAAGGGCTCGTAGCGCACCGGGATAGCGGTTTTGATCACCTCGGGATTGCGAAAGGCATTGTTCCAGTAGTAAAAATGGTTCACCTTGATCCCACTGCCTTTCTGCACGATGGCTGTACCTTTGATGGTGGTGGGGCAGGTGGCTTTCAAAAAGCGATCATCGTAAGCAATGCGGCGATGCTCTCGCTCGCCACCCTGCTTCATTCCCCACAGAAAGGCCGATTGCGGGGACATGCCAATGCCACTGTGCTCGTTCTGGTCGTAGACCTGATACGCATACTCGGTGAGGTACGTGTAGAGGTCCGAGAGCATCCAGAGCGCGTGGTGCCTGGGATCAACCGCGCGGGTGAGCAGCCGTGCTCGTTTAGCCGCCTGGGTATTGCCAAGCAGCGTGTAGATGAACTGTTCATTGATCGTGTTGAAGAGCCGTTCAATGACGGACCCGAAGTGCGGTTGTGCCCACGGGCGCGTCTTCTTGGTACAGCGATAGCGCGCCAGCAGGCCGTCAAAGTAGACACGCTGGAATTCACGCCCGCCATCAATGACAATCGATTGTGGGAAGCGTTCAAACCGTTGGACACAAATCCGCAGCACCATCATGACCGAGCGATACGAGGGGGGATCAAAGGTGAGATAGACCGAAAGCAACCGTCGGGAGTAGGCATCCATCATGAACGTGACCCAGGGTTTGCCCAACAGTTCGCCGGTCGAGGAACTGCGGATCTCAATATCCAGTTCGGTATGATCGATATGAACAATCTCAAACGGGCGACGGCCATGCCGTGGTGTCTGGATCGCCAATTCCCAGTACCAGGGTTGCTCAGGATAGGCGGCCCTTGCCCCTTCCCTGGCTTCGGTTTGCTGTGGCCCAGAGCGCTGGTGAATCCGCTGGTAGAAGGCACGCGCAGAGAGTGGCTGAAGCGAGCGCTTGCGACATTCCTGCTCGTAGGCCCGATACACGGAGGCGGCAGGGGTACGGCGCGGCGTTTCAAACAGATTCGTGATGAAGGAGTCCATCAGTTCGCGCGGCTCTGATGGTGCTTTGGGCGCATGATTGCCCTGAGAAGCCTTACGCGAAAGCAATCCCACATAGCCACAGCCAAGCTGTTCCTCCGCTTCCCGAAAGCGCGCGACCCAGCGATGCAACGTGCGAGGGGCAACACCTGCGTAGCAGTCTTTCTCTCCATTGATGTAGGCCATGACCTTTTCAAAACGTGCGTTGGCCTGGCGCTGATCAGCTGGGGTTGCCTGGTCCATGAGGCGATCTACTTCTGGTGAGATGGGCGCGTCTTCCTCGGGACGGAGCCGCGTGATCACCCCAGTATCAAACAACTGGAAGAAGAAATCCGAGGGAACCTGGACTGGTGGCCCTTTGTCTGGTAGAAGGGTGATGGTGGTCTCCCCTGGATTGACAAGGGTAAAGGCGCGCCCATCCCACAGCAGCGTGGTATTGGGCGTGAGCGGCATGGTCACTTCTGGCAAGGGACTGCCCACACGGCTGAGCGGTTTGGAAGGCAAGAGATGGGCGTAGGCGCGGGCCTGCTCGGTACTCGTGTAGAGACGAACGCGCCCATGCTGAATGAGGGGAGCCGCGTACAGGTCCGTGTAGAGCAGATCGAGGGCCAGCATGGCATAGACATCATTGGAACGAATGCCGGAGCCATCGTAGGCGAGAGCGGAGAGCGGCAAGCCCGGTGTCTCGCGGATGCGCTCTAGAATGGTCGTTTGCACGGGCACGGGCACGGAAAGCGCCACCCCAAAGTAGTCCTCCAAAAAGATGAGATTGTCAATGTAGGTAGGATGCAGTTCTGCCGAGGAACGCACACGAAAGGCGAGCGAAAGTTCGGCAGCGGCCTCCTCTGCGGGCGGAGAGCGCCAACTCCCATCTTCCTGCTGTTGATACCGGAACGGGTAGAGCGCAGACAACCGCTTGAGTTCGGACTCCGGCTTCCACTCCTCAAAGCGGACGGAATCGGTGCGCAACACCAGGAAATCGGGGGTGTAGTAGTGACCCTGCATCTTCTTGCCGGATTTGTCCAGATAGCGCAGTTTGAAAGTGTGTGGCTGATCGTAAAACTCCAGCACGTTGGGGTCATGGTCCATGACCAGGATGGCCCACAACTCGGGCCTTTGGCTCTCAAATTGAATGGTGACGCCCATTTTGCGAGACGGATACATGCCACTCACGTTCCCCGCACGAGAGGCGACGCGACGAACAGGAGAAGATGCGCGAAGAGTGGAGAGAAACGAGACTGTTGCTGGCGCAAGTGTGAGTTTGCGACACCACTGCTCGTAGGCTACTCTGTCTATCTGCAATGCTTTTTGCGGCATGATCGTTGCACCTCGGAAAGCACGATCTGACAACAAACGCTCCAATGAGCTGCGGATTCCGATCAGGAACTGTGAGAGAAAAGGCCGTAAAATGGCGGAAGATCTATGCGGTGCCAGGATATGCTACACACTGCCGAATCGCTGCCAAAAGATGCTACAGGACAAAACATCGTCTCCTTGTTGTCGATTGGCTTGTGAGCGTGAGAAGGTGCCAGGATATGCTACAGAGGCTTTGCCGAAAAGTGGATAAAATCGCACCCCCCTTTGGCGAACTTATGGGTTCTCCGACACGGTGTCTGCTCTGCGTGATCTGAAAGACACTTGTTTACGCTAATCAACACCCTGACCACCTACCCCAAAA
>WNGJ01021115.1_pt1 | contig 10518 bp, 10 predicted proteins | sample 5400611 | NCBI WGS metagenome assembly WNGJ01 (sample SAMN13153375, study PRJNA577476) | soil metagenome | isolation source: 40 cm soil or saprolite under Garry oak tree replicate 1 | place: USA:California | collected 2016-06-15
CTCCTCGTCGAGGAATTCCTCGGGAACATCGGCGAAGACGGTTACCTCCAGGCCGATCTCGAGCAGATCGTGAAGGGCGCGAATCAGCTGCTGGAGGAGCACGAGGCGGAATCAGAGATCGACCTCAACGTCGAGCCCTTCACTCCGGCGGAAGCCGAAGGGGTGTTGCGGATCGTTCAGCAGCTCGATCCGCCCGGCATAGGCGCTCGCAATCTGCGCGAGTCCCTGCTGCTGCAGCTCGAGAATCAGAAACGCACGGATTCGCTGGTCTATCGGCTCGTGCAGGACGCCTTCGAGGATCTCATCGCACACCGCTGGAGCGACCTCGGCAAGCGGTTTGGTCTGGCGCCGGACGAAGTGCAACGTGCCGCGGACGAGCTGGCGCGGCTCGATCCCAAGCCCGGACTGCAGCATTCCGCCGCCAACGACGCCTACATCATTCCCGATCTCGTCGTCGAAAAGATCGACGACAAGTACCACGTGTTCCTGAACGACAGCGGCCTGCCACGCCTGCGCATTTCGAAGACATATCAGGAGATCGCGCGCGACAAGAAGAAGTACGACAGCGAGAGCAAGGAATTCATCAACCAGCGGCTCAACAGCGCCCACTGGATGATTCAGGCGATCGAGCAGCGGCGTCAGACGATGCTGAAGGTGATGAATTTCATCGTCGACCGGCAGCGGGAATTCTTCGAGAAGGGCATCGATCACCTGAAGCCGCTCACGCTGCGCGAGGTCGCCGACGTCATCAGCATGCACGAGAGCACGGTCAGCCGCGTGACCAATGAGAAGTACGTGCAGACACCGCGCGGCCTGTTACCGCTGAAATTCTTCTTCTCGAGCGGGCTGTCGACCACGACGGGCGAGGACGCGAGCGCGCGGTCGATCAAGGCGCAGATCCAGAAGCTCGTCGACGACGAGCCGCCCAAGAACCCGCTGACGGATCAACAGATCGTGGAAATGTTCGAGCGCAAAGGCGTCCGGATCGCGCGTCGCACGGTCGCCAAGTACCGCGATCAGCTCGGCATTCTTCCGGCGCGGATGCGCAGGCGGCTATGAGTCTCGCGACCAACTCGACGGCGCCGGACGTCAGCGTCCTCGTCCCGGCTAAGGATGAGGCCGACAACCTCTCCGAATTCGTGCGGCTGACGCGCGAGGCGATGCTGCCGCTGCCGTACGCGGTCGAGCTCGTGATCGTGAACGATGGCAGCCACGACGGCACTCCCAAGGTGCTCGACGACATCACCGCTAAGCACCCGTTCGTCAAAGTTGTCACGCACCGCACCCAGCGCGGCATAGCGGATGCGCTCAAGTCGGGCGCCGATGTCGCGCGGGGCAGGGTGTTGGTCTTCTATCCCGCGGATCTCCAGTACATGCCGGCGGACATTCCTGCGCTCGTCGCGCCGATTCTGGCGGGACAGGCGGACATCGTCACGGGAACGAAGCAGGGACCGTACGAGAAGCGCTTTGTGTCCGGGATCTATAACGCGCTGAGTCGCTGGCTCTTCGGTGTGCGGGTGAGCGATCTCAACGGGGTCAAGGCGTATCGCCGGGAAGTGATGGATAGCCTACCGACCCGCCCCGACTGGCACCGCTTCATGGTGGTCATTGCGGCGTCGCAGGGGTTCCGCCTCGCGGAGCAACCCGTACCGCTGTATCCCCGGCGCGCGGGGGCGTCAAAATTCGGGATCGGCCGTATTCCGGTCGGCGTGCTCGATCTCATGTCGGTCTGGTTCCAGCTGCGCTTCGGCCGCAAGCCGATGTTGTTCTTCGGGCTGGCCGGTGCGTTGCTGTTTCTCGTCGGCCTGCTGGTCGGTGCGGTGGCGCTCTATCTCCGATATGGTCCGCCACATGTCGGCTTCCGCCCACTCCTCGATCTGATCATGGTCCTCGTGATTTCCGGCGTCGTCCTGTTTGGCTTTGGCTTCGTGGGGGAGATGCTCGCGGGGATGCGTGAAGAAATGCGCGCGCTGGAGCGCGAAGTCACTCGGCTCCGCCAGCAAGGATAGCATGGCCGAGCTCACGGAGTTTTACAGCGCCCGCACCGACTGGCGCTCGGCAGGCGAGGAGCGCATGCGCTTCCGCAAGGCGACCCGCCTGGCGCGCGTCTTCCCCGGCGCCGCCGTGCTCGACATCGGCGCGCGCGACGGTGGTCTGCGACGCTATCTGCCATCCGACGTTCGCTATCAGGGCATCGACATCGCGCCCGAGTTCGCCCGACCCGACGTGCTGATCCAGGATATCTCGAAGGGCATCCCGTTTCCCGACGGCTCGTACGACTTTGCCTTCATCATCGAGGTGCTCGAGCACGTGCTGAACCCGTTCGCCACCTTACGCGAGATCCACCGCGTGCTCCGCCCCACCGGCGTGCTGATCGTTTCCGTCCCCAACCCCTACCACTTCAAAGAAATCCTCTGGAACCTGTTCCGCATCCCCGATCGCCAGGGCCATCTCTACGGCTGGACGCGGCAGACCATGACCAGGCTCGGTGAGATGGTCGGCTTCCGGCTGGAGCGCTCCGGCGGCACGTATCTCCATCCGCCCATTCCGATCTGGTCTCTACTGGCGCGCTCTATCGTGTATCGGTTCGCGAAAGCTTGAACGTCGTCTGCGTGACGCACGCCTATCCCCGCTGGGACGGCGATGTGGCGGGCGCCTTCATCGAGCGCCTCATGCTCGCGCTCGCGGCCCGCGGACACGGCGTCCACGTCGTCGCGCCCGCGACGCGAGTGCGCTACGCGCCCGCCAAATGGGAAACCCTCGCCTATCGCGGCACCATGGTCGACGCAGTGCGGGGGGGGCGGGGGGGCTCGCCCCGAGGGTTCGCCGCGGCGACGTCGCTGGTGCTGCGCCAGGCTCGTGCGGTATCCCGACTGTGCGCCGCCGGCAACATCGACCTCGTTCACGCTCAATGGTGGATCCCGGCTGGGATCAGCGCCTGGCTCGCGCGGAAGCCCTACGTTGTCACCCTCCACGGCACAGATGTGGCGCTACTTGATCGCTCGCGTGTGGTGCGGTTTGTCGCGCAGCGCGTCCTCACATCCGCCGCACGCGTTACCGCCGTGTCCGCGTATCTCGCCGAGAACGCCGCGCGCGCCTGCGGGATCAGCATCGCAGATATCGTCGTCCAAGCCATGCCGGTGGATGTGAAGTCATTCACTCGCGTCAGCCGCGGCGGTGGCGGCGTTGTGACCGTCGGCCGTCTCACCAAGCAGAAACGCATCGATCTCCTGCTCAAGGCCATGGCGGAGCTGCGCCGGAACGGAAAGTCGTTGACGCTCACAGTGGTCGGCGATGGTCCTGAACGGAGCGCGCTCGAGCGCCAGGCGACGGAGCTGGGGATCGGCTCCGACACCCGCTTTCTCGGCACTGTGTCACCCGAGCGGCTGCAGGAAGCGGTAGGCGATGCCGATGTGTTCGCGTTTCCGGCCGTTGGTGAGGGACTTGGTCTCGCAGCCGTGGAAGCGTTGCTGCTCGGCATTCCCGTGGTCGCCGCCAAGGATGGCGGCGGCGTGTCAGACATCGTTCCGGCATCGGGCGCCGGCCGGTTCGTGTCCGCCGACAATCCGCGCGAGCTGGCGAACGCGATCGCCGAGCTCGCCGAAAACGCCGAGAGCCGCGGCCTTGCGGTCGCGGCCGGAGCCGCCTTGCGGCGCCGTCTCGATCCCGCCGTCGTAGCCGAACGCTTCGAAGCGATTTATCGGACGGCGTTGGAAAAGTCACGGCATGGCTAAGCGGCACCGCTGGCTCGTGTGGCTCGCGCAGCTCGTCATTGCCGGCGTCGTGGTGGCGATGGTGTGGCGCACATTCGCTGCCAACTGGCGCGAGTTCACTTCGCTGCACGTGGCGCTGGCCCCAAAGCCGGGCTGGATCGCCCTCTCGGTCCTCGCCGTGCTGGCGACGTACGCGATCCAGATCGAGTCGTGGCGCCGGATTCTGGCGGGGTGGGGACAGCGACTCGCGTACGGTCGTGCGGCCCGGATCTGGTTGCTCGTCAACCTCGGGCGCTACATCCCCGGTAAAGTGTGGAGTATCGCGGGACTGATTGTGTTGGCGCAGCGCGCCGGCGTGGAGTCGTGGGCGGCAGGAGCATCGGCCTTCGCGATCCAGGCCGTAGGCATCGGCACGGCTGTGGCGCTCGTCGCCCTGGCGACGCCGGGCGCCGCTTCGCCACTCCGGTTAGCCGTGGCGGCGCTCATTGCGGTCGGCACGATCGGCATCCTCGCCTGGGATCGCGTTGCGCGCCGGTTGGCAGCCCTCGTGGGCCGGGCCGACCAGTTTCGCGCACTCCCGCTCGCAGCGGTCGCTGAGAGCGCCACGCTCACGTTCGCGAGCTGGGTTACGTACGGCGTGGCGTTTTGGCTGCTCGTCCCCGGACTCGGCCTCACCGGGGGGGGGCATCTGTCTTTGCCGACAGCCGCGGGCGTGTTCGCCCTGGGGTACATTTTGGGCCTGCTCGCGCTGTTCGCTCCCGGCGGCGTAGTCGTGCGTGAAGTGACGTTCATTGGGCTCCTCACGCCGGCGCTCGGGAGCGGAGGCGCCGTGGCCTTGAGCGTGGGATCGCGGGTGCTGCTGACGCTCACGGAGGTCGCCGCGCCGCTCATCGTGCTGCTCATCACGGGACGGACCAAGGAGGACGCGGGTGTACGAACCTAAGCGCCCCACGCTCGCGGCCGGCGGTTGGTTCACGCTCTGGGTGGCGCTGCTGTCGCTGCCGATGCTCCAGGGCAAGTGGCTCGCCTCGCCATGGAGCGACCAACACGCGGCGGGCTACGCGTTCCGCTTCTGGGGCGCCGAGTGGTGGCACCGCCTCGGCCACGTGCCGCTGTGGAATCCGGAGCTGTTCGGCGGGCTGCCGTTCGTCGCCGCCGGCCATGGCGACATCTTCTACCCGACTTCTTTCCTGCGCCTCGTCCTGCCTGTCGCGACGGTCGTAAATCTCGGCTTCGTGATTCACTACATCCTGGCTGGCCTGTTCACGTACTGGCTGCTGCGACGGCTGCACGTCTCGTGGACGGGATCGGTCATCGGCGGGCTCGCGTACGAGCTGTCGGGGCTGATCGCGTCGTATCCGTCGCCCGGGCATGACGGCAAGCTGTTCGCGTCGGCCGCGCTGCCACTCGCCTTTCTGGCGCTCGTCATGGCCCTGCGCGAAAAACGGTGGGAAGGGTACGCGCTGCTCGCGATCGCCGTCGCCCTGAGCCTGTTGGGACATTTCCAGATCGCGTACTACCTGCTCATCGCCGCGGGGTTGTTCGCGTTGTACCTCACGTTTGGGGAGAGCACGGTTGAGCCCGGCGCGCAGCGTTACCTCCGACTTGTAGTCACACTGGGAGCGGTCCTACTCGGCTTCGGTCTCGCGGCGATCCAGCTGCTGCCGTTCATCCAGTACATACCGTTTTCGCCGCGGGCGCAGGGCTACCACGGCTTCGAGGGCTCCACGTCTTTTGCAATCCCGTGGGCTCACGTGCCGGAATTCTTTTTCAAGAACTTCGCCGGGTCTCGCGAGACGTATTGGGGGCCCAATGGCTCCTACCAGGGCTCGATGGGACTGAAACTTCACTCGGAGTACTTGGGACTTCCGGTCATCGCGCTCGCGGCGCTCGGCGCTTTAGGGAAGGATCGGCGGCGACTGGTGCTCTGGATTGGCGGAATCGGGCTCCTCTTCCTGCTCGTTAGCCTCGGCGCTGCCACGCCGTTCTACCAGCTCTGGTGGGCGCTCATGCCCATGGTCAAGAAGACGCGGGCGCCGGGGATGGCGTTCTTCGTAGTCGCGTTCGTCGTCGCGTGTTTCGCCGGACTGGGCGCCGAACGCATCGAACGCAAAGAAGCCGGAACGGCATTCACGCCGTGGCTCGCCGTGGCGGGCGTCGTCGTACTGCTCGCCGTGAGCGGAATCTTCGGCACCATGGCAGAGGGCCTAGCCGGCGCGCTGGCGCCCGCGGCCCGCACGAACGCCTCGGCGATCATGTGGGGTGCTTTCACCAGTGGAGTCGCGCTCGCGCTCGCGGCAACCATCGCCCTGGCGGCGATCCGCGGGCGACTCACGCCGCAGGTGTGCGCGCTCGCTCTCGCACTTGTGGTCGGGGGCGATCTCTGGCTCAACGCGCGGCACTTCTGGGTCTACTCGCCGGCTCCAACGAGCGATCTGTTTCGCCCCGATCCGGTGACCGACCGGCTCAAGACGACGCCGCTGCCATATCGGGTATTCGACCTCGTCGCCCTGGCGACGCCAGGCGCCGCGTACGGAGACGTGTTGATGGCGTTCGACATTCCCCAGGTATTGGGCTATCACGGCAACGAGCTGCGCTATTACGACGAATTGCTCGGTCGGGACCAGGGCTGGGCGAACCTACAATACGTCCGCACCTGGGACTTGCTCGCGGTTCGCTACGCTGTCGCGCCGGTGCGAGGACGAAACGACAGCATTCCGGGCTATCGCCGGGTCCTCGACTCGGTTCCGATTTCGGTCGGTCGAGAGGCCAACCTGTTCGAGCGCGTTACGCCGCAGCCGTACGCCCGCGTGGTGCCGGGGGCCTTCAAGGCGCAGGACTCGAGCCAGGTCGTGCCGCTGCTGCTGGACACGAGACTCGACTTCAACCGCCTGTTGATCTTCACGCCAGACCAGGCGGTGACGCCCGCGCCGATTCGCGAGATGCCGCCGCCGAGCCCCGCGCGGGCAACGGTCACCGCGTGGCAACCCGGACAGATGACGATCGCGCTCGATCCCGCGCCGCCGGCGCCGAGCTACGTGCTCGTCGCGGAGAACTGGTATCCCGACTGGCACGCGACCGTCGACCGCACGCCGGCTGCGGTACTCCGGGGCGACTACGCGCTCCTCACGGTGCCGGTGCCCGCAGGCGCAAAGCGCGTCGAGCTGGCGTTTAGATCCCACGCCTACGAGACGGGGCGGCTCATCTCGCTCCTTTCGCTCGGCGTGCTGTTCGCGCTCGCGCTCGCCCCGGCAGTGATCCGTCGCAAACGAAATGGGTGAGCGGGCGGAGCGGGCGCTGATCGTTGTCCCCACGTACAACGAGGCGGCGAATCTGCCGACCCTCGTGACGCAGGTACTCGAGCAGGATCCGCGGCTCGAGATCCTGGTCGTGGACGACAACTCTCCGGACGGCACCGGGGTCATTGCGGATGAGACAGCCAGGACCAGCCCGCGTGTCCATGTGATGCATCGCGACGGGAAACTTGGACTCGGGACCGCGTACATCGCCGGGTTCAGGTGGGCACTGGAGCGCGGCTACGATTACGTCTTCGAGATGGACGCCGACTTCTCACACGATCCGCGGCACCTCCCCGAGTTCCTCACGGCCATCCAGGACGCCGACCTGGTGCTCGGCTCGCGCTACTTACAGGGCAGGGTGACGGTCGTCAATTGGCCGATGGGCCGGCTGATGCTATCGTATTTGGCCAACATCTACGCCCGCTGGGTCACGGGGCTCAGGATCTGGGACCTGACGGGCGGGTTCAAGTGCTTTCGCAGGCGCGTACTCGAGACGATCGACCTGTCCCAGGTCGTATCCAATGGGTACGCCTTTCAAATCGAGATGAGCGTCCGCGCATGGCGAAAAGGGTTCAAGCTCCGGGAAATCCCGATCGTGTTCGTCGACCGGACCGAGGGCCAAAGCAAGATGAACAAGGCCATCGTACGCGAGGCGGTATGGAAGGTCCCACGCCTGCGACTCATGGCATGGTTCGGCCGCATCTGATCGGACTGCCGATCTACAAGATGACGGGATCGGGAAATGATTTCGTCATGCTCGATGCGCGCACCGCTTCGCCCGACGACTGGAATGCCGAGGACATCCAAGCCGTGTGCGCGCGGGGCACCGGCGTCGGCGCGGACGGCATCGTCTTCGTCGGGCCGGGCTCGCAACCGGGCGCCGCACGCATGATCTACTACAACGCTGACGGCTCCCACGCGGCGATGTGCGGCAACGCCGCCCTCTGTAGCACCACGCTCGCCGTTCACCTTGGGCTAGGATCCGCGGATGGCATGGACCTCGAGACGGATGCGGGGACCTACCGCAGCCGCGCGGCCGGGATGGAGCTGGGACGTGCCGAGCTCCGGCTCGCCCCGGTCGACGCGCCTGTCACCGTCCGCGGGCTCGCGCTTGCCGATGGCGAACGTCGGGCCGTACTCGGCCGCGTCGGCGTCCCGCACCTCGTGGTCGTCGTGGAAGACGTCGATCGGGTGCCACTGATGGATCGCGGCCGGGCGCTCCGGTTCGATCGGTCGCTGGCGCCGGAAGGCGCGAACATCAACTTCATTTCGGCCGATGGACCGGCGCACAATGGGAAGCCGGCATGGCGGATGAGGACGTACGAGCGCGGCGTCGAGGGTGAGACGCTGGCGTGTGGGACCGGGGCGGTGACGGCCGCCTGCGCGATTCAGGATTGGGGCCTCGGAGCGCTGCCGATCGACATCCAGAGCCGCGGTGGCCGGATGCTGACGATCCGAGCCACGAAGGCATCCAACGGCTCTTACGACGACGTATGGCTGGCTGGGGAGGGCAGAATGGTGTTCAGAGGGGTGATTACATAAACGGTTTGTCCACATTCACCCACATCTCAACTTAACATAACAACTATTATACGAAGTTCACTGCTACGAAACCGAGCCCTTTGTGAGCTCCCCCAAGCGCACCTTCGCCTCGGTCACAGCCGACTCTTTTGGGAAGTCCTTCACGATCCGCCGATAGGCGGCAATGGCTCTGGCGGTGTCTGCGGCGCTCGTCCAGGCTCGACCCGCATCAGACAGTAGCTGAGCCCGCTGGAAGTCCAGCCGGGCCGCGCTGGAGGCCTTCTCGTAGGCCGCTGCAGCGTCTCTGAAACGTCCCAGGTTCTCGTAGGCTGCGCCAAGCAGGCCGTAGGCCTGAGAGCGATAGGCCTGCCCCGCGCCCGATGCCCAGTCCTGTAGGACGGCGACCGCCTGCTGCGGCTGTCCTTGCAGCAGCCGCACGTTCGCCAGCAGGAGGCGGCCCTCGTCGGCGGCGTTCGTGCCGTCGTAGTTCTCGACCACCTTGGCGAGCTCGCTCGCGGCAAGCGGGAGATTCTGATTCTCGAAGGCGAACCGCGCGCCTTGGAGCTCTCGGCTCGCGATCTCTTCGGCCCGGCGCTTGGTGGACAGCTGCCAGACAAACAGCACGGCCCCGATGACGATGACCGCGCCAATCCAGGAGCTCAGCTGCTTGTGCCGCTTGACCCATGCGACGAACCGGTCCGAGAACCGCTCGCCTCGGGCTTTCGTTGCGACCGCTGGCGTGGCTGGAGCTGCCGCGGCCGCGGAGCTGGTTTTGACTGTCGGTTTTGCCGTCTGCGTTGCCATCGCCGACTCCGTCGGAATGATCGATGATGAATGATCAATGATCAATGTCGAATGATCTTTGATCGTCGAACGATCATTGATCATTCGTAGTTGCATGCCCCTGGGGTGACTCGAACACCCGGCCAACGGTTTAGGAAACCGCTGCTCTATCCACCTGAGCTACAGGGGCATATCCGGGGGCGTAAGCGCCGAAATGTACGCGAGTTAGGCACAACCGCCCCGCCGGTGGCGCCAACGAGCTGCGCCGCCGCGTTTGCCGTCCCTCCCGTTGCCAGTACGTCATCCACGATCAAGACCCGGTCGTCCGGCTGGACGGCGTCGTGATGCATCTCCAGAGCGTCGGTGCCGTACTCGAGCTCGTACTCCACCCGCTGGGTGGCGGCGGGCAACTTCCCCGGTTTGCGGATCGGGACGAGCCCCGCCCCGAGATCGAGAGCGATCGGCGCGCCAAACAGAAAACCTCGTGATTCAATCGCCACGACCCGCGTAATCCGCGCGCCGCGGTACGGATCGGCCATCTGCCTGACCGCCTGACCGAACAGCTCCGGATCCAGCAAGACCGGCGTGACGTCGCGGAAGATGATCCCCGGCTTCGGGAAGTTGCGGACGTCGCGGATTGCACGCTTCAAGTCTTCCACGAGAGTCTTCCCCTCCCCCCCCGGAATTACCTGATGTCAAACGACGTAGGAAGATGCAGCTCAACCGGAACTTGAAGACGTTCGACGTCAGCGACGTGCGCGTGCGGCGGGCCTTGACGGAGCTTGCTTTCCAGCGTCTCGAGTGCGGTCTCGGGACCCTGAGAAACTACTTCAACTGCGCCATCGGGAAGATTCCGCACGAACCCTCCCAGGTCGAGCCGCTCGGCTTCACGCATGACAAACCACCTGAACCCGACGCCCTGCACCCGGCCACGAACGATCCAGCGCCGCGCGCTCACGACGGCAGAGCGCGGCGCCTGCGCCGGCGTCGCACGTAGATCAACACCACGATCAGCGTGATCGGGATGAGCGCGAGTACCACCCACGTGACATAGCGGTGGATTTCCTCGCTGCGCAGCACGCCTTCATGCTGGCCGAGGAAGTATCCGATGAACGTGAGAATGGCGCACCACGCCGCGGCGCCAATGCCGGTGTAGAGCACGAACTTTGGCAGCGGCATGCGATGCAGCCCAGCGGGAATCG
>WNGJ01009208.1_pt1 | contig 10517 bp, 7 predicted proteins | sample 5400611 | NCBI WGS metagenome assembly WNGJ01 (sample SAMN13153375, study PRJNA577476) | soil metagenome | isolation source: 40 cm soil or saprolite under Garry oak tree replicate 1 | place: USA:California | collected 2016-06-15
AGCTCGAGCAGGCCCTGCGCGACTGCGCCGCGACGCTGCGGACGTCCGACGGCGGCCTGCTGTGGAAGCCGGAGGCGCACCCGCTGCTGTTCCGCGCCGGGCTGTCGCTGGAGCACAGCAGGCTGTCCGAGGCGGCCATCACGTACTGGAAGTCCATGGTGGCCACCAGCACCCGGCTGCTCGGCCCGGCCCACGCGAACGCCGTGGTGGCCAGGGATCGGCTGGCCGCGGCCTACGAGGCGGCCGGGAAGTCGGCCGACGCCATCGCGGTGTTCCAGACCGCGCTGACCGAACGGGAGCAGCACCAGGGCGCCGAGCACCCCGAGACCATCGCGGCCCGCGCCCACCTGGCTCACGCCTATCAGTCGGCCGGGCGGCCGGCCGACGCGATCGGCCTGTACGAGCGCACGGTGGCCGATTCCGCGCGGCTGCTCGGCGCGGCCCACCCGGTCACCCTGGACGCCCGGGCCAGCCTGGCCGAGACGTACCAGGCGTCGGGCGAACCGCGGGAGGCGATCGCGGCCTACGAGGCGCTGCTCGGCGACGCCGAGCACCTCCTCGGCCTCGGGCACCCCACCACGCTGGGCGCCCGGGCCAGCCTCGGCGCCGCCTACGCGGCCAGCGGGCGGGCCAAGGATGCCATCGGGCAGTACCAGCGGGCCCTGTCCGATCAGGAGCGGATGCGCGGGCCTGACCACCCGGACACCATCGCGGCCCGGGCCAGCCTGGCCTCGGCGTACCGCTCGGCCGGGAAGCAGAAGGACGCCATCGGGCAGTACGAACGGGTGCTGGCCGACCGCGAGCGGATCTCGGGCGCGGATCACCCGGACACCATCGCGGCCCGGGCCAACCTGGCCTACGCCTTCCGCGGCGCGGGCCGGCTGCGCGAGGCCGTGCCGCTCTACGAGCGCACCCTCGCCGACCGGATGCGGGTCCAGGGCGCGGACCACCGCGACACCCTCACCGCGCGCTCCAACCTGGCCGCCTGCTACCAGCAGGCCCGTCGGCTGACCGACGCCATCCCGCAGTACGAGAAGGCGCTGGCCGACAGCGAGCGGATGCTCGGGCCCAGCGACATGGAGACGCTGACCACCCGCTGCAACCTGGCCACCGCCTACTACACGGCCGGACGGCTCACCGAAGTGGTCGCGGTCTTGCAGCGGGCCCTCACCGACTGCGAGCGTTACCTAGGACCGGACCACCAGATGACCCAGACCGTGCGCGAGAACCTCGACGCCGCCACCCAGGCCTAAGGGGGTGTAAGGGAGCAGGCCGGCCTAAAGGCGTAAGCAGGGGGGTAAGAGCACTCCAGACCCGCGGGAGGCACCCATGGCAGCTCATCCCTACGACTTCGTCATCGTCGGCGGCGGATCAGCGGGCAGTGCCCTGGCGAACCGGCTGTCCGCCGACCCGGGCGCCCGGGTCCTGGTGCTCGAGGCCGGCCGCCCGGACTACATCTGGGACCCGTTCATCCACATGCCCGCCGCACTCACCATCCCGATCGGCAACCGCTTCTACGACTGGAAGTACTCCAGCGAGCCGGAACCGCACATGAACGGGCGGCGCATCTATCACGCCCGCGGCAAGGTCCTCGGCGGGTCGAGCAGCATCAACGGGATGATCTTCCAGCGTGGCAACCCGCTGGACTACGAGCGCTGGGCGGCCGACGAGGGCATGGCCGACTGGGACTACGCGCACTGCCTACCCTACTTCAAGCGGATGGAGAACTGCCTGGCCGCGGACCCCGACGACCCGTTCCGCGGGCACACCGGGCCGCTGGTGCTCGAGCGCGGACCGGCCACCAACCCGCTGTTCGGCGCGTTCTTCTCCGCCGTGCAGCAGGCCGGCTACCAGCTCACCGACGACGTCAACGGCTACCGGCAGGAGGGCTTCGCCCCGTTCGACCGGAATGTCCACCGCGGCCGGCGGCTATCCGCCGCGCGGGCCTACCTGTATCCGGTGATGAGCCGGCCCAACCTCACCGTGGCCACCCGCGCCTTCGCCACCAGGATCATCTTCGACGGCAGCCGCGCGGTCGGCGTCGAGTTCCGGCACGAGGGCAAGACCAAGCGGGTCAAATCCGGTGAGCTCATCTTGTGCGGCGGGGCGATCAACTCCCCGCAGCTGCTTCAGCTGTCCGGCGTCGGCGGCGCCGGCGAGCTTTCCGAGCTCGGCATCGACGTGGTCGCCGACCTGCCCGGCGTGGGCGAGAACCTGCAGGACCACCTGGAGGTGTACGTCCAGCACGGCTCGAAGCTGCCAGTGTCGGTCGCGCCCGCGCTGAAGTGGCGCAACCGTCCCGTGGTCGGCGCGAAGTGGCTGTTCGGGCGGACCGGCCCCGGCGCCACCAACCACTTCGAGGGAGGCGGCTTCGCCCGCAGCAACGACGACGTGGTCTACCCGAACCTGATGTTCCACTTCCTGCCCATCGCGATCCGCTACGACGGCTCGCAGCCCGCGGGCGGGCACGGGTACCAGGTGCACATCGGCCCGATGTACTCGGACTCCCGCGGCACCTGCAAGATCACCTCGACCGATCCGGCCGTGCATCCGGCGCTGCGGTTCAACTACCTGTCCACGCCGACCGACCAGCGGGAATGGGTGGAGGCGATCGGTGTCGCCAGGAAGATCCTGTCCCAGCCGGCCTTCGACGACTACAACGCGGGCGAGCTGTCGCCCGGACCCGGGGTGCAGACCGACGAGGAGATCCTGGCCTGGGTGGCCAAGGACGCCGAGACCGCGCTGCACCCGTCCTGCACGACCAGGATGGGTACCGGGCCGATGGCGGTGACCGACCCGGCGAGCCTGCGGGTCCACGGACTGCAGGGACTGCGGGTCGTCGACGCCTCGGTCATGCCCTACGTCACCAACGGCAACATTTACGCGCCGGTGATGATGACCGCCGAAAAGGCGGCCGACCTGATTCTGGGCAATACGCCGCTGCCGCCCGAACCGGTGGAGTTCTTCCGCCGGGACCGCGATCCGGTGCGGACCAGCGAGAACCAGGCCCGTTCGGATGATTAAATGGCCGACCCCACAACGTGGGATTATTCCGGAGAAAACTAGACAGACCGGCTATCCGTCACCATGATCGAACAAGCATGGGGAAAGACGAGGAGCGACCTGGCATGACCACACCGAACGGGCCTGGCGGCTTCGGGGACAGCGCCGCGGGCGACCCCCTGCCCGAGGCAACCACGCTGGTGCGGGGCGCGGCGGAGGCAGGCCACCAGATCAAGATCCTCGGCGGTCTCGGGGTCCGGGTGCTGTGCCCCGATTTCCCGCCCCGGCTGCGCGCCGGGCAGGATATCGACCTGGCCTGCCTGGGCAAGAGCCGGCGCAAGGTCGCCGACTACATGGAGAGCGCGGGCTGCGAGCCCGACAAGCGGTTCAACAACCTCAACGGCGACCGGCAGATGTACTTCACCGCCCCGTCCGGGCGGCCGGTCGACGTCATGGTGGACCGGCTGTCGATGTGCCACACGCTGGACTTCAAGTCCTCGTTCGGCTCCTCCTCGATGACCCTCGACCCCGCCGACCTGCTGCTCTCCAAGCTGCAGATCGTCGAGCTGAACGCCAAGGACGCGCACGACATCTTCCACCTGCTGTCCGGGCTGCGGGTGGGCCGGGACTCCGCCCGCCCGTCCATCGATCCGGACCGGTTCGGGTCGGTCCTCGCCGCCGACTGGGGCTGGTGGCGGACGGTGACGCGCAACCTGGCCAAGCTGCCCGACCTGCTCTCTTCCCAGCCCGGCCTGGCTCCGCCCTACCCGAGGTTCGACGCCCTGACCCAGGCCAAGCAGCTGCAGGAGGTCGCGGAGACGGTACCGAAGGGCCTCAAATGGAAGACCAGGGCCAGGGTCGGCGACCGGGTGCGCTGGTACGAACTACCCGAAGAAGTGGATCACTGAGCTGTTTTGCGGGTCAGTCAACAATAAGGAAGGCACGCCGCGATGAAAGTCTTCTTCGCCACGGACATCCATGGCTCCGAGATCTGCTGGCGAAAATTCCTCAACGCCGCTGCCTTCTACAAGGCCGATATGGTGATCCTCGGCGGGGACGTGACCGGCAAGGTCCTGGTGCCCATCCTGGCTATGCCCGGCTACTGGGAGGTGTCGTTCGGCGGGCAGCGGCTGCGGCTGGAGACCAAGACCGAGCTCGACGAGATCCAGCGCAAGATCCGCGACCGCGGTTCCTACCCCTCGGTGATGGCCCCCGAGGAACTCGACGCGCTGAACGAGCAGGACGGCTCGGTCGACCGCCGGTTCACCCTGGAGATGACCAAGGGCCTGGACCGGTGGCTTGACATGGCCGACGGCAAGCTGCGCGGCGGCGACATCCCGTGCATCCTCAACGGCGGGAACGACGACATCTGGGAGATCGACGACATCATCGAGCAGTCTCCGTGCGTCAGCTTCGCCGAGAGCAAGGTGATCGACATCGGCGGCTTCTACCTCGCCTCGATGGGCTGGACCAACCCGACGCCGTGGAACACCTTCCGCGAAGCTCCCGAGGACGTGCTGACGGGGAAGATCGACGCGGTCGTATCGCAGATCCCGGACATGGGCCGGGCGGTGTTCAACTTCCACGCCCCGCCGTACGGCACCGGCCTGGACGAGGCGCCCGCCCTGGACGACAACATGCGGCCGATACACGGCGGCGCCGTCATGAAGCCGGTCGGCTCGAAGGCGGTCAGGGCGGCCATTAGCAAGTACGAGCCCGCGCTGTCTGTCCACGGGCACATCCACGAGAGCCGGGGCGTGGCCAAGCTCGGCCGGACCCTGGCGATGAACCCGGGCAGCTCCTACACCGACGGCGTACTGCAGGGCGCGGTGCTCGACCTGAACGAGAAGAAGGGAAAGGTCGGCAAGTACATACTCGTGAACGGCTGAGGCTTCCCGTCCCTCCCCGACCGTTTCTCACTAACTGAGAGTTCAGGTCGGCAGCCAGCGGGAATAGCAGAGTGTAAGTCCTCAACTTCACAAACAGCAGCCTCAGAGGCCCCTCAAAGGCCTATATTGACGCTAAATACACACTTACACACCAGATGTAGCCTTCTTATCCCATCTAAATGGACATAGCTGGACAAATAGGTTAACCGGAGGATGCATTATGACGGCAGGAGCACTCGGGGAAGAGAGACCGACCCTCTTCCTTCGTAAGGCGACAGGCCTCGTCCGCGGCTGGTCTGTCAGGGACTCGCTGATCTACGCCTGCCTGTCCACCAACGTGGTGACGCTGGGCATGGTCGAGTGGTCCTACCAGTCCACCTTCCCCAAGGGGTCCCTGCTCACCTCGATTCTCATCTCCGGGGTCTGGGTCTCGTTCCTGGTCATCGCCTACACCGGGCTGGTAGTCACGATCCCGCGGGCGGGCGGCGACTACGTCTGGCAGAGTCGCATCCTGGGCAGCGGGATCGGCTTCGTCCTGGCCGCCACCGGGTGGTGGTTCATCCTCTGGCTATGGGCGCCGATCTACGGCGCGGTGCTCTCCGAGGAGTTCTTCCAACCGATCTTCGCCACGCTGGGTCATCCTAGCCAGGCGGCCTGGTTCGCCTCGCACAACGGCATCTTCGTGGTCACGCTGATCACGATCGCGCTGGCCGGCGTGCTGGTCTCCGTCGGTATGGCCGGATACGCCCGGGTGCAGAAGTGGTGCTTCATCGGCGGCTTGATCGGGTTCGCGATCATCGTCATCCTGCTGCTGGTGACCAGTAAGAACAGCTTCATCAACGCGTTCAACACCGAGACCAGCCGGATCTTCGGTACGCATAACCTCTACCAGGCCACCAACGCGGACGCGCCTAAGACGGTCGGATACACCGCTCCCTCGTTCGGGTTCGGCGGCTCGATCAGCGACAGCATGCTGCTCGTGCCCCTGATGATGTTCTACCTGCTGTGGCCGAACTGGGGCACCACCCTGTACGGCGAGATCCGCGGCGCCAGCGACTTCAAGCGCGTGTTCACCGGCATGTTCGCGGGCCTGTGGACCACGATCTTGCTGTCCGTGGTGTTCCTGGCGCTGTTCGCCAAGACGTTCGGCTGGAACTTCTACCAGAACGTCAACGCGGAATGGCTGAGCGTGGCCTTCGGCGGCCCGGGCAAGGCGGCGCTGCCCATCTTCCCGTACCCGGTGCTGATGGCCTCCTGGATCGTGCACAACCAGGCGTTCCAGGTCATCCTGCTGCTGATAATGAGCCTGTGGTTCTTCGGCTGGGTCGGCACGCTGTTCCTGTCCTCGACCCGGGTCATCTTCGCCGCCGCCTTCGACCGGGTACTGCCGGACGCGGCCGCGCAGGTCTCGGAGAAGCGCCGGGTGCCGGTGGCCTCGCTGGTGCTGATGCTGCTGCCGGCGGTCGGACTGGCCGCGCTATACGCGTACAACACCAACTTCGCGACCTACACGCTGGACGCCACGCTGGTCATCGCGGTGACCTACCTGGGCAGTGCGATCGCGGTCGTCATCTTGCCGCTGCGCAAGCCTGACCTCTGGTACGCCTCCCCGGCCAGCAAGTTCAAGCTGCTGGGCGTGCCGATCGTGCCGGTGGCCGGCGTGATCACGATCGCGCTGCTCGTCTACAACCTGTACGAGTGGCTGTCCAACGACCTGTACGGCGTGAACCACGGCGGCTCGCTCATCTACATGGGCGCGATGTACGTGCTCGCCATCGTCATCTACGTCGTCGCCCGCCTCGTCCGCAGGCGCCAGGGCATCGACCTCGGCCTGATCAACAAGGAGATCCCGGTCGAGTAGCCGTCCGGGTTTCACCGTTATGGAGGCACAGCGTTCGGAGGCGCAGTGAGTGAGCCGGAGGGCGCTGCGGCGCACCGGAGCGAAACGGGAGAGGATGGCCGGCGGACGTTCCTGGTCACCGGGGCCAACACCGGGATCGGGCGGGCCACCGCGACCGGGCTGGCCCGGCAGGGCGGGCGGGTCTTCGTCGCGTCCCGGTCGCGGGAAAAGGGCGAGGAGGCGGTGGCCGGTCTTCGGGCCTCGACCGGGAATGAGGAGGTCTTTTACCTGCCGCTCGACCTGGCCGACCTGGACTCGGTGCGGGCCTGCGCTTCAGCCTTCCTGGCCCGGGGCGAGCCGCTGCACGGGCTGGTGAACAACGCCGGGGTGGTCCGGGCCCGGGGCCTGACCAAGCAGGGTTTCGAGCTGATGTTCGGGGTCAACCACCTCGGCCACTTCGTGCTGACGAACGCCCTGCTCGGCTGCCTGACCGCCAGCGCGCCGGCCCGGGTGGTGACGGTGTCCAGCGACTCCCACTACGCGGCGCACGAGATCGACTTCGAGGCGCTGCGCCAGCCGGAGCGCGGCATCACCGGGATGCACGGGTACGGGGTCTCCAAGCTGTGCAACGTGCTGTTCACCCAGGAACTCGCGCGCCGGACGGCGGGTTCCGGGGTCACCACCTACGCGGTGCACCCGGGCGTGGTGGCCTCGGACATCTGGCGGCGGGTGCCGTGGCCGATCCGCCCGCTGATGATGCGACGCATGCTCACCGTGGACCAGGGCGCCGCCACGTCCCTGTACTGCGCGACCTCACCGGACGTGGCGCAGGACAGCGGCAAGTTCTACGACAAGTGCGCGGAGCGCGCCCCCAGCAAGTTCGCCACCCCCGAACTGGCCGCGGAACTATGGAAGCGCAGCGAGGAGTGGACGGCTGCGGCGGTGTTACGGCGACGCTGCTGAGCCGCATGTGCCCAGTGGGGCCGTCGCCCGGGCTTGGAATCGGGTTCCGGCCGGCTTGCTGAGAGCGCCGGGGTTTTCGCGTGGTACGGAAACGGACTTCAGTCACGCTCGCACCATCCGCAACGGACTCTTGGCGCGGATGCCGCGTTCGTGCTGTTGGTGGCCCTGCTAGTCAGCTTGTTGGGCGGCGGCGAGATTTTGGCGTGACGCGAAAAGCCGACTTTGGCCACACCAGCACCACCCGTTCCGGCCGGTATGACTTGAATGCCGCGTTCAAGTCGTTCTAGCAGCATGAGCGCGGCATCCACGCCTTATGTTCGAAGGGCAAGGATGGATGGAGCACGACGAGGGCGCGGCGTGGCGTGTATCACCAGTCACGGAAGTGCGCTGGGAGCGCAGGGGCATCTGACGTACTGAGTGCCCGGGGTGGGCCGGGCTCCGGGTGCTGGTCATAGGGGGCGGATTCAAGGGCACGGGTCATGGGCGGGCTGGGTCATGGGGCACGGCAGGGTCAGAGGGCGGGGTCCAGGAGGCTAGCGAGTCCATCTGGCGGAGCATTAGGCCGGGGGCGAGGCGGCCGGCCAGGCTGACCCCCGTATTCCGTAGGGCGATGGCGGGGCGGGAGGTCATCCCGCTGAGGCGGGTGGCCCGGTAGGAGCCGTTCGCCACCATCCGGGTCCTGGATAGCCGGGCGGAGGTGTAGGCGGCGAGGTCCGGCGCGTCATCGCCCGGCGCGTCATCGCCCGGCACGTCATCGCCCGGTGCGGATCCGCCGAGCGTTCCGGGGCCGGCCACGCTGGCCAGGACGACTGCGTCCTCGATGGCCTGGCAGGCGCCCTGGCCCAGGTGCGGCGTCATCGCGTGCGCCGCGTCACCGAGGATGGCGACCCGGCCGCGGTGGTAGGCCGGCAGCGGCTCGGCGATCCAGTACACGTCGTCGTGCAGCACGCGGTCTGGGGAGATCGCGCCGATCAGGCCGGGGATCGGGTCGTGCCAGCCGCCGAACCTCCGCTTCAGCTCGGCGGCCTCGCCGTCGCGCCGGACGCCGGGCGGCGCGGGCGCGCTGGCATAGCAGTACACCTCACCGCTGGCCAGCGGGAGAACGCCGAACACCTCGCCCCTCCCCCACGTCTCGGCGGGCTCGGCCCGGCTGGCGCCCGCCGGTAGCCCCGGCGCGACGAACCGCCAGGTAGTGAAGCCGGAGTAGCGCGGACCGTGGTGATCGGGGAAGAGCGTCGCGCGGATGCGCGAGCCGATGCCGTCCGCGGCGACGACCAGGTCCGCGTCGAGGTCGCCGGCGCTGGTGGCGACGCGGGCCCGCCGGCCCGCCTCACCGGCGTCCACGCCGGTGACGGTGACGTCGGTGCGCAGCGCGCCCGCCGGGAGGCTATCCGCCAGCAGGCCGATCAGATCCGCACGCAGCGCGACGAGCTGCGGATCGCCGAACCGGGTGACGACCCGGCCCAGGTCGGTCCGGACCAGCCAGCCGCCACCGGGGCGGCGCAGCCCGCCGTGCCCCTGGACCGCGGAGAAACGCCGCACCTCGTCGCCGAGGCCGATGGCGTCGAGCGCGTGCAGGGCGTTCGGGCCGAGGCCCAGGCCCGCCCCGACTGGCTCGAGCGCCGGGGCCCGTTCGAGGACCGTCACGTCCCAGCCCCGCCGCCGCAGCGCCACCGCCGCAGTCAGCCCGCCGATCCCCCCGCCCGCCACCACTGCGCGCCTGTTCGCCATCATCGCCTCCCGTGCCGTACTACATCTGTAGTGCTGATACTACACCTGTAGTAAATTTGGCGCTACACTCGGCCGGGTGAGCACCACACAGCGCACAACACCGGGCGGACGCGCCAGGCAGGTGGCTGACGCCGCCATCGCGGTGCTCGCCGACCATGGCGCGCGCGGGCTCACGCACCGCGCCGTCGACCAGGCCGCCGGGCTCCCGCCCGGCACGACCTCGAACTACGCCCGCACCCGCGAGGCGCTGCTGACGCTGACCCTGACCCGGATCGCCGAACTGGACGCCGCGCAAGGCGCGGCCGGATTGTACGGAACTGGAATATCCGGAAGTGGGATGTCGGGAAGCGGGATATCCGGGAGCGAGCGGCTGGCCGACGGGCGGGACGGAGCAGGACAGGACGGGCTTGAGCTGGCCGGGGCAGGGCTGGCCGGGGCGGGGCTGGCTGGGGCAGGGCTGACCGGGGCGGGGCTGGATGGCGCGAGGCTGGCGGATGGGCTGGCCAGGATGCTGCATCGGATGATCACCGACGACGCGGCTCGGCGGCGGGTGCGGGCGCGTTTCGAGCTCGCGCTGGAGGCGACCCGGCGGCCGGAGCTGCGGGCCGCCTACGACGAGATGGGCCGCGGTTTCCGGCACGAGGCCGCGCGGCTGCTGGCCGCGAGCGGTTCGGCCGAGCCGGAGCGTGACGCCTGGACGCTGATCGCGTGGCTGGAGGGAACCGCCTTCTACGCGCTGGCCGGGGCCGGGATCACGGCCGCCCCAACGCTCGACGTGCTGCGGGACCAGCTCACCCGGCTGCTGGCCGGGCTCTGTGGCGATGACCGGGGGCGGCGATAGTCCCGGTGCGGCATGATCGTCATCAGTAGCGGGAAATAATCCCGCGTAGCGGCGATGGTGAAGGAAGCGGGGGCATGGACCTTCCTGTGAACCCGCCGGTGGCGCCGATGCTGGCCAAGCCGGTGGACGCGATCCCGGACGGGGACTACGTGTTCGAGCCGAAGTGGGACGGCTTCCGGTCGATCGTGTTCCGCGACGGCGACGAGGTCGAGATCGGCAGCCGGAACGAGCGGCCGATGACACGGTACTT
>WNGJ01009209.1_pt1 | contig 10517 bp, 10 predicted proteins | sample 5400611 | NCBI WGS metagenome assembly WNGJ01 (sample SAMN13153375, study PRJNA577476) | soil metagenome | isolation source: 40 cm soil or saprolite under Garry oak tree replicate 1 | place: USA:California | collected 2016-06-15
CAGCGGATTGGAGTCTTCGGCGTGCGCGTCGGGATGCTCCAGCTTCCCGTAGTTGCGCGGGTTGCGATAATGATCCAGGATGTATTCACGATAATAATCCATTGACATAGGCTAAACTCCAGGCGCAAGGGGCAGATTGAATATTTGCAGTGCTTTGTGCAGGCCCTGCACCAGTGTATCGATGTCTTCTCGTACAGTATACACGTAGAAGCTGGCGCGTGCAGTTGCAGCCAGGCCGAAGCGTTCCATCAGTGGCTGCGCGCAATGATGTCCGGCACGAATGGCGACACCCGCCTCTTGATCGAGGATAGACGCCAGGTCATGCGGATGAATATCAGCTAAGGTAAAGGACGCCACACCACCGCGCTTCGTGACTTCTGGTCCATAGATCGTCAATCCTGGGATAGCTTGCAACTGCTCTAAAGCATAGGTTGTAATTTCTTGCTCGTGCCGGAGCACATGCTCCATACCGAGCGCATTGAGATAATCGACCGCTGCCCCCAGGCCAATGGCTTCTGCTATGGCAGGTGTTCCGGCCTCGAACTTCCAGGGCAGGTCGTCCCAGGTGGATTCACGCAATCCGACCTTGCGGATCATGCTGCCGCCTCCCATGAACGGAGGCATGGCTTCCAGCAGGTCACGCTTGCCATACAGGACACCAATGCCGGTGGGTCCGAGCATCTTGTGCGAGCTGAAACACAGGAAATCGACATCGAGGGCCTGCACGTTGACGGGTAAGTGAGGAACGCTTTGTGCTGCGTCGAGCAATACAATGGCTCCGGCCGCATGAGCAAGGGCGATCATGTGTTGAGCAAGATTGATCGTCCCTAACACGTTGGACATGTGTGTAAAGGCCACGAGTTTCGGCTGCTGCTGTAAGAGTTGTTCATAAACATCGAGGTTCAACAGTCCCTCATCGGTGACAGGCACAAATTCCAACCGGGCGCCCGTGCGCTGAGCCAGCAGTTGCCAGGGGACGAGATTGCTATGATGCTCCATTTCTGTGAGCACGATCAGGTCACCGGCGGTAATGTTTGCATTACCCCAACTGTAGGCGACGAGATTGATGCCCTCGGTGGTGTTGCGTGTAAAGATGACCTGCTTGCTGTGGCGAGCATTGATAAAGCGAGCCGCCTTGACACGAGCCTTTTCCATCTTTGCCGTTGCTTCTTCGCTGATCTCGTAGACTCCGCGATGGACATTGGCATGATACGTCTCGTAATAGGTACTCATGGCCTCGATCACGGCACGAGGTTTCTGTGAACTTGACGCACTGTCGAGATAGACCAGTGGCTTGCCGTGTACCTGGCGCGACAGGATTGGGAAGTCTTTGCGTATGTCTGCTGCTGTGCGTGCAGCAGCGTTTGTTGCTTCTGTGTGTTGCATTGTCGTTACCGGTACGCTATCGGATGTTGGCATTCTGTACCTGATTTCTTTTTTGATTACTATAAAAACATACGGGAATGTGATTTACCAGTATGTTGCATCACAAAATTGTGATATTTCTCAATACTCGGTGAGTATGATCTCTTCGTCTACGGGTTTGCTCTCAAGCGAGACGGCATATTCGTCGACGCCTTCGACTTCCCAGCGTTCCTGGGCGTCAACCCACGTGTCGGCTTCGGTTTCGTAAGAACCGCTCATGCGGCGTACGATGCTTCGGCGCAGGCGCGTGCGCAGGTTCTCTAACGGGATGCGTTGCAGTACCGGCTCAAAAAAGCCTTGCACGATGATACGCTCAGCTTCTTCGCGAGCTATACCTCGTACCATGAGGTAGAAGAGTTGCTCTTCGTCGATCTGCCCTGTTGTAGCGCCGTGACTGGCGCTGACCTCGTTGGCCCCAATCTCAAGGCTGGGGATTGATTCCGCACGACACTTCTTGCTGAGAAGCAGTGTGTGATCCGAAAGGAAGGAAGCTGTTTGCTGCGCCTTTGGCTGCACACGAATCATGCCGATAAACTCTACACGAGACTCGTCAGTGAGCACACCTTTCACCAGTGTCTCAGCGTTGGTAGCTACGGCAGCATGGTTCGATAGAGTGTTGATCGAATAACGCTGGTCATGGTCGGTAAAGAAGACGCCCACCAGTTCGCCTGCACTGCCATTGCCGCTCAGGCCAACGCCAATGTCGGAGAGCATTACTTTACTCCCAAGGTCTGCCAGCACCCAGGTGGTGCTGCCATCCTTTTCATGCACAGCATTCTTATTGGTTATGTTCCAGACGTTCAGGCCGAGGTCTTGCATGTTGCTGAACTCGACATGGGCCGCATGCTTAACGTATACTTCGACAACGCCATCCAGCAATGAAGGTTGATCGCCATCGAAAGCCGAGTTGTGCTCCTCTACGTAGCGCACACTGCTCTGCTCGTCCGCGACAATCAGCGTATGCGCGAATGTGGCTGATGCAGGGGCATCAATCCAGACCTGGGTCAGAATGGGGTCTTCGATCTCTACCTCTTTGGGAATGTAGAGGAAGACGCCTCCGCTCCAGAAAGCGGCGTGCAGGGCTGTGTACTTCGTGCTGTTTACGGGTACGCAAGTGGTCATGAAGTACTGCTGAACCAGTTCGGGGTATTCGCGCACGGCGGTATCCAGGTCGGTCAGGATCACACCCTGGCGCTTCAGTTCCTCTTCGAGCTCAATACGCACGACAGAGGCATTGCGCTGCACGACAAGACCGGAACGTTGATCGACCAGCGCCTCTTGCAAGGACTGCTCGATAGTAGCGGGTAACGTCCCGTTGCCATTGGAGGGAACATAGGGACTAAGTTGCTGGAACTTGAAATTTGAGAACATACGCAGCGTACCCAGGTCTCCACGACGACCAAGCGGGGTCGGCATGCTCTCGTAGACATCCCAGGCTTGCAGGCGCTTTTGTAGCATCCAATCAGGCTCTCCCTTTTGGCGCGAAAGTTCTTCTACCGCGCTGCGAGAAAACCCGGTTATGACGGCATTAAGCATTAACGATCACCCCATTCTCCTCGTCAGAGGGTTTGAGCCATTCGTAACCCTTGTCTTCGAGTTCCAGGGCCAGCCCTTTGCCACCCGACTTGACAACGCGACCATCGTACATGACATGCACAAAGTCAGGGGTGATGTAGTTTAATATGCGCTGGTAGTGTGTGATGAGCAGAATACCTAGCTGGGGACCTCTCAAGGCATTGACGCTATCGGCTACGATTTTGAGCGCATCAATATCCAGGCCGGAATCTGTCTCGTCCATCAGCGAGATTTCTGGCTCGAGCAGGGCCATCTGGAGAATCTCGGCGCGTTTCTTCTCGCCACCTGAGAAACCATCATTGATGGAGCGGTTAATGAAGCTGTTGTCTACTTTGAGCAGGCGCATCTTCTCCTGGAGCAGCTTGCGGAACTCGCCGGGGGGAATGCTCTTGCGTTTGGCCATCTTACCCGTTGGATTCTCGCCTTCTTCCAGGGACTTGTTACCTTCGCGGATCGCTTCGAGGGAGCGGCGCAGGAAATTTGCTACGCTCACGCCCGGAATAGACATGGGGTACTGGAATGCAAGGAAGAGGCGCATGCGGGCGCGCCGATCGGGAGAATATTCCAGGATATTCTCTCCCTTGAACCAGATTTCGCCCTCGGTCACCTCGTACTTGGGGTTGCCCATGATGACATTTGCGAGGGTGCTTTTACCGGAGCCATTTGGCCCCATGAGGGCATGGACTTCGCCCTGTTTAACGACGAGGTCAACGCCACGTAGAATCGGCTTGCCTTCGATATTTGCGTGAAGGTTCTTAATAATCAGTTCTGATTCCATATACTAGAACATGTCCTATCTTTTTTATGTTAGTTTCTAACTTGTCTTCCCCCCACTGAGAGGAAAGGGGAGCTGTGGGGACACCCCACGCCCCGCCAAAGGGCTGCGTGCCGGGTCTCCCAGACCCTGTGCCCCTTGGAACCCTGCTATAGATTAGTTTGTGACTGAGTGGGCGACACGGATATCTGAGAGAGCAATGAATTTGGCCGGGGCGTCTTGTACACGATCAGGTGTGTCCACGAGTTCTGCCAATGTCGTCGTATCGATTGTACGAGCTACCGCGTCCCGCACCTTGGCCCACAGAAATTGGATCCTGCACGAATCCAGAAAGCCGCAGATCTCGGTCATCTCGCCCTCCGTGGCGCAGATCATGGGAGCAATGGGGCCCTCCAGTACCCGCAGGACCTCGCCCATGGTAATCTCTGTTGGAGGGCGGCTCAGCCGGTAGCCGCCGTGCGCGCCACGTGTGCTCATAATCAGGGGCGGATCCGCTTCTCTCAGCAGCTTTGCCAGTTGCTCGAGGTACGCCAGCGGCAGCATTTCCGCCTGCGCGATCTCGGTCAGTGAGCGGGGCCGTTCACCGTAATGACGAGCGAGATCGACCATAATCCGCACGCCATATTCGCCTTTTGTAGATACCTGTAACCACATGGTCGTCTCCTTCTCGTCTATAGTGCAGCCTGCACGCCATAGAATATCGTGCAGAGCCAAATTAATCCGACCTATTCACTAGGATATATTTTAGCACTTTGGGGAAAGAGCGTCAATGTTTTGTTCGCATAGAGCATTATCTTGGTTTACATAGGATGCTAAGCTTTAGCCCTATGATAGCATTCATAGCCCGAAAAGATTAGTTGGACCTCATATCATCCGATTTCGCTGTGAGGTATAATACTGCTAAAGACGATTCCTTTCGAGTCGATATGAGCAGGACCAGAGATATGTTTACAAAGATGCCTGTATATACATCAACAAGGCGATGGTATCAATTATCATGTATCGTAGTAGTGGTAGGAGTAATGTGTCTGGCGTTCCTGGGAATGGCTGGCAACTCGCCAACGGCGTACGCTGACGGCCCGGGCGGCAATGTCTCTGATCCGGTGGTGCGCGCGGTTGATATCGCTAAACCCGCGGTGGTGCGCATCATTACCTTTTTGAGTGGTCAATTGACGGTGCATTTTTCCGCAAATCAGAACATCACATTTCCCCAGGGTAACAACGGCTATCCAATTGCTCTATCGGGTAGCGGCACTTTTATTACAGCAGGCGGTGAAATTTTGACCGCCGACCATGTTGTCAAACCCCCGCGACCGGACCTGGATCAATTCTTGCAGCAGCAGGCAGCGCCGGATATAGCCACCTATATGAACCAGGTGCTCAAAGTCAGCCCACCGGTATCAGCGGACCAGGTGGCAACGCTGCTGGCAAGCGGACAGTTACCCTCTAACACCCAATACAGCACTCCCCAGAGCCGGGTCTATCTGAGCACGGATTATACTGGCCCGCTGAACGCTACCAATGTCCAAAACATTCCCTCGAATGTGTATGCTCCGGTTGACCGTATTGAAACGGAAAGCTCTTTCACTGTCAAGGATGTCGCTATTATCCATGTCAGCAACATGAATGACATGGCCATGGTTCAACTGGGTAACTCTTCCAGTGTGCAGCAGCAAGATGAGTTGACGATCATTGGTTTTCCGGGCAACGGTGATATTGCGGGCAGTAGCGCAACAGATCTTCTAACCCTGTCGGTCAACAAAGTTTTCGTAAGTTCGATGAAAACGACAGACACCGGAGCGCCCGTGCTACAAGTCGGAGGTAATGTGGAACATGGCGATAGCGGGGGCCCTGCGCTTGACAACCATGGCGCTATTGTAGGTATTGTCAGTTTTGGGGCCACTGGACAGGGCAGCACCAGTTTCTTGCAAGTTAGCAATAGCGCCAGCGCACTGGTACAGTCGCTGGGATTGAATACGACTCCCGGACCACTCCAGAAGGCCTGGAACCAGGCTTTTACGGATTATGCATCCAATATTCCTGGCCACTGGCACAAGGCGCAGATGGAATTCAGGCAGATCGCCGTAAGCTACCCTCAATTCAAGGCCATCCAACCTTACCTGGATTATGCAACAACACAAGCTAAGATTGAGAAGGTGCCACAGCCTAAGCCTCAAACATCAACACAACCTTCTTCGACAGGCTCCCTTGCACTGAATGCGCTCACCAACAAGTGGACGATCATTGGAGCTGGCGTCGTGCTGCTTGCAATAGTGCTGCTCTTTGGAGTGATCGTGATCCAGCGGCGACGTGTAAAACAGATTCCAGCTGCTACAACAGCCGCATCGTCCTTTGGTAATCCACCGCTTACTGCACCTCCAGTAATGCAGGGCAGCCCGATAAACCCTTCACAGTCTGTATATGGACCACCAGTCAATGATGCGCTGACAGCATTTGGAGCGCCGCCATCCCCGGCTCCGCGATCACCGTGGCCCGGCCAGCCACCGGCGCAGTCACAACCGGGCCAATCGCAGATGCTTCCCCCGCAGTCGCTGCCAGCAAGGTCACCGAACTCTTCCGGCATGCTGGTACCCTGGCCATGTGGCCATATGAATCGGCCTTTTGCGCGCTTTTGCAGCGTCTGTGGTGAGCCGGCTCCTCCAACACCACCTGTGCGCAAGTTTGAACAGTGAATCCTGAATATTCACGCTTGAAATTGTACAAAGTCGAACTCTCATAAAGTATGATACAATAGGAAAGGGCTTTCTTTTGACCTAATGTCCTCGGTCGCGATCCAGAAGTTTGTACGTTGACCCCTGGTGAAACGTGCAAAGTGTGGTTTTAAGTTCAAGAGGAGGAATTCTTCGATGGAACTGCTTACCATGCGCCAACGCGCACGCAGAATTACGTGGTTTGTGACAGTTCAACTTATCGCACTGGTTGGTTGGATTTTTGTGCAATCGTTCTTCTCTCTTTCTGCGCTTGGCCGTACCATCCCATTTGCTGTTACCATTGTGATCGAAGCGATCTGGTGGATTGCAACTCTTGTGATTATGTTTCTCCTGTTTAGACGAGAATATAACGGCTTTGTGAAAGCTGTGCTTGATTTGGAGGAGGCGAACAGGAGACTGAGGAGGGCTACGAGCAACTTCCTGTTAGAACGAAGCAATCCGAGCGAGCAAGAGCAATAAGATAGCTGGTTCTTGCAGGGACACCATTGGGGAGCTTGAAATGATTCAAGACTATAGCCAGGTAGAGGAATTGGCAGCTCTGGTGATCGATGGTGAGGAGATCGTACCCGCCGGGCGTCTGAACCAACTGAGCGATGAAGCCCTGCTCAATGCCATTGCCGGCGGCGCAGTATGGGCCATGGAATCGCTTTATCAACGCTACTGTCGAAGCCTCTACTCCCTGGTCTACCGCATGGTTGCTAATCACCAGGTCGCTGAAGATCTGCTGCAAGACGCTTTCCTGGCTGTGTGGCGAAGCGCCACCTCTTATTCTCCACAAACAGGCGCAGTTCGAAGCTGGCTCTTCGCCATTATCTATCATCGAACAATCGACTATCTACGCAGAGTACGGTGTCAATCCACTCTACAGGAAGTACCACTAGAGCGAATAGCATTACAGGAGAGCATCGCCTCTCCCGATACCTGGGATGAAGCCTGGCGATCCGTGAAAAGTTCATATGTCCGAGCAGCGCTCCTGAAGATTCCCACAGAACAGCGATTGGTGATCGAGCTTGCGTATTTTCAGGGATGGACTCATACAGAAATAGCCGAGGGAAGGCAGATTCCCCTCGGCACTGTAAAAGCGCGTATGCGACTTGGCCTCACTCACCTCAAGCAGGTACTCATACAGGTAGGCATGGATGAAATATAATGGCTATTTCGCGACAGCTGTAGGACCCCATTGGAAGCTTACCAGAGCGGTTAAAGATCAAGCAAGCGCTCCCATGATGTTATAGCCCGCATCAACAAAGAGGATCTCTCCGGTGATGGCGCGGGCAAGAGGACTACTGAGGAAGAGCGCGGCATCACCCACTTCGCTCTGCTCAATATTGCGACGCAGCGGTGCAGCTATTCCCATATGATCACGAAAGCTTGTGAAACCAGAAATACCCCGTGCGGCCAGGGTGTTGAGCGGTCCGGCTGAGATGGCATTGACGCGGATGTTATATTCACCTAACTCAAAGGCAAGATAACGTACGCTACATTCCAACGCAGCCTTGGCAACAGCCATAACATTATACTTCGGCATGACGCGCCCACTCGCCATGTAGGTCAGGGTGAGGATGGAACCGCCCCCGTTGGCTTGCATGAGAGGCCTGGCCCGGCGTGCCATGGCAACCAATGAATATGAGCTAATATCCAGCGCCGTATGGAACCCCTCGCGGGTCGTTTCGTAAAAAGGGTTCTCCAGTTCGCGCGGGGATGCAAAAGCTACCGAATGGATCAGAATGTCGAGTTTACCTCCAAAGGTCTCGTTGGCCCAGGCAAAAGCTGCGTCGAGCTGCTCGTCGTTCTGCACATCACATGAAAAAACCGGGGTATCGGGAATTTTGGCGGCAAGTTCGCGCACGTATTTCTCCATGCGATCCTGGTATGTAAAGGCCAGGCGAGCGCCTTCTCCCGCAAGAGATTGGGCAATGGCCCAGCCAATGGAGCGATGGTTGGCAATACCAAAAATAAGCGCGTTTTTTCCTTCTAATAAGGGCATATGTTGACTCCTCTCAAGTTGTTGTTCTGCTTACCGCTCAATAGGATAGCGTCGCATAGACCATCCATTCATCCCATTAGCCAGGTTATAGACGTTCTTCAGACCTGCCAGCAATGCAATTTCGGAGGCGGACGCACTTCTCTGCCCCACGGCACAGACAAAAATGACATCTTCGTCTTCTGGAATATGCAAATCCTTGAGCGCCTTGCCGAATGAGTAAATACCATTGAGCGGCACTAGCGTTGCTTCGGGGATATGACCACGGCGCCACTCTTCTGGTTGACGCACATCGATTATGTGCGCTCCCCCTTCAATCATACGTTTGGCGTCATCAGTACCAATTGTGTTATATGGAACTATTTCGTCTTGATCATCACTGTATGGCATTTTCTTGTTCCTTGTGTTCGCTATCATACTGTTCTAGCCAGAGACGACCATACGTGGTCGGAGTGAGTACGTATTCGTCTCCCGCAAAGGCCATGGTGAGCAAGCCCTGATCTTCCATTTCGCGAAAATCATCTGTAACCAGGAAGTAGCCATACACCAGGTGTGATAGGTCACTTTCTGGCAGTTGTTTCCATATCAGGAGTTCACGCATAACAGCGGCATACTTAGGGCTACTATCATCAATTGCTCGCATTGACGCTCCTTGCTTTGCATTTTCACGAGATGTAGATCTCCTTGTATCTTTTGCTCAGGCTTCCTCATAGCACTCAACTGACCATAGTGTAACAAATCCAGCGAGGGAGAGCAAGTAACATGCACTATCATTAATTATTGTGTCTCGCACTCGACGGTGAGCATGATGTGTGTTATAAAGGAAGAGAGATACATATCATGAGGGAGGCTATCATATGATACTTGATCCATCCCGGCCGCCAATCAAAGCCAGTACCGTCATTCGCAATATTGGACAACTCATCACAATCGCGCAACAACCTATTGCCGGAGCAACAGGAGCATTACAGGTTATATCCGATGCAGCCATTGCAGTGCATGAAGGGGTGATTGTCTGGATCGGCTCCACCGACCATGTTGGACCTATGTTCCAAAACGATGCTGGCACCGGATCTGATGGTATCACTATCGTTGATGCACAGGGAGTTGTTGTCACTCCCGGATTTGTAGACTCACATACACACCTGGTATTCGCTGGAGATCGGGCGGAAGAATTTCATCTTCGTAGGGCGGGGGTAAGTTATGGCGAGCTGCTTGCCCAGGGCCATGGCATCCTTACTACTGTGAATGCTACTCGCAATGCAGACACGGAAACGTTAACAGAACTGGCAATAGCCAGGTTGAATAGTATGCGCAACCATGGCGCAACGACTGTCGAAGCAAAGACAGGCTACGGGTTAGATATGATCACAGAAGAAGCCTGCCTACGCATTCTCAACAATCTTAACGCACTGGAGACCAGCCCTGCATATGAATACAGTCGCGTACGAGTCGTGCCGACGTTTCTCGGCGCTCATGTTGTACCTCCAGAGTACCGGGGGCGACGTAGCGCTTACGTAGATTTGATTGTCGAAGAAATGTTGCCCTCATTTGTCGGGTTAGCCCGCTTCTGTGACGTATTCTGCGAACGTGAGGCTTTCACCTTAGATGAGTGTCGTCGCATCCTTTCTCGCGCCAAAGCATTGGGCTACGCGCTTAAAATTCATGCAGATCAATTAAGTTCTTCGGGAGGCGCAAAGCTAGCGGCTGAACTGGGCGCAACCTCTGCCGATCATCTTGATTATGCCGGTGATGCTGATTTAGATGGCCTGCGTGAAACAGGCGTGGTAGCAACACTCTTACCTGGTTGCTCCTATACACTGAGAAGTCCTTATCCGCCAGCACGCCGTTTCATCGATCGCGGTCTGCATGTCGCGCTGGCGACTGATTTCAATCCGGGCACATCCTACTGTGAAAATATGCAAACGATGTTAGGCCTGGCCATGTCTTTAATGGGTATGTCGCTTGAAGAGGCATTGCAGGCGGCAACAATCAATGGCGCTCGCGCACTGGCATTACACGATGT
>WNGJ01010189.1_pt1 | contig 10517 bp, 7 predicted proteins | sample 5400611 | NCBI WGS metagenome assembly WNGJ01 (sample SAMN13153375, study PRJNA577476) | soil metagenome | isolation source: 40 cm soil or saprolite under Garry oak tree replicate 1 | place: USA:California | collected 2016-06-15
TAAAGGCCAATTTCGCAATATCACACTGAGTGTTGATGCAATGCAGGCATTAGAGTCCCATCGCATCGATTTTGTCTGGGTCTATGAGGGCTGGGAAGTCATCCAGGCCCAGCGCGCAGGCGTAAAACTGAACATCTTCCCCATCACAAGCTACGGTATCCCAGACTACTACACACCTAATCTCATCGCCAGTCCCACAGAAATCAAGCAGAAGCCAGACTTGCTCCGCAAATTTATGCTGGCAACTTCATGTGGCTATGAATATGCTCGTACCCACCCGCAACAGGCAGCCCAGATGCTCCTGAATTCGCCAGAAGTACCTGCTGGTACGTTCCCCGATCCAGGATTAGTGTATGCGAGCCAGAACTACCTTAGCCCGCGTTATGCCGACGCCGGTCGTAAATGGGGCTTGCAAGATGCAGCCGCCTGGCATGCCTACCCGCAATTCATCATGGATTCAGGAGGTGTCCTCGACGCTTCCAACAAACCAGTGCACAGCATGAACCTCGACGCCTTGTATACAAATCAATTCTTAATGTAGGGGCGGGGCTTGCCCCGCCCTCGGTCCTTAAATCCGCTAACAAGACGGATCGGCCTCCAGCACCGGATCAGGCGATTTCGTGCGGCCTTCATATATCAGGCGGATTTGAGGAACAGAGCCCTAAGTCCCTTTCTCCTGTTGCCCCAATGAAGTCCCACACTTCGTACAGAAAGCAGCCTCTGGTTTAATCTCAGCGCCACAATTGGGGCAAAGCTTTTTCGGGGCTTCCGGGGGTGTAAGCGCATGCCCACATTGCATACAATAGCTATCTCCAACCTCGTTAGCTGTCTGGCAATTTGCGCAGATTACCCTATTAAATGGAGCCCCTGGCCTTGCCCATGATGTCCACCGTTGCCATGGAGGTGGTGGGTATGCATGTGGCGCTCCAGGGTGTCCATACTGTGGCATCAACTCTGGTGGAATTGGGCCAAATTGTACATTCGGGTTTTGCTGGCGTATCAGCATATCCAGCGCATTCATTACCTGGGTACCAAGGTTCGCCTGCTGGAGTGCCCCCACACCAGCCGTAATCATCAGCGGCCAGAGTACTGGCGCGGCAACCAGGCCCACCGCTCCAACGACTGCTTTGTCCGCCCATTTCTGCTGGCCAATTATTGCCAGCATGCCGCGCGGTGAGCGTTGCATCGTTACGGTCAATGCCGTCTGCATACCAATAATAGCAACAAAATCCCCGCCTTTCCTCATCTGTACATTCATCTGATCGCTGTTCCCAAAGTGCTGTACCTGGTAACCCTCGCTGATAAACATACGCTCCAACTCAGCGGCGGCGCTCTCAATGTTGATTCGTGGATCATGATAGAATCGACTTGTCATCTCTCTTTTCTCCTGTTGAAGATGCCGCTAGCTCATACCTTCTTAAACGTGCATGCCACCTTCCCAAATGAGAGCTTATCTCCGTCGTTGACCGGTGTAGCTTTGTCCGGCTCCAGGCGCTTACCATTAATGCGTGTGGAGTTTGTACTGTTCAGATCGGTGACTGTATAGGTGCTGCCAATATGCTCGATAGTGGCGTGTATGCGCGAGGTGGTATCGGCCCCTTCTATGCCGCTCAGATCGACTTCTGGATTGATGCCGCCGATGTCGTGATCGCTGCGTCCCACCAGCGCTCGCTCGCCGGCAAGCTGCACCTCTTTGCCATCGCTGAAAATCAGTTTACCCCAGGGGATTGTAGGGTTAACTGCTGGTTGACTGCTTGGTTTTGCTACAATTGGTTTGCGGGCAGGTATCGTCTGTGATGCTGGTGATACTCCTGTCTGCACGGTGGGGGGCTGCGCAGGCGGCGTGTATACTGGCGTCTGCGGCCTTGGTGGCTGCTTGGGTGCAGCGGGTGTCTCCGGCTTTGGCGTGCCTGGAATGATCGTTACCGACGGCTTCGGCATTACAGGCGGTTCCTGTGGCATAGGTGGCACATACGGTTGTGGCTGTGGCGCTGGTTGTTTTGGCGCAGGTGGTGGCGTGTAAGTTGGCGTTGATGGAATCGCTGCTTGTGTAGGCGGCAGCGTTTGGAACGTGGAAGCGCCGCACTTCGGGCAGAAAGCCAGGCCAGGTTTAATCTCTGCCTTACAGTTCGGGCAGAGTGTCTTTTGTGGTGCCAGTGAGCGGCCACACCCGCTACAGAATGTATCGCCTTCTTCATACGGCGTGTTGCAGCTTGAGCAGCGTAACTTGCTTTTAGCTACAGGTTGTGGAGCAACAGGAGGAACATACTGTGGTGTTGATGGCACATAGACTGGTACTGGCGGTGAGTATGGTGGCGGCGCCCATTGTTGTTGAATCTGGGGCGCGATTTGTACCGGAACAGGTCCTAACCGCACGTTCGGATAGTGTTGGCGCACCAACCCATCCACAACGTTCAATATCTGGTTGCCAAGGCTTGCCTGTCGTATTGCTCCTGCGCCGGCCGTAATCATCAAAGGCCAGAGTACTGGAGCGGCGACCAGGCCTACCGCGCCAACTGCCGCCTTGTCAAGCCATTTTTGCTGGCCAATCATCGCAATCGTACCGCCAGAGGTGTGCTGTAGGATCACACTGAGCGCAGCTTGCAGGCCGATGAGCATAACGAGGTCTCCGCCCTTCTTCAACTGCACCATCATTTGGTCTTTATTGCCGATCTGCTGAACCTCGTAGCCCTGCATGCGGTACATATTGTCTATATCATTGGCAAGCCGTTCAATATCAATTTCTTCGCTGTTATAAAATCTAGCATCCATCAAAAGCTCCTTACTGGTAGGACATTCTTCTCTACCCCGTGTGTTTATAGTGAGTTATAAAAGCCGCCGTTTATTATTGATATCCGTCTAAATATACGCTTCGATGTGTTCAAAGTTGGAAAGATTGGCGCGTTTCACGACCAACTTTTCCATTATATCATTCAGTGATCTAAGGCAGGCTAAAGAAGTAAGAAGGCTTGTAGAGGGCTTTATTCTGGTTGCCACTTATACTTCCGGTAAATCTCCAACGTCTGCTGATCGCCGGGCACGTAACTCACCATCGAATAGCTATTGATGCCTGTAAAAACTGTTGTTGCTGTGCGCAGCGTCAGGCGACCAAGCTCACTGTGTTGAACCTGCAATGTAAATGATGGATCCGGCCTGCCCTCGGGATAAGTCGCAGACGCGATGCGCCGGAAGTCGGGCAGCTCGCGTAAGTGCTTCCATAACTTCTTGTATTCCGGCAGGTGGGTAATAGTGCGCGTATTGTACTGAAAGTCGCTCACTAATCGGCGAGCAAGACTCTCCCAACCATGAAAATGCTTCCTTCGCCGTGCATCAAAGACTAATTCAAGAAGATGGCGCTTCTCGCTTCCTGCTATCTCTTCCTGCATCTCAAAAAGCGCAATTGCCGCCTCGTTCCAGGAATGCAGAAACCAGAGTCGGTCAAGCGAGTGCGCCGGATAAGAGGTATTGTGTACAAGCAGTTCTGCCAGCTCGCCAAAGTCAAGCAACTCGCTTACGGGCTGCTCATCATCTATATACTGGCCTGTCAGGCTCGTAAAGGCGTTGTAGAGGAGCCGTCTCTCTTCTCTCTGAAGCCCGAGTGCGTGTGCGATGCTTTGCGCGACATGTGGAGATGGATTGCTGCGCATACCTGCCTCTAAATGGTAAATGTAGGTACGCGAAAGCCGGGTTGCCTGCGCAAGTTGCCCTTGTGACATACGCCGTCTCTGCCGAAACTGTGTTAACAGTTCAGCAAAATCAGAAAGGTTGCTTATAGCCATGTTTTTCATTTTGTGACCACTTTGTTAGCTATATCCTCATTATACAAGGTTTTTGTTAGCTGGCAACATGTTATTATGAATAGTAGCACTTTATAATAGAAAGTGTGAAGGGAGTTTTTGGCTGTTGGTGCAGCTCAAAGAAGAGGTGTTGGAATGTCCGACCAATCTGTAATCAATAATCCTCTAGCGGAGCAAAACCTTTCCATCGATTTTGCTCGTCCATGGGTACGCCACTATGAACAGGGAGTGCCTGCCCAACTCAAACTTCCAGATCATCCTCTGACCTGGCTCTTAGATCAAACCGTCAGTCGCTATCCTGGTCATACCGCTTTCATCTACTACGGGACTAAGCTAACGTATGCCCAGTTTTCTTCCCTGGCTAATCGCTTTGCCACCGGGCTACAACGCCTGGGTATAAAAAAAGGTGATCGTGTTGCTATTGCTTTACCAAATATTCCGCAGTATCCCATCGCTTTTTATGGTGCGTTGCGGGCTGGCGCCGTGGTCGTACCCACCAACCCACTCTATACCGAGCGTGAGATGCAACATCAACTGGCGGATTCTGGTGCGAGTGTCGTAGTGATGCTCAATATGTACTATCCCGTTGTGCGTGCAATACGTGCTCATACAACCTTGGAACACATCATTATTACAAGTCCTACCGATTATCTGCCTCCAATGCTACAAAAGCTCTATCCCCTCAGTCAACTGCATGCCCATCATCCGCAACCTTCTCTAACCGAGAAGGAATTGCATGAAGATAAGATGCTCCATGTAATGAGTGCTATGTTAGAGTCGCATACAAGGGGTGGAATTGAGGTGTTCAACCTGCCTGTGCAGACAACTGGTGATGACCTTGCCGTTCTTCAGTATACAGGAGGAACGACAGGACTTTCTAAAGGCGCGATGCTAACACACCGCAACCTCCTCGCGAATGCACTGCAGACGCGGAGTTGGATTCCCAATACGCTTGATGGTGAGGAAGTGGTCCTGTGTGTAGCTCCTTTCTTCCATTCGTATGGCTTGACCGTAGGCATGAATTTCCCCATTCTCTCAGCTGCAACCATGGTGCTCTTGCCACAATTCAAGTCCAAAGAGGTGGTGAAGGCTATCCGCCATTACCATCCAACGCAACTTCCTGGTATCCCCACCATGTATATTGCGATCATGCGCGAGATTGGCAAACATGTCGCTGATCTGCGCTCGATCAGGTATTGTATCAGTGGTGCCTCAGCCTTACCCGCTAAAGTGCGCATGGATTGGGAATCATTAACAGGTGGCAAACTGGTTGAAGGATACGGTCTGAGCGAGGCTGCGCCTGTGACGCACTGCAACCCGCTGAATGGCGATATTCGCGATGGCAGTATCGGCCTACCCCTACCGGGCGTGGATGCGATGATCCTGGATCAGAAGACATTGGAGCCTGCGCCTGTCGGTGAAGAAGGCGAGATTATGGTGAAAGGCCCAAATATCATGCAGGGCTACTGGAATCGCCCGGTTGAGACAGCTTCAATCTTCTTTGACAGCTGGATGCATACCGGCGATGTTGGGAAAATGGATGAGGAGGGCTACTTTTACATCATTGATCGTTCTAAGGACCTGATTAAAGCCAGTGGCTTTAACGTCTATCCGCGTGAAGTTGAAGAAGTACTACTGCTTCATCCTGCCGTGCAGGAAGCAGCGGTGATTGGAGTTCCTCATGAGTATCGTGGCGAAACGGTAGCTGCCGTCATCGTCTTGAAACCAGGTTTTGAGCCATCCGAAGACACTCGCGAAGATATTATCGCGTATTGCAAGAAAGAATTAACACCGTACAAAGTGCCCAAGCTAGTCGAGTTCCGCCAGAGTCTACCAAAGACGCTCATAGGCAAAGTTTTAAAACGAGAACTCCGAGAAACATTCAAACCATCATAATTTGTAGGTACCAGCTTATGCAGATTAAAAAATTAATCAGGACAGCCGTAGGGGCCAGGGCAATCGCATCTAAAATTTCAAGCGCCTTGTAGAGCACACTTATACAGCAGAGCTTTGAAAGCTGACTTGTTATGACGCAGCTTGTAGAGCCAGTTCCAAAAATTAGATGCGATTGCCCTGCGTAGGGGGCGATTATGCAGATGAACAAACTGACCTGGACAGCCGTAGGGGCCGATTGATCGCGCCCAGCGCCGATTGATCGGCCCTCGGTGGCTGTGATGCTGTCCGTATGAAAAAGTTAAAGTGCATTAACACCACATTACCTGTCCACTGAAAGATAGTATACTCTTAATATCGGCTAGAGAATAGGTGGTTTTTCACAAAAATAAGCCCAAATGTCTCTCTTTACGTGATATAATAATGACATGAAGCCACTTTTACACAGCACAACCGCATATTCTCTCTACGTTCGACAGCAACGTCGCGCAACCGTCGAACGCTATTTGCTTGCCGCTGGGTAGCGTTGCCCTCGAACATTACATTCATCACTTCTTGGTGAAAAAACCCATAAACACACATGAATTAGTATCATTTCAACCGTTCAGACGTGTCTTAAAATATGATACGATGATATATAAGAGGCACTGTCCTATATCGGGAGGATGAGGAGATACTGGGAGACCCTACACATGGATTTAATGGACAAACTTGCCAGCCTTGCGCAACGATATGAAGAATTGAATAACTTGATGGCACAGCCGGATGTACTTGAAGATATCCCGCTGTTACAACGCTATGGCCGTGAACATGCTGAACTTGAAGAGGTTGTGCAAAAATACAATCAACTGGTCGAAACTGACCGGCAGCTTGCCGAGGCCCGGGAAATGTACGAAGGCGATGAACCGGAAATGCGCGAACTTGCCTTTGAAGAGATGGAACGTCTCAAAGCGCGTAAAGAGCATTTACTCGATGAGATAAAGATTTCCCTGCTGCCCAAAGATAGTATGGATGAGAAAAACGCTATTATCACGATACAGGCAGGAGCCGGCGGTGACGAAGCAGCGCTTTTCGCAGGCGAGCTCTTCCGCATGTACAGCCGCTACGCCGACAATCGACGCTGGAAGATCGAAATCCTGGATATCAACGAAACCTCCCAGGGCGGTATCAAGGATATCACCTTTGTCGTGAAGGGCAAGGGCGCTTATAGCCGTTTGAAATACGAAGGGGGCACTCATCGCGTCCAACGAGTTCCTGTCACTGAAGCCAATGGACGCATCCATACATCAACTGCCAAAGTGATCGTATTGCCCGAAGTTGATGAAGATATTGATATCGATATCAAAGACACCGATATTCGTGTTGATGTCTACCGCTCTACAGGGCACGGTGGGCAGAGCGTCAACACCACCGACTCCGCCGTGCGCATTACCCACCTGCCGACTGGCCTGGTCGTTACCTGTCAGGACGAGAAGTCGCAACTAAAAAATAAACTCAAGGCTCTCTCCGTCCTTAAATCTCGCCTGTGGGACCTGGAAGAGGCCCACCGGCAGGATGAACTGAGCAAATCGCGACGTTCACAGGTACAGACCGGTGATCGCAGTGAGAAGATTCGCACGTATAATTTCCCGCAGGATCGTGTGACCGATCATCGCATAGGTTTAACACGGCACAATCTACCTGGCGTACTCAATGGTGAGCTCGACGAATTTATCGACAACTTGATCGCAGTCGATCAAGCCGACAAGTTACAACACTTGTTTGACGCAGAGGTCCCGGTGTAGGAACGGGTATGGTAACGAGCGGTTCCGCCCCACTCACTCTACCCCGCTCGCCAGACTGTGACCAGGGTGATTAATTTGGAGGGACGCGCTTGCGTGCGTCCCTATCTGAAAGGGAGGCAACCGAATGACACAATTAGTAATGGGCAAGAGTGTAACATATGAGACGACTTTTCCCGAACTGAATCCTACGTACCGGCTACTGCTCGGCCCTGGTCCTTGCAATGTTGATCCACGCATCCTTCGTATCGCCTCAGCTCCTCAGCTTGGTCACATCGACCCTGAGTTTTTCAGTATCCTCGAAGAAACTGCGCAGTTGCTGCGCTGGGTTTTTCAGACCAAAAACGAGATGACACTGTGCGTCTCCGGTTCCGGCTTCTCCGGCGCAGAGGCAGTGCTGTGCAATCTACTCGAAGAGGGCGATACACTCATCGCTGGCAATCTTGGATTCTTCAGCGGCCAGATCGTTGAAATCTCACTTCGCGCAGGAGCCACAGTGGTCAACCTGGAGACTGCATTAGGCAAACCCCTCGATCCAGAAGCGCTTGAGCAGGCCTTCAAAGATCATCCTGAAGCCAGATTATTTGCGACTGCTATTGCTGAAACCTCTACTGGTCTCTGGCAACCGCTAGAAGAGTTGGAGCGCATCACTCACGCTCATGGAGCGCTCTTCGTCGTGGACGCGGTCTGTGGACTTGGCGGTATTCCCATGAATATCGATGAAATGAAAATCGATGCTTGCTATGCTGGTAGCCAGAAGAGTCTGGGAGCTTTGCCTGGGTTGGCCCCTATCACACTCAATGAGCGAGCGCTACAGGTAATCCAGAATCGCAAAAAACCTGTACAAAGTTATTACCTCGACCTGCCGAAACTCCACCGCTACTGGAACGGCGACCATACCTACCATCACACCGCGTGCAGCAACCTGGTCTATGGTTTGCGTGAAGCGCTGCGCCTCATCCTGGAAGAAGGGCTAGAGGCACGCTGGGCACGCCATCAACTGCATGGTGAAGCTGTTAGAGCGGGTATCAAAGCCATGGGCCTGGGCATCCTTACTCAGCCGGGCTATGAGCTTCCCGTCTTAACTGCCGTCAGCCTGCATGAGGGCATAGACGAGATGGCAATTCGCAAAGCCCTACTTGATGAGTACAGCATCGAGGTTGGCGGTGGCTTTGGTGCTTTGAAAGGCCGCCTGATCCGCATTGGCCTGATGGGCTACAACTCATCCCGCAAAAACGTCGATACAGTACTGGCTGCCCTGGAACACGTTTTGCCTCGCAGTGGTTTCCAACCCAACATCGGAACCGCCCTCGCCAATGCCGACGCCGTTTATAAGGTCAGGGGTTGAACAAACGAATGCCCCTTCAACAACCTCAAGCAATCCGCGCAGTGTTCTTTGACGCAGGATTTACATTGCTGCACCCCAACCCCTCTTCACCTGAAATTTGTCAAAAAGTATGCCAGCAACTCGGCCTACATATTCACATCGACGAATTCAACCAGCGTATGACCGAAGCCGAGGACTATTACTTTCGCCAGACACGTCTAAAGCGTTATACCTGGGCTAGTGAGCAAACAATCAACGAGTTCTGGATTGAGTACTATATGAACTTGCTCCGTCCTATTGTCGAGGAACACAACGAGCCACTCCTCTACGAGCTCGCACTACGGATCACCAGGGAGTTTAACCAACACACAAGCTGGCAAGTTTACCCCGACGTATTTCCAGTGCTAGAAAAACTCAGAGCTTGCAATTACACACTCGGCGTAATCTCTGACTGGGGTATTGCACTTGGACCCATCTTGCGACGTCTCCATCTCACAGGTTATTTTGATTGCTTGTTAGTCTCAGCAGTCACCCGGCATGCCAAACCCTCACCAACGCTCTATGAACTGGCATTGCAGCGAGCAAACAGCATCGCCGATTATACAATCCATATTGGCGATTCGTACATCCATGACGTATTGGGTGCCCGTGCTGTCGGCATCACACCAATTTTGCTTGACCGGCATCGACGCTTAGAAGAAAGCAATGTCGATTGTTTACTGGTGCATTCCCTTTTTGAATTGCTTCAGCTATTAGAGGTTCCCGAATAGCCTATTCGATTACATTATTTACCTTCATTGCCCCAAATGATATACTGCATTTGCAAGGTGTATTCCCACATTTTCCAACGTTCTGGGAAGATGAGGCAGCTAATGAATAAAGTAAAGGGGCACTATACACCAACAATCCTGCAGAGCGCTCTGGGCGAACCGTTACGTTCCGAGCAACGCATCAACGATTTCTTTCCCCGTGTACTCACACGAGTAGATCTTCTCGTCCTCTTCATTGCAATCGTCCTCTTCATTCCTAACGCCTCTGTCGTCCAGGCAACGCAGGGAGCAGGGGCTGCCACTTACTTCTATTGGGTCATCGGCACAATCACATTTTTGATACCTGGAGCGGTCGTCACAGGGCAACTCAATCGCTTCATGCCTGTCGATGGCTCCATTTACGTCTGGTCTCACCGGGCGCTGGGACCACTTTTCGGCTTCTTTGCAGGCTTCTGCGCTTGGTTTCCCGGTATATTGGTGCTTCTGGCTGCTGCCGCCAGCATTCTGACACTCATACAGGGCATTGGAGTACAGCTCGGCGGTACCAACGCAAACTGGCTCGCTACAATCTGGCAACAAGGATTCGTTGTTATCCTTATTCTCCTGCTTGCCGGTTGGCTTTCCACGTTACCTCTCAAGCTTATTATGAAGATCGCAAAAGTGGTCATACTATTGTATGGGCTGGGTATTTTCATAGTCGGACTGGCCGGGATCGTCTGGCTACTCAGCGGTCATTCACTACAACCTTCACTGACTACCAGTACACTTGGTTTCGGAGGTCAGAACATTGTACTCTACGGTGTAATCGTGCTGGCTCTACTCGGTGTCGAAGTTCCCCTGCATATGGCTGCGGAGACGAAGGAGCGCAATGCAGCCTCGCTCTTTCTACGCTGGGGGCCGTTACTGGTTCTGATTGCCTACCTCCTGGGGACTTTTGGAGTCATGGCTG
>WNGJ01012089.1_pt1 | contig 10517 bp, 10 predicted proteins | sample 5400611 | NCBI WGS metagenome assembly WNGJ01 (sample SAMN13153375, study PRJNA577476) | soil metagenome | isolation source: 40 cm soil or saprolite under Garry oak tree replicate 1 | place: USA:California | collected 2016-06-15
CTATGCCATTGATTTGGCTACCTTGGGCGCGTCTGGCCGTACCGTCCGCTGTTCCCGCTGCAAGGAGGTCTGGCTGGCACGGCCGGAGGACGCGACCGAGGTTGCCGCTTCGATGCCTGCGATGGCGGGAGCCGGCGGGCAAACCACGGAGCCGGACGCCGCCGCGGAATGGGACGCTCTCGCGCGCGAAGACGATAGCCAGGACCAGGAGACCCCCGTCGTCGACAGCCCTTCGATATCGGGCGACTGGCCGGCCTCCGCTGACGAGCAAGGCTCGGCCGATCTTAGCGGAACCGACCGGCCGTCGATAGCCCGGCACCACCTTTCCGGCACCGGGGGCGGCGGCCCGCAAGGCCGCTCCTGGCTGCGGCGGCTGGTGAAATCGCCGGGGCTGCTGCGCGCCTCCGGCAAGCCGTTCGTCAGCCTGCCGACGGCCTGCGCCGCCATGGGCGCGCTGGTGCTGGCACTGATGATCTGGCGCGTCGACATGGTGCGGCTGCTGCCGCAGACCGCCGCTTTCTACAAAATGGTCGGCCTCGACGTGAATCTGCGCGGGCTCGTGTTCAAGGACGTCAAGATCACCACCGAAACCGTCGAGGGCAAACCGGTGCTGGTGATCGAGGGCGCCATCGTCGGCGAAGCCCGCAAGCCGGTCGAATTGCCCCGGCTGCGCTTCAGCGTGCGCGACGCGCAGGGCGCCGAGATCTATGCCTGGAACGCGGTACTGGAGCAGCCGGTGCTGAAGCCGGGCGAAAGAGCCTGGTTCAAGTCGCGGCTGGCTTCGCCGCCGCCGGAAGGGCGCAATATCGATGTACGCTTCTTCAGCAGGCGGGATATCGTCGGCGGCAATATATGACCAGGGGCCACGCGGCCCGCTCGCGAAGGACGATGGACCAATGCCGCGCGTGCTGATCGCCGACGATGAGGACTCGATGCGCACGCTGGTGGCGCGCGCCATTGCCATGGACGGCCACGACACCGTTACCGCGGAAGACGGCGCCGAAGCGCTGGAGATCCTGACCCGCGAACGGGGCGCATTCGATCTCTTGCTCACCGACATCCAGATGCCGGTGATGGACGGCATCGCGCTGGCGCTGGCGGCGGCCCGCGATTTTCCCGATCTGACGATTTTATTGATGACGGGCTTTGCGGCCCAGCGCGAACGCGCCTCGGGCCTCAACGCCATCGTGCATGACGTCATCACCAAGCCGTTTTCAGTGGCCGATATCCGCACCGCCGTGGCCGATGCGCTGGCCGCGGCGAAGAAAGCTTAGCGGAGGAGGCTAGCCGACGCGACGGTTCACACCAGTCGTCATACTCCGCGAAAGCGGAGTATCCAGTACGCCGCAGCCCTTCGGCCAAATCACGGACGCTCTGGAATACTGGATCACCCGCTGGAGCCTGTCATCGGGCGGCGCGATGCGCCGACCCGGTGGCGGGTGACGACATTTGTTGCTGTCTAATAATCCTTCAGCAGCCGCTCGATATAATCGAGTTCGATCTGCGGGCGCTGCGGATCGGCAAGGCGGCGGCGAAGCTCTTCGAGAATCCGGCGCACCCGCTGCACATCGATTTCGCCGGGAATCTTCACCGTCAGGTCGTCACCGAATTCGCGCCCGTGCAGCGGCCGTCCGAGCGGATCGTTGCCGTTGGCGCCGCTCTGCTGCCGGCCGGCGCGATTGCCCGGGGTGTCGCCTTGTCCGTCGCCATCGCCCTGCTGCATCGCCTCGGCCAGGCTCTGGGCGCCCTTGCGCAGCGCTTCCAGCGCCTGGCCTTGCGAATCCACGGCGCCCTCGGCGTTGCCTTCGCCGAGCCTGCCGCCGGCGTCACCCATGGCGGAATCGGCCTCGCCGAGGCCGTCCTCGCCATCGCCATCGCCCTGGTCTCCTTGCTGACCTTGCTGACCCTGCTCGCCGCGCTGGCCTTGCTGGCCCTTCTCGCCCTTTTCGCCGCGCTGGCCCTGCCCCATGCCGCGCTTGGCCAGTTCCTGCTGCAACCTCTTGAGCCGATCGCGCAGGCCCTGCTGATCCTGCTGCAGATCGCCCATGCTTTGATCGCCCTGCTTGCCGCGCTGGCGGTCGCGCCGCGCATCCTGACCCTGCTTGAAGGTCTTGTCGCGCAATTGCTGCTGCTTGCGGATCATGTCGCCGAGTTCGTTCAGCGCCTGCTCCATGTCGCTGTCGCCGGACTGGCCAGGCTGCGCCATTTGCAGATTTTCCAGCATCTGCTGCAGCTGTTCGAGCAATTGCTTCGCCGCGTCCTTGTCGCCGGAGCGCGACATGCGCTCCATGCGGTCGATCATGTTCTTGAGGTCCTGCTGGCTCAACATCTTGGTGTTGGGGTCGAGCGGCCGCGCCAGTTGCTGCGGATTGTTGCGCTGCTGTTCGGCGAGTTGACGGATGAAATTATCCAGCGCCGCGCGCAGGTTCTCGGTGAGCTTCTTGATCTCTTCGTCGCTGGCGCCGCGTTCCAGCGCCTGCTTGAGCGCCTCCTGCGCGGCACGCAGCGCCTTGTCCACGTCGGTGATGTTGCCATCCTCGATGGTAACGGCGAGCGCCCACAGGCTGGCGACGACCTCACGCATCGCGTCGTCGTTACGGGCGGCTTCGAGCTGCCTTGCGACGCTGTACAGCCCGAGATACTGGCCGGCTTCGGGCGTGAACAAGTCAGGTGCGATCATCAACGCATCCAGCGCGGCATAGACCTGCCCGTTCTGATTGGCGTCGAGCGCCAGAATGCGGCGCTGCTCGATCAGCGCCCGCGCCAGCGGTTTGGTGAACAGCCGCTCCGGAAGCCGCATGTTGAACGGCTCGCTGCGGCCCTCATTGCCGGCCTCGTCCTTTGCCGTCAGGGTCAGCGTGACCTCGGCGCCGGCATAGGGATCCTCGCTCAGATCCTTGACGGTCTGCCCGACGCCGTTGCGGGTCCGCGCGTTGGGAAGCACCAGCGGAAATCGCGGCGCGTCGAACAACGGCCGCGGCTCCGCGGCGGCTTTCGGCGCGTCACCGGGACGGAATGCAAAACGCGCCTGCGCTTCGGTGACGCCGTAGTCATCCTCGATCTTGTAGGACATCTGCAGCGAGCCGCGGGCCTGACGTTCCGGATCTTTCGCCAGCGCAATGGTCGGGGCGCGGTCCGGAATAGCGCTGAACTTCCACTGCGGCTGACCGGAAGGCGCGCGGACATGCGCCGTACCATCGCCGGTTATGGTGAAATGCCGCTCGTTGGTGCCCTTGGGCGCCTGCTCGGTCGGCACCGCCTCGGTCACGTTGCCTCCGGCGACGACATCGAGCGTGCCGCCACTCGAGCGCACAATCAGCGTGCTGCCCGCCGGGACCGGCATTGGTCCCGCGGCCGGTACAGCGGCGGCTTCCTTGTTGGCCGCCGACAGGATGATCGGAGGCTTGCCGGTGTAGAGCGGCGGCGTCACCCAGGCATCGACCCTGATATTGGCCGGCGACAGCACGCCATTCCAGTCGAACGCCGCGTAGGTGCGCAGCATGCGCTCGTCGCTCGCGGCAATATAGGCCGCAACCATCAGCACCGCGACCAGCGCGCGCAGCGCCCAGGGATCGTGGATCGCAAGCCGCGGCGACGGCAGGCCGGCGCGGATGCGCTTGATCGACGCCAGGGTGCGCTCGCGTTGCGCCTGCCACAGCGCCAGCGCGACCGGGTCCTGCGTCGCAAGCGTATCGGTGAGCGCGGTTGCCGGGCGATGGCGGATGCCGGTACCGCGGTCCAGCCGGTTCAAAGCCGCTTCGCGGCTCGGCCAGCGAAACCGGAGCAGCGGAAACACCGCCCCCAGCGCCAAAAACACGAACAGGCCGAGCCCAATGGCACGCGCCACGAACGGCAGAACCAGCCACAATCCGGCCCAGGACACCGCCAGAAACAGTCCGGCCACAGTCAGCAGGCGCGCAAAATGCGGCCAAGCCGTCTCCCAGGCGATCGCATATTTCGCCCGCTGCAAGGCCTGCGTCAGCTGCAGCCGTGAAACGGCGTCAGGGCCGCGCGCTGGTTCTGAGGGGTCGGGGGTGCCGCTCAATCAACTCTCCAGGTTGCCGAACAGCACCCTAGCACAACGGCGGCAATGAGGCACGTGTCGCAACGCACAACCCACACCTCAAAACACGCATAACACGAAGGCGTGACGACGGCCCCCCGACCTCGTACCGTCCGATGCCATCTCACCAAAAGGGAACGCTATGGACCAGAAAACGCACGATAAGGGGCTGGAAATTCGCAAAGCCGTGCTGGGCGAGGCTTACGTCGCCAACGCCCTGAAGAACGCCGACGATTTCAACAAGCCGTTTCAGGAACTGGTTACCGAATATTGCTGGGGGGCGGTGTGGGGCCGGGAGCAACTGCCGCGCAAGACCCGCAGCATGCTCAATCTGGCCATGATCTCGATTCTCAACCGGCCGCATGAATTGCGGGTGCACATCAAGGGAGCCCTGGTCAACGGCGTCACCAAGGACGAGATCCGCGAAATCTTCATGCAGGTGGCGATCTATGCCGGCGTGCCCGCGGGCGTCGACAGTTTTCGCATCGCGCGCGAAGTGTTCGCCGAAATCGACAAGGGCTGAATCATCATGGACATCGGATTCATCGGCCTCGGGAAGATGGGCTTTCCCATGGCTCGCCGCCTGATCGAGGCCAAACATCAACTCACCGTGTTCGACCAGCGCCAGGAGGCGGTGGAAAAACTGGTTGCGCTCGGCGCACAGGCCGCCTTGTCAACGAAGGAGGTCGCCGACCGCGCCGAGACCGTGCTGGCGAGCCTGCCGTCGCTGCAGGCTTCGCTGGAGGTCGCGACCGGCACGGGCGGCGTGATCGAAGGCAAGCGCGTCAGGCGCTTCGTCGATCTCTCCACCGTCGGGTCGCACATGGCGGTGCGGATTCACGATGCCCTGGCGAAACGCAACATCGTGCAACTCGACAGTCCCGTGAGCGGTGGCGTCGGCGGCGCCGAAAAGGGCACGCTGGCGGTGATGGTGTCGGGCCCGCGCGCCGATTTCGAGGTGGCAAAACCCGCGCTCGACGTGATCGGAAAGGTCTTCTTCATCGGAGAAAAGCCCGGCTCCGGGCAGACCATGAAGCTCGCCAACAATTTCCTGTCGGCAACCGCCATGGTCGCGACCTCGGAAGCGGTGGTGATGGGCGTCAAGTCTGGGCTCGATCCCGCCGTGATGATCGACGTCATCAACGCCGGCTCCGGGCTGAACACGGCGAGCCGCGACAAGTTCCCGCGCTCGGTGCTGCCGCGCACTTTTGATTTCGGCTTCGCCACCGGCTTGATGGTGAAGGATGTGCGGCTGTGCCTTGAGGAGATGAAGCATCTCGGGCTGTCGATGGAAGTCGCCGAAGCCGTCGGCCGGCTCTGGGAAGTCATCATCCGCGACATGGGCCCGGATTCGGATTTTACCTCCGCGATCATGCCGATCGAGAAAGCGGCGGGTGTCGTGGTGGGCGGCGGCAAGGGCAGCCACGCGGCGAAGTGACGCCGCCTACAACCACGGCGCCGGGCGGTCCATCGCGATCAGCGCATCGACATCGATGCGCGGGCGGACCACGGCGTATTGGTCGTCCTTGACCAGCACTTCCGGCACCAACGGCCGCGTGTTGTAGAAGCCGGACTGCACGGCGCCATAGGCGCCGGCGGTCATGATCGCCAGCAGATCGCCGGCCTTGGGCTCGGGCATGTTGCGGTCGAGCGCGAGGTAGTCGCCGGTTTCGCAGACGGGACCTACCACGTCGGCGGTGACGATGCGCGCGCTGGCGACCGCCTCGCGCACCGGCAGGATGTCGTGATGCGCCTCATACAGCGTGGGGCGGATCAAATCGTTCATCGCGGCGTCGATGACGATGAAATTCTTAGCATCGCCCGGCTTCACATAGATCACGCGGGCAACGAGGATGCCGGCATTGCCGACGATCATCCGCCCCGGCTCGAACATCAGCGTGCAGCCGAGGTTGTGCGTCACCCGCTTGACCATCGCGGCATAGGCCGCCGGCACCGGCGGCGCTTCGCGGTCCATATGATAGGGAATGCCGAGCCCGCCGCCGAAATCGATATGCGAGATATTGTGGCCGTCGGCGCGCAGCGTCGTGACGAAGTCCGACAGAATGCAGAACGCGGTTTCCAGCCGGCTCAGATCGGTGATCTGGCTGCCGATATGCATGTCGGTGCCGGTGACCTCGATCCCCGGCAGTTTTGCGGCGCGGGCATAGACCTCGCGGGCCCGCGCGATGGGCACGCCAAACTTGTTCTCGGCCTTGCCGGTGGCGATCTTGGCGTGCGTACCGGCATCGACGTCCGGATTGACGCGAACGGAAATCCGCGCGGTCTTGCCGGCTTCGACCGCGAGCCGCGACAGCAATTCCAGTTCCGGCTCGGATTCGACGTTGATGCAGAGGATGTCGGAGGCCAAGGCCGCACGCAGCTCGGCCTCGGTCTTGCCAACGCCGGAGAACAGGATTTTGTGCGGCGGAATGCCGGCGGCCAGCGCCCGCTTCAACTCGCCGCCGGACACCACATCCGCTCCGGCGCCGAGCTTCGCCAGCGTGCGCAGCACCGACTGGTTGGAGTTCGCCTTCATGGCGTAACACACCAGCACCTTCTCGCCGGCAAAAGCCTCGGTGAAGACGCGGTAGTGCCGTTCCAGCGTCGCGGTCGAATAGCAATAGAACGGCGTGCCGACCGCGTCCGCCAGCTCGATAAGATTGACCGCCTCGGCGTGAAGCACGCCGTTGCGATAGTCGAAGTGGTTCATGGCAGGCTCAGTCGTTCAGAAGCGGGTCGAGAACGAATGCTTTCTTGCGACCCTTGGGGGCGACTGGCCCCGATTCGGCGCCGTAGGTCGGATTGAACACGCTTGGCTTGCTCGCGGCCCGGTCAGCCTCGGCATCGGCCTGTTCAGCGGCGGTTGCCTGCGCCGATGCTGCGTTCGGCGGCAGGTCCAGTCCACCCTTGCGTCCGCAGCCGCCGAGCGCGAGCACGGCCGCGCTGAGCAGGATGACGGCCCATCGCGAAGATGTCGGACAGTTAGTGCGATTCACGGCAAAATCCCCAATGCGGCGGCACCATACAAAGATTGCCCTGCTCTGGCGAGACCCAGACCATCATGAATTTGCATTGAGTTTCCTGAGCTCAGCCCAATTTTTGCTCTTTTTCCAGTCGCTTCCGCCACGCCTTGGCCTGGGCGAGGACGTTCTTCGGCGCGGTTCCGCCATAGCTGGTGCGGCTTTTGACCGATGCTTCCACCGAAAGCACGGCCATGACCTCGGCCGTGATCTTCGGCTCGATCGCCTGCATGTCCTTCAAGGGCAGCTCGTGCAGCGGCACGCCCGCCTTCGACGCCATGGCGACGATGCGTCCGGTGACGTGATGGGCGTCGCGGAACGGCATTTTCAGCGTTCGCACCAGCCAGTCCGCCAGATCGGTGGCGGTGGCGTAGCCCTCGCCGGCGGCGGCTTTCATCCGCGCCTCGTCCGGCATGATGTCGGCCACCATTCCGGTCATCGCGCGAATCGCCAGCGAGAGCGCGGCGAATGCCTCCATGGCGCCCTGCTTGTCCTCCTGCATGTCCTTTTGATAGGCCAGCGGCAGGCCCTTCATCACGATCAGCAAAGCGGTGAGCGCGCCGATGACCCGGCCGGTCTTGGCGCGAATCAGTTCGGCGGCATCGGGGTTGCGCTTCTGCGGCATGATCGAAGAGCCTGACGTGAACTTGTCGCTCAGTCGCACCAGCCCGACCAGCGGTGAAGTCCAGATCACGATTTCCTCGGCAAAACGCGACAGATGCACCGACGCGATCGCCGCCGCCGACAATGTCTCGAGCACGAAGTCGCGGTCCGAAACCGCGTCGAGCGAATTGGCCATCGGCCGGTCGAAGCCGAGCGCCTTTGCGGTGGCATCGCGATCGATCGGGAACGATGTGCCGGCCAGCGCCGCGGCCCCGAGAGGGGATTCATTCAGACGTCTGCGCGCATCGGCAAAGCGGCCGCGGTCGCGCGCCGCCATCTCGACATAGGCCAGCAGATGGTGCCCGAACGTCACGGGCTGCGCGGTCTGCAGATGCGTGAAGCCCGGCATCACCGTGCCGGCATGTTCCAGCGCCCGCTCCACCAGCGCATGCTGAAACGAGGCCAGCGCCGCATCGGTCTCGTCGATGGTATCGCGGACATACAGCCGGAAATCGGTTGCGACCTGATCGTTGCGCGAACGCGCGGTGTGCAGCCGCCCCGCGGCGGGCCCGATCAACTCGCCAAGCCGGCTCTCGACATTCATGTGAATGTCCTCGAGCGCGCGCTTGAAGTCGAAGGATCCCTTGCCGATCTCTGACAAAATCGTGTCTAGACCCTTGGCGATATTTTTCGCATCGTTGGCGGTGATAATGCCTTGCGCGGCGAGCATCGCAGCGTGCGCCTTGGACGCGGCGATGTCCTGGGCATAGAGGTGACGATCGACGTCGATGGAGACGTTGATTTCCTCCATGATCGCATCGGGGCGATCGGTGAACCGGCCGCCCCACATCTTGTTGCTCATGACTTATTACTCATGACCTGTCATTCATCGTCACGCCTGCCATCGTCACGCCTGCGAACGGAACACGCTGGGCCATCAGTGGCTCAACCGACCGTAATACAGGCTCTGCATAGCCGTATCTGATACAGGATGACAAACGATATGCCCGACCGCCCCTCGCCTCGCCCGGCTGCCACGCGCCGGATACCCCTCGCGATCGGGGCGGTGCTGATCGGGGCGGTGATTGGATTTGCCGGGGTATACGGGATCGGCGGCCTGAAGCGCAATGAAGCCGGCGATTTGGCCTGCCGCCCGGCGGTCGACCTTGCCCGCACGCTCGCGCCGCTGGCGCATGGCGAGGTTGCCGCGCTGACGATGGCGACCGTCCCGCTGCGGCTGCCGGACCTCGCCTTCGAGGACGCCGGCGGCAAGCCCAAAAAGCTCTCCGACTGGCGCGGGCGAACCGTGCTGGTGAACCTGTGGGCCACCTGGTGCGTGCCCTGCCGCAAGGAGATGCCCGCGCTGGATAGCCTGCAAACCAAGCTTGGCGGACCTGATTTCGAGGTGGTCGCCATCAACATCGACACCCGCGATCCCGAGAAGCCGAAGAACTTCCTCAAGGACGCCAATCTGACCCGGCTTGGTTATTTCAGCGACCAGAAAGCCAAGGTTTTTCAGGATCTTAAGGCGATAGGCAGGGCTTTGGGAATCGCCGTCAAGCTGATTACAGCGGCGATGAAACCGCCCGGTTAGCCTCGTCATTCCGGGGCGCCACGGTCGATGAAGATGGGCAATATTGCTTCGTCGTGCCGCTATGATGTGATCCGTTGAGACGCGACGGAATCCGAACCATTACGCTACTGTTTCCGCCAGCAACCGCCGCATGACTTCCGGGTCACGTTCGATTGCTAACAACAGCGCCCGCGCCGGTGCATCAGGCGTGCTTCGATGTTGCTCCCAATCGCGCAGCGTGGTGATCGGCAGGTGAAATGCGTCAGCAAATTGCATCTGCGTCATGCCGAGGCGTTGCCGCAGCACCTTTACGCGCGACACCCGGCGCATCTTAGACAGTTGTTCCGGAGTGAGCGGCTGGGCGTCGGGGTCGGATAGCGCAGCGGCCACGACCTCCTCATCGGTCATGGCATCGAGCCGTGCCCAATCGGTGTCGCCCCGAGGCAATGTATCACCAGGTTTCACGGTGACCCGCGTAGTACCGGTCTTGCTCATGTCGTGTGGCCTTCCGGGCCGATATGATTCTGCAGCTATCTTCGCCACGCAGCGTAACGATCACGAATAGGACGTCGCCGCGAACCATTCCGATGACTTGAATTCGCTCCTCGCTGTACTCGAACCGCGTGTCGATTTCTTCTAAACGGTTCGGATCTTCGAGGGCAGCAATCGCATCCGCAAAATCCACGCCATGCTTACGAAGGTTCTCGGCGGCTTTGCCATTGTCCCATTCATATTGCACACAGGCGATAGTACCGGATACCGGTAGTGCCCGCAAGTACGCCTTCACGAGGTACTCTGGCGTGGATTGTGCGGAAACGGAACCAGTCGGCCACCGCAGCGTGCTCTGGCGAAGTGGCGCGCGAGTGAAGCAAACGAACCTCAGATGCGCAATTGCACATCTGAGGTTCGCGCCAGCGCGCGCCGCGGAATGACGGAAGAAGGGGATTTAAGGCGAAATATCGAGATTGCCGCCGACGCCCGGCGCCGACATTGGCAAGCGACGACGCGCCCGCGCCCAGCAGGGTCTGGACCGCGAATTTTTCCGCGTCCGCATTCGACTTCATGATCGTGGCGGCGACCTGCATCTAAAGCGTTGCGCGAAGTGGATCGCGGCTCACATGAAGAAACCGCGTCAAACCATGGATTTTAGGCCGAAATATCGAGATTGCCGCCGACGCCAGCGCCGACGTTGGCCAGCGACGATGCGCCCGCGCCCAACAGGGTCTGGGCCGCGAATTTCTCCGCATCCGCATTCGAC
>WNGJ01009214.1_pt1 | contig 10516 bp, 12 predicted proteins | sample 5400611 | NCBI WGS metagenome assembly WNGJ01 (sample SAMN13153375, study PRJNA577476) | soil metagenome | isolation source: 40 cm soil or saprolite under Garry oak tree replicate 1 | place: USA:California | collected 2016-06-15
CAGCCGCCGCCCAAGGTCGAGTCGGCCGTAGTGCGACTCAGTCCTCGCGCTCACCCTCTCGTTCCCGTCGAATCGCTTGCCGCTTTCAGGGTCTTCGTCCAGGCGGCGTTCGGATTGCGGCGGAAGCAGATGGTGCGCGTGCTGCGAACAGTGAGGGGACTCTCACCCGAGGAGGCCGGCGCACGGTTGGAGCGAGCGGGGATTGCGCCCAGTGCGAGGCCAGAGGTGATTACCCCGGAGAAGTTCGCGGAGCTGTTCGAACTGCTTTAACGAGCAGTCGTAATTATTCGCCCCGATTGCTCAGAGCAAACGACAGCCCCTCCAGCTCCATCGCCATGTTGACGTTCCGCACCGTCACGTCTGATGGAACCGATAGCTGGACCGGCGCGAAATTCAGTATTGCCTTGATCCCGGCGCGCACGACTTGCTTCACTACCGCTGGCGTATTTTCCGCCGGTGTTGCAACGACTGCGATGTCGAAGTCCTGCTTGGCGGCGTCTTTCTCCAGTTCGCCAATCGGGCGCACCGTGAGATTCTCCCATCGCTTTCCGATCTTTGCTTCGTCGCTGTCGTAAACGGCCGTGACATTGAAGCCACGTTCGGCAAAACCACGGTAGCGAGCGAGGGCGGCACCGATTTTTCCCGCGCCGATGATGCAAACGCGCCACTGTTTTCCGAGTCCGAGAATCTCACGCAGCTTCTCGGAGAGCTCGGGCACGGAGTAGCCGAGCCCACGCTTACCAAACGATCCGAAGAGTGAAAGGTCCTTTCGCACCTGAGCAGACGTAGTCCCACCGAGCCGCGCGAGCTCGTCGCTCGAGATGGTCTTGTGGCCCTGGCGCTCGATCCCCTCGAGAAAGCTCAAATACAGGGAAAGGCGCCGGACTGTCGATTCAGCTATCCGCTTCAAATCGTGCTTGTGAAGTAATTCACAAACTAATCCGTCGGGCCGGAGAAGGGCAAGAAACAGCGCTGAAACGACAACTCAAAAGGCGAGAGGTCCAAGGAGCGCAGTTGTCAGCTTACCTACTTGGACCTCTCGCCTATTCAGTTGCCGTTCCTCACCCTACGTACCAAGCCCCTTGGCGGGTATCTTCTGACGATGCCAGTTCACGTCACCTCCGAAATCGGTGCTTTGCGCACCGTTCTCGTTCACAGCCCCGGCAACGAGCTCCTCGCCGTGACGCCGAGCACGCGAGCGGATTTCCTGTACGACGACATCGTCGATGCGGATCTCGCCAAGCGCGAGCATCGCCGCTTCGTACAGGTGCTCGAGCGCTTTTGCGAGGTGCTGCACGTGCGCGAGCTGCTGACCGATGTGCTCGAGGATCCGGAGGTCCGCGAGCTGATCATTCGTGAGACCCTCGACGTTGTCCCCCTGGAGCCGCTTGCTTCGGAGCTGCGCGGGCTGCCGCCCGAAGCGGTGGTGAATCTTCTGATCGAAGGCAAGGAGGAAGAGCCAGGACCGCTGTCGCGGACGCTCAACGAATCCAGCTACTCACTCCCACCGCTGCCGAATTTGTTCTTCACCCGAGACTCGGCGATGGCGATCAACCAGAACATCATGATCGGTTCGATGCGCTTTCACGCGCGCTGGACTGAAGAGCTGATCATGAAAGCGCTGTTCACGTCTCACCCGAAGCTGGCCAACAAGGGGATCGTCTACGACGGATCGGTCGAGCGACGACTCAACCACACTTTAGAGGGCGGTGACGTGCATCCGTTGCGCGAGGATGTCCTGCTCATCGGTTTCAGCGAGAGATCGAGCCCGGCCGGAATCGACAGTCTCGCCACGTTGTTGTTCGAGCAAACGGAGGTCACCAACCTCGTCGTCGTGGTGATGCCGCAGGAAGCCACTGCCATCCACCTCGATATGATCTTCACGCACGTCGATCGCGAGTTGTGCGTTATTTATCCGCCCCACTTCATTGGGCCGTACCGTCTGCCGATACTTCACTGGCAGAAGGGCCAGAGTCACATGAAAGAGCAACCTGATCTGTTCGCGGCGCTCAAGCTTTGCGGATTGCCGATGGAGCCGATTCTTTGCGGCGGATCGAAGCGAATCGTCCAGGATCGTGAACAATGGGCGTCCGGTTGTAACTTTACAGCGCTGCGACCCGGCGTCATCACCTCATACGCGAGAAACGAAACCACATTGCGAGAGCTGCAAAAGGCTGGCTTCAAGATGATTGCCGCTTCCGACTTTCTTTCCAGCGATGCGGATGTTCCGGCGCACCAGCGTGCCGCCATCACCTTCGAGGGCGGTGAGCTCGTTCGTGGCGGTGGTGGGCCGCACTGCATGACCTGTCCGATCACACGAGACGATCCGTGGAGCTGACGCGCGGAGTTTACTCGGAGCCGGAAGACACTCTGCTGACGACCCGTGCGCTCGAGTATCTCTCCCCGGGTCCAGCCGATGTTGTTGCGCTGATCGGACACGTCTGCAATCTTCCCGGTGCTCCACGAATTGTCGCCGAGCATATGGCGCATGCGATGTTCGCTGGACGGCCCCAGTTCGTGCGGAACACCGACGGGAGATGGATGCTGGCCGATCTTACGGCCAAGCCGTACGCGGTCGCGCGGGGACGGTCCCGGTCCCACGCTCATCCGGTCGACGAGCCGCTGCGCGGGCTATCGTACGTCGTCGTCGACACGGAGACGACCGGCGGCCAGTCATTCCTGGGTGATCGCATTACGGAGATCGCGGCTGTAGTCGTCCGCGACGGCGAGATCGTCGAGCTGTACGAAACTCTCGTCAACCCGCAGCGCTCGATTCCTCCATTCGTCACTCGGCTGACGAACATTACGTGGGACATGGTGAGGGACGCGCCCACCTTCGATCGCATCGCGCCCGACGTACTGCGAGTGCTCGAGGGAAACGTCTTCGTCGCTCACAACATGACGTTCGACTGGCGATTCGTCACGGCGGAGCTGTCGCGCTCCACAGGCCGGCAACTGCAGGGGCGGCGGCTTTGCACCGTGAAGATGGCGCGCAAAGTTCTGCCGCAGCTTTCACGGCGGTCGCTCGATTACATCGCCCGATACTACGGCGTGGAGATCAGGAACCGGCATCGTGCCGCTGGCGATGCGCTCGCAACGGCCAAGTGCTTGATACGGATGATGTCGGATCTGGCCGATCGCGGCTGCGGAACCTGGGGCGATCTCCAGACGCTTCTGCGCACGCCTGCGGGACGACGCAGAAAACGTCGCCCATCGGGGCTGCCGACTCCCGTAACCCGCGACACGACGGCGTGACGGCGCCGAGTCCACTCGTGGAGCGCCGCAAGATCGGCGACTTCACGGCTCACGCAATCCAGGCAGGCGGTCAGAAACTCGACGGCGGCGCGATGTTCGGCGTCGTTCCGAAGCCCCTGTGGGAAAGGCGGATTTCCGCCGACGAGCGCAACAGAATTCAGCTGGGGATGCGCTGCCTTCTGATCGAGCACCCGTCGGGTCTCGTTCTCATCGACACCGGTGCGGGCAACAAGGAGAACGAGAAGTTCAAGGATATCTACGGTCTGGAGAACGAGGGTGCCGAAGGCGCGACAATGCTCGAGGATGGCCTCAAGCAGCTCGGTGTCGCGCCAGCGGACATCGCCATCGTCATCAACTCACACCTCCATTTCGATCACGCCGGCGGAAACACACGCAATCGACCCGACGGGTCACTGGAGATCACGTTCCCAAACGCGACGTACATCGTGAGGCGCGGCGAGTACGAATACGCCACGCATCCCAACGAGCGGACCGCGGCGAGCTACTTCGAGCGCAACTTCGTCCCGCTGGAGGCGGCGGATAAAATCGAATTCGTCTCGCGCGAGAAGGAAATCGTGAAGGGGATCAAGGTCGTGCCTACCCCAGGCCACACGCCTTTCCACCAGAGCATCCTCATCGAGTCGGCAGGAGAGCGCGCCTTCTACCTTGGCGATCTCGTCCCTACGCACGCGCATTTGCCGCTGCCGTGGATCATGGGCTACGATGTCGAGCCGCTGGTGACGCTCGAGACGAAGCGGCGAATTCTGAAACAGGCCGTGGACGAGAGTTGGCTCCTGATCTTCGAGCACGATGCGTCTGTGCCGTGGGGACGGGTCGAGCATGATGGCAAGGCGTACCGGCTGACTGAAACTTCGGGGTAGGGACAAAAGGGAACTACCTGCTGGCAGCGCCCAGCAGGTAGTTCAGTCCGCAGCTCTGCGCGATCAGGACAGAGGCTGGTATAACTCTATTCTATTCCCCTCTGGATCTTTGATCCACGCGAACCGGCCGTAATCGAAATCCTCGGTCTTCTCGATTTCGATACCCTCTGCCTTGAGCTGCTCGACAAAGGCCTGCAGGTCGCGCACGCGATAGTTGATCACGCACTCGCGGCGATCGGTTGGGAGAGTCGCCTTGGATTGCGATATCGAGAATACGGTGGAGTCAACCTTCGACGAGTCGCTGAGGCGCCGGTACTTGAACTCGGTGCCGTAGACCTTGCCGTCCTCGTAAGTCTCCAGCCTCAGGCCGAAATGGTGCGCGTACCAGTTGGACAGCGCCTTGGCGTCGTTGGCGTAGAGGAAAACGCCGCCGATCCCGTCCACGGAAATCCGCTTCTCCGTCTTGCCACCAATGACGTTCTTGGTCATTCCGCGAATCTAGGCGGGGAAGGAAGCGCCCGTAAGCTGGCTCAGCGGCTTGCACGGAAGGGCCAGGCCACCTATCTTACGTCCTGACAATGCGATAAGCGGGCGATCCGGGCGGATCACCCCACCCTCTGGCCCTCGATGTTTCGAGGTGTGCTGCAGGAGTTCATGCCAACACAGCCAACACGGCCGTGTATAGTGGCGCGGACTCCAGCAAAGGGTCCGCGTTTTCGTTTCCTCGAGTAAAGGGGCTCGTATCCAGGACACCACCAAGCGCGTACGCGTCAACAAACAGATCCGCATTAGTCCTATCAGAGTCATCGCTGCCGACGGCGCTCAGCTCGGAATCATGGATGTCGAGACAGCTCTGGCAGCCGCGATCGAACAGGGGCTGGATCTGGTAGAGGTAGCACCAATGGCGAGGCCGCCCGTCGCCCGCATCATGGACTACGGGAAGTTCAAGTTCGAGCAGGCGAAGATGGCCCGGCAGGCCAAGAAGAAGCAGCACGTGATTCACCTGAAGGAAGTGAAGTACCGTCCTGGAATCGAAGAGCACGACTTCATGACCAAGACCCGACATGCGCGGGAGTTCCTGCAGGAAGGAAACAAGGTGAAGGTGACGCTGATGTTCCGGGGCAGACAGATCGCCCACCCCGAGCTCGGGCGTCAGGTAGTGAATCGGGTTGCCCAGGACCTAGCGGATGTGGCGAAGATCGAAAGCGATCCGAAGTTCGAAGGGAAATTCATGACCATGATCCTCGCGCCCAAATAGCGACGCACGGTCGATCGAAAATTCATTGAGCCCGACTGCGAAGCTCGGGATCTAATACGAAGGAATAGCAATGCCGAAGATGAAGTCTCACAAGGGCGCCAGAAAGCGCTTCAAGATCACGGGCTCCGGCAAGGTCAAGCGGATGAGAGCGTTCAAGAGCCACATCCTTACCAAGAAGTCGCCGAAGCGAAAGCGCCGTTTGCGTCAGGGCACGATCATGACCGTTCCTGGCGAAGTGAAGAACATCAAGCGCCTTCTACAGGCGTAGAGGAATAGACAAATGCCACGCGTTAGATCGAACGTCGCGCGCTTGAAGCGCAAGAAGCAGGTGATGAAGGCGGCCCGCGGTGCGTTCGGCGCCCGGAGCAAGCTGTGGAAGGCAGCAAAGGAGAACGTCGAGCGCGGCTGGAAGTACGCATACCGCGATCGCAAGAACAAGAAACGCGATTTCCGCAAGCTGTGGATTATCCGCATCAACGCGGGTGCGCACCAGCACGGGATGTCCTACTCCGTCTTCATGCATGGCCTCAAGAAGGCGGGCATCGAAGTCGACCGCAAAGTTCTGTCAGACCTGGCTGTCAATGACGCCGCCGCGTTTACCGCTCTCGCCGAAAAGGCGAGGTCAGCACTAGACGCCGCGTAACGTCTCGCAACCGATTCAAAAAGGACTCTACCGGCGCTAAAGTAAGACCAGCGCGGTGGAGTCCTTTTGTTTCTGCCCACCCACACTCTGACCCGTGACGCTCTCGGAATTCCAGCAGCTTGTGACGAATCTCGCCGCCGAAGGCGAGAAGCTCATCGACTCCGCGACGACGGCCGCCCTGCTCGAGGAGGCGCGCACGTCGCTGCTTGGAAGAAAATCCGGTCGGCTGCCGGAGCTCTTCAAGCAGTTGCCGTCGCTCGCGCCCGGAGAGCTGCGCGAGGGTGGGTCGCTGATCAATGCCGTCAAGGCGAAGCTCGAGGCGATGCTCGAGGAGCGCCGCCGGCAACTGGACGCCGCCAGCTCCTCGAAGCGGGTCATCGATCTCACGATGCCGGCGCGCCGGCAATGGCTCGGCTCCAAGCATCCCGTCACGCTCGTGATCGAGGAAATCGAGGAGATTTTCCGCGAGCTCGGCTTCACCATCGCTCTGGGCCCTGAGGCGGAGACGGAGTGGTACAACTTCACAGCGCTCAATTTCCCGGCGGACCATCCCGCGCTCGATCTCCACGACACGCTCTACCTTGGCGAGAACGTGATGCTGCGCACACACACATCACCGGTCCAGATCCGCACGATGCAGAAGTTCAAGCCGCCGATAAGAATCTTGAGCCCTGGTAACGCTTACCGCCGAGATTTCTTCGACGCGTCGCACGCCCCGATGTTCGCTCAGATCGAAGGCCTGGCAATCGATGAAGGAGTGAGCTTCGTCGATCTCAAGGCAACGCTGACTCATTTCGCCAACGAGTTCTTCGGCAAGACCAAGACACGTTTTCGGCCGAGCTATTTCCCGTTCACGGAGCCTTCCGCCGAGATGGACGTGGAATGCCAGTTGTGTCACGGATCCGGGTGCCCGAGCTGCAAGGGCACCGGCTGGATGGAGATACTCGGGTCGGGAATGGTGCATCCTTCGGTTCTGAACGCAGCGGGACTCGACGGCGATCGTTACACGGGCTGGGCGTTCGGTATGGGCCCCGCGCGTATCGCAATGCTTCGCTACGACATTCCTGACATACGGATTCTCTACGATTCGGACGTGAGATTCCTGTACCAGATCTCCAAGTGAACGCTTCGTACGAGTGGCTGCGTGCCTTGGTGCCGTTCAAGCTCAGCCCGACTGAGCTGCGCGACCTGCTCACCTCGCGCTGCGCGACGGTGGATGATCTCGTTTCGCTCCGCGACGATTTGCGCGATGTGGTAATCGCCCGCGTCGTCGAGGTGGGGAAGCATCCCAACTCGGATCACCTATGGCTGACCAAAGTCGATGCCGGAACCGGGACCTTGGTCGACGTCGTCTGCGGAGCGGCAAACGTGAGCGCCAACACGCTCTACCCGTTCGCTCCGGTCGGCGCTGTTCTCCCCGGTGGCCTGAAAATCGAGAAGCGCAAAATTCGCGGCGAGACGTCAGAGGGCATGCTTTGTTCGGCTCGTGAGCTTGGCCTGGGGCAGGATCACGAGGGAATCATGGCGCTCACACTCGTTGCCGAGCCCGGAACCAAATTCCTCGACGCGATGCCGATCGGCGACACCCGCCTCGTCATCGACGTACTCCCGAATCGTCCTGACCTTCTGTCGCATGAGGGTCTAGCGCGCGAGATCGCCGCCGCGACGGGAGGCACGGTGACCCGTCCAGAGATCACGGAGGAAAAGCCGTTCGTCATTCGCACGCACACGGTGAAAGCGACCTCGGGAAAAGTTGGCGATGTGACCGTCAAGCTCGAAGACACCGACGGCTGCATGCGGTACGCCGGCGCTGTCATCACTGGACTCAAAGTAGGTCCGAGCCCGGACTGGCTGGTGCAACGGCTCCAATCGGTCGGATCGCGCTCGATCAACAACGTCGTCGATGTCACCAACTACATGCTCCTCGGCTTCGGCCAGCCGATGCACGCATTCGATCTCGAGAAGATTGCGCGCAGTACCGTCGTCGTGCGGAAAACGCGTGGCGAGGAGTTGATCAAGACGCTCGATGGAGTGGATCGAACGCTTTCCCCAGGCGCCGTTGTGATTGGCGACGCGGAGCGAGCGCAGGCAATCGCCGGAATCATCGGGGGTAGCGGAAGCGAAGTATCGGAGAGCACTACCGAGATTTTCCTGGAGGTCGCCGCGTTCAATCCAGCCCGCATTCGCGCTACACGTCGCAAGCTCGAGATCTCCACCGACGCCAGTTATCGCTTCGAGCGCGGCGTCGATGTTGATGCAATTCCCGGATTGGTGGATTACGCGGTGAGACTGATCCTGTCGGTAGCCGGCGGAATTCCGCAGGGAAGCCCGATCGATTTGTATCCGCTTCCAAAGCGCCCGCAACCGATCTCGCTCAGGCTCGCGCGAGTTTCTCGCCTCCTGGGCGAGCCCGTCGATTCTCCGGAAGTAGAGAAGAATCTCAGGTCGGTCGGCTTCCGTATCGCGTCCGAGGCGAAGGACGTCCTCAAGATCTCGCCCCCGAGCTGGCGACACGACGTGCGCAGCGATGTTGACCTCTCCGAAGAGATCGCACGCCTGCGGGGCTACGACACTTTTTCTTCCGAGCTGCGTCCGTTCAGTGCCAGCGCCGTACCTGACTCTCCGCTGGTACCAGTCATCAAGGGGGTGCAGGACGCACTCGTTGGTGCGGGGCTCAATGAGGTGCGCCCGATGCCATTCGTCTCCGAAGGTAAGGGGGCAACGGTGCGCGTTACGAACCCGTTGGCGGAAGATGAAGCATTCCTTCGCGCCGATCTCCTCACCACGCTCATCTCGCGTGCGGAGTACAATCTCGCGCGCATGCAGGGAAACGTCCGCTTGTTCGAGATCGGCACGGCGTTCTTCGCCGGCAACGATGCTGCTGTCCTGCCAGGTCCCCGGAAAGCAGCCCTTCCTCACGAGGAGATGCACGTCGCAGCGCTCGTCATGGGCCAGCGCGCGCCGACGCATTTCACCAGGGCCGTGCAACCCAGCTACGACGAGTGGGACATCAAGTTTCTCGCCGAGAGAACAGCGAGGGCGGCATTCCCCGAGGCAGCGATCGAGCTCGTACCGGGCTCAGGCGACATTTTGTGGGACATCGCCGTCGATGGAATTAAGGTTGGTGTGGCGAGACGCCTGAAACTCGATGCGCCCATCTGGGCGAAGCCGGCGTTCGGAGTGGAGATCAACCTCGAAGCGCGTCAGCAAACAGTGGTCAGACATAAGACGTACCGCGCGATCCCCGCGACCCCGCGAGTACAGGTGGACCTTGCCCTTCTTGCTCCGATCGCTGTGACGGCGGCGCAGATGGATGCAGTCATTAGACGTGAGGCGGGCGAGCTGCTGGAAAGTCTCACGTTGTTCGATGAATTCGTCGGACAGGGAATAGAAGAGGGCTCGCGCAGTCTGGCGTGGGCGTTGACGTTCCGTCATGCCGAGCGCACACTAAAGGACAAGGAAGTGCAGGAGAGAACGGAAAAAATCGTTAGAGCACTCGAAGGAGAACTGGGTGTCAGACAGCGTACTGCCTGAAAGAGCCGCGTTCGCGGAGCTGGAACTGCTGGTGAAGCACCTCGGTGACGAGCTCGCGTCATTTCGGCGGCGCGCGCTGCAAGCTGAGGCGCGGCTCAAGAGCCTGGAATCCACTGGTGTGAAAGGAGTTGTCTCCCCGGAGCGCGTCCAGTTTCTGGAGCGTGAGAACGCCGGACTCACCAGTCGGCTCGCGAGCGCCCGTGCACGGACGCAGCAGATGATCGATCGTGTCCGGTTTCTCAGGCAGCAGCACGACGGGGCGCAAACCCGTTGACCTCAAAGAAGAGTGTCGTCCGCGTGACGATCCTCGGCGACGAGTATTCCATCAGGAGCGACGCCAGCCCCGAGCGTACGCGCGCGGTGGCTGAGCACGTGGACAACGTCATCCGGGAGACGATGCGCGCCGGAAACATCGTCGAGGCCCAGAAAGCCGCGATCCTGGCAGCGCTCAGCATCACCGACGAGTTGTTCGACGCGCGGGAGTCGGGCGGTGACCTTGCGGGGTCGATGAAGAGGTTGAGCGCGGAGATCCGGCCCTGGCTCCCTCCTGCCAAGCGGAAGGAATAGTCGGTCCAGCTTCCCAAGGCCTTCAGGCGACTCTCGCCTAAAGACAAAAACGACATTAGCTTAACTCAACTACGCGACGACTTTCCGGCGCGATAGGGGCCGCCTGTGGCTTGGCCGCGGGCCCAACATAGATCCGATATGACGAACACGGCCTGGTTATCCGTAGCTGGCATGCTTCTGTTTGCTATTGCCGGCGCGGTTTTTTTCTTTATCGGCAGAAAGTTGGGCGCGAGTTCGGAGCTCCGGCGCCAGCAGCAGGCGCACGCGACCGCGGAAGAATCAGCCAGGAGAATCGTCGGAGAGGCAGAGCGCGAGGCCGAAAGCCTGCGCAAAACCGCAGTCCTCAGCGGGAAAGAAGAGCTCATGAAGCTCCGCGAG
>WNGJ01020220.1_pt1 | contig 10514 bp, 10 predicted proteins | sample 5400611 | NCBI WGS metagenome assembly WNGJ01 (sample SAMN13153375, study PRJNA577476) | soil metagenome | isolation source: 40 cm soil or saprolite under Garry oak tree replicate 1 | place: USA:California | collected 2016-06-15
ATCCAGCAAGTGATGGGCCGCGAACGCCATAACATGGAACCCTTGTTCGCGCAGCTGCGAAGCGTGAGGCAAAAGCTGTTGGCTCTCGACGTTCAGCACAGCAACAAGAGGGACATCAAGACTCTAGCCGACGCGCAAGCCTTTGTTGGCGAAATTCATCGTGGCCAACGCGCGTATGCAGTCTGAAATCTAACGCGTCTTGCCCTCCCAGTCCGCTCTCAGTCCGCTATTTTTCGGCGAGATCCGGTTCGCTTCCTGGCTACGATGATGGTGAAGCACTTAAACTCGAATTGCCTCTCGCTCAGTCCGCTTTCAGTCCGCTACTGTCTGCGGCGTGGCTGAAAATCGCAGTCGGCATTTGCCCCTGCCGCAGCCAGCGATCGTCGCTGACACTGTGGGTATAAACACTGCAGGGTCAACCTCTGAGTAGTGAAGAGGCCTCTGCCTTGTCGCGACAGAGGCCTCGGCACCTAAATCAGGCGAGGGTTCAGGCGTTCAATGGTTTAAATCGTCGGCCTGTGCGAAGGAAGGTTTGGACGGGTTCGATTGCCCGAAATGAATTCGGTGGACTCCCAAGAATTTCCACGATCCAAGGTGGCTCAAAATACACAGCCAACTAGTCCGGCAGCCGCTAGGAAGGAGGCGAGCAGCCGAAGATGGCGCGGTAAATCGGTCTCGCGCCCCATTTGCGGTTTCCTTCCGCCGGGTATTCCGGTCCGGCGGCATTGAGTTTCTCCGGATATTGCGGGAAAACCGGCACGGGAAGAGTGAGACCCTTCGGCTCGGCTGCGCGCGGCTTTTGGCCATTTGAATCCTGAAGCAGATTGTGAATGCTTACGTCGATGCGAAACTTAGTCGCAGCAGTGGCCATTGTCGGGATTCCTCCTGGATGGCGTGCATTATTTGCGCTTAAAACCAACTCGAACAAAACCTTTCTCACAGCGAGACCTTGCTTTAACGACCTTGGTAGGCGCGATACGTTCCGTGCCATGTCGCAGGGTTTCGATCTGCCAATCGCTCCTCTGCAGTCACAATCGTCATGCGCTGCAGAGAGTAGGGGAGCTCTCTGCCGCAATCCAGGCAGCAGACGTATGCGAGTCCAACTCGATCACGGTGCGGCCATGTCGTGTGCGGATGAACGCAATCAAACAAATAAGCAAGAAGCCATCTCAACCAGCTCATAGTTCTGCTCCCAGGCCGGCGCGGACTGCTCCGCACCATGACTTGCATGAGTGCCGTCTTCTAACCGGAATGAGGCCAACTGAAGATAGGCTCGCCGCAATTGCGCACGATATTGCTTTTCGGTCAGCCGCACCTTCGCGGCAGCGTCGCGAATCTTGAATCCCAGCAAGTGATGCAGAACGAAGGCTATGCGGGGTGCCGAATCGAGCAGAAGGATGGGGCTGCCGTCCAAATCCTCAAGCGATTGGAATGCTTTTGAGTTGATGGCGGCGGAACGTCCGTAGAGCAACGCGTCATAGGCCGATGACTCACCATCCCAGCGTGCTCCGGATTCATACAGTACGTCTTCCAGCGCGAGCTGCACCGTTCGTTCAAGGAGATCGGAATTAGCGGTGTTTTCCTGCAGTGATCCATCGATGGCTCTCGCCACCGCCGAGAAAGCCTTGCCCGGATCGAGCGTCAACAGATAGGCGGAGTAAGTAAGCCGATCGAGTTCAGCCTGAAGGTTCGCGTCTGACTGGCTAATTTCTGGAGTCATTGCCTTGTACCTCCAACTCTTAGGCGAGGGGCAACTGAGATGCCAAACTGGAGTTAAGGGCCGGTGGACCCCTAATTGGCTGCAAATACAGGGCGCTTGCATCGATACGGAAGTGCCCTGGTGTCGAAAGGGTTGAAAGTGTCAAACGACACTGTCGAAGCCTCGGGCAAAATGCTAGGGATGGTATCGTCCAAGAACGGACGCCAGCTATGCCGTGACAACTGGTTCGACGGAAAGGAAGCCAGTTCGGATTCGCGGCGTTGGAATCGTCACCGGCTCGCGACCGTTCCTGACTCGCCGCTGCTCTTTAAGTCGTCAAGCTTTCTTTGTTGTTGCGGAGTGAGAAGTTTATAGATTTCAGACTGCATACGCGCGTTGGCCACGATGAATTTCGCCAACAAAGCCGCTTGCGCGTCGGCTAGAGTCTTGATGTCCCTCTTGTTGCTGTGCTGAACGTCGAGAGCCAACAGCTTTTGCCTCACGCTTCGCAGCTGCTCGAACAAGGGTTCCATGTTATGGCGTTCGCGGCCCATCACTTGCTGGATCGCTTCCTTCTGTGATTGTGTCAAGCCTAGGTGTTCGGCCACTCCCTCAGTGAGCTCGAAGGACGAGAACGGCAGCTCTACCAGGACGATCTGGTTGTCGTCAGTCGGAGAAGCCTCGCTTTTATCATCAGGCGCAGCAACTTTGGGCTGATCCTGTTTATCCATCTCGCGCCATGCACTAAGCAGCTGGAATTGCATCTTGGCAATGAGGTACTGCTCGGCGGTTGAGGTCTTGCCTTCCTCGCTGCTCATTTTTCCTTCCTGGACAGCTTCAGTGATCCCTGCAAGGTTTGCTGTGAAGTTCTGCGTAATGGCCACCATTACCGTCTGATACTCCTGTAACACTTCTTCCGGTCCGAGGGAGCCGGGGCCAGCTGGCACATTTGTGGGGCCCGGGTCCGGGAGGAGCGAATCGGCAGCGGCCGGAGCATTACTCGGAGCACTATCATCTCCTGATTTGGCCTGCGCCGAGGCAAGGATTGGAATGACGGTCATGAGGATGATTATGAGAATTGATTTCGCTTTCATGTTCTTACTCCTTGGGCTGACTTGTTCTTCCGCTTTGACTACGCAATTCAAATGAAATTGGGTAATGATCAGAACCTCTGACGGACCTGTGAACCTTGCCGCCGTCCGCCTGCGCCGGACCACGTACAAAAGCCCAGTCGATGTAGCGACCGGCTTCGAGCAGATGGCGTGCGGGAGTGGTAGGCACGCGAGAACTTGGCACAACATCGCGGAATCCGGCACGTGCCAGTAAGTCTGCTATGGCAGGCTTGGAAGCATTGAGGTTAAGGTCGCCTGCGACGACAATCGGCTGAGTCGAATCGCAACCGCCAGCATCCTGTAAGAGCTCGTTCAACTGTGCAAGGCGCAGCTCATCATTCGAGCGACTCTCGAGGTGAAGGTTGTAGCAGATGATTGAGACGCTTTGGATACTGATCTCGGCAGACAGAGCGATTCTGCCCCCAAGTCTTTCCTGAAAGGTTTGCAGTTTGGGCTTGTACCAGCGAGGCTTCCAAAAGTCGGATTGCTGCTGAAAATGAATAATGCGCGGCCTCGATATCTTCCATGGCGATAGCGTGGCTTGGCCATGGAATGCAGGGTTGCTTTTGGAACCCTGGGTCAGCTCCACAAATTCGCGGCCGAAGACATAGTTCAACCGCAGCTTTCGGGCGATTTCCTGGGCAACATTCAGATGATGGGTCCGCCGCGCATTAACGTCGACTTCCTGAAGAATAAAAACATCCGCGTTAGTATCGCCAAGAAAATCGATGATTGCCCGAAGTTGTAGGCCACGGTCGATGTTCCAATCGATGATTCGAATGGAACTGCGCGGCCAGGAAAGCCACCGGGGAGGCGCGAAGCTCTCGGCAATGATTTCGCTCGTTGGCACGTTCAAATTACCGCTGTTGCAAGTTGCGGGAACACACTCTGCTGGGCGAACATCAGGTCGACTGGATCATCGATTTCAGCCCAGGGCAACCCATCAGTGCTCGTATAGCCGACAGAAACTCCTTCGCTCGCGAGTTCCTGCACGGCGACATTGAAGAACTCGTTCACGCGGCCGGCCGCGATCACATCTTCCATCTTTCGGAAAAATCTGGTTTGTATGGACTTGGAAAAAACCGTAATGCCAATATAAGTACCGCTGAACTCTTCCCGTGAGATGTTCTTGCTCATCCTTATTACCTGGTCGTCGGCGACGATGACTTTCATCGTCTCATCTCGCCACAAAGGGTCCACGATCATCGAGATCGGCGCGTGTGGGCGTACGGCGAGGCCAAGGATTTCAGGATTGAAGATGACGTCGGCATTAAGAACAATGAAGCTGTCACCGCGCAGCCAATCAAGGGCGAGCCAGAGCGAATAAATGTTATTCGTGATAGCGAATCCTGGATTGTCGATAAAGTGAATCCTTTGGGTGAGAAGTCTTCTGGCATTTACATGCGCAATGATTTGCTCCTTCTCGTATCCGACAACAATCGCGACTTCGTTGATTCCAACTATCGATAAAGCGTCGAGTTGATGATCCAGAATCGCACTGTTATCGACTTCGATCAGGCACTTGGGGCGTTTCCCATGGACGGAGCGAATCCGCGTACCCCTGCCTGCGGCCAAAATCACCGCTTTCATAGAGCCTCCTTGAACTTGCTTACTGTCGGTTTCACGTCGGTCTGAGACCGAGTGAAGAATCTACGGTTGAAATAGAGCGTCAAAATCCAGGTGAGGTGGGCTCCAACGGTTGCGAGTAAGAATATGAGGGGCAGGAGCCCAAGAATAGTGAAGAGGACGATGTAGTGGATTAATATCCCTCTTCTTTGGAAACCCTGAACCTGGCGGACGACGCGGGAAATCCAGTTCCCTGAGTCTTTCTCGAGCAACCGGTAGAAATTTCCAAGATATTCATTTGGCCGGTCAGGCGTGGTAGCGCGTTTGCGCTGCAACGTGGTAGTAATCAATGCAAGACTGGCACCTATGAGAAGCGCAACACCCATGAAGATTGCGGCCCGGCCGTAATGCCGATACATGCCGACGGTGATGCCCGTGAAGAGCAGCAAATAGCTAAGGCCGTCGGCAAAGCCTTCGAGATAAGTCCCACGTGGTGACTCCGCGAACTTGAGCCGGGCCAGCATGCCGTCCATTTCATCGAAGAGTCCAGCGACATAGAAAAGCACGGCCCCCAGCACCGACCACCAGTACGCTCCATGCGCAAAAGCGACGGCCGAAACAAGGGAGACAACAATTCCACCAAACGTGACGGCATTCGGAGGCACCGCAGTGTGCGAGAGCATTCTTACGAATGGGCGACAGAGACGGCGATTCAAAGATGTGTGAATGCCATCGAGTACCTTGCCCGAGCGAGCAACCAGAAACCGTTCAGCACTCGTGGCGCTCTCTGGCGAGGTGACCGCGACGCCCTCAGGGTGAAGGAGGGCAGAAGAGAAATCGTCGCGGGTCACCTCATAGAACGTCGTGCAGGCGGGTTCTGCCCAGTTGACGGAGTGGAACTGCGCAACGGGCAGGTGCGCGAGGAGTTGCTTGGTCGTAACCCAGTTCCACGGCACCCAGAGGAATTTCTGTTGGAGATGAGGTTTTAGCGCCCGCCATCCTGACGAAGCGAATGGATTGAAATCTGCCAATTGAACGACGCTGATATGAATCCCAAACTGAGCAGTGCTCCCCACCAGTTGCTGCATGATCTGCTCGCTTAATGCGGCCGGACAGGTCAAGAGAATGTCGTTTGCTCCAGCGCGGGCCGCCGTGAGCACCGTTCTGATGATAAGCGGAACACCCGCAATCGGCCGCAGCAGCAGTTCCGCTGCTCTTTCTTTGCGCACGAGGGCAAACATTTCTGGAATGGCTATCACTGCCTGCACTCGACAATCTCCTCCAGGATGGTTCCAGTCGCGCCAGTTGAGGCCGTTTCTGCACCACCTGCTACACGAGAATTCCAAACAAACCAAAGGATGCCGATCAGCGCCCACAGCAGATCGCGCACACGTCGAGTCAGCGCGAGTGACAGGCCGAGCAGTGGCGAAAAACCAGTCAGAGCGAATGCAGAAATGGCTCCGCCCTCGTCGGACCCGACCCGCGCGGGAATCCAGCCACTCACCAGCTTCAACGCACGCGTAACTCCGTCAATGGCAACGATGGTGAAAAAGTGGATGGGCAGACCGAGGGACCACAAAACCACAACGACTTCGGAAGCGATCAGTACCTGGCAGACCAGGTCGATCCAGAACATGCGACCGACGAGTGCAAGGTGATGAAGCCGATAGTTTCGAATGGACGCTTCCAATTTCTCGGCGCGTGCAAGCCAGGAAGGGGCATGATTGCCAAGGGCACGTACCAAACCGGAAAGGATTGGATTGCGACGCACGATTACAAAGACCATACCCGCAAGTGACAGAAGGACTGGGATTGCGTGGTGGCGTGCGCCATGCACTGCTACGAAGGGAAGACTGACTATCCCCAAGATTGCAAGCAGCGCCGAAGTAAACCAGTACACTCCGTCGTCGAGAAAAGTGGCAGTAATCGTTGGCTCAGTTGGAGTGCCAAGGAGCTTAATTTTCATCGGCTCAGAAATGACGGGACCCAGGACGGTGAGGTATCCCATGGACTGGGAGGCAAGCCGCACTCCCATCAACTTCGTCGTGTCGACCGATACGTGTTCGCCCTCGAGCGACGCCGACCAGGTGATGCTCTGGAGAAACAGCCGGAGAACGCTCAGGGCCAGGACAATCGGCAAAGCAACGCGCATTGCCTTCAGTTGTACAAGCATGGCTGACAGGCCAACGTGAGCAATCACCCAGGCGAACATCACTAGTGAAATGGCGGCCGCAATGAGGTGGCCCTTCTTCATCGGACTAACCTCCCTTGATCATTGGCTTGCGCCATGCGATCGGCAGGAGGATTCAGGGCGTAGTCGGAGTTGTCGATCGTTAATTGCGATTCGCCAAAAATCCGGATTCCACTGGTGGTACGGGTGGAAGATGCGAACCAGAATTGACCTACTTTCTGATACGTGTGAACAAAGTGAACGCTGCGCACCCAGAAGGAGGGATTCTTCGCCGGCTGGCCTTCGATCCGAACGATGGAATAGTCGTTCGCATTTACCCAAATCTTGCCGTCGATTAGGTACTTGTTGGCCGTTTTCGGCGTGACCGATAGCACGTACGCCGGTCCAGTCTCGAGAATCTCCTGTCCCACCATCTGAAACTGGTAGTTGTCGGGAATAAGGCGCGTGCTGGTTCGAGTTCCCTGGCGGGAAGCCTCAGTTTCTTCACTCAGGAGCTTGTGGAAGACGTGTTTGCGAATCGAGCCTGAGCCCTCTTCGGAAACAATCGTGAACTTTTTGGCGCCCGAGCTATCGCATGAGACACGCACAAGCATTTCGGCATGATGGAAGTGGATCGCTGGTTTGTGCGGATGAAATCGTAACGACGCAAAGCGCGATTGCCAGAGTGGAAAGAACATTCTTGATGGTCGATTTCATAATCAGAACTCCAGCACGAATTTGCCGTGGAAACTCCGGCTCAGACCGTTGAAGAACTCGCCGAACCGATTGCTATCTAGATCGTTCTGCACATCGCGGTAATTGGGGTGATTGAAAACGTTGAACACTCCGAACCCGATCTTCGCGTGCTTCTCTTTGATGGGCAGCCGGATTTCGCGCCAGACTTGCAGATCCGTTGAAACGAATCGCGGGGACCGCAATTCATTTCTTGGTCCAACAAATTCGCGGTACTGATCGATTGTTGAATACGGAAAGCCGGTGTGGGTATCGAGCACGGGCGCGAAGGTTAATTTCCACGGAGCGGCGATCTCTCCCCAGACCAAAAGTCGATTTGGGGCGTCAAAGTTCAGCCGGCCACGCTGATTCGGCTGAATCACTGCCTGCGGATCATTCCCAAAGAATTGGTTGAAATCGTTCAGGTCACCGTAGGCGCGCGAGCGTACGTACGACGCATTCAGTGTGCTGCGGCGGATGCGATATCGCCCCGTGACTTGAAACTCCTTGTAGAAATCACTGCCCAAGTCCGATAACCCAAGGATGCCCGTTGCTCCTGACGCCACAGGATTCAGGTAGAAGTCGCGTACCGTGTTGCGCTGCTGATACGCCACCCTGATCAGAAAGTCGCTCGTTACCTGACGATCCACTTCGACGTTCCATACTTCACTGCGTGGATTGCGCAACCCATCGGAGATGACATTGGCGTACGCGGTCGAACTGATAACTCCGCCTGCTGGGTTCAGCTCACTGACTGTGCGATTCGGCAAATCAGGAAACGCCGGGATGTTGAGAGGAACGCGATCATAGAAAAATCCGGCTCCGCCCTTTAACAAGGTCTTGCCATCACCGGTCAGCGCGAGGATGAAGCCGGCGCGAGGAGCTGTATTTACCGAATCGGTGACAGAGTCACGATCAAAACGAAGACCCAAGTCGAGCGTCAAGCGATTTGAAATGGTCCACTTGTCGCCTACGAACCAGCCAATCTCGTTTTGGTCGACGGAAAATGCCGACATCGGGCCGAATTGGATTTGTTCTAACGGGTACCCAGTGACGCCAATGATCTGCGCGGGAAGAAACTGCTGGCGGCCGTCATACGAGCTGTGAGAATAATCTGTTCCCGCATCCAATTCGTGCGAGCCCAAAAAATGATGCGGATGCGAACGGTACAGTTCTTCCCATTCTGTGCGTGCTGTCTGGCGGTCTTGACGGTTGAAAAACCCACCTTTGGTGGTTTCGACGAGAAGTTGGTAAGGCGCATCACTATTAGGCACCAGGTCGGCGTCGAACCTTCTGAAGCTCACTTGCGACGTCAGGAGATCGCCAGAGTCAGTTGCGTATCGGTGCTGCAGAGCTGCCTGATATCCACGCTCGTTTAAGTCCGGGGTGCTGGGTTGTGGCGTAAACGTGTTCAAGCCGTAGTAGTCAATGTGTTGTGGAAAGATCGCGAACGATGCCGTTGCTGTTTGCTTTGGGCTGATGTTGAGGTCAAATTGCGTATAGGAGTTGAAATCTTCGGAACGGTTATAACTTTGGAGCGGCGGCAAGCTGTCCACCGGATCTCGCTCATAGCGGTACTCGGCGGATTCGGTGAAAGCTAAGCGGTCCTTCACAAGCGGGCCGGAAACGGTTATCCGCGGCGTAAACGCAGCAAGGCCCATGATCGACCCGTCGACTCTTCGCAGCCGCGGCAACAGGTTCTGCGCTGACATTCGAAACTTGTTGAAGTCTCCAGATCGCGTTTCAACGTCTGAAACTGCGCCGGTGAATTTGCCGTATTCGGGGTCGTAAGGAGTAGAGAGCACCTTTACTGACGAGACGACGTCAATCGGAATGTTGATCGCTGTTGTACCTGTGGCTGGGTCGGTCACGTCTGCGCTGTTTACAAGCGAGCCATTCTGAGACGCTCGCGCCCCCTTCATATTGATCTGGCCGTTCGGGCCGCGTACTACACCTGGAATCAGCGGCAGCAGGCTTTGGAAATGCTCATCGATGTTGGGCATGTTTCGGATTGCGGATTCGCCGATGGTGTTGGTCCCAGAGGGTTCACTTTTTGTGTCCACCGAACTCGCACTGGCAATTACAGTCGTCGATTCAGCGACCGCTTCGAGTTTCATCTCCAACTGCACTTGCGACACAGCTCCTGCTGTAACCACCACGCCTTGCATTGCGGCCATTCCCGGGGTGTTTGCGGTGATTGTGTAAGAACCGGCAGGAACTGTGCTGAGTGCGAAGTTGCCTTCATTGTCGCTCTCAGCTTCCAGTTGCGTTCGACCGTCCAACGTAATCTTCGTGGCGGGGACGACCGAGCGCCCGCCATCCGCATCCTTAATAAAGACCTGGCCTTGAACCGCTCCGGTTGGCTGCCCTGTGCCCTGCGCGAAGGCACGAACGCCGATCAGCCCGAGGACAAGCGCCACAATTGTTAGTCTTCGCATGATCGCGATTTCCTTTTTGTGAGAGGCGCGGAGAGTCGCAACGCGACGAAGAGAACAGAACGCGCATTTCGCGGGACAGGCGACACCTTTTCAGCCTGAAGCGTAGCCGCAATCTCCATTTGTGATTTCCGAGCCATTACTCATGGAGAAAGCAAGCCCCTTGCCAAATGCCAGATTGGAGTAAGTGATTGAATTCGAGAGCTTGCTTTGACGCTTGTCGGGATGGAAGTGTCGAATGTGTTAAAAGTGTCGAGATGGGTCAACAGACGGGATGTTTAAGTTCAACATGCACCCAAAGATGAAGCGACGCTCGCGAATGAGTCGCAGATCTTTTTCTCGTCAAAGCTTTGATCTGTTCAGGGAGCTTCCGCTGCACGGCTCGCTTGAGATCCCACGCATAAAGCCGAAGGGATGACCGCCGATTAGGCTAAGCCATCCCTCTGATGTCCCTCAGAGGTGACCGCGACGCCTCTCGCACTCCTTCGGGAAGGGCGAGAGAGGCGTTGTCGCGGTCTACCTCACAAAGGGCAAGCGGGTCTTCTGCAGGGAGATTGGAGATGCATGGTCTTCTCTTTGGCGGAAGTGGCACGGGTGTTTGGTTGAACACCCGTACCACGCCTTAGGCCGCGGCTGATTAAAAGCGGAAGACGATGCCGGCTGACGGTTGCGCCATATGCGTCCAGCTGTCGGTATTCAAGCCCGCGAGATTGAAATCTGGTGCTTTGTATACGTAGCCACGGTACTCGGCCCGTAACGAGATGTGCCTGGTGAAAGCGTAGTCGGCACCAGCGCCGTAA
>WNGJ01036587.1_pt1 | contig 10511 bp, 9 predicted proteins | sample 5400611 | NCBI WGS metagenome assembly WNGJ01 (sample SAMN13153375, study PRJNA577476) | soil metagenome | isolation source: 40 cm soil or saprolite under Garry oak tree replicate 1 | place: USA:California | collected 2016-06-15
GTCCAAACTTGTCTCAATCAGCGGACCATGTCAAGGGCACAAAAGAGTTCGACCGAATCTACCGGAAACTAAAACCCGGTTCGCCTGAGAGGAGGATGGTCGATTCGGCGCTGGACAAGCTGAAACTGAACATGATGACCGGAGACAAGATTCAACGGCCGCAATGGCCGCCGCATTATGTTGGAAAATACGGTATCAACAATCTCTGGAAGTTCAAACATGTCGAAAGGCCCGGCTGATCTACACTCTGCTCTCAGAGAATGGCCCTATGGGTCGTTGTTGTGCTGGAGATGTTCTTGACTCACAAGGAGTACGAGAAGAGATTCGGGCACCACTAGAGGCTCTAGCGGAGCCGGACGCTGTTCTTAAGCAGTCTTCGGAGTCTCGGATTGCTAGGGAAGGTCCAGACTATCTCGCCCTTGTCCAGGAGAATCTTGTTGGAACTTTCCAGATAGTCGAGAATACGATTGAACCGTCAACAGAGTAAGACAGTCCAGACAGACATGAACAGTATGATGATCAGCCTCCAACTCAACAACCTCATCCTCAGGCCGAACCTCAAACCTAAAACCACAAGTCACAACCAAACCAGACTCAACCTCACTTCTCTCTAGTGGCGTCAACTCGCCCTTAAGCATTGACGATCTTTTCTTTTGGGAAGGGTAGCTCAACCCAAAAACTCTGAATAGGTCTGTTCGTTCCCGTGACGATGAGGTTTTGCATTTGCCCATTTTCGCCCACCCGTCCGCGACGCTGAATTGCGGAAACAAGTTTACTGTAAAGCCCTCATCTTCACCAATAAAGCGTGGCTGGTTATGCAGAACATTTGTCGAAAGTAACTTGTGGTCAGACGCGGAGCTAAGAGTGGGCCTGTCGCCATAATTACCTAAGTAACAATTTGAACTTATCGAAGATTCAACTATGTGGAAGGGACTTGAATCAAGCATCTTTCAGAGAGCCCAAAGGGGTCAAGAAGAAACAACTCAAAGAGCTTAGACAGAAATCAGCGTTTTTCCAAAAAACTTCAGAATCACACGCCGAGGCGAAGCTGGCTGTCGCCCTTGACAACCTCGGAGTCTCATTTGTGCAACAATACAGAGTAAACGGTTACAGAGTGGACTTTTACATTGCACCCAGACTGGTAGTGGAGGTTGATGGAGCCATCCACATTCTAGACGTAGAAACAGCCGAGAAGGATAAGAAGAAGGACACCTTTCTCAAAGAGCGCGGCTTCATCGTTCATAGATACAGAGACTTCCAAGTCAGGAAACCTTGGCAAGCGGAAGAAATCGCCAAGAAAATCAAGGCATTCAGGCAGAAAATAACGGCGGCGGCATAGTAATTCTCCTATCGCTCCTTGTCCCAACAGGAACTGAGGCGCCTGAATGCTATCCCGAACGAGAGTGTTCTAGACTAGGAAATGTAGAAGATCCGGTCTCAAACCCCGATCGGCTTCGAGCTCGGAATCAATAATTGATGATGAAGAACGCCACCAAAGCATTTGGCGAGAGAACATTCGCGGAGGCAGTCGCTTTCCAGGAAAGGATAGGACAAGCGTCGCAACGATGGTCTGGCTAACCAGCAGTTTCGTTTGCGTGTCTGGGCAATAACCGAAAGATAGCTCAACCCTACAGATGTCGAGTCAGCGGAGCAACTGGCGCGAACGACTACACGCCAACCCCTCACGAATGGAACAAGAACTGGCAATCAAACTACAAGGCAACGGAATACACTACCAGACACAAGTCGAGATACCAATAACCACAGCAGACTTCTACTTCTCAACCAAGCTCAGACCACTGTTAGTGTTCGTTGACGGCAAGGTCCATCTCGGGATGTCTCAATCCGTCAAAGACGAAGAGTTACGATCATTATTGCGGAAGAGGGGATACAGGGTCCTAGAACTGTACTACAACAACTACTCAGATAGACAAAGAGACCATCTCTACGCAGAAATACTGAGCATCCTCAGAACAAGCTATTGAGCTTACTATCTGCATGTTTTCATTCGGCTATGCCAAAGATGGGGCTTGGACGTTCCAATTCTGCCGATCGCGGAGGAAGAACAGGAGAGGAGTAAATAACGGGATTGTTATCCTCGTTCCGATCTCCCTTCGCTTCCTTGTGAGTCAAAGATTCCTCTCTGCTTCGATACATTTCCAATTGCACGGAGTCCGAAGAGTGGGTCCAGACTCTGGGACCATGTACGAGTAAGACGGTTAAGTAAGTTCCCCTTCGAACTAGACTGGCGACCTTGTCACGCAACCTAACCCTCGATGAGGTCAAGAAGATACTTGCGGTAGCAAAGAAGGAGGGTCATCAGGTCTACCTAATCTTCAAGTTGATGGCCGGCTACGGTTTCCGGTAGGGCGAGGTCGTTGGCGCCGACTCGCGACGCTGGGATTATGCGACTCGAAAATCGGTTCACCGTGAGTCCAGTTTGAAAGGCCTACAAATTGAGGAGCTTAACGGTGACGAAATCGTCGTTCACCAAAGTGGTGGACGCTCGCAGAAGCGAGCACTATTGCCAGAGCTTACCAACGAACTACGCGAACACATTGGTAAGCGGACTCATGGCCGAATATTCGAGCTATCTGTCTCAAGAGTTGAGCAACTTGCTCGGGAATACTCGAAAGAATCCAAGCTGGCAGATTGGAGAGAGATACATCCGCAAATGTTTCACGACTTCTACGAAAGGCATGAAGGTGTTCTACCTGATCTTCTAGAAACGAAATTAGAACGGCCAACTACCTTGGTTGAGATTGACTCACACGAAGCTGCACAGGCCGCGTTGCTTGAATTAGGGAATATTCTTGGATTCGATACTTATACGTCAGACCCGAGTAAAGATCCTGGAAGACAGTTCTACGAAGTAGTCAATGCGGAGGAATACGGTTACGCTGGGGTGATTCCCAGAAACCTTGGACACATCGCTACGCTGGAGAAAATTCCAGATTTCGCCCCAGAGCGTATCTTGGAATCGGCCAGGGACATCGATGTCATTTGGTTCAAAGAAGACTTGCCTGTAGTCTGTTTTGAGGTCGAACATACTACAAATGTGAAGCAGGGTCTGCTAAGGCAATTTCAAATCAGCAAACACGTACCGAACGCCAGATTCTTTGTCGTAGCCCCCGAAGAACAGAGAGCGAAATTTGAGAAAGAGGTTGGGACATATCCCTTCCGGCAAATACGGAACAGATACACGTTCAAGTCCTATCCGGAATTCATCGAATTCTACGATTGGGCTTGGAAATTCCAAAAGGCCAAGTCAAAGTTCCAGCTTCATCTCTGACCCAAGGAGCAGGAAATCATAGCGGTTGTGCCAGTGTCTGTGGGGAGAACCCTCCGGTTACTATTTGGTCACCCTCTTTGAGTTGTTTGATGCTCTCCATGGAGCGAACTGAGTAAGATCATTCGCATTTCTATATCCGTCATCGTATATTAGAGGCGTGTGTTCTATGCTCAAAATATCAGAAAAATTAGTCCTCCAAGCCCTTTCATATTGTTCCACCCTAGACAAAATCTTCCTTACCTGATATTCACTCATCCCCATCACATTTGCAACCTCATTCACGGTTAGTCCAATCCTGTTTCTGAGATGATCGATCACTGCATACTTAGCCCGGAGTGTTTTCCCATTCGACCTTAGAGTTTGCACAGCGTCCTTCGGCTCAAGCATCTTATTATGGTCGAAATTCTCTTGGTCTCTGTCCCTGTAGAAGATCACGTGCCTGTGAATTTCCCCATCGACCCAATCATACCCCAAAAGTCGACTCACTAGGCTCGTCAGAGCGCCGATTATCAGCCAATCATTGTTTGTGCTATCAGACGTACCTTTGAGTGCTCGTTCTAGCTCTTCCAAATTCCCCATGGTCATCATGTCCAGGCGTTCATCCATTGCGGTCAGATTGCGAATTCTCTGTTTCCACTTATTGACAACCTCCAACATGCTTTCCCTGACCAATTTCGCATCCGAAGCGAGACTAGCTTTGCCCATACCCTTTCTCCCGAGGATGCCCATCAAAGCAATTTCGAATTCCATGGAGTATCGGAACCGGCCTTCATTTTGCAAGAGTGTCATCTCCTCCACCTAACAGGCCGAACTCCGCTTAACGGTTTGTGCCTTCGTACTTGAGGGGACCATCTTCTCGGATTATTGCCATCTGGTCTGACCCAAGAATCAGCGCTTTTTCTTGTTCGAAGATTCTGGAGTCTGAGGCTTTTGTCTGAGACTCGGTTTGGCAGAGATTGTCTTGACCTGATAGCCCCGCTTGCCCTTGCGATGACTCTCATCGGGAGGTTCTCGTACGTCTAGTAGCCACATTGCTTGTAGGCTTGTCAACAGTCTTGGCACGATGTCCCGGACTCGACCGGTTCGAAGATTGTCTCGCCACAGTTCTGGCATACTAGTAGTCTGCCTACGAACTGGAAGTCGGATCGGTATCGGAGCTCGCGGTGTGTGGGTTCCTGGCAGGTTCGGCAGAAGACCCGGCAGTCTAGGCTCTGCATAATCTCTGGTAGAGTGTCTCGGAGTACAAACGTAAGAGAGGGAGAGAAACTATTGCAAAGGAGACCTGACTTCAACGGTGAGCCCTTACTATCTGTGTTAAATACGGGTTCCCGGCGCAGAGCGGTAGGAAGATGACCTATTCCCAAAATACTACCCGCATCCGCATCGTCATAATAACCGTCGCTGCCCTGACACTCGTCTTGGCAGCTGCTCCCCTTGCACAGGCGGACACGGTATTGCCGACGGTATTGGGCGGACAGGTGGCAAAGGAGTTGCTCTGGTCGAACGGAGCCCAGTTCACGTTTACTGCTCCCATCCACCCGCTTTGGGTGGCGAACGACAACGCCAATCCTCCCTTCTACGTACTTGCGCCACAGACCAGCACCCCCCAGGGCACTAACCCCTTCAATCACGACCACGTCATAAGCGACATTCCATCTCAGAACCAAGGCGACTACAACGTTCGAGTGCACGGCCTCTTCGTCTTCTGCAGTGCTGAGGGAATTTCTAGCGGTGCCTGCGTGCCTACGATGACCTTGTTCCCCGGGCAGGGACTTGTACCCCTTGCCAAGACGGTAAACGGGCAGATGCTGACATCGGTCGCACCGATAGAGTCAGGTGCAAGTTCCGGGCTCCTCGTGTTGGTCGACACGGGAGCAGTGATTGTCATTACAATCAACCCTAGCCAGTAGGCTAATCCTTCTCCAAACCATCTCCTTTTTTTTAACTGACCTCCTATTTCCAACGCACTAGCGCGTAGTGAACAGAATGAGAACCAGTAAGACTCTCTTGGTCAAGGGTCTGTGTTAGACCGTGCAAGTGGATGTCTCTGTGGGCAGTGACTAGATGGACTTAGCGTGGACTCCGCTTCCTCGTTAGTATAGCCTCCAGCCGGATTCTCTGTTACCATTCACCGTTACCAGACCCGTTACCATCCAAGAAATCCCGACGATTCTCGAGTAGAAGAACCAGTTTCGGTAGCCATCGAAGAAGTCAAACCATGAGACCGGGGTGAGAACGTCATTAGAGCACTCCTTAGCTTGCGTCAGAAGGTCGGCTACGCTGTTCCTCTGGCTGCGGGACCGAAATCTTCACGGTTGAATTTCGTCTCACCTAGGAAACCGCTACTTCGCGTCCCTATGACCGCACCCTACGTCGAACGTGCTTATCGTGGGTCCCTGGTTGCAGTCTTGCGATCGGAACGGTAGAGGTACGCCGAACTTGCCAAGATCCACAGAACGAAGAGCCCGAGGTAGGCGAAACCCAAGCCGGGAACGACTGCTCCAATCGCGACAAGGAGTAGCCCGACACCGGTCACGGTGACGAATGCAAGTCCTACGTATGTGAGCCAGTTCGGGAAGACCTTGCTCTTCCACATCGACCCACTAAAAAGCCCGATTGCGAGCGGTGCGCCAACATATACAGCAAAGATCGCTTCTTCCTCCGCCTCTAACACTTGCTCGGCGACGAGAGCTGCTGCCTTGTCAACCCCGGTTACTGTCGAGTTGTTGTAAATACCTGCTAGGGTGGCCCTAGCATCCAAGACGATCAAGTTCACGACGACAGGGACGATAGACGCAACTATTGAAAAAACCACTGCGGCTGTGGCTAGCACACTGTCCCTTTTCGGGAGGGCAGCGCGGAGTGATAGGACGAACAAGATGAGGAAAATCCCAGAAAAGGTACTCACCAGCCCAAAGACGATAGCCAATCTACCATCGTAGTTGGCAAGACTCTCTGCCGGATTCTCAGCGCTGGTAGGCAGGAAGAATCTGGTAATGTATAAGACCGAACCCATTATTCCGAATAGTGCCCCGAGTCTGGACGACCGAATCCTCCCCTCATGCCCTAGTTTTGTTTCCAACATAGTGTATCCAGCTGCTAAGCAGGAGAGTTCCTATCACCCGCTGTCTGCGTCGGACGAATTCGTCGCGGATTGGTAGTTATGATTTTTGGCAGTGTCTCGGATTGTGGGTTCAGAGCCGGTCTTCTTAAGAAGCAAACGAGAAGGTTGACGGAGCGTCCTCGAGAGTTGAGGTAGGATGGCTGGCACGGAGAACCACGAGGATCATTCCAGTCATCACCACGTGAACCCCGCCGCTACGATGTATACTTGCCCCATGCATCCAGAGATCAGGTCCACATCACCTGGCGCTTGCCCGAAATGTGGGATGAAACTAGTCCCAGTTGCAATGAACGAAGGAGGAATGGATCATCACGAGCACGCGACGAAGCCGGGTTCCAGGATGTCTCGCTGGGAGCGGTTCAGGATGAGTATGACCATGACGATGGGCATGGAACATACTGGTGTTGCGGGCCGAGAAATGGCCCGATTGATGGAACTAGACATTCGCCAGAAATTCCTCTTCGCACTAATACTATCAGTTCCGATCATTCTCTACTCTCCTCTCGGAAAATTCATCTCCGGCATTCAACCGCCAGCCCCCTTACCAGTCCCTTGGCTTCTCTTCCTGCTAACAACTCCGGTATACTTCTACTCGGGCTGGATATTCCTCTACTCGAGCTTCAGAGCTCTCCAGCAAAGAACGCTGAACATGTCAGTTCTCATCGCAACGGGCATAACCGCTGCGTACAGCTTCAGTGTTCTCCTTACGATTCTGCAGAGCGCCGATTCCTATTACGAGGCCACCGACCTCCTCATCACCTTCGTCTTGTTTGGTCATTGGTTGGAGATGAGATCTCGCCGCGGCACAACCGACGCTCTAGAGGCTCTGCTCAAACTGGTCCCGCCTCAAGCCAGAGTTATGCGAGACGGAAGAGAGACTCTCGTCCCAACCTCAGAGGTCGAAGTTGGAGACGTCATAATCCTGAAACCTGGAGACCGAGTGCCTGTTGACGGGAGAATAGTCGAGGGCGAGACGGCAATTGACGAGTCTCTGGTAACCGGTGAATCTCTTCCCGTTGCGAAAGCGGTGGAGGATATTGTCATTGGTGGATCAATCAATCAATCTGGGTCTGTTAGGTTCGAGGCAACAAAAGTAGGCGATGAGACCGCCCTCGCACAGATAGTAAGGCTGGTCGAAGCGGCCCAGAATTCTAAGGCACCCGGTCAGAGACTGGCAGATAGGTTTGCTCAGTATCTTGTAGTGCTAGCGATCGGCGCGGGTCTGGTTACATTCTTGGTCTGGTTTGGCTTTGCTCGGCAACCAGTCCTCACCGCACTGACCTTCGCAATCTCAGCGATAGTGATAGCTTGTCCCGATGCTCTGGGGTTAGCGACGCCAACGGCAGTCGCAGTTGGAACTGGTCTGGGCGCAAGACACAACATTCTGATCAAAGACGCTCCGACTCTAGAAGCGGTCTCTAAGATCCAAGCGGTGGTCTTCGATAAGACTGGGACGCTGACTGAGGGAAAACCGCGAATCTCGGAAATCGCAACGGTTCATGACTGGGATGAAGACGAGGCTCTCAGACTTGTTGGGGGGGCTGAAGCTGAATCGAACCACCCGTTGAGCAACGCTGTGCTGGAGGAGGTGAACAGGAGACGGCTGCAACTTCCGATAAGGATTGAGCGTTTCGAAAACCTGTCGGGTCTTGGAGTTAGAGCGAGCATCGAAGGGAAGGAAGTGCTGGTGGGAACTGTGCAGTTGATGAAACAGAGTGGCATTGATACCGCCCCCCTGCAAGACAAGATCGATCAGCGCGTTGGGAAGGGTGAGACGATCATGGTTCTGGCCGCTGATGAAAGACCCGTAGCGGTTATCGGTGCCGCTGATACTGTGAAGCCGTCGGCTAAAGTGGCGGTGTCGAGGCTGAACGAGCTCGGGATTGAGACGGTCATGATAACGGGGGACAATCTGGCAACTGCCGAGGCGGTCGCGACATTGGTTGGGATAAAGCGAGTATTTGCGGACGTCCTTCCACAAGACAAGGCGCTATTCGTCAAGAAGCTACAGGATGAAGGAAAAGTTGTCGCAATGGTTGGCGATGGTGTGAATGATGCGCCAGCCTTGGCTCAGGCAGACGTTGGGATTGCAATCGGCGCTGGGACAGACGTGGCGATAGAGACAGCGAAAGTGGTCCTGATGAAGTCGGACCCCTTAGATGTCTTGCGGGCGTTAAAGCTCAGCAAGGCAACCGTCAGGAAGATGAAGCAGAACCTCTTCTGGGCCTCCTTCTACAACATCCTCGCAATACCCGTCGCAGCTGGCATCCTTTATCCCAACTTTGGAATCATTCTTCGACCCGAGGTTTCTGCATTGCTCATGAGCGCGTCATCGATAATCGTTGCGACCAACGCTGTTCTGCTAAGAAGGGCAGAAAAAAGTCTAGTCGCCATCTAGGCGTCGCCGGTTCTTTGAAGAAGCATTGCAAAAGACTGTAACGTTTCAAGCCCGACGGGCGCAGAATGAAGCCTATTCCGGAATCGGGGCAGGCGATTTGAGATCACGCATATTGCACGTTGACATGCACGCTGAGTTACACACTATCGAAAACGACTGACCAGCTGACTGCGCGCCCTAATTCGCAAAACTCGCCCGTTTCAGTTTCAACTGGCGGGACCCGCCTCCAAAAAATCTCTAAAGTAGTTGGTCCTTGCGACACAAACAAGCTCTTTGAGGATAGAGCGGCTAGACGATAGCGAGACGTTAAGCTTCTGCTAGCAATCGAGCATCTAGAAAATTGTTCATGAGTGCTAGTCTCGCGACAGAGAACTCGCTTTCCTAGGAATTTCTCTTTGTCGGTGGTTCATCGTATCCGTATTTTCTGGCCCAGGCATGTAATGCGTCGAACATCTTTCCAAGGTCACGGCCCTTCTGGGTGAGCTCGTAATCAACGCGGGGTGGAATCTCATTGTAAGAGTGGCGCGCGACAATACCTAGCTTAACCAGTTCATGTAATCTTGCGGAGACTGTTTTTGGTTGCAGGTCCAAATATTTCTGGACCTCCGTAAATCGCAACGGCGAACGGATTCCGAGACCGTAGAGTATCTCCAGAGTGTGCGGTTTTCCGAGAATCTCCAAGAGTCTGCCGTAGGGGCAAGCTATCGAAGCGTTGCTGAATCGTGCGGCTAATCCCGGCTGGATGTTCACCGTTTTTGCCAATTGCTTCTGACCACTTTCTGATTGGATAGTTGCTTTCAGACTGTTCCATGGACAGTATTAATACTACCCTTTAGGTAGCAGTCCGCCCAAGTTTATGCCAACTAAAACTCCACCAACTGGTAGCAGGAAGATTGTGATCTCGAAGGACGGACCCTACATTGTATCAGGGGGAATCCCGCTTACTATGGAAATAATCGAGCCCAACGCGGAAGGTCTCTCGTGGAATTGGAAGACCGCGAAGAGCTTCAAGACTAGTGGAGAGTACAAACTATGCCGTTGTGGACAATCGAAGAACAAACCATTCTGCGACGGCTCACACACAGACGTCAGTTTCGACGGAAGAGAGGCTGCGACCCGGCAGCCTTACGCGCGACAGGCTGAGATGTTTGACGGCCCAAAGATGACGCTGAGTGATGCCGAGGACCTGTGCGCGTTCGCTCGATTCTGTGATCCCGGAGGCAAGATCTGGGGATTGATGGAACAGTCCGACAATCCGGAAGTTCGCAAGCTCGTCGTACGCGAGGCAATGCATTGCCCTTCAGGCAGGCTGGTCCTGCATGAGAAGAAGACTGGAGAAGAGATCGAACCAGAGCTTAAGCCGTCGATAGGTGTCGTGGAAGATCCTGCGCTCGGCGTCAGCGGGCCACTCTACGTTCAGGGAGGGATCAGGGTGGAGTCCCATAATGGTACTCCCTATGAGATTCGGAATCGGGTAACGTTGTGCCGGTGTGGGGCCTCGGTCAATAAGCCGTTTTGTAATGGCAGCCACGCCAGCATTAGATTCAGAGATGGGCTTGTAGAATTCGCAAAACCCAAGAAAAGATAACAGCGCCTAAACGATTGACCGCAACGACACCCTGGTAACGACCAAAGATGACCATCATTCAGTCTCACAAGGATAGGAGCACATAGAACTGTTCCAAGTCCCACGACGA
>WNGJ01009222.1_pt1 | contig 10510 bp, 9 predicted proteins | sample 5400611 | NCBI WGS metagenome assembly WNGJ01 (sample SAMN13153375, study PRJNA577476) | soil metagenome | isolation source: 40 cm soil or saprolite under Garry oak tree replicate 1 | place: USA:California | collected 2016-06-15
GCCTTCGGGGTCGAGCACGCGCTGGCCGGCGTGGGCAACGGCCCGATCGCCGCGTTCTGCCAGGCGTTGTCCGAACTCGACATGGGCCTCGGCGGGGTCGGCGTCCGCGTGCTCGACTACGCCGAACACGCGCTGAGCGCTGGCCGTGACGCCGAAGCGGCCGCCTACCTGGAGATCGAGGTCGGAGACCGGGTGTACTGGGGCGTGGGCATCAGCGAGTCGATCGTGCGCGCCTCGCTGCGCGCGGTGATCAGCGGCCTCAACCGGGCCGCTCGGCGGTTGGCCGGCGGGTAGACCTTGCTGCGGCCGGCTGGCACCGTGCTGGCTCGGCGCACATCAATCGGCGCAGATCAAAATGCCTTGCCGGGGCCGGTAAACTGGTTGTATGCAACCGCTCCTCTCGTAACGGGATGCCCACGCTGAGGGTTGGCGTGGGCCATTTCATGTCCCTTTTGTAACGAGAGTCCCGTTAGAGAAGTTTGAGAGCGAGCGAAGTCCGATGATCTCAGTTAGTGATCTTGAGCTGCGTGCTGGGGCGCGGCTGCTGGTCGACCACGCGTCGTTCCAGGTGGCGGCCGGGGACAAGATCGGGCTGGTGGGCAGGAACGGGGCCGGGAAGACGACGCTGCTGCGGGTGCTGGCGGGGGAGGGCCAGCCGGCGGCCGGCAAGGTGCTGGGCAACGAGACGATCGGCTACCTGCCGCAGGACACCAGGACCGGGGATCTCGATGCTCTCGCTACCGACCGGATACTTCAGGCCCGGGGCCTCGACGAGGTGCTGGCCGGGATGCGGCGGGCCGAGCTGGGCATGGGCGACGCGAATCCGGCCCGGCGCGACGCGGCCGTGCGCAGGTACGGCATGCTCGAAGAGCGGCTCACGGTGCTCGGCGGCTATGCCGCCGAGGCCGAGGCCGCGGCGCTCGCGTCCAGCCTCGGCCTTCCCGCTAAGGTGCTGCGGCAGCCGCTGCGCACGCTGTCGGGCGGCCAGCGCCGCCGGATCGAGCTGGCCAGGATCCTGTTCGCAGGCGCCTCGACGCTGCTGCTCGACGAGCCGACCAACCACCTCGACGCCGACTCGGTGACCTGGCTCCGCGACCACCTGCGCGGCTACCGCGGCGGCCTGATCGTGATCAGTCACGACCCGGACCTGCTGGCGGCCCTGGTGACGAAGGTGTTCCACCTGGACGCCGACCGCGCGGAACTCGAAGTCTACAACGTCGGCTGGAAGGCCTACCTGGACCAGCGCGAGACCGATGCCAGGCGCAGGCGCAGGGAGCGAGCTAACGCGGAGCGTCAGGCCGCTGCCCTGCACAGTCAGGCAGACAAGATGCGCGCCAAGGCGACGAAGGCGAAGGCCGCGCAGAACATGGCCAAGCGAGCAGAGAAACTGCTCGCAGGCGTCAGTGCCGACCGGCGGGCCGATCGGGTCGCCCGGCTGCGCTTTCCCGAGCCTGCCCACTGCGGGAAGGTGCCGCTGACCGCCCGCGGCCTGTCCAAGTCCTACGGCTCGCTCGAGGTGTTCACCGACGTCGACATGGCGGTCGACAAGGGAGCCAGGATTGTCGTGCTCGGGCTGAACGGCGCCGGCAAGACCACTCTGCTCAGGCTTCTGGCCGGGGTGGAGCAACCGGACACCGGCGAGGTCCAGGCGGGCCACGGGCTGCGGATCGGGTACTACGCGCAGGAGCACGAGACCCTGGACAACGAGCGCACCGTGCTGGAGAACATGCGGACGGCGGCGCCTGAGCTGACCGAGGCCGACCAGCGCGGCATCCTCGGCTCGTTCCTGTTCTCCGGCGATGACGTGGCCAAGCCCGCCGGGGTGCTGTCCGGCGGGGAGAAGACCAGGCTCGCCCTCGCGCTGCTGGTGGTCTCCGGTGCCAACGTGCTGCTACTCGACGAGCCGACCAACAACCTGGATCCGGCCAGCAGGGCGGAGATTCTTTCCGCGCTGCGCCGGTACCGCGGCGCGATCGTCCTGGTCACCCACGACGAGGGAGCGGTGGAGGCCCTGGGTCCGCAGCGGGTGCTGCTGCTGCCCGACGGTGTCGAAGACCTGTGGAACGCCGGACTCGCGGACCTCGTCGCACTGGCCTGAGCCGGTCCGCGATGCACCGACCGCGCCGAACACCCGGGTCTAATGGACGGCTGCGGCGATGGTCGGCAATTGTCCCGATCTTTTGCTGCCGTGTGGGTAGCCGAGCACGACTTCTTGCGTGATCATGGCGAGATACGCGGTGCACCAAACGGCAGTGCAGCGGCCGCTCGCATTTCTCCGGGAGGAAGGCGTGACAGAGACCCTGAAGAAGGGCACCAGGGTGACTGGTGCCGATCGCACTAAGCTGGCGTCTGACCTGCAGAAGCGGTACAGCGCAGGGGAGAGCATCCGCGCGCTGGCCGCATCGACCGGCAGGTCCTACGGGTTCATTCACCGCATCCTCGCCGAGTCGGGCGTTGCGCTGCGCAGCCGCGGCGGCGCGACCAGGGGGCGAGCTAAGGGGTAGCACGTGACCGGCAGCCAGACCGAGCTTCAGGCGGGTGGGCTGCGGCTCGCGATCGACGGCGCGGTGGCAACCGTCACGCTCGGCCGACCCGAGCGCCGCAACGCTATGACCCCGGCGGTCTGGCATGGCCTCGCCGAGATCGGTTCGAGCCTGCCGCCGCAGGTCAGGGTCGTGGTGGTGCGCGGCGACGGACCATCCTTCTGCGCCGGCATCGACCTGAACCTGCTCGCCGGCGCGGCCGGCGGCGGCGAGCCGACCCCCGGGCCCGGCGACCAGGAGTTCGGCCAGAAAGTCGCGGGCTTCCAGGCCGGGTACCTGTGGCTGCGGGATCCGGCGATCGTCTCCGTGGCTGCCGTGCAGGGACACGCGATCGGCGCCGGCTTCCAGCTTGCACTCGCCTGCGACCTGCGGATACTGGCCGACGACGCCAGGCTCTGCATGAAGGAGCCCGCGCTCGGGCTGGTTCCGGACCTGACCGGCACCAAGCCGCTGGTCGACATCGTGGGCCTGCCGCGAGCGATCGAACTCTGCCTGACCGCCCGCACGGTCACCGCGGCCGAGGCCGTGGCGCTGCGCCTCGCCGAGCTCGTGGTCCCGGCCGACGAGCTCGACGCCGCCGTGGCCGACCTCGTCGGCGCGCTGCTGGCCACCGATGCCGCCGCGGCCAGGGCGACCAAGGCACTGCTCCAGCACGCCACCGGGCACTCGCTGGCCGAGCAGGCAGCCGAGGAACGGCGGGTACAGGCGGAGTTGCTCAGGAGCCGCCGGGCGCGGTGATGCCGCCCGCGTCCCGGGCCCGGTTCGCCGTGAGCTAAACCGGGGAAGTTCTGCCGTACCCGCGCGGTTGCTCCGGCATGAGCTATGGCGGTTGGCACACCATGCGGTCGTTCTCCCGGGACCGTTCCATCACCCAGCAGAAGATCAAGAGCGGCACTGTCCGCAGGATCATGTCCTACGCCCGCCCGTACCGGCGTGAGCTGATCTTCTTCCTGATCATCGTCTCGCTCGACGCGGGGATCACCGTGGCGGTGCCCCTGCTGCTGCGCGGCCTGATCGACAACGGCATCCTGCCGCGCGACAAGGGGTACGTGCTCGCGATCGGGGCCGCCGTGGTCGGGCTCGCGCTGTTCGATGCGCTGCTCTCCATCGGCCAGCGCTGGTACTCGGCCAGGATCGGCGAAAGCCTGATCTACGACCTGCGCACCGAGGTCTTCGGTCACGTTCAGAGTCAGCCGATCGCGTTCTTCACCAGGGCGCAGACCGGCTCGCTGGTCAGCCGGCTGAACAGCGACGTGATCGGCGCGCAGCAGGCCCTGACCAGCACGCTGTCGTCGGTGGTCGCCAACGTGCTCTCGCTGGCGCTCGTGCTGATCGTGATGGTGTCGCTGTCCTGGCAGGTCACGCTGGTCGCACTGGTGCTGATCCCGCTGTTCATCGTGCCGGCCAGGCTCGTCGGGCGCAGGCTGCAGCGGCTGACCAGGGAGTCCATGCAGCTCGATGCGGCGATGGGCTCGACGATGACCGAGCGGTTCAATGTCGCCGGCGCGATGCTCGTCAAGCTCTTCGGCCGCCCGACGGAGGAGGCCGATGTCTTCGGCAACCGGGCGGGCCGGGTACGCGACATCGGCGTCCAGACGGCCATGTACGGGTCATCGCTGTTCGTCGCGTTGACCCTGCTGGCATCGCTGGCGACCGCGGTGGTGTACGGGCTGGGCGGCATTCTCGTCATCGACAACTTCTTCAAGATCGGCACGCTGGTCGCGCTGGCCGCGCTGATCGGCCGGCTTTACGGGCCGATCACGTCGCTGTCCAACGTCCAGGTCGACGTCATGACCGCGCTGGTCAGCTTCGACCGGGTGTTCGAGGTGCTCGACCTCAAACCGCTGATCGAGGACGCCCCCGACGCGGTCGCGTTCCAGCCCGGCACCTCGGCGCCGGCCATCGACTTCGACCACGTCTGGTTCAGGTATCCGACCGCGGCCGAGGTGTCACTCGCCTCGCTCGAGTCGATCGCGCTGCCCGCCCCCGAGCGCACGGACGCCAACGCCGACGTGCTGCGCGACGTCACGTTCCGCGCCCCGGCGGGCAAGCTCACCGCGCTGGTCGGGCCGTCGGGCGCGGGCAAGACGACGATCACGCACCTCGTCGCCAGGCTCTACGACCCGCGGTCGGGAACGATCACGATCGGCGGCGACGACATCAAGGGCGTCACCCAGCAGTCGCTGCACGATGCGGTCGGCGTGGTCACCCAGGACGCGCACATGTTCCACGACACGATCAGGGCCAACCTCGCCTACGCCAAGCCGGGCGCCACCGAGGCCGAGCTCGTCGAGGCGTGCCGGGCGGCCCAGATCTGGCCGCTGATCGAGGGGCTGCCCGACGGCCTCGACACGATCGTGGGCGACCGCGGCTACCGGCTGTCCGGCGGCGAGAAGCAGCGGATCGCCCTGGCCAGGCTGCTGCTGAAGGCGCCGTCTGTGGTCGTGCTTGACGAGGCGACCGCGCACCTGGACTCCGAGTCCGAGGCGGCCGTGCAGCAGGCGCTGAAGACGGCGCTGGCCGGCCGGACCTCGCTGGTGATCGCGCACCGGCTGTCCACGATCATCCAGGCCGACCAGATCCTGGTCATCGACGGCGGCAAGGTCACCGAGCGCGGCACGCACACCGAACTGCTGGCCGCCGGGGGACTGTACACCGAGCTGTACCACACGCAGTTCGCCAGCCAGGAGACCGGAGCACCGGCCGCCGGATCACTACTCGACGGGCGAGAGGTGGCCGGGCCGGCGGTCGCCGCCCGCGCCTGAGCCCCGCTAGCCGCGCCTGAGCGAGCCGCCGCGTCATGCGGCCCGGCCCAGGGGACCTGCCTCGTCGGCTCGGGGGCGATGCGACACTTGATGCCAGCCATGCCTCCACGCCCGCGCCCATACATCCTGGTCGTCAACGGACGAAAGGTGCGCCAGCCGGTATTCGTGATCGGCGCGCCGCACTCCGGCGCCGACCTGGTCACGCGTGCGCTCAAGCGGACGCCGGGATTCCACTTCACTCTCGGCCAGCCCAGCGTGCTGAACGTGGTTTTCGCGTTCGCCCGCAAGCCGTCGATCCAGCAGGGCAGGGGCGAGGCGGCAGCGACGGTCCTGCGCGACGCGTTCGCGCAGGCCTGGCAGGTCGCGCCGCACGCCTGCATGACCTGCCGGCCGGAATGCCAGCAGGCGACGACCAGGTCAGCGGCGGGCACCTGCGTCGACGAGCGCGAGATCGGCAGGTACGGCGACGCCAGCCCGGCGCTGATCTACTGCGCGGAGGCCCTGGTCGACGCCTTCCCCGACGCCAGGCTGGTCCAGATCGTCAGGGACGGCCGGGGCGTCAGCGCCGCGATGCTGTCCGATCCCGAGGAACTGGCCTGGTTCGGGCGCGGCGTGGCGAACGTCGAGACCGAGTTCCCCAACCCGTTCTTCGGCATCGAGACCGAGGCCGACCGCGCCGCGTGGCCGTCGCTGTCGGCGGCCGGGAAGTGCGCCATGCGCTGGCGCGGGGCGGTGCACAAGATGGCCAGGCTGCGCAACAGCCTCGGCGCCGACCAGCTCACCACCTTCCGTTACGAGCAGGTGATCAGGGAACCGCAGGCCAGCGCCGCCGCGCTGTCCGAGTTCATCGACGCCAAGGTCACCTGCATCGACGTCCCGCCGAGCCAGCGCGAGCCCGAGTCCTGGCGGCGGCTGCTGAGCCCGGCCCAGCTCGCCGAGATCGAGAGGGTCGCGGGCCAGCAGCTTCGCCGCGTCGGTTACGGCGACTAGGGCGCGGCCCGGCGGGACATCTGGGCCTGGTGGCTGTCCAAGTTCAGGGCGGCCAGGATCAGCGGCACGTGGCTGAAGGCTTGCGGGGTGTTGCCGACCTGGCGGTGGTAGCGCGGGTCGTACTCCTCGCTGAGCAGGCCGACATCGCTGCGCAAGGCGAGCAGCTTCTCGAAGAGCTCGGCGGCCGCGTCGTGTTCGCCGATCAGGTGCAGCGCGTTCACCAGCCAGAAGCTGCACGCCAGGAACGCCCCCTCGCCGCCGGGCAGGCCGTCGACCGGGGCGCCGCCCGTCTCGGGTGGTGAGTACCGCAGCACGAGGCCGTCGTGGGTCAGCTCGCGCCTGATCGTGTGGATCGTGGACACGATCCTGGCGTCGTCGGGAGCCAGGAATCCCACCTCAGCCATCATCAGGACCGCCGCGTCGATCGAGCGGCTGCCGTAGTACTGGGTGAAGGTGCCCCGGCTCGCGTCGTAGCCCTTCTCACACACCTGAGCGTGGATCTCGTCGCGGATCGTCCGCCACCGCTTGAGCATCGACTCGGGCGGGAAGGCAAGGCCAGTCTCTGCCATCTTGATCCGGCGGTCGAAGGCCACCCAGGCCATCACCTTGGAGTGAACGAAGTGCTGCGGCCCGCCGCGCACCTCCCAGATTCCCTCATCGGGCTCGGTCCAGTGCTCCTCGAGGTAGACGAGCATCTTGTTGAGCAGGCTCGCCGTGTGCCTGTCGAAGCTGAGCCCGGCCTGCTGGCCGAGCATGAAGGCGTCGATGACCTCGCCGTACACGTCGAACTGGACCTGGCGCACGGCGTCATTGCCGATCCTGACCGGGACAGATCCCTCGTATCCGCGCAACCAGTCGGCGGTCCACTCAGTGAGCCTTCGCTCGCCCGCCACCCCGTACATGATCTGGACGTCAGCGGCCGACCCGGCCACCGCGCGGCCCAGCCACCGCCGCCAGGCGGCGGCCTCGTCGACGTACCCGGTCCGCAGCAGGGCCTCGAGAGCAAGCGTGGCATCACGCAGCCAGCAGTACCGGTAATCCCAGTTCCGCACGCCGCCGAGATCCTCGGGAAGCGATGTCGTCGGCGCCGCGACGATTCCGCCGGTCGGCTCGTAGGTGAGCGCCTTGATCGTGATCAGGGAGCGGACCACGGCGTCCCGGTACCGGCCCTGGTAGCTGCACCGCGCCACCCAGTCGGCCCAGAACCCGGCCGTCTGGGCGAGCGCCTCGTCGGCATCGGTGGCCGGCGGAGGCCCCGGCACGTGCGAGGGCAGCCAGGTCAGCACGAACGGCACCCGCTCGCCCGCCCGCACCACGAATTCGGCCTGGTGTGCCATCTCGTGCCCGACCAGCCTGACCGGAGTCCTGATCCACACCGAGTCGGGGCCCGCGACCGCACAGACGGCGTCCTCGGTCCTGCGCACCCAGGGCACGACCCGCCCGTAGCCGAAGCGCAGCGTGATCGCGCTCTCCATCTCCACCGCGCCGCTGACGCCCTCGACGATCCTGACCAGCACCGGGGTGTCGTCACCGCGCGGCGGCATGAAGTCGATCACGTTGACGGTGCCGCCGGCCGTCGTCCACCGGGTCTCGAGGATCAGCGTGTCCGGCTGGTACCGGCGCTCGACCGTGCCGGCTCTCGAGGCCGGGCCCTCCGCCGCGGTCGGGTTCAGTCGCCACCGGCCGTTCTGGGCATCGCCGAGCATCGCGGCAAACACGGCGTCGGAGTCGAACCGAGGCAGGCAGAGCCAGTCGATCGACCCCTCCCGGCTGACCAGGGCCGCCGACTGCATGTCGCCGATCAGCGCGTAGTCCTCGATCGGCGGATGGACCTGGCTCTGCCCTCGCATCCCGCCTCCTTTCCCTCGTCCCGGCTTCCCCCTGATCCCAGCTTCTCCCGGGGTCCAGCCTGGCACGGCGACCGGGCGGCGCGCCCTAAGCTTGGGCTGTGTCCGCCGCCCGAGTCCGCCGCGCCGCGTGCGCGGTCGCCGTCGCCGCGCTGGGCGCCGGCCTGCTCGGAAGCTGCGCCAAGATGAACGCGGCGCTCGGCCGGCAGTGGGTCGTCGTGCAACTCGCGCCGGACACCTCGGTCGCGACCGCGAGGCACCTGACCGCGGCGTGCTCGCACGTTCCCGGCCTGCACCCCGAGCCGGTCAAGCCGACCGCTGCGGGCCGCGTCGTCGAGTCCGTGCGTTTCGATACGACCCACGCGAGCGATGCCGACATGGCCAGGCTGCAGGGCTGCCTGCAGCGCTTCCCCGCCGTCCAGGGGTTGACCGTCGGAGAGCCCGGCTACTGATCCCTGAGCAGCGGCTCCGCCAACCCGGGCGCTGCCGGGACGTCGGCCAGCACCCGGTCGGCGCGGGTGTAGACGTTCATCGAGCCGCCACGCAGGAACCCCACCAGCGTCAGCCCGGCGTCGGCGGCCAGGTCGGCGGCCAGCGAGGACGGCGCCGAGACCGCGGCCAGCATCGGTATCCCGGCCAGCACGGCCTTCTGCACCAGCTCGAACGATGCCCGGCCGCTGACCAGCAGCACGCACCCGCGCAGCGGCAGCCTGCCCTGCCGCAGTGCCCAGCCGACGACCTTGTCGACCGCGTTGTGCCTGCCCACGTCCTCGCGGACGACGAGCAGCCCGCCGCCGGCCTCGAACACCCCCGCGGCGTGCAGTCCGCCGGTGCTGGCGAACACCCGCTGGGCGTCCCGCAGCGTCTGCGGCGTCGAGGTCAGCCAGCCAGCCGGGACCCGCACGTGGTCTTCGTTGATGTCATAGATTTTTTCGACGAAGAGCTCGGCGGTGCTCGCCTTCCCGCAGACGCCGCACGCGCTCGTGGTCATGAAGTTCCTGCGCGCCGCGGGCGCCGCTTCCAGGCCGGGCCGCAGTTCGACGTCGACGATGTTGCCGGTGCCGTCGTGACCGGCGTGGCCGCAACTCGTCCCGTCGCACAGCCTGATCGCGGCGATGTCGCCGGGGGAGCGGACGATCCCCTCACTGACCAGGAAACCGGCGGCCAGGTCGAGGTCGTCGCCCGGCGTTCGCATCGTCATCGTGAGCGCCTGCCCGGCCACCCTGATGCCGAGCGGCTCCTCGGCGGCGAGCAGGTCGGACCGCTCGCTGGCGTGCGGCGCGTCCGGCGGGTCGGACAGCCGGATGCGCAGAACCCGCCGGCGTGCCGTCCTGCCGCTCATGTCCTGCCTTCCCGCCCGGGCTGTCACCGCCAGGTTAATGCGCCGCGAACGCGACCCGGCCCGCCGGGCGTGTAAACGTTGTCGACTTCGCCTTCGTGCAGCACTATGGCCTGATGGCGGAGGCATCACCAGGCCGCGGCAGCTACCACCGTCGCCATCGCAGGACCAGCTACCACCATGGCGACCTGGCCAACGCGCTGGCCGACGCGGCGACCGAGATGGCCAGAGCCGGCGGCCCGAGCGCGGTCGTGCTGCGCGCCGCCGCCCGCGCCGCCGGCGTGTCGGCGGCCGCCGCGTACCGGCACTTCGCCGACCACGACGAACTGCTCCAGGTGGTCAGGCAGCGCGCACTCGACTCGCTGGCGGCGGCGATGCGGCTGAGCCTGAACGAGGGCCAGCCGCTGGCCGACCCGGCCGAGGAGTCGCTGCGCCGGCTGCGCGCGCTCGGGCGTGCCTACATCAGGTTCGCGCTCGACGACCCGGGCCTGTTCCGCACCGCGTTCTGCCGTCCGGACAAGCCGCGGCCCGACGCCGCGGCCCGTATGGCGTCGCACGGGCCCTATGCGCTGCTCAGCGCCGTGCTCGACGAACTGGTCGAACACGGCGTGCTCGACCCGGCCAGGCGCACCGGCGCCGAGATTCCGGCCTGGGCTGCGGTGCACGGCCTGGCGACGCTGCTCATCGACGGGCCGCTGGCGCTGATCACCGAACAGGAGCGGGCCACGGCCATCGAGCGCAGCTCCGACTTCCTGCTCAACGGCATCCGAGGCCCCCGCTAACCCCGGTGGCCCAGAGGGCTGCGCCGGAGGGCTGGCGACCCGCGGGGCGACCCCGGGTCAGGCGCCGGCGTCCGGTGGGGGCGTGGCGAGGCGCTGGCCGGGTCACGTGCGGGCCGGGTCACGTGCGGGCCGGGTCACGTGCGGGCCGGGTGGTCGGGCCGCGAGAGGTGAGTCCGGGGTGCCGGCGCCGCGGATGAACATCGTTGCCGCAGCGATGTTCGCCGGGGCGGTTCAGCGGTGACAT
>WNGJ01009223.1_pt1 | contig 10510 bp, 9 predicted proteins | sample 5400611 | NCBI WGS metagenome assembly WNGJ01 (sample SAMN13153375, study PRJNA577476) | soil metagenome | isolation source: 40 cm soil or saprolite under Garry oak tree replicate 1 | place: USA:California | collected 2016-06-15
TGGCGGCTCGCAGAAGGCAGCGACGGCAACCCTGACCTGCAAGGTCCGCCCGAACCCTGGATTTATCCTGACGTTCACTCCATCGCCGCGCATCCGTCGGGACCTGATCTGGTGTTCGCACCGACGGGCGGTGGTTTTTATATGACGCGCGATGGCGGCAAGACCTGGACGTTGCTCTACGACTGTTACGCGCGCGCGATGTGGCTCGATGTTGACGATGCCAACCACTTGATTTTCGGTCCCGCCGATGGAGTGGATTCGCATGGGCGCATCGAAGAATCGCACGATGGCGGTAAGACCTGGCAGGTGACGTCCGATGGCTTGCAAGTGCCATGGCGTCGTCACATGGTCGAACGCTTTGAGCAAGTCGGTGATGAGTTGTTCGCGGTGCTCTCGAACGGCGAGCTTCTCGTCGCGCCCCTTGCGTCATTGCAGTGGAAACGCGTGCTGACGGAACTGGATGGTGTGCATGCGGTGACATCCATGAAAAAATAGAAGCGCGTAGGGGCGAGTACGTACACTTTGCGAGCGCCGTTGCCCTGCTGTAACGAGCGTTGTTACTCCTTTCAGGGAGAGCAATACCGTCACGTTTTTCGCCATGGCTCTAGCTGCGTTCGGAACCACTGGACCACCTGCGGCCAGTCCTGATCAGGAATATCAGCATACCTAGCGACTCCAAAGTCAGCTTTGAGGCTCTCATACACCGTACCGTATGGTCTCCCACTCAGTTCATGCATGTGCTGGACATATTTTTGTACCGCGCGCTGGTGTTCAGGTGTCAGCGTGTGCGGACCCAGACGCTCCAGGATTTCAGGAATCAGGTTGGTGACTTCCTCCAGGCCCTCTAAGCGAGATTCGACGCTTCCACGCCAGGTTTCGATATCGTGCTGCCAGTCGAGCCATGCCACCATCTGTCGGTGATACTCACGCCATACCTCCAGACCTGCATCATCAGTGGGTGGAACAGGTTTGGTAATCTGCTCAGCCGGAACCAGAGTAGCAGGTTGGTCTGTCACTTTGGGAGATTGCGCCCAGGCGTACAGGACATCAACGACTTCTCGCTGATAGCGCAAAATTTCCGGGCGGATCTCTTCGCGCACTCGTTTGGGATCAATGCCAGCAAGCCAAAATGGAGCGGCACGCAGCACCAACGTCGGCATGATTTGTGGTCCCCCATCGGTCTGGATCTGGGTATACACCAGATCATCGGCGATCGCCTCAGTTCGTTTGATGCGCCGCACCTGGCTGGTCGGCTCCAATTGAAGGTTGTCGCATATATGGCGGAGGACTATAGCGGGGCGACGATCAGGCAAACGTACGACTACGAGAGGCTTGCCATAGAACAGAATGGTTTGCTGTTCAATAGGCACCAGTGGAGGCGAATCCTGCTCTTGCTCATGACTCATAATACACCTCTGGTAAGGGGCTGCCATGATGGCAGCCCCTTTGGATCCGTAACTTGGACGTGGTACATAGTTACAATACTCATTGCGCGGCTCCTGTTCTGATTCCAGTTCGATGGAGTGACAACTGGGCGCAAGCTGTACTCTACCGCAGTTATTGTAACAGGCTGTTATCAACTGTACTTCACCCATCTTCACGAAATACTCACGAAGGTAAGGTTTCTCAAAGCTTGAGAAATCCCAACATTGAGTAAACTCAACAGCGTGAAAGGGCCAACAGACAATAGCATACACGGATGCGCACCAGGTTCGTGAGGAATCCGTGAGAGTTCGTGAGATGGGGATGAGGTCCACCTGTTATCATAGCCTGAGGAAGGTAGATGTGCCAGTAGGTGTGCACAAGAGAAGAAGAGAAGCTGTACAAGCTATGCAGGAACAACAAGAGCCAGTACCGATCCATATTCGCATCGACACACAAGAACAGCGATCTGGCATCCCCGATCTGCTGGCCGGCATGCCGCAGGTACACGTCGAGCTAACCCCTCTGCGTATGGGCGACTACGATGTAGGCGGTGATCCATGCCGAATCATTGAGCGCAAAACAGGAAGCGATTTTCTCTGCAGTCTGGCACAGGGACGTTTATTTCCCCAGCTCGCCGCACTGCTCAAAAGCCGCTTCGCGCCCATTTTGCTGCTGGAAGGAGACCCTCTGGGCCCCAGTCACTCCCAGATGCGTCCCGAAAGCATCCGCGGGGCACTCGCCTACATAGCCGCCATCTTACGCGTGCCGATCTTACCCAGTAGCGGACCAGCTGATTCGGCGCACCTGGTTTACGCGGTAGCAAAACGGTGCCAGGTCGGAAAAGGACACGGTCGTGTGGAGCAGGCGGCTCACGGTCCACCGGTGGGACGCCGCCGGGCGACTCAATCCGAACAGCAGATGCACATCTTGCTGGCCCTGCCAGGCGTCGGCCATGTCACTGCTCGCGCTGTCTGTGCGCGATTTCGCAGTTTGCACGATCTGTTGAATGCAGACGCTACCCAACTTGCGACGGTCCCCGGTGTCGGGCCCTTGCGAGCCGCCGCACTGGAACAGCTGCTACATGTTGCCTTGCCAACCTCACACGATGTGCTCACATCAAAAAGTGCAGAAGACGTACAAATGCAGGCTACCTACAACAGAAAGGAGCAAGAACTCACATAACCAGCGGAGAAATGCTTCATCCTTTTTGCAGCCAACCGAGGCGGGCAGACCGCACTTCTACCTCTTCCCAAAAGCGGGACCATACCGAAAGGAGGGCGCCTGAGGGCGGCGACGTTGATGATAAACAGAGACAACACTTCCTCCATCACGCCGGCTAGGACCGTGATGGGTATCCTGAAGGACAACGAGCTCTTGCTCCTTGAGGCTGTCCAGCAGAAGCGCGTGCTTCGCTCGCTCCAACTCCCCACTGACGTGAGTGAGCCGGATCGCCTGCTGAAATACCTATGGGATGCTGGGCTCGACTCGGCCTGGGTGATGCCAGCCACGACACTCTCGCGGTCCGCCACCTGTTCCTGGCTTGAGCAGGCGAGCAGCGGCTGGATGGTACGTGTCCACCCCGATCCGCAAGAGCCGTCCAGGCCGATCCGTGCCCTACTCTGGCCAAGGGATCAAAACCAGCGGGAAGCGCGTCACCTGGTACTCGCCTTTCCCGAGTACGCCGGGTGGGGCTGGGAACTCACAGACGCGCGGAGTCTGCTCGCCACAGTGAGCTACCTGGATCAGGTGCTGACCAGGTCGGTGAACGACTCCCCCGACCTGCTGGCGCATGCGTTGCTCACCGACCTCACACGCGATGCTGCCATCTCGCCGCTCGATTCCTCTCCGGTCGACCTGTACGCCTTCTCCTGCAGCGGCGCCACACCTGTCCCGCTCAGGGAGTGTGCGCGCGATGTGGTGTGGATGCGCCCCCTCTCGGTCATGGAACAGCGCCAACGCTATGTGCATAAGTACGTTCACCTCTCGCGGCACCTGCAGGCAGCGATAGGAGCTCCCCTGGGAGGAGGTGCGCCGGAGTATAGTGCGAGTGGACGCGCCTACGATGGCATGCGCCCCGGCATCTGGCGCGCCCACGTCGAGCGGGCTGGCTCCGTCTTTGACGGCAAACAGCTGCCAAGCGGCCTGGACGGGGAGTGGATGAGTACGCCCCAGGTCAGGTGCTGCCAGGACATCGGCTACCGGGTCCAGGTAAGGGAGGGCTGGTACTGGCAAGAAGCCCACGACCTACTTAAGGGCTGGGGCACCACCTTGTGGCAGGCAGCTTCACGCCTGCACATACACACCCAGTCCTATCGGCATGCACTGGGGAGAGCCAACGCTTTGCACACCATCACCCTGCTCGCCGAGCTGGGTATCTCCCTCCTCGCACAGGAGCAGACCCTTGGGGGCTGGTCCCGGCCTGATTGGTGGATCCAGGTCGTCGGTCTGGGTCGAGCACTTCTGTTTGCGCAGCTGGGAAGTATGGTGAAAAAGGGCATCATGCCGGTGCTGGTGGAGAGGGATGCCTTCTGGGTGATCTCAGATGAGGCCCACCCGCCCTCCGCGGTTCCTGGCCTGGTGACGGCTCAGCGATGGAGGGGGTATACCGCGGGGTATGAAGCCCCCCTCTTGCTCACATCAGAAGTCAGAAACGCCTGGAAGTGTGCCCAGCATGCTGGCGAATTGGCCCTGGCGCTCGATACCCTGGCTGGTGAGGCCCTCCCCGAAAAGCTGTATCCCTCAAGCAAGCATCCTGGAAACCTCGACCCCATTCAATTGGCGTCACTTCCCAGCCGAGATTAGCAAAACCATGGGTAAAATGACACTTCTGCGTGCTGCTGGGTCATGGCATACGCTCAGCGCAGTCACAGGTCCCGTTCTCGGCAACGGCAACTTTCGCATGGCTGGCTGCGACCGCTAAGCCCACATGCGTGAGCGCCACTTGGCTGCGGCTGCCCAGGCGGTAGCCAGGAGAAAATTCAGACGACAGGAGGAGCAAATGGCATGTGGGGCTAGTCTTCCGCTGCGTTTGCTCCCATTACATCTCTGGGAGGGACAACTTAATTCCGCAACTCGGAGCGTTTTCAGAAGACGGTGCAGCGCTAACGCAGAGTTTAATGCCTTGAAGTTGAGTGCCGGGCTATCAACTTCAGGGCACAACTTAATTCCACAACGAAGGACAACTTAATTCCTTGCCTACACGATATTGTAGAACGAAAATAAAGTCGTTGTGCTGGCTACTTGGGACATCCGTTCTCAAAATCGATGATTTTGCTCTTGATTTACTCATTTTTCTCGGAGCTGTGGCATTCACCGATGAAGGGATGCAAGCGCATTGCGTGAGTCTCCATCCATCATGCAGAAGTAGATGCTGTTCATCCTCACTTTCAGTGAGAGACGAGAGGGCGGAAGTTTCTTTCAGGCACTTCAAAAACACTATGGTATGCGAAATCTAATCTCTTCAGGTATTGCGGCTTATCTTTTGAAGTGCTCAGGCTACTCTTCGGTACTCGTGGTGTAACCCGCCCAGGACCGGTACTGAGATGATTCGTTCATCAGGCTGAGCTGATGGAACGCGGGTGACTTCCCTTTCCGGAACCTGCTGATGAATGCCTTGATGTGGTCGTACCCGATTGAAATACGCGATGTAGGCACGCAGGACACGATGCAGCTGCTTTTCACTGAGGATCAGTAGGTGATCCAGGCACTCTCGCCGGACACTCCCCAGAAAGCGTTCACAGATCGCATTGGCACGAGGCGCGTGATAGGGTGTTTTAAGAATCTCGATGCTGCTTGTTGCTGCCACACGAGCGAAACAAGGTCCAAACTTGCCATCATGATCGCGAATGAGATAGTTCGGCGTGTGTCCATAGGGAGTCGCCTCCCGCAGTTGTTGTGCGGTCCAAGTATCGGTAGGAGAGCGCGTCACACCGACATGGATGACTTTCCGCGATTGCAGTTCGATGAGGAAAAATGCGAAAAGCGACCGAAAGCACAGGTCAGTCACTTGGAGGAAATCGCAGGCCCAGATCTCTCCCCCATGATTGCGCAGAAACGTCCGCCAGCTTTGCCCCATCGGGCGAGGTGGACGCACGCCCCGCATGTACTTCTGGATTGTCCGTTTGCAGACGTGAATATCCAGCTTCAGTCATTCACCCCGGATGCGCTCCGCCCCCCAAAGCCGATTGTGCTTTGCCATCTCCTTGATCAATGCAATGATCTCTCCCGTCACCTTTGGTTTATTCGAAGTCGCTTTTGTCTTGTGCTTCCAGAAAAGACGAAAGCTCAGGCGGTGCCATCGCAAAAGGGTCGTCTTCCTGGACGATCAAGAGCGCTTGTCTCCAGGACCGCGTCGCTCTTGCCAGAAGCACCAGGAGGCTTCGATCCTTCTTGGCGCATACTGGTCGTTTGCTCTGTCGACGAAGAATGATGAGTTGTTGGCGTAAGAGCGCATTTTCGGCGACAAGTTGGGATTTCCCTCTAGCAAGATCTGCCAGCGTCCCGAGCAGCAATGAAGTGTTCAGTGGTCTTGTCCAATGCAAGAAGCCATGTTGGAGCAGGTGAAAGCAGGAACATACCTGTTGTTTGATGGAGATGAGAGCACGAGACACAGGATGAATCTCTCCTTCTTGAAAATGGGTGAGTTGCCTGAGCACGAGAGCAGAGCAAACCTTCTTGATTGTACTCTCATCTCACGTTTCTCTGCAAGAAAGGGACTTGTCAAATCATGCTGAAGACGCCTATTTCGCGAACAGATGACCCAAGTAGCCAGGTGAGGTGGGAACCAGAAACCGTGCGTATCGAACTGCGTCCCTTCAACGACGCTCAACTCAATCGTGATCTCGATGCTCTCTGCACACGAGTAGCAACTGCGCAGCCACGGCTTCCTGATGGACGACGACTGGTCTTCACTGTGGGACCTCTCCATCGTCTCAGTTCAGAACTGTACCAGCAGCAACTTGAGTGACACCCTGATCTTGTCCTGAAATAACGCTTTGCTAACGCGCATCTGACCAGAAGCATCCGCATTCATCTTGGAAACAGCATCTCATCTTGAGCCACCAAACGTTTGGCTAACGCCACCCATGCTATTCTTCTTGAAGTCGACCTGCGGAGACGTATGAGAGCAACAGTTGCTCTGTCTGTCATGCACCGCTCGTCGTACAATCATCGGCTTGCGCATGCGGTCGAGACGGTGACGTTGCTTACGCAGCTGACACAACAACATGGACAAGGAGAAAACGAATGATGGAACAACAAAACACCACAGTCACTTTGAAGGAAACGGCAATTCAGGAGCTTGTATCGCGCATGCGAGGAGAGTTGCTTCGTCCCGGCGATGCTGACTACGAGCAGGCTTGCCGGGTCTACAACGGCATGATCGAGAAGCGACCCGCCCTGATCGCCCGCTGCGTGGATGTGGCCGATGTGATGGCCGCGGTTAACTTCGCCCGCGAGCACGGACTGATGTTGGCCGTGCGAGGCGGCGGGCACAGCGGCCCAGGCCTGGGCACCTGCGATGACGGCCTGGTGATCGACCTGTCAGGCATGAAGGGTATTCGCGTCGATCCCTCCGCGCGCACCGCTCGCGTCGAAGGCGGCTGCACCTGGGGCGAGGTGGACCATGCCACCCACCCCTTCGGACTGGCCACGCCCAGTGGCTTCATTTCGACCACCGGCGTGGGTGGACTGACGTTGGGCGGGGGCATCGGCTACCTCTCGCGGACACTGGGCCTGACGATCGACAACCTGCTGGGCGTTGACATAGTGCTCGCCGATGGCAGCTTTGTCACAGCCAGCGCGAAGGCCCATGCCGACCTGTTCTGGGCCGTCCGCGGTGGTGGCGGCAACTTCGGTGTCGTCACCTCGTTCCTGTTCCAACTGCACCCCATCAGCACGGTCTATGGCGGGCCGATGTTCTGGCCGCTCGAACAGGCGGCGGACGTGCTCAAGTTCTGGCGCGACTTCATCCTGAACGCACCCGAGGAGATCAACGGCTGGTTCGGGTTTGTCACCGTGCCACCCGCACCACCGTTCCCGGAGCAGTTTCACCTGCAGAAGATGTGCGTCATCGTGTGGTGCTACAGTGGCGCGCTGGACAAGGCCGATGAGCTCTTCAAACCCATTCGTGCCTTTCGCTCCCCGGCAATGGATATCGCTGGGCCGATTCCGTGGCCGGTGCTGCAGAGCCTGTTCGACGCGTTGTACCCGAAGGGCTTGCAGTGGTACTGGAAGGCTGACTTCTTCACCGATCTGAGTGAGAAGGCGATTGATTTGCATATGAAGTACAGCGCGCAACTGCCGACGATGCACTCGACGATGCACCTCTATCCGATCAACGGGGCGGTCCATCGGGCCAGCCCGAGCGAGACCGCGTTCAGCTTCCGTGAGGCCAACTTCGCCGAGGTGATCGTCGGGGTCGACCCTGACCCGGCCAACAACGAGCGCATGATCGGGTGGGCCAGGGACTACTGGATGGCCTTGCATCCCTATTCAGCGGGAGGCGGCTATATCAACATGATGATGGATGAGGGCGCGGACAATGTGAAGGCGGCGTACCGCGACAACTATGCCCGACTGGCACAGATCAAAGCCAGGTACGACCCGGGCAATCTGTTCCAAGTGAATCAGAATATCAAGCCAACCAGGTGATGCTACCCGAGAGCGGGACGGATGGAGGACAATCATGAGGAGCAAACAACCGGCGCAGGGCACGTTCGACAGGCACCACGCCGTCGTCATCGGCGGAAGTATAGCCGGATTGCTGGCCGCCCGTGTCCTCTTGGATCATTTTGAACAGGTCACACTGATCGAGCGCGATCGATTGACCAGAGATGCTGAGCCGCGCAAAGGGGTACCGCAGGGACGACACGTGCATGGGTTGCTGGCGCGTGGAGCGATCATCATGGGGGAGTACTTTCCTGACCTCTTTCATACTCTTGCCCAGGACGGTGCGATTCTGGTAAGTCTGGAAGATTTACGCTGGAATCAGCTCGGCGTCTGGATGACGCCCGTTCCGAGTCCCGTCAAAGCCCTGTTCCAGAGCCGCTCATTCCTTGAGCAGCATGTGCGAGACCAACTGGCTGCCAGGGACAATGTGCGTATCATGGATGCCTGCGAGGTTGCGCAGTTGTGCGCGCACAATGACCGCATCACTGGCGTCGTGCTGCGCTACCGCACTGGAGAGCAGCACGAGGAAGCGCTGTCCGCCAATCTCGTCGTGGATACCAGCGGGCGCGGTTCGCGTGCGCCACAATGGCTCAACTCGTTGGGATATGGGAATGTGCAGGAAACCAGCGTCAAAATCGATATTGGATACGCCACGCGCATCTATCGCTGCCCTGCACACCTTCCCGCCGATTGGAAGGGACTGTTCATCTATGGAAGACCTCCCGACGATAAACGCGGGGGAGTCATCTTACCCATCCAGGGCGGCCACTGGATGGTCACGCTGGTAGGCTCGTTGCGCGACTATCCACCGGACGATGAGGCGGGTTTCCTGGAATTTGCTCGCAGCCTGGCTCAGCCGGACATCTACAAAGCCATTAAAACCGCGGAACCGGTCACCCCTATTGCGGTGTACAAGTATTCCGCGAATCGCTGGCGGCATTATGAACGCATGGAACGCCTCCTGGAGGGCTTCATCATCATGGGTGACGCAGCATGCAGCTTCAATCCGGTGTATGCCCAGGGCATGTCAGTCGCAGCCATCGAAGCGCAGTCGCTTGATCGCTGCCTGCGCGAGCAGGAGATGTTCGCCGGGAACAAGGGCCTGGTTGGTTTCACGCAGCGGTTCCAGCAAGCGATCGCCAGAGACATCAAAACTCCCTGGCTGCTCTCAACTGGTGAAGATTTGCGCTATCCAGGTGCCGAGGGGAAGAGATCGCTCAGCATACGCCTGCTCAACAGGTACATGCGCCGCGTTATCGAACTGACCGCATCCGATCAACGTGTGACGACAACCTTGTTGCGGGTCCGGAACCTGCTCAAACCCTTGTCAACGCTATTCCAACCACGCATCATCCTGGCCGTACTTCGCCAGGAACTGGCCGCATTCAGGCAGCAGCCTACCGTGACAGCGCCAGCAAGCGAAGCAAGCATGCAACAGCTTGAGCAGCCTGATCATCCGACTGGCGTATATGAACACAAGACGGCGCGGCTTGTAGAAAGGACAGGAGCATGAATCCGTATATCCTGGCTTCAGAACAGTTTGCCATAGCACCATCCTTGGAGACCGATGCCCCTGAAAGAGACAGACTTGCCGAGTGCGGCTTTACCGCTGAGGAAATCGTTGCTTTACTCTGGCTTAGACACTGGTACCAAAGCGGTGGCAGCGATCGCATGCAGCTGGTGCGCCACTGGGAGTTCCTCAAGCGTCTGGTCATGACTGGCAGGCTGGAAATGTTAAGTTGAAATTTATTAGAACGCTCCTGAGCCTGGTGGATTCGATTGTATCCGAAGTCACGCTGGAGGACATCCCGAGGGTGATACAGGCCATGTTGGGCGGACAGACGCGCGGGCGCATCCTGGTCAGGCCTAGCGAACAGTGACAGGACAGCTTTTTTGATGTTAAGAATCAGTCGCCTGGAGTAGTACCATATCATGATAACTCAACGATGAAATAATAAAAGAATACATCTTAATTGAAAAACAAGGAGAAATTGAATGGACGTCATTATTATATTGATTGCACTTTTTGCACTTGCTCTAGCAGCCTTCCGTTGGGGAGCCAATAGCACTGACGGTATCAATAGTCCAGAATGGGCACGCAGACAACGCTGGTATGGCTTTCACGATAAGGAGGTCGCATGGCCTCGCAACCTCTAACGCTCCATGCGCTTGATCTTTTACAGAGAAGCACTGCTTGTCCCCGCAGGAGCACATTTGAGGCAGCAGCGGGATCACTTATCCGGCCAACCGTCTCTGGTCACGTCTCTGAAGGCTGATCGCGGATTGCATGCGTTTACACACATTCCAGAGAGCATCAACTCCTGCTGGGGATTGCAGAGCGCCCCGATTGTGCGCTCACGCTGGCGTACACCCCTACCGGTGAGATTGTTGGCCAGGTGACCCTGGCCCCCGCTGA
>WNGJ01009224.1_pt1 | contig 10509 bp, 9 predicted proteins | sample 5400611 | NCBI WGS metagenome assembly WNGJ01 (sample SAMN13153375, study PRJNA577476) | soil metagenome | isolation source: 40 cm soil or saprolite under Garry oak tree replicate 1 | place: USA:California | collected 2016-06-15
TGCGACCGAGCGGGAAAGCGCGCTTTGCCGATCAGGTCATTGATGTTGTGACCGAAGGAGAATTTATCGCCGCACAAACGCCAATTACCGTCATCCAGACTGACGGCATGCGAGTAATCGTGAAAAGCACAGGATAGAGCTGAGCTATCCGCCGGCCACGACGCGCACGAATTCGACACGGTCGCCTTCGGCTAATGATCGCTTCGGCCATTCGTGGCGATGCAGGGCGATTCCGTTGTGCTCGACCAAAATAGTTTGTGACGGCAATTGATAGTGCTCTACGAGTTGCGCGATCGTTTCCGCGTCGCGTGCATCCACCTTTTCGCCATTAAGCGAAATCGTCATGCACTCATCAACGCCTGATCCCAATCTTTCCAAACCGGTTCGAACCCGCGGCATCGCAGAGTCGCGGCGATTTCAGCAGGTGAACGCTCGTCGCTGATCTCGAATTGCCCGGTGGCAAGCTGGTCTTCTCCGTCCTGAAAATCGGGCGCCAGGATTCGACCGCGCACAGTGCGGTGCAGATGTTCCTTGCCTTGCCGAGTGTACCCGCCAGGCTCGGTATGGCTGCCCGCGCTCATCATGGTCACGCCTAACGAGACCAGCGAATCGCGGAGCAACGCGCGCTCGCGTGTGCTCAGGACAATGCCAACTTGCGGAAATGTGACGCGCAACGCGCAAACTAATTGCGCCAACTCGCGATCGCTCATCGAAAAGAGGGGACGGAATCCGCCGGCGGCAGGACGCAACCGCGGCAAGCTCACCATGATTTGCGCCTGCCAACAATGCTTGAACAAATATTCCAGATGCGCCACCAGCGCGACGGCTTCGTCCTGCCAGCGCCACAAACCAAAAAGCGCGCCGATGCCAAGGCGGCGAAACCCGGCCGCGTAACCGCGCTCTGCGCAGTCGAGGCGAAAATTGAAATCACGTTTCGGCCCGGTTGTGTGCAGCTCGGCATAGACGCCACGGTTGTAAGTTTCCTGATAAACGACCAGCCCATCCGCGCCAGCGCTGACAATCGGAACATAATCTTGCGTTTCCATTGGGCCGACCTCGATTGCGATCGACGAAAAATCCGGAGCGAGAGCTCGTACGCATTCCGCGAGATAATCGCGGCTGACGAATTTAGGATGCTCGCCGGCGACGAGAAGAATTTGGCGAAAGCCTGCTTGCGACAGGTGCCGCGCCTCGGCGACGACCTCCTCGACGCTGAGGGTGACGCGAAGAATTGGGTTGTCTCTGGAGAAACCGCAATACCGGCAGTTATTGATGCATTCGTTGGAAAGGTAAAGCGGCGCGAAGAGACGCATCGTCCGGCCGAAATTCTGCAGTGTAAGCTCGCGAGAAGCTTGCGCCATAGCTTCCAACTCCTGATTGCACTTTGGCGTGATCAAGCGCCCGAATCGGCGGACGACCTCCGATTTCTTGAGGGCCAAATTGTCCAGGGTCTCGACGAACGACATTATCAATAATTTCGTCCGCGTGCCAGCATTCGCAAACGTCAATCACATCGATCAATGAACTCCGTCGAGCGTGTGTTCGACGAAATATCACTACCGTCTATAAACGAACGGCGGCATCCGGAACATCCGGACGCCGCCGTCGCAAATGCGATTGCCGATCTTTAGAACGCGAAATTAACTCCGGTTCGCGCCATTCCGAAGTTGTTGTCCGGACCGTTAATAAAATTCCAGCTGAAATCACTGATCCAGCCGATGTGCGGCGTCAAGCGAATCTCGAGGCCGCCGCCGACTTGGCCGATTCCCTCGCTCGTCGAATTGTCGTTGGGGAAATCTCCGTCAGATGCGTCAAAGCTTCTGCGCTCACCGCCGCCAAAAATCGCGCCGCCTCCGCCAAAAATGTAAGGCGAAAAACGCGAGCAGTGGAACGGATAACGCAAGGTCAAGGTGCCTAAGACGGCACCCACCGCGCGACTTTTATGCCCAATGTTGCCGCCGGGAAAGGGATCTCCGTCGTTATCGATAATAAACGCTCGTCTGGCATCCACCGCCCAACCTTCGATCCCGATGCCGAAGTAACGGGCGAAAAAGTATTTGATGTCCCCACCACCGCCCCAAGCGTGGTCGGACTCAATGTAGCGGTCGTTGGCCCACTCGTTTCCTGTAAAAACATAAGTGCCCCAAAGACTGACGTTAAACTCTCTGTCCGCATACCATTCCGGGCAAGGCAGTGGCGCTGCCACCTGCTTCATCTCTTTGCCACCGTAGGTTTCCGTACCAGCAAAGGCCAGCGACGCTATGGCGCCGAAGCCCAACATGGACAACGCTAATTTCTTCATCTTCATCTTTATTTCTCCTTTTTGGTTAAGTCTTTCCTCAACTTTGGAACTCCAAACATGTTGGAGCGTCAAAGTCAATAACGAAACTGGTTATTCCTCTGGATGCCGCGAGTTTGGCTGGGTCGTCCAAAATTGCAAGAATTTTTTTACCTTGTTGAAGCGGCTCGTCGATCAGGATTTGAGTTCCGCTCCAGTATTGGCATCGGTGATAATAAACTTTTCGTGATGAAACGCGGGGTCGCCGCGAAACATCAGCCGCCCGGCGTATCGGCGTTCCAGTTCTACGAGCAACTCTTCGTCTTCTTCTTTCAAGCGTTTCAACACATCTGGATTTAGGATCACACGGATTTCGTGGATACTGTCCTGGTACTTACGCATCACGGTATTGAGTGTACGATGCAATTCCACGCTCGTAGTCATGGATGTCTTCACGACGCCGTGTCCGCCGCAGTAAGGACAATTTTCGTAAATTGTATCGCTCAGACTTTCCTGTGCCCGCTGTCGTGTCATTTCCATCAGACCGAGCGGTGAAATCGGAAGCACGTGGGTCTTGGCCTTGTCGCGCTTGAGCCGTTCCTTCATCAAATTATAAACCATCTGCTGGTCTTTTCGGCTCTTCATGTCGATGAAATCGCCGATGATCAAGCCGCCGACATTGCGCAACCGAAGCTGGCGCGCGATTTCATCTGCCGCCTCCAAGTTTGTCTGTAAAATCGTTTTCTCGACATCGCGTCCACCTTTATTGCGGCCAGTATTCACATCAATCGCGACCAGCGCTTCCGTTTCATCGATCACGATGTAGCCGCCGCACTTCAGCCACACTTGCCGATGAAAAGCGTCGTCGATCTGCTTTTGCACTCCGTAACTTTCGAAGATCGGCGTCGCACTATCATAAAAATGAATTCGGTTTCGCGCCCGCCGCGAAATCTGGCCGACCATTTCGTTCATCCGGTTAATCGACTCGCGGTCATCACACATGACTTCATCGATCTCTTCAGTGAGAAAGTCGCGCACGGTCCGTTCAACTAAATCGGGCTCCTCAAAAATTCGGCACGGGGCCGGACGGTCACGAATGAATTGATCTACTTTCGCCCATTGATCGAGGAGGAAGCGCAGATCGCGGACGAAATATCGCGCACGCTGTCCTTCCCCAACCGTGCGGATGATAACGCCGACGCCTTCCGGAATATCGAGCTCGCGTAGAATCTTGCGGAGTCGTTCCCGCTCCTTCGGAGTTTCGATTTTTCGTGAAATGCCACTGCGATCGCTAAATGGCATCAGAACCAGATAGCGCCCGGCAAAACTGAGATTGGTCGTGACCCGCGGTCCTTTTGTCCCGATCGGACCCTTGGTTACCTGGACAATTACATCCGACCCGACAGGATAAATGTTTGGAATATCCTTTGCCGTGATTCGTTTCCGCGGCCGCCTGTTTGCGGGCCGGTCAATTTCCTCGATTCCACTATCGAGCGCGGCCGGAATCGCGTCCCAAAAATGAAGGAAAGCGTTTTTTTCGAAGCCGATGTCGACGAACATCGCCTTCAACCCCATCTCGATGTTCTTGACTTTACCCTTGTAAACGCTGCCAACGATGTTACGCGAGCTTTTACGCTCGACGCTATATTCCTCAAGTCGGCCATTCTCGAGCAGCGCAACACGGGACTCGAGTTTTTCTACATTGAGTATGAGTTTGTTGCCAGTCTTGTGTGAAGAAAGACCTAAAATTTTTTTTACTTTGTCTATCATAAAACTGAAATGCTTGTGCGATCACAGCAGGAATAAGATTATTCATTGTTTATTGGATCGACATTTTCATCGTGGACGCGGCCGGCGTGCCGGTGGCGGGGTTGGCACGGGAGCCGGTTGACGTCGCACCCCGAAGAGACGTTCAAAAAAGTTGCGGGGCTGCGGCGTCGCAACTGGAACGGGGCGCGCAACCGGGACGGAGGCGCGACGCCTCACTTTTCCTTGAGAATCTGCTTCAGGTTCGACGTCCGGCGCGGCATCTGCACTCGCCATCTGCGCATCTGCATTTTGCGAATCGTCAGCATTTTCTTCGTCGCCGCTCGGAACGTTCCCTCCTGCGTAATTCACATCCTTAATCATCTGGAACGGGTTCGACTTGTGCGCAGGCGCGAGCCAGGCCACTTGCATGTCGAAGTCGCCCTCATCCATCGCCAGCGTGCGTTCCAGAATTCGCGTCGCGACTGGCCCGGCGACACTGCCACCGTGCTCGCCACCCTGTACCATGGCCACGACTACGTATTTGGGATTTTCGAAGGGGGCAAAACAGGCAAACCAGGCAATTGTATCTTTATGGCCTCGATCCGTCGCCTGGGCCGTTCCGGTTTTTCCGGCAACCTGCACATTTTTCAGACGCGCTCTTCCGCCCGTCCCGCCATCTTCATTAACAACTTTCCAAAGGCCTTTGCGCACGAGATCGATCTGCTCGCGTGAAAGCTCAGTGCGCAGATCTGCTCGCACCCGCGGCGTCTGCGGCACCGCGACCTTTCCGTTTTCGTCGAGCGCAGGCGAGCCGTCCTGGTTTAAAACTTTGTCGACGAAGCGCGGATAGTAACAGATTCCGCCGTTGGCAGCCGCAACATACGCCATCGCCAACTGGAGCGGCGAAACCAGCGTGTAGCCTTGTCCGATTGAAACGTTGGCCGTTTGCGCTTGCGACCATCTCTCTTGCGGGTGATGAATTTGCATCCATTCCGGCCCTGGTAAATTGCCTGTCTGTTCGCCCGATAAATGAATGCCCGACTCTTCGCCCAGACCCAACATTTTTCCGACTGTATCAATCGACTGAATACCGGCGGCGTTGGCGTACTGATAGAAGAAGGAATCACACGAAACCTTAATTGCGTCCATTAATCCGAGTGTGCCGTGGGTGTAATGTTTTTCTGCAACCCAGCACTGGAAAAAGTGGTCGCCGTAACTCACACCGCCTCCACAACTGTAGCGGGCGTTCGCGAGATTCTTTCGCAATCCGGCAAGCGCTGTGATGAGTTTAAATGTCGATCCAGGCGGCAAGGCACTGATGGCTCGATTCACCAGCGGATCAGCTTCATCTTTTTGCAGCGCCTTCCAGTCTTTGGCTTTGATACTTGGAATGAATGTGTTCGGGTCAAATGACGGAGCCGAAGCCATCGCCAGGACGTTGCCGTTATTTGGATCGACAACTACAGCGGCGCCGCGACCCACTGCTCGCAATGCCTCTTCGGCGATCGCCTGAATCCGCGCATCGAGCGTGAGAAAAACATTCGCTCCCTGTTTTGGCGGATCTTCGCGCAACACCCCATCGATCGTCCCCTTCGCGTTGCGTCGCAGGTAACGCACCCCGGGTTTACCACGCAAATATTCATCCATCGATTTCTCGATGTTCGATTTCCCTTCCACGTCACCTTGATAAAATGTGAATTTCTTTGCGTCCTCTCGATTGATATCGTCAGGCGCACCGACGTAACCCAGGAGGTGCGCGGCGAGCGCACCGTAAACGTAGGAGCGCACTGGCTTGATCGCAATATCTACCCCGGGTAATCCGACATCGTGCTCGGAAAATTTCGCCATCGTCGGAAAATCGATGTCTTTAATGTAGGAAAACGGAACTTCGGTGTCGTTGCGATAGTGTCTCTGGAGCTTGCCGGCATTGTAATCGCGGGCAAGATCGAGATCGTTGAGGCGGGGGACGATGCCACTGTTAACGATCTTAATAATATCTGGCTCTTTTTGGTCTTTCGGCATTCCGTTGATAGTCGCTCGATATTCGGTTAAGGGAGGGGAACCGAAGCGTTCGCGATAGCCCTTGACCATTTCCGGTAGATAAAAATCTACCGCATAACTCGCCCGGTTTTGAACAAGGGTCAGTCCGTTTCGGTCCTTTATCTCGCCACGCACGGATGGAATCCGGACCGTTGCTTGAGAACTGCCGCGAAGTTGAGCAGTCCATTCGGCGCCATGCGCCACTTGTATCCACCAAAGCCTGAGGCCAAGGGTACCCATGCCCATCAGCATGAGCAGTGCAAGAAATTGAATCCGCAAACGGGAATTGATGCCGCGTCGGCTCATTCGAAACGGCTCCTTTCGGGGAGATATGGGTAGGCGGTAATCCGTCCGAGCCATTGTAGGAACCAAAACAGGATCGGCGCGATAGCCATGGCGACCAGGCCAGGCCCGCCGATTTGCCACCAAATTTCACGGGTAAAAACAAGAGAGCCGCGCCGGAACGTGATCATTAAATATTGGGCAAGAATTATTGACGATGTGCAGAGGCCGCTCAGAATGCAATGCACTTCCCAGCGGCCACGGACGAAGAGCGGTTTCAGGCCATGCATGATTCCCGCCAGCACAGCGTAAAGCAGTATCGACGATCCGGTTGAAATTTCAACTTTCCCACCAATCACGTGCACGGTAAGCGCATCGAGCAGAAGGCCAGCGTACAAGGCGAGGGCTAGCATGAGCGGAAACGGCAACGCCATTGCCCCATAAAAAACGATCACAGGCACAATGTAGATGTGGGCGTTGTAGAGCCAGGGCAGCGCCGGGATGAAAAATTCTGCAATCTGCGCAATCAAAACAAGTACCAGCAGAAGAAAAAAGAATATCATTTTCGGCCAGTTACCACGAACACATCCTCTAGATGCGAGAGATCGACCGCTGGCGCGACCTTAGCCTGTCCATCTAACTCCCGCACCCGAAAACTCTTGACGACGCCGACCAGCAAACCGGAGGGAAAAACGCCACCCACGCCTGACGTGTACACTTTTGGCCCGGGCTTTAGGTCAGCTTGTTTCGATAGAAAATTCAGATTCAAAAGTGGATTCAACCCCGCGGTCACACGTTCGCCAGAGACGATCCCTTGTTCACGGCTCCCCTCCACCGAAGCAGCGATTTTGCAGTTTTCATCCGAAACCAAAAGGACGACCGAGATGCTGTCGCTTACGGTCGTTGTTTTTCCCACCAGGCCTTCATCGGTTACCACAGGCATGTCGGTTTCGATGCCGTCTTGCTTCCCGCGGTTGATCGTAACGGTGCGCCACCAAGTGGACGAATCGCGCGTTAAAACTTCGGCAGCTATCAATTTAAAGACGGAGCGCTCTCGATAATTGAGCGCATGGCGCAAACGATTGACTTCATGCTCGACATCGCGCAAACCCTGGTTGGTCGCTCTCAGCGCTCGGTTTTCCACCTGTAAGGCAGCATTTTCGCGCTCTAATTGTTCGAGCGACTTCAAACCGGTGCGGACGGATGTGATCTGCTTTTGCAGTCCCGAGCCACTGGTCAAAAATGGCGCAAGCAACTGATAAACTCCGGCCTTAAACTTGCGTGTGCTCTCCGCGCCGAAGCTAAGAAAATACCCAAGAATGGCGCCAAAAATCAGCAGCGCGATGATGTTCAAACGACTCATGTCGGTCGCGGATCGCGGATCGCGGATCGCGGATTGTACAATCCGCCGCGGCAATCGAAAATCCGCAATCCAACATTGATATTATCGCCACTGGCGATCTGCCGAAGCCACTTGACGTAAAAATTTAAGTTCATTGAGGCATTTGCCAGTTCCCTCCGCCACCGCGCTGAGCGGATCTTCCGCAACATGGACAGGCAAACCAGTTTCCTCGCTCAAGAGCTTGTCGAACCCACGGAGCAATGCGCCGCCGCCTGCCAGCACGAGTCCACGATCGACCAAGTCCGCCGAAAGCTCAGGGGGACAGCGCTCGAGCGTGATACGGACTGAATCGACGATTGTCGAGATCGGCTCAAGCAATGCTTCCCGCACTTCCTGCGAAGTAATCATAAGCGTCTTGGGCAACCCTGCGACCAGATCACGCCCTTTCACTTCAACGCTCGTTTCCTTTTCGCTGGGATACGCCGAGCCGATCTTAATTTTGATCTCCTCGGCCGTGCGCTCACCCACCATCAAATTGTATGCACGCTTCATGTACTGCACGATCGCTTCATCGAGCTCATCCCCTGCCACCCGGACGCTGCGGCTAAAGACAATTCCCGACAACGAAATAAGGGCGACCTCTGTCGTGCCACCGCCAATGTCGATAATCATGTTGCCGGCAGGATCCTGTACGGGAAGCCCTACCCCAATTGCCGCCGCCATCGGCTCTTCGATCAAATAAACTTCTCGCGCGCCCGCATGCGTCGCCGATTCACGGACTGCGCGTTTTTCAACCTCAGTAATCCCGGACGGAACTGCAATGACCACGCGCGGTCTCGCGCGGACCCGGCGGTTGTGCACTTTGGTAATGAAATGTCGCAGCATCGCCTCCGTCACTTCGAAGTCCGCAATCACGCCGTCTTTGAGCGGCCGCACCGCAACGATGTTCGCGGGTGTGCGGCCGAGCATGCGCTTCGCTTCGTCACCGACCGCCAGCACTTTGTTCGTGCCGGCTTGCACGGCTACCACTGATGGCTCGCGCAGAACAATCCCCTGATCCTTTACGTAAACAAGGGTGTTCGCCGTGCCGAGGTCGATCCCGATGTCGCTGGATAACCAGCCGAAAAGTCCGTTGAACATGAATTATTGATTAGAAGCGCTTTCCAGTCCGAAGGAAGCACGTCCACATCGTCGATCTTCGCAGGACCTTCCCGCGAGCGCGATTCGCCCGGCTGAAACGCCGTAACATGAAACGCCACTCCGCGCCGTCAAGCTCATATTATGTGTAGCGTTGCAAATGTTGCCATTGCGCCATTACTCCATTATTCCATCACTCCGTGCAGAAGATCATCATTGCTCCTTCCATCCTCGCAGCCGATTTCTCGCGATTAGCCGATGAAATCCGGGACGTCGAGAAAGCCGGTGCCGACTGGATCCACTGCGACATCATGGACGGCCATTTCGTCGATAATATTTCCTTCGGCCCGGCGATTGTCGATCTTGTCCGAAAAAATACGAAACTGCCGCTCGATGTGCATCTCATGATCGAGCACGCCGGTCATTACGCGCCACGCTTTATCAAGGCAGGGGCCAACTCAATCACCGTTCATGTCGAGCGAGAAGCAAAACACAACGTCGGAAAAACTTTAAGCGCAATTCGCGATGCCGGTTGCCGCCCTGGCCTTACATTAAATCCCGCGACGTCATTTGAAGCGGTCGCGCCGTTTCTTGACAACATCGATATCTTGCTCGTCATGACCGTCCATCCTGGTTTTGGCGGTCAATCATTTCGGCCTGAGATGATGGAAAAAGTTAAGAGAGCGCGCGATTGGAAAACGAAAACCGGCGCCAAGCTCGACATCGAGGTCGATGGCGGTATTAACGCCGATACCGCGCGACTGTCCATCCAAAACGGAGCGAATGCCCTTGTTGCCGGAACTTCAATTTTCCACTCTAAAGATTATGCGGAAGCAATTCGCGAATTGCGCGGCATCAAATGACGTGGGAATTGTCGATCTTATGCCGACTCCGCAGCTACGACCGGTTCCGCCTCCTCCGTCGTTTCGGCCATGACCTCATCAGTTTGCGTAACGCGCACAACTTCTTCGATAGTCGTTTTGCCTTGGGCAACACGTCGCCAGCCATCCTGCCGCAAAGTTTCCATACCTTCAGCAATGGCGCATTGCTTGAGCTCGCCGCCGTCGCGTTTCTGCATGATCAGTTTTCTTAAAGGCTCCGTCACCAGGCAAATCTCGTAAATGGCCGCGCGGCCCTGATAGCCGGTCTGCCGGCATTGATCGCAGCCGCTGCCGCGACGAAAACGGGTGCCGAGCTCTTTCACCGGGAAGCCGATTTCGACTAGATACTCATGTGGGTAGTCCACCCATTGCACGCAATCTGGACAAATCGTGCGCACGAGTCGTTGCGCGATGAACGACTTTACGACCGAAGCGAGCAAAAACGGTTCGACGTCCATGTCGAGCAAGCGGGTGATGCCGCCGACCGCGTCATTTGTGTGCAGCGTGCTGAAGACGAGGTGACCGGTCATCGCCGCGCGAATCGCGATATCTGCCGTTTCGATATCGCGAATTTCGCCCACCATGACGACGTTCGGGTCTTGTCGCAAAATGTGACGCAAACCTTTCGCGAACGTAAGATCGATCTCTGGTTTTACGTCAATTTGCGATACGCCCGGGATTCGATACTCGACCGGTTCTTCGATCGTGATGATGCGGCGCTGCACCGAATTAATGCTGCTCAAGAAGCAATACAACGATGTCGATTTTCCGCAGCCGGTCGGACCGGTGAGCAAAATGAT
>WNGJ01009225.1_pt1 | contig 10509 bp, 11 predicted proteins | sample 5400611 | NCBI WGS metagenome assembly WNGJ01 (sample SAMN13153375, study PRJNA577476) | soil metagenome | isolation source: 40 cm soil or saprolite under Garry oak tree replicate 1 | place: USA:California | collected 2016-06-15
CGCTGCTGGAAGCGATCCGCGGGCGGCATTCCGGGGACGACTCGCTCGCGGCGAGCGGCGTCGACCAGGCACGAGCCGAGCGGATCCGCGAGGTTGTCCGGATCGTCCAGGAATCGGGAGTTGGCGAGATCACGATTGAGGAGAACGGGATGCGCGTCTCCGTGCGACGGACGCCCGACCCGATCGAGCCTGTGCTGACGTCCGCGGCCGGCGAGGAGGCCGCGACCGAAGGCGAGGAAGCATGGCCCGAACCGCAGTCGGGCGACGGCATCGTCCGCATCGAGGCGCCGATGGTCGGCACCTTCTACCGGGCGCCGCAGCCCGGTGCGCCGCCGTTCGTCGAGGAGGGGGATGCGGTCGGCCCCGGCCAGACGCTCTGCATCCTCGAGGCGATGAAGCTGATGAACGAGGTCAAGGCGGACCTCGAGGCGGTTGTCCGCGCGATCCACGTCGGCAACGCCGAGCCCGTGGAGTTCGGCCAGCTTCTATTTGAGCTGGAACCGATCAACGGCCGGCCGCTCGGCTTGTGATGTTCTCCCGCGTCCTCGTAGCGAACCGCGGCGAGATCGCGGTCCGCGTGATCCGCGCGCTGCACGAGCTCGAGATAGAGGCGGTTGCGATCTACTCGACCGCCGACAAGGAGTCGATGCACGTGCGGCTCGCCGACCGCGCCGTCGCCGTCGGGCCGGCGCCGGCGTCGCAGAGCTACCTGAACATCCCGTCCGTGATCGCCGCCGCCACGACGACCGGCTGCGAGGCGATCCACCCCGGCTACGGGTTCCTGGCCGAGAATCCCGCTTTCGTCGCGGCCTGCGAGGACAACCAGCTCGTCTTCGTGGGCCCGACCGCCGAGGTGATGGCCCGGATGGGCGACAAGGTGGAGGCGAAGGCTGAGATGAAGCGCGCCGGCGTCCCGGTCGTTCCCGGGAGCGAGGGCGCTGTCGAGCTTGCCGAGGCGCGATCGCTCGCCGCCGAGCTCGGCTACCCGGTTCTCCTCAAGGCCTGCGCGGGCGGCGGCGGAAAGGGGATGCGGATCGTCGACGTCGACGACAAACTCGAGGGAGACTTCCAGACCGCGGGTGCGGAGGCCGAAGCGGCCTTCGGCTACCCCAGCCTCTATCTGGAGAAGGTCGTGCGGCCGGCGCGGCACGTCGAGGTGCAGGTCCTGGCCGACATGCGCGGCGGGGTGCTCACACTCGGCGAGCGCGAATGTTCGATCCAGCGGCGACACCAGAAGCTGATCGAGGAGTCGCCCTCGCCTGCGCTGACGCCGGAGACGCGCGAGGCAATGGAAGCCGCCGCCGAGCGAGCCGCGAAGGCGATCGGCTACCGCAACGCCGGGACCTTCGAGTTCCTGCTCGGGCCCGACCAGAGCTTCTACTTCATCGAGCTCAACGCGCGGCTGCAGGTCGAGCATCCGGTCTCCGAGCTCGTGACCGGCATCGACCTCGTACGCGCCCAGCTGCGGATTGCCGCAGGCGAGCCCCTGGCGGCGACAGGCCGCGCGCCCCGCCGTGGCCACGCGATCGAGATCCGGATCAACGCCGAGGATCCCGCCCGCGACTTCGCGCCCGCACCAGGCCAGATCACGAGTTTCCGGGCACCGCTCGGGCCCGGCGTCCGGCTGGACACCTTCGTCGAGGCCGGCTGTACGGTGCCGCCGTTCTACGACTCCCTGCTCGGCAAGCTCGTCGTCTGGGACGAAGACCGCCCGGCGGCGATCTCCCGCTCGCTACGCGCGCTCGGAGAGCTTACGGTGACTGGGATCCCGACCACGCGCGAGCTGGCGATCCAGATCCTGCGCAGCGAGCAGTTCGCGAGCGGGCGTTACTCGACATCGTTCCTCGAGGAGTCCGGCGTACGGCTGGCGGCGGTGGCGGCCGAGTGAGCGTCGCTCGCCTTCGGCTCGCTCCCGTGGGGGAAACCCTGTTTCCCCCACGAGCCCCCTTCTCCATAGAAACGGGGGAACCTCCCGGTTCCCCCGTTTCCCCCTCCCCCGCTCATGGGCCAGGGGGTGGCCCATGAGCGACCAGCTCGTGATCAGCGAGCCGGAGGGAACCGTCTGCGTGCCCGCTGCAACGCTGGCGCGCATCGTCGTCCGGGCCGCTGAGCGCGCGGACGGCGCGCGCGTGAGACGCCCGCGGCGCGGCGTCGACGTCGAGGTCGCCGGCGGCAGTGCCACCGTGACGCTGCGCCTGGCAGCGCGCTACGGCACCGTGCTGCCCCAGCTGGCCGAGGAGGTCCAGGGGCACGTTGCGAGTGCGCTCGAGCGGATGTGCGGGGTCGAAGTCAGAAGCGTCGACCTCGCGATCGAGGAGCTCGTGTGACTCTCAGCCGCCGCGCCTCGCGCCGGACTGCCTTCTTCCTGCTCTACCAGTGGGACGTGACCGGCCAGCCGCTGGCCTCCTTGTATGAGGGCGAGGTGGACGAGTTCGCGCGCGACACCGCCGAGGCGGTCGCGGCGCGCGTCGAGGAGCTCGACCGCCGGATCACCGCGGCCTCGGAAGGCTGGACCGCCGACAGGCTCGGCGCCGTCGAGCGGAACATCCTTCGGCTGGCGACCTACGAGCTCGACGAGGGCAGCGTCCCGCTCGAGGTTGTGATCGACGAGGCTGTCACACTCGCCAAGCGATACGCGACCGAGGAGGCTGGGCGGCTGGTGAACGGGATTCTCGGACGGATCGCGCGCGAGAAAGAGGTTGCATGAGTTCGGAAGAATCGCTCCAGCGGGCGGAGGTCCTGCTCGAGCGGCTCGAGCGGACGCGCCAGGAGCTCGAGTCGACACAAGATCCCGACCGCGCGATCGAGATCCTCTCGGAGCTCGCGGAGATCGCGAAGGAAGTCGAGGCCGAGCTGGCGAAGGCGAAGAAGGAGGCAGGTTGACGGGCCCGCAGGAGTTGACCGCCCTGGTCGAGGGCTACCTCGACGAGCTGGCGCTGACCCCCGAGCTCGGCGAGCTGGCCGGACCGATTCGCTACGCGCTCGTCGGCGGCGGCAAGCGGATCAGGCCGGTGCTCTGCCTCGCGACGGGCGAGGCACTGGGCCGCGAGCCTGAGGAGCTGCTTCCCGCCGCCGCCGCGATCGAGCTCGTCCACAACTTCTCGCTCGTCCACGACGACCTCCCCTCGCTGGACGACGACGAGCTCCGACGCGGGCGGCCGAGCACGTGGGCCCAATACGACGAGGCGACGGCCGTCCTCGCCGGCGACGCGCTGCTGGCCGAGGCGTTCCGGCTCGCGCTGTCCTATCCGACGCCGTTCGTCGCGCGCGAGCTCGTCCAGGCGACGCTCGGGATGATCGGGGGCCAGCACGCCGATACGAAGGAGCTCGGTTACTCCCTTGAGGAGATCCATCGTCTGAAGACCGGCCGCCTGTTCTACGCCTCGATCGCGTGCGCGCTCTGGGTCGTAGAGCTGCCCGAGGCCGATCAGAAACCGTGGCGAGACTTTGCCGACGAGCTCGGGATGCTGTTCCAGGTCGTCGACGACATTCTCGACGGCGACGGCTACGTCCTCAGCCTCGGCAAGGTGAGAGCGCGCGGCCTTGCCGACGAGGCCGCCGAGCGGGCCCAGGCGCGGCTGGCGGCGATCGACGCCGACACCTCGGTGCTCGAGCAGATCGTCGCCGGGCTCGCGACGCGAACCGCCTGAGCCTGCCGCCGGACCTGATCCCGGGACATGTCCGGCGACCGGGTCCCCGGACATGACGGGGGACCTGGTCCCCGGGCATGGCTACAGCTCGTCCGCGAGCAGATCGAGCAGCAGCCCGTCCTGCCAGACGCCCTCGGGATCGCGCCAGTAGCGGCGGAGGACGCCGACCCGCTTGAACCCGACCGCCTCGTAGGCGCGGATCGCCGGCTCGTTCGCGAGCGCTGGATCGATCGTCAGGCGGTGATGGCCGCGCTCGTCTATCAGCCAGCGAGCGAGCGTGCGCACCGCGTCGCGGCCGAGGCCGCGGCCGTGCAGCGACGAGGTCAGGAAGAGGTCGATGCTTGCGTGCTTGAACTCGTCCTCGCCCGGCTCGGAGAACTGCGCCAGGCCGACCACCTCGCCTTCATACTCGATCGCGAACGAGGTTGCGTCGTCCCGGCCTTCGGCCTTGTCGACCAGGTGCTCGTGCGTGATCTCGCCCCACCAGCGCGCGATCTCGGGCTCGGCGCCGATCTCCGTCAACTGCTCGACGTCCTGCGTCTCGAGAGGCCGCAATCGCACTCTTTCACCCTGGATCTCGGTCACGACCGCGATCATAGGAGCGTGAAGAAACGGGTCGATGTGCTGCTCGTCGAGCGCGGACTCGCGGAGAGCCGCAGCCAGGCGCAGGCGCTCCTGCTCGCGGGGCGGGTGCCTGGGCACGAGAAGCCTGGCGAGCAGGTGGATGAGTCCGCGGAGCTCGCGGTCACCGAGGGAGAGCCCTACGTCTCGCGGGGCGGGATCAAGCTCGCGAACGCGCTCGACGCGTTCGGCGTCGATCCCGCCGGGCGGGACTGCCTCGACGTCGGCGCCTCCACGGGTGGGTTCACCGACGTCCTGCTCCAACGCGGCGCTGCGCGCGTGATCGCGCTCGATGTCGGCTACGGCCAACTGCACCCGCGCATCCGCGAGGATCCCCGGGTCGTCGTGCTCGAGCGGACGAACGCGCGCAACGTCGGCCAGCTGCCGTTTCCGCCCGACCTCGTCGTCTGCGACGTCTCGTTCATCAGCGTACGAAAGGCGCTGTCGCCGCTGCTCGAGCTCGCATCGCCGGGTTGGGAGGCGATCGTGCTCGTGAAGCCCCAGTTCGAGGCCGGCCGGGAGGACGTGCGTGGCGGTGTCGTGCGCGATCCGGCCACCCGGCGGCGGGTCGCCAGGGAGGTGGCCGAAGCCGCTCTCGCCTGGGGAGCCGAGACGGCCGGCGTCGTAGACTCGGGCCTGCCGGGACCGAAAGGCAACCGTGAGCTCTTCCTCCACCTCGTCCAGCGACCCAGCCCCCAGCTCCCCCCCGAGCTCGACGCGTGGATCACCGATGCAGTCGGGTAAGCCGGTCAAGCGGGTCGCCGTCATTACCCATAACCATGCGGAGACGGTGAAGGACGCCGTTTCCCGCCTCGAGCGGCTCGCGGGATCGATGGGCATCGAGGTGGGCGGCGAGGACGACGGGCTCGATCTCGCCGTCACGCTCGGCGGGGACGGCTCGATGCTGCGGGCATTCCACCGCTTCCTCGACAAAGGGGTGCCGGTAATCGGGGTCAACTTCGGCCGCGTCGGTTTCCTGACATCGATCGAGGCCGACGAGCTCGAGCAGGGCCTGGAGCGTGTCTTTGGCGGGGACTTCACCGTCGTCGAACTCCCGGCGCTCGACGTGCAGATCGGCGGCGAGAGCTGGCCGGCGGTGAACGACGTCTTCGCGACGAGCTCGAAGCTCGGCCGGATGGTCGAGCTCGGCTACGCCGTCGGCGGCGAGGATCTCGGCGTCCTGCCTTGCGACGGCGTGATCTGCTCGACGCCCTCCGGCTCGACCGCCTACAACCTCTCGAACGGCGGGCCAGTGCTCGTCTGGGGGCTCGACGCGATGGCGATTACGTTCGTGGCGCCGCACTCCCTGCACGTGCGGCCGCTCGTCGTCCCGCATGACCGTCCGCTCGCGGTCACGAACCGCACCCCGGACGGCTCGGTGACGGTGATCGTGGACGGGATGGAGGTCGGCAAGCTCGAGCCCGGGCAGCAGGTCGACGTGCACCTGGGCGAGCACAGGTCTCTGCTCGCGACGCTGCCGGAGCGGACGTTCTTCAGCCGGTATCGCGAAACGTTCGCGTCGTGAAAGTTGCGGACATCTTTTCCACTCGGGATAGACGGACGCCCGGGCGGAGCCCGGACGTCCTCCAGTCGGCATCGCAAGCGACGCCTCAGAGGGAGACCTTCGCCTCGTAGACCAGGTCCCGCAGGGACCGTAGTCGCGCGCCGACGCCATGCGTACCATCGTGCGCGTGCTGCGCCGCCTGCGCATCGAGAACCTGGTCCTGATTCGCGACGCCGAGCTCGAGCTTGCGCCGGGCTTGAACGCGATCACCGGCGAGACCGGCGCGGGTAAGACGATCCTCGCGCAGGCGATCGGGCTGCTGCTCGGATCGCGCGGTGACCCCGCGCTCGTCGGGGCGGGCGGGGAGGAGGCCTACGTGGAGGCCGAGCTCGACCTGCCGGACGGCCTGCTCGAAGAGGAGGGGCTCGAGGCGCTGGCCGAGCTCCGGCCGGGGGACGAGGAAGGACTCGTGCTCGCCCGGCGTGTCTTCGGGGATGGCCGTACGCGGGCGTACGCGTGGGGCCGGGCTGCTGCGCGCGACGACGTGGCGGCCGCTGCCGAACGCGTGATCGCGATGTCCGGGCAATTCGAGCAGCGGCGGCTCGCGCGAACCTCGTACCAGCTCGACGTGCTCGACGCGTTCTGCGGCGACGAACAGCTGCGGCGCCGCGTCGCCGCGCGTGTCGCCTGGCGCGAGCTGCAGGCCGCGCGGCGCCGGCACGACGAGCTGCAGGGTGGCGCCGAGGCCGCCGAGGCAAGACTGGCCGAGCTGCGCGCCCTGGTCGAGGACACTCTCGGGATGGAGGCCGACGACGAGGACTCGCTTCGTGCCGAGCGCGAGCGGCTCCGCCACGTGACGGAGCTGGCCGCCGGAGCGGGAGCCGCCGGCGAGGCGCTGGCGCCTGACGACGAGGAGGGAGCCGCGTCTCTCGTCGCGATCGCCGAGCGCGCGATCTCGCCGCTCGAATCGCTCGCCCCGGAGCTCCGCCGCGCCGGTGACGAGTTGCGCGACGTCGAGCTGCGCCTGCGCGAGGCCGCGACCGAGCTGCGGAGCTTTCTCGCCTCGCTCGAGGCCGAGCCGGAGCGGCTCGAACAGGTCGAGGCCGAGCTCGACCGGATCGCCGAGGCGAAGCGGCGGTTTCGGTGCACGTCGTACGATGAGCTGCTGGCACGCGCCGCCGAGGCCCAAGCGGAGCTCGACGCGCTCGAGGACGGAGCCGATCCGGTCGCGGCCGCGGCGACGGCGGTCGAAGTCGCGGAGCGGCGGGTCGAGGAGCTGACCCTCGCCATGCGAGAGGCGCGCCAAGCCACCGCAGAGCCGTTCGCGACGGCCGTCGCCGGCGAGCTCGAGGGAATCGGCATGGGCGAGGGCGAGTTCCGGGTCGAGCTCTCAGTCCACCCGAACGGCCCTGGGGTGACGGGAGCCGACACGGTCGCGTTCCAGATCCGTCCGAACGCGGGCTTGCCGTTCGCGCCCGTCGCGGAGACCGCGTCGGGCGGCGAGCTCTCGCGCATCGCGCTCGCGATCGCCGCGGTCGGCGGTGGCGAGACGATCGTCTTCGACGAGATCGACGCCGGGATCGGCGGTCAGACGGCCCATGCGGTCGGGGAGACGCTGGAGCGGCTTGCAATGCGCGCCCAGGTGCTGACGATCACCCATCTGCCGCAGATCGCGAGCCGCGCCGATCGACACTTCCGCGTCGAGAAGCTGCCCGGCGATCCGACCCACACCCGCATCGAACCGCTCGAGGAACCGGAGCGGCGTGAGGAAATCCAACGGATGCTCGGCGGCCAGGAGTTTCTGACCGCCGTGCAGAGTGACTAGCCGACGCGGCCGCAAGTACCGTTCCCTGCCGTATGGCCGCCCGCTTCATCGAGTTCACAGGCGCCGCGAAGCTCGACCGGCGTACGAAGAATCTGGTTCGGCGGCTCGGTCCGGACGACGTCGCGGTCATCGATCACACGGATCTCGACCGCGTCTCCGCCGAAGAGCTGCTCGAGTCCGGCGTGCGGGTCGTCGTCAATGTGGCGAGCTCACAGAGCGGCCGCTTCCCGAATCCAGGTCCGCTCCTGCTCGTGCGGGGCGGTGTTCGGCTGATCGATGCGCCTGGGGCGCCGATCTTCGACGAGGTGTCCGAGGGCGAGCTGGTCACCGTCCGCGGGGCGAGCGTCTTTCGGAACGGCGACTGCGTCGCTGCGGGGCGGACGCTTTCGGCTGACGAGCTTGCCGGCGCGATCGCGGAGCAGCGCGGCCGCGTCACGGAGGCGCTCGAATCCTTCGCCGACAACACGCTCCGCTATCTGCGCGAAGAGGGCCGTCTGCTCTCCGAGGGGATTGACTTTCCGCCGCTGCAAACGCGGTTCAGGGACCGTCACGCACTGGTCGTCGCTCGCGGACCCGGCCACAAGCGCGATCTGCGGATCGTGCGGCCGTACATCCGTGACTTCAAGCCCGTGCTCATCGGCGTCGACGGCGGCGCGGACGCGCTGCTCGAGGCCGGCTACAAGCCCGACGTGATCGTCGGGGACATGGACTCGGTCTCCGACCGGGCGCTCGAGTCACGCGCCGAAAAGGTCGTCCACGCTTACAGCGACGGCGACGCCCCCGGAGGCGAGCGCATCGAGTCGCTCGGCGTCGAGTACCAGGTCGTGCGGGCGCCGGGGATCAGCGAGGACGTCGCGCTGCTACTCGCCTACGAGAAGGGCGCCGAGCTGATCGTTGCCGTCGGGACGCACTTCAACCTGATCGAGTTCCTGGAGCGGAATCGGGCCGGAATGTCGTCGACCTTCGTCACCCGTCTGAAGGTCGGCGAGATCTTGATCGACGCAAAGGGCGTCTCGCGCCTGGTCTCGCGGCGCGTCGGCTTGATGCCCTTGGTCACCTTTACCCTGACGGGCCTGGCGGCTATCGTCGTCGCGATTGTTGCGTCCCCGACGCTGAGGCGGCTGATCGGCCTGCTGACCGACCGCCTTCGCGACCTGATCGGGATCGCGTAGCCCGCCCGCTGTCCGAGAAATGCGAGGGGGCTCTTGCCGCCTCAGACGCCATCCGTCCGTTCCATGCGCGCCGCTTTGTGACGCAGTTGCACCAAAACAGCAACGATTCGTCCACATGCCGGCCTATAGCGCAGCCCGGGAGCTGCTCGCGCCCCGCGAGGACGTCTGGGCGTTCCTCGCCGAGCCGAATCATCTCAGCGACTGGTGGCCCGGCATCGACGGCGTGCAGGCCGATCGTCGCGGCCTGGCGCCCGGTGCACGCTGGCGCATTCAGGGCGCGGGGCGACCGACATACGCCCTCGGCCGGAAGCCCGATGTTGCGGGCACGCTCATCTTCCTCGACGTCAGACGGCCCGAGTTCGCCGCCTGGCAGTTCGTCGAAGGCCGCCTCGACGTCGAGTTGCGGCTGACGGAAGCTGCCGCAAACCGGTCGCGCGCCGAGCTGACCGTCAGTGCGCCGCTTCTCGCCGGCGTGCGCAGATCGCTTCCGCACAAGGCGCTGACGCGCCTGTGTGCCCTGTGCCAGACTGCGGCAGAGGCCTAGACCCATGTTCGACCTCCGCTACCACGTGGCCTCCCTTGCGGCGGTCTTCCTTGCGCTCGTGATCGGGATCCTCGTCGGGGTGGGTATCGCAGACCGCGGCTACGTCGACAAAGGGGTACGAGGACTGCTCGAGCAGCGCATCGCCCAGCTTCGCAGCGACCTCACCGACGCCCGAACGCACGCCGACAACCTCGCGGCCCAGCAGCGCGCAACCCAGGCGTTCGTGACCGATACGTACCCCGAGCTGATGGCGAACCGGCTGCGGGGGAAGAACATCGCGCTCGTCTTCCTCGGGCCCTCGGACGCGCACGTCCGGGCGAGCCTTGAACAGGCGCTCAACGACGCCGGAGCGAGCGGCTGGGTACGGGTCCGGGCGCTCAAGTTCCCGCTCGACGTTCCTCAGATCGACAACACGCTCGCGGGCGATCCGGCGCTCGCACGCTATGTGGGCGACGCACGCCTGCCCGCGCTCGGCAAGAGCCTGGCGGAAGAGCTCGCAGCCGGAGGGAAGGCCCCGCTCTGGTCGACCCTCGCCGAACAGATCGTCGCGGAACGGGCCGGCAGTGAGAAACGTCCTGCCGACGGCGTCGTCGTCGTGCGGACGGCGACGAAGCAATACGACGGGACGGCGAGGTTCCTGTCCGGCTTCTATTCGGGTCTGATCGCCGCTCCGGTTCCGGTCGTCGGCGTCGAGACCACCGATGCCGGCCGGTCGAGCGTCAAGGTGTTCCAGCGCAACGGGATCTCGAGCGTCGACGACGTCGACGAGGCGATCGGCCGGTTCGCGCTCACCCTGCTCTTGGACGGCGCCAGGGCCGGCCACTACGGTGTCAAGCCGAGCGCGACAGAGGGAGTGCTGCCACCGCTCGAAACGGCTCCGCGGAGTGGCTGAGATCGCAGCGGTCCTCGTCGCCGCCCGCGACGAGGAGTCGAACATCGCGCGGACCGTCGAATCGTTACGCACCGTCTTCCCGGACGCCGCGGTGATCGTCGCCGACGACGGCTCCCGCGACGGCACGGCCGCGGCGGCCGAGCGCGCGGGTGCCCGGGTGCTCCGTCTGCCGGCCCGCGGCAAGGGACAGGCGCTGACGCTCGCGGAACGCGCGGCGCCTGCGGGTCGGCTGCTCCTCGTCGACGCCGATCTCGAGGGCGACCTGGCGAAGCTGGCCGGTGCTGACGGCGACCTCGCGATT
>WNGJ01012998.1_pt1 | contig 10509 bp, 11 predicted proteins | sample 5400611 | NCBI WGS metagenome assembly WNGJ01 (sample SAMN13153375, study PRJNA577476) | soil metagenome | isolation source: 40 cm soil or saprolite under Garry oak tree replicate 1 | place: USA:California | collected 2016-06-15
GAATGATGGGGGATGGGGTCATTGAGCTACGGCGCCTGCGCTATGCAGTGGAGGCCGCGGGTTACACGGGTCCCATTGAGGTTGAAATTTTCAACCGGGCGCTTTGGGACATGCCGGGCGACGATGTTCTACAGCTGATGCGCACGCGCTACCTGGACTACGTGTGACTACTCCCCACGGCTACAAGCCGGAGGCTTCTTGAACGATGTAGCCGTGTCGTCCCACGGCTCAACTGAAGCAGGTCAAGGTCAGTGTGGACCTGGAACGTCGATGCCGGGGCCGGATTCACTCCAGCGGTGGGCGCTAACGCGATTGCACTGGTGTTCTTGGGTATGGCCAGCATTCAGTGCACAAGCGCCACTATATCCTTCTTGTTGACACAATGGACATTGCGCACTACATAAGGTGACTGCCTGGATATCTACTCTTTGAGAAATTTGCTTCTGCGGGGTTAAGCCAACCTCATATTGTTTCGTTCTGATTTGTATCTGAGATTCAAGGATGTCAATGTCTGTTGCCATGTAGCACCTCTGGTTTCATATAGCTTTGAGGGATCCCTCAGAAGAGGCCCCTTTTCAGAGTAAATCAGTCATTTCATCTACTTACCCGGCCTGGGAGTTCTTTGCTTGTCGAGTCTCGTGCTCCGTATGCAATTCTATTACAACCGCCTCTCTCCATCAGGAGAAAAGATACTATCGCAAGTATACATGCATCTTAACCTGATTACAATCAACGGCTAGAAAGCCCCGCGCTTTTAAGGCGGGGATGAATGGGCGTTCCTCTCGTAGTGCTGCCACCCGCTATGCCATTGAGCACCAATTCGTCTGATCTTTCACCGGTCGTCCTCTACAGCGACCTGAAAGATTTTTTGCAGTTCATACGCCTGTTGCCTTCCACTCGGGAAGGCAACAGGCGTATGAACTGCAAATTAGAATCAAGCAGAGGCAGAGCCTCTACTTGAACTTGACTACTCTATCCACGGTATGAGGTAAATACCCGCGCTGTAGTCCTTTTCCAGGTCTTTGTCGGTGAGTTCCTATTGGTCAGAGGGGTACTCCAGAACATTGACCTTGTAGCTAGCGCGCCTGGGTCCCGTGGCATCGAAGCTGGCTAATTTGGCAAATTGTTTCTTATAGTAGTCATTGTTCTCGGTCGCCTTCATGTCGTCTTCTGACTCCCACAGGGTGATCGAGAGGGTCTCGCCAGTCTCTGGATTCACCATATGAATGATCCCTTTGAAGCCCTCCTGTTGCTTAGCTGTCGGCACGACATCATCGCGGTAGAACGAGGTCACTACATTTTCGTTCTGAGTTAGAGTCTTACCAAATATTACTCGGGCATACATAGTCTAGCTCCTTTCTGAACATGTGCGAACCTGATCAAATTTCCCAGGGCACCTGGAAATCTCTAAGGATTTTTATTCCTGGATGGCGCATGTTCTGATTATACATTACAGGTGATCCATTTAACAGTATTTTTTGACGAATTGTAATGCCTGGGGCAGTTCACAAGTGTTTTTTGGTAGTTACGAGCTTTGCAGCCGGCGGCTGCAAAGCTCGTAACTACCAAAATTGGCGAACGGATGAAGCAGATCAGGCAGCGAGAGTGCCGAGTGCCACTTGTAAGGTCGGCCGACCTTGTGCATTCCAGCTACCCACACTCGAAGAAAAGAAGTACTTGCCCGTGGAATAGGCACTATCGGAGGAGTAAAAGACTAAGCGTAAGGGTTGTCCTGAGGCATAGGCCTGGGCCAATGCTTGGCTCACATCCCAACTGTAGGCCTGCCCAAAAGTGGTGCTGCCCGAGACGGTATTGACCACCGTGCGGCTGATGTTTTCTGTCACTAAAGGCGCATTGTTCCACGAGAGCGTGGCTGGATTCCACCCTTGATTCACCGAGGCCACCTCGATGAGCGAGGGATTGACTTTTCCGCGTTGCCCGGCATTGCCATATTCATACAACGTCACCCTGGCTGAAGCGACCCCTTTCCCACGCGGCAAGGAGGTGAGGGGAAAGCTAATATAAAATTTGGAGAAACAGTTCCAATCAGAGATATCCCACTCATTCTGAATGTTGACGCGCGTCGCGCCTGGGTAACTTTGCCCCCCCACTTGCGTCCAGCGATTGAGTCCATGATTGCCACATCCCAGGGATCCCCCGACCATGCCATCGGTCACGGCCTGGTTATTGAGCCCATTGCGCACTGTATAGGTCAGAGCATTCGTGGTATGAGGCGCCTGGTAGGTGGGCAGTCCAAAGACCAGCGCTCCCCAACTGGAGGGAACCAGGTCAGTGGCGGCTTCGGGCCACCATTTTATGGACAGTGGCGTATCTGAGGCATTGTCCTGGTTATGGACTTTGACGCCCAGTTTCCAGGAGGTGCCGGCCGACGGGGGGCCGGATTTACCCAGCGCAGCGAAGGGCAGGTGATAGGTCATGGTCCAGCCCGAATCTTCTTTGCCATTCAAGCCCGTGCCGCGCCAACCACTGACCGCCGTGAAGGCGAGCGGCGCCACGACCCAGGAGGAGCCGTTGCCTTTGTAGGCTTGTTGATAATGGGTGCGTGGCTGGTACCAATCCACTTGAGCCACAAATTTGTAGGCATACTGGTCAGGAGCACTACTGCCATGGGGCGTCGTACTCAGATAGAGCGTGGCCGTATCGCCTATGTTTAAATTCGGCGCTTGCGCGTGGGGATCGTACCAGACGTAGCGGTCCACGATATGCAAATCGACGTACAGCTCGCTATTATTATAGCCCATGCGCACATCGATATAGTTACTGGCAGAGGAAACAGAACCAAACCAAAAGATGGCGGTCTGGTTAAAGGGCACCGCGGCGTTCTGAAAATAAGGGATGTTGATCTGGCGCACCGGAGGTGCTGCCGCTTTGGCCGTCGATGGGGAGGTATGCCCGAGTCCAAGGCTGCTCCCCAATGAGGTGGTCAACGCGAGAATGGCGCATAACAATATGAGCATGCATAGATATATCACTGAAAGAGTGATGCCTCGAGCCTGATCATGCAAGCGAGACGACAGGATTTTGCGAATGGTGTCCATTTTTCCCTCACAGTTCTGCTATTTTTCAGCAGCTAGTCATGATAGTACTACTACTACTACAAAGTGTATTCGGCAGAATGTTCCCCCTTTTCAATCATAGTGGAAGAGAGAGGCAAAGTACAGAAAATACCCCATATGTCCTATGGGAGGTTGGCCGAAGCAGCGCGGGGAATCGTTTGGTGAAGTGAAACTACACCTTTTCTAGCTAAAAGAGGTGATTGTAGGGCTTCTCCCTTAAAAAGTTTCAAGTGAGTTGCATACTAAAAATTAGTAACTATTCAGAGCCCCTAATCAAAACATGCCAGCGCGTTCTATTGAGTGCTGAATATTTGACTGATTTAGGAGGATAAAATGAATATCGTTGGTAGAGGACGCGCTATTATCCTGAAATATTGGCGCCATCTCCTCATTTGCGGCATCATAGCCGTTTTGACTCCAATGCTTTTGCTGCCAGTGCTTCCCAAAGCGCGGGCGAGCAGTAGCGGTATATGGCAGCAGTACGCGTACAATGGCCCTGCTGGAAGTCGTCCCTACTTTGTCTATACTCCCGCCAACTACCAGGTTGGCACGGCAGTTCCTATGATTGTCATGTTACATGGATGTACACAAACACCGGCAGACTTCGCTGCTGGCACACAAATGGATCAGTTGGCAGATCAAAAACAGTTCATCGCCGTGTATCCCCAACAGACGAGCACGTATAATCAGGAGTCGTGTTGGAACTGGTTTGATCCTGCTGATCAATCGCGAGGGAGCGGAGAACCTGCCATTATTGCAGGAATCGCGCAGGCCGTTGCACAAAATACCTCCCAGTGGACGATAGATACTCACCGTATCTATGTGGCAGGTCTCTCGGCTGGTGCTGCAATGTCTGTCATCATGGGTGCCACTTATCCAGATATCTTTGCAGCCATTGGCGTTCAATCAGGGTTGGAGTATAAGGCCGCAACTACGTCCAATGATGCCTTTACTGCTTTACGCCAGGGAGGTCCCGATCCAACGCAGCAAGGGCAAGTTGCATATAACGCTATGGGTAGTGCAGCCCGCGTTGTGCCAACCATTACCTTACATGGAACAAGCGACTACCTGGTATATCCTGTTAACGGGGAGCAGGTCGTGCAACAGTGGATGCAGACGGATCATCTTGCTTCGCAGAACACCTACAATGCGAGCTTTAATAGCCCAACGAGCACCACCAATGGACAGGTAGCAGGTGGTCGCTCCTATACTGTATACACATGGAACGACAACAATGGCAACGAGGTACAGGAATATTGGGTAGTCAATGCTATGGGACATGCCTGGTCAGGAGGAAGTAACAGCGGCAGCTATACTGATCCCCAGGGACCGAGTGCAACTCAGGCAATCTATAATTTTTTTATGAGCCATGCGGCTGGATCGGTGCCGATCCAGCCGTCCAGGCAATAGCGCGTATTTGAGTGGGTGACGTCGTAACGTGGTATAATCCTGGTATTCCATTGTAGCGATACCAACGATGTACTGAAGACAAGGAGAAGCACTATGACTGCTTCGGAGAACCCCGGCGGCGCACCACCTCATTACCTTGACGTACATGCTCTCGTTCGTCCCAATAAAGTTGCGCTGATCTGCGGAGAACGTTCGCTCACCTATGCCGAGTTGAATGCCCGTACCAGGCGGGTCGCCAACGCCCTGAGCAACCTGGGTGTGAAGGCGGGCGACCGTGTTGCCGTGATGGCCTACAACTCCATCGAGTTGCTTGAGATTGCTGGCGGCCTGTCAAAGCTCTCTGCTATCGCTGTACTGCTCAACTATCGCCTGCGCGAACACGAAGTGGCCTATATCATCAACGACTCCCAGGCAAAAGTGGCGCTGGCGGGACCAGAACTGGTGGGAGTAGTCGATCAAGCTCGGGCCGAGGTACCGGGTGAGGTTGTCTATGTTGCTATTGCAGACAATGTGGAGGTAGAGCTTGCTCCTACCCGGCCTGGCTGGCGGCGCTACGAGGAACTGCTTGCCAGTGCCAGCGAAGATGTGCCGCTGGGCGAAGGTGGGCTGGCTTCTAGCATGAGCTACACGTCGGGCACGACGGGCAAACCCAAAGGGGCCTATCGCCCGCGTGGCGTCCCGGTCAACGACATCATCCGGCTTGTGCAAGCGTTTGAACTAGCCGAGCCGGATGTTCATTTGCTGGTCGGTCCTTATTACCACAGCGCGCCCAGCTTCTTTGTGGCGCTTCATTTACTCCTGGGGTCGACGCTTGTGATCCAACCAAAGTACGAGCCGGTGGAGGCTCTGCAACTGATCGAGCGCCACAAAGTCACGACAACTTTCATGGCCCCGACGCTCCTGCAGCGCCTGTGCGACGTTCCCGAAGATGTGTTCTCTCGCTACGATACCAGCTCTTTGCGCTCTCTCATTCTAGGCGGAGCGCCCTGTCCCTATGTCTTGAAAGTGCGAGCTATAGAGCGTTTCGGTGAGTGCCTGTGGGAGTTCTATGGAGCGACGGAAACCGGTATTGTGACGCTTCTCAGGCCCGAAGACCAGCTGCGCAAGCCGGGTTCGTGTGGCAAGGTTGGCCCAGGGCAGGAGATACGCCTGCTTGACGCGGCGGGAAATGAAGTCCCGGATGGCGTGCCCGGCGAGATGTGGTCACGCAATGCCTGGCTGGCCGAGTATTACAATAAGCCGGAGGCGACGGCCGGCAACACGAGGGATGGCTTCTTCTCCGTTGGTGATATTGCCTATCGCGACGCCGAGGGCTACTATTACATCTGCGACCGCAAAATCGATATGATCATTTCTGGCGGGGTCAACATTTACCCGGCGGAGATCGAAGCAGTGCTGAGCGCGCACCCGGCAGTGGCGGATGTGGCCGTGATCGGCGTCCCCGATGACCGCTGGGGCGAGTCGGCGAAGGCGGTGGTCGAGCTGCGGCCCGGAGCCAGCGCCAGCGCCGAGGAACTGATCGCCTTCTGTGGCGAGCAACTGGCCGATTACAAGAAGCCGCGTTCGGTAGACTTCGTCGATGAACTCCCGCGCAATCCCGCAGGTAAGCTCCTCAAAACGCTTATCCGCGAGTCATATTGGCAAGGTGTGGGACGGAGAATCTGACAGGATGTCCCATGCTCGGCCGGCTGGGCGCTGAAACACAACAACACTGTACAACTTACCCCCGCGCAAACGTATCGATCGTCAACTGCACATCGTCGCCTAACGGATACAGAATCGGGCAGGTGCAACCATTGCGGTTGTACTCTTCCACCTTCGCACGAACTTCATCCGGTGTCCCACTCGCGGTGATGCGCTCAATCAATGCGTCCGGCACCAACTGCATGGCCTCGTGAATCTGTTCTTTGGTGGCGGGCCACCCGAGCATGCTCTGCACCTTCTTCACCGTTTCCGGCGCTGTCCCGCTCGCTTGTGCAATGTGCGGCTGCTGCGCCAGGTATTGCGTAATCAATTCCTTGGCCGCCTGCACTGCGCGCTGGTGATCCTGGTCAACCGAGCACACGATCAACTGCGGGCGATCAATGTCGTCCAGGTTGCGTCCGGCTTTTTTCGCGCCGATTTCCAGATGCTTCAGGGCTTCGTGATTGTATTCTGGCGGCACGCAATAATTGAGCACTACGCCGTCGGCGATTTCACCGGCCAGTTCCATCATGCCCATGTGCGTGGCGCCAATGTAGATCGGCACGTGGCGCGGCTCGCGGCGCCCGTGCACGACATCAAGCTCAATGCCGTCCACATAATGGAATTCGCCGTGGAAGGTGACGCGTTCCATATTGAGCAAACGCTTCAAGACCTCGACGGTCTCGCGCATGGCCTTCAGCGGCTTTTTGCGCTCAATGCCCACCTGTTTGGCCAGCGGATCCCACCACGCGCCGATGCCGCAGATGATGCGATTGGGCGCCAGGTCGTCGAGCGTCAAGAAGGTCGCGGCCAGTAGCCCGATATTGCGCGTCCAGTTGTTAATTACGCCGCTGCCGATTTTCATGCGCGACGTGACTGCCGCGAAGGCGGCCATGGGGACAATCGCATCCCGCACCAGGCGTGATTCCGCCTGCCACACGGCCTCGAAGCCGCGCTGCTCGGCGTACTGCGCGAAGGCCATGCCTTCGCGGATGTCATGTTTGTCTTGCAGGTACAGTGCCACGCGTGTCATATGCTCCTCCTTACATCTTCTGATGGATCTGGTCCTACTCTTTTGACCATCATGGATGAGAATATCAAGCGATGAGATGTTTGTCAAATGTTGTCAAGCAGAAAACCTAAAACGCTTGCGAACTGCCGTTGGCAGTCAGGAAAGCGCCAATGGAATAGTCTCCAATGACAAAGTGTTTCCAACAATGGAAGCGCAATATGGGAAAGAAAAACCTCTTTTGTCTTCTGTGTCCGTTGTAAAAACGGCCATGTAACTTTTTATTAAGGCTTCAGAGGAGATTTGTTATGAGCGATACAGAGATCAAGGAACAACAACCTGCTCCCGATTTCATACTTCCAGCTGTAGGGAGCCGTGACGTGGTGAAACATGGCCAGGTGCAATTAAGCGCATTACGCAATCATGTTGTTGTCTTGTACTTTTATCCAAGAGACGACACCCCTGGCTGCACGGCTGAAGCGTGCTCATTCCGCGATGCTAATCGTGAGATGCAGAAACGTGGTATCGTCGTCCTCGGTGTAAGCGCCGACAGCGTTGAGTCCCATCAAAAATTTGCCGACAAATATGGGTTGCCTTATCCGCTGCTGGCTGATACCGATACAACTGTTTCGCAGCTGTATGGTGTGTGGAAAGAGAAGAACTACGCTGGTAAAAAATATATGGGCATCAACCGTGAGACCTTTCTTATTGATAAGGATGGGGTTGTCCGTAAAGTCTGGCCAAAAGTCAATGCAGCCGAACACGCTCAAGAGGTTCTGGAAGCAATCGAGTCATTAGGACTCTAATCTTATCTGAGCTGCCGAGAGAGATCAGGAACCATTCAATCCCATTTGATAAGAAAAGTTCCTGATTTCTCTAGAAAAGCACGGGTAGGGTAGTAACTACGCTAAACTAAATTGATGGATAGTAACAGCGGTCTCCGCTGTGGAATGGCTGTCTAAATTTGCAAGGGAAAACGTGATTTTCACAGGTGTCCTATCCTGCAAGGATGATACACCAGGCTGTACGAAAGAGGCTTGCAGCTTTCGTGATGCCAATCACGAGATGCAAAAACGAGGTGTTGTGGTACTTGGTGTGAGCACAGATAGTGTGGCTTCTCATGAGAAATTTGCAGAAAAGTACGGCTTGACTTTCCCTCTGCTCTCCGATACTGATGCAGCGGTCTCGCAGCTCTATGGTACCTATGGAGAGAAGAACATGTTACGGAAAGAAGTATGAGAACTAGTGTTTGAAAATAGAGCGTTTTAGAGATTTTTCTAGCGTTTTATTGCAGGATTTTCCCCCCAAACCATCCTTCTTGGAACCCCTCTCTTAACAGACAAAGAAGTCTCCACAGGAACCCCTTTACAGGAAAAGATACAGATGGTATACTCCTTTAGGAAGCGCTGTGTAGGAAAAGCACCTGCGCGCTTTCCAAAGGAATGAAAAAGAGTATAGAGGATGGCTGATGCCAATTTAAGAGCGATACGGGAGAGTTTAGGCGTCTCCCAGGAGGGATTAGCACGAAGAACACGTAGCCTTACTACGCGTACAGTTGCCAATGCCGAGAGAGGGAAACGCGTTACCTACGAGAGCGCGACGCACATACTTGAGGCAATCAATGAACTGCTTGCTGAGGCCGGCAAACCACCAGTCACTCTAGACCAATTAGACTTCCATCTGTACTAAGGGAGCCGTGAGAGGAGGCAACGGGCCATTTCTTCGCTCGCTCCCCTGATGCGCGTCAACGGCGTAAGGAACCAGAAGAGCAAGCAACGCAAGCAAAAGAAACGTGCGAGGGTGGGAGAACCGTATCCTGTCACCAAGGCGGTGACGCATATCCGTCTGCTTGAGGTCAACCCGGGCAAACTCGCTGTCCTGGACGCGCTGGCTCCGGTCTATCTGACGCTCTGTCAGCAGTACATCACACTTTTCTGTACTCAGGAGATGCCGGACACATTGCGTGTCGGTTGTTTCGTAAACAGGCGGAGCTGAAGCTGAAAACAGCAAGCGGTCAAGAGATCGCTATGGTTTTTGGAACTATCAACCCCTGACCTTTATACCATAACATCAGAAACCCAATAAAAAGCTCGACTTCTCAAAGCAAGCATAGTATACTACTTTCATTCAGATGGGGCACATGGACCGCTGACTGGAGGTTCATCATGCTGGCAACGGGAGTTCCGATCATGCAAGCAGCAGAGGCGCCAGGACATGAAAATAGAAAAGGGGTTATTTTATGTCACAACGTTATATTGTTCCCAGTATTTATCAAGATATAAGCGATCAATCACAGGGCTACTTTGCCTTCCGTTTTACCTGTCAGGAATGCTATTGGTCCGTGGACACGAGGCCTATTCGCTCCTCGGTGAGCACTGCCACCAATATCATGGATATTGGCGTGGGATTACTTGGTGGTTTTTGGGGACGTGCTGCTCAGGCTGGTGAGCAGATATATGGTTCCAAATGGCATGCCGAACAGGCTGATGCTCTGCAAAAAGCCTGGGGTGACGTTCAACACGAATTCCACCTGTGCCCCAAATGCCATCGTACGGTTTGTATGCGCTGCTTCAATACCCAGCTCAATCTCTGTACAGGTGCCGATTGTGCACCAGACCTGCGAGCCGATCGATATGCTTATGCCAGCCTCACAGCCCGGTCAGGGGCAGCAACGTCTGCCTCAAGCCTCGTTCCAGCAGCCTGCGCTACCACAAGTGCAGTCGCAACAAGCATTGACACCGGCAGCGATAGGAGGTTTCAATACGCCCGGTTATCCTCAAGCGGTTATGTGTCCTACCTGTCGTCGTATGGGTCCTCCGGGAAAATTTTGCCAGGATTGTGGTTCTAAACTGCCATTACCCGATCTGTTCTGTCCGCAATGTTCTGAGCCGGTGGAGAATAGTGCCCGCTTCTGTCCTGAATGTGGTGCTAAGTTGCAGCAGGCTACGTAAAATAGTTCTTTTTTCTCGCCGCCTTTGGCGGCGAGAAAAAAGAACTATTTTACGGGGACACCCCATTATCTTGTGAGCTATGGGCTTCTACAGCTTCATTTTTCACCCCACCAGTTTCCTCATCTGCCATCACAGGGGTGTCTCCTGCGCCCTGTGGTGCTGCAATCTGTGGTTGGGTGCGGTGGCGGATAAAGAGGATGGTGGCGGCAGCGATGATAGTGATGACAGACAGGATGTGTACGACGTTGAAATGAAGGCCGAGGACGGAGAAGAACCAGGAGTCGGTGCGGAAGAATTCGAGACAGAAGCGCACGAGGGGGTACCAGATCAAATATATCAGGAAGAGGTCACCGGCGCGCAGGCGTTTCTCGAAGCGGCG
>WNGJ01009226.1_pt1 | contig 10508 bp, 7 predicted proteins | sample 5400611 | NCBI WGS metagenome assembly WNGJ01 (sample SAMN13153375, study PRJNA577476) | soil metagenome | isolation source: 40 cm soil or saprolite under Garry oak tree replicate 1 | place: USA:California | collected 2016-06-15
CGCCCTGTTGTCCGTATCCTGATTGTGGGTCACCATAAGGATTGGGGGGCTGAGGTTGTGATGGCGGGGCGTAGCCACCATACTGGCCTGGCTGATTCGGGTCTTGCCCCTGGTTAGGATTCCAACTCATGTAAGTGTTCCTCATTTCTGTTTAGTAAAAGGCGTGCCCCTCTACTCTTGGTAATTCAATAGCATAGAAGCATGAACGTTAAGATGCAGGTTTCACAACTACCTTTACCTTTGTAATACGTAGTATACTCCTAAAGGTTCTTATTGTGAACTAGTTAGCTTACGATTGAAACGGTAATACTACCGTTTCTTGTCATTTTTGCCTTTGGCGTTTCCTGACCGATGGTTTGGTAACGATGAACTAATAGGAATTTGTCATGTAGATGCACTGAGAGGTCTTTTTGATCATGGATGCAGTTATTTTTGATATGGACGGCGTCATCGTGGATAGTGAGATTCACTGGAAGACTACTGAAGGATATTTTTTACAATCGCTTATTCCTAGCTGGAGTGTGAAAGATCAAGACAGGATTATCGGCCTGGGTGTGCATGATCTTTACATGCTGCTTGCCAATACATACCACTTACAAAAAACGAAAGAAGAATTTCTGGCGATCTACCAGGAAATGGCGAACGAAATCTATGGACATAAAGTGTCTCTGACGGAGGGATTCACGGAACTACTATCTGCCTTGAATAACAATAATATTCCTGTTGCGCTGGCTTCTTCCTCTCCTGTAAGCTGGATACATATCATGCTTGAAAGATTTGGTCTGCGCGATGCGTTCAGGGTGGTGGTGAGTGCAGACGAATTAGCGGGGGAGGGTAAACCGTCTCCCGCGATCTATCTCCTTACCGCTAAACGCCTGGGTGTAAGGCCTGATAGATGTATCGCGATAGAGGATTCGCAAAATGGGGTTCTTTCTGCTAAAAACGCTGAGATGTTCTGCGTTGGTTTTCGTAATGGATTCAACGAGGAACAAGATTTGTCGAGGGCGGATGTGGTTATCTGGCGTTTTGCTGAATTCGATTGGCAAATGTTGCTGCTTTGATTATGGGGATCAGTATTCTGAAATTGGCACCGTGGCGGCAGGCGGCCAACAGGGCGGCACACCGGCATCAGGGCGGCGCAAGCGCCCCCACCACCCATCATCCACCGCCCCCGCCCCTACGCGAAAGCGGGTTAGACAGGTTTAGCAGCCACATGCTATACTCAAACAAACGTGTTTGCGATTTGATGTATGGAGATAGAGTAGATGGCTATAAGTGAACAGACTCCGCAAGAGACGCCAGGGGTTAAGGGAACAAAAGAGAAGCTGGAAGAGCTGCGTCGTTTGAAAGAAGCAGCGATGCTGGGGGGTGGTGTCAAACGTATCGAGGCACAGCATTCAAAAGGCAAGCTTACGGCACGCGAGCGCCTTAATCTTTTGTTAGACACGGATACATTTAATGAACTGGATATGTTTGTTACTCATCGTTCCACTGACTTCGGGCTGGAAGAGCAGAGGATTCCGGGTGATGGGGTCGTCACGGGCTATGGCCAGATCGATGGCCGCCTGGTTTATGTCTTCTCGCAGGATTTCACGGTCTTTGGCGGTTCGCTTTCCGAGGCGCATTCTGAAAAGATCTGTAAAATTATGGACCTGGCTATGAAGAACGGGGCCCCGGTGATTGGCTTGAACGACTCCGGCGGAGCGCGTATTCAGGAGGGGGTCGTGAGCCTGGGCGCGTATGCCGATATTTTTCTACGCAATACGCTGGCTTCAGGCGTCGTACCACAGATTTCAGCAATTATGGGGCCATGCGCTGGCGGCGCAGTTTACTCTCCAGCCATCACTGACTTTATTTTTATGGTAGAGCAGACCAGTTATATGTTTGTAACAGGGCCAAACGTGCTGAAGACGGTTACGCATGAAGATGTGACTTTTGAACAGTTGGGCGGATCGATGGTACATAACAGTACAAGTGGTGTAGCGCATTTCTCCTGTCCCAGCGAGCCTGATTGCATCCGCATGATTCGACAACTCATGAGCTTCATTCCATCGAATAATCTTGAAGACCCTCCGAGGTTTGTGCCAGCCGATTCACCTACGCGAGCAGAGGAAGCTCTGAATACGATTATCCCGGATAATCCGAACAAACCTTATGACATGAAAGCGGTCTTAAAGTATATCGTCGATGATGGTGACTTTTTCGAGGTACAGGAGTATTTTGCTATGAACATCATCGTCGGTTTTGCTCGCTTGAATGGTCGCTCTGTCGGCATCGTAGCACAACAGCCACACTCCTTAGCAGGTGTGCTCGACATTAATTCAGCCGATAAGGGCGCACGCTTTGTACGCTTCTGCGATTGCTTCAATATCCCGATCATTACATTAGAGGACGTACCTGGTTTTCTACCAGGGGTGAGTCAGGAACATAATGGCATTATTCGCCACGGAGCAAAGCTACTATATGCGTACTGTGAAGCAACTGTTCCTAAAATTACAGTGATCACACGCAAAGCTTATGGCGGCGCGTATGACGTGATGAACAGCAAACATGTGCGCGGTGACATCAACTACGCATGGCCCACTGCTGAAATTGCGGTGATGGGTGCAGAAGGCGCGGTGAATATCCTCTTCAAGGATGAGATTGACAGAGCTACAGACTCTGAGCAGAGACGCAAAGAGTTGATTGCAGAATATACTGAGAAGTTTAACAACCCCTATATCGCTGCCGGTCGAGGATACATCGACGAGGTGATTGAACCACGTTATACACGCGCAAAGCTGATTACGGCGCTTGAAATGCTGAAGAATAAGAGGGATACGAATCCGCCGAAAAAGCACGGGAATATCCCTTTATGATGAGCTAAACTCTCTCAATCAACTCCAACAATACTCCATTTGCAGCCTTAGGGTGAATAAAAATTGCACGTCCTTCGGCGGCAATACGCGGCTGCTTATCCAATACGGGCGCGCCTTTATCTTGCATCTCAGCAAGAGCAGCGTCGATATCCTCCACTTCAAGACAAAAGTGATGAAGTCCTTCGCCGTGCTTTTCAAGGAATTTCGACAGGCTGGAGTCGATGGTTGTTGGCTCGATCAGTTCAATTTCGCTGCCACCTGGACCGCCCATGGGAAGAAAAGCGATACGCACCTGCTCAGTGGGAACTTCTTTTATCTCACCTGGTGTTATGCCCAGGGTGTCTCGATAAAAGACAAGCGCTTGTTCAATATTACGTACGATAATCGCAACGTGGTCAATGCGTTTGGGCATATATGACTCCTTGAATATCTAGTCGTGGCATGCTGCCAGGTGAAAATCTAGCTGTCGAAGCGTATGGGGAATAGTAGCAAAGAGGCCAAATCCTAATTGAATCGCGTTGGTAAGCGTGCCCATCGCCATTAATGCGCCTATGCGTGTCTCCTCGTCATAGCATAAAGTATCTGCCAGATCGTCAAACTCTGCTTGAGTCAACACTTCATAGGTCAAATCTGGTTTGACTAAAACACTCAGATCGAGATCAACATAATAAAGTTGCTCAAATTCAAAGGTGACAGGCTTAATAATTGAGGCATAAGTATGTATCAATGAACGATCTTTATAAAATGAGCTGAGTGTGTACCAGCGTTGTGGCCAGTAATATTGCAAACAGTTATAACGTATTGGGCGTGTGCCAGTTGTCCAATGCATTGGTGTCCCTGCAGGTAGCCAGAGTCGCACACAATCACTGGTTGTTTCTGCAATATTTTCAGCACTTAGTTTTGTTGTTAAATCTAGTCGATACCCACGCCACGATCCTCGCAGCACCTCGTCATAGCTGCGACTCTCCACCTGGTATTCTGGTTGCATGATTTGCTCTCCCTTCCGTTATTCCCCATAGTACGCAAATTTGCCTATGCCGTCAAGCTCAAAAACAAATAGTCCCAGGGCTGTTGCAAATTACTTATACCCACCCACCCACCTGAAAGGGGAAGAAAGGTGGGGACCCGCTCTTGCATCTCCCAGATGCGCGGCCCCACACCCCGGCAAAGGGCTGCTGTGCCGGGTCTCCCAGACCCTGTACCCTCTGCACTCCTGCTTGTTGCTCTACTTTTGTGCCTGTCCTCTGAAACTGTCCTACGTATCATCATTTAGTGTTGTACAATAATATGAGTCGTTTAACCTTCAAAAAGAGTATGTCGGACTTTTATATAGCATTTGTTGCTCCGTGATCAAGTGGCCTTAGAAGCAGGTTGTAAATGCGCTGCCCGAATTGTCAGACTGAGAATCCACCAACTGCGAAGTTTTGTCTTGAATGTGGGAATCGCCTGGTTGTTTGTCCACACTGCGGCACAATCAACTTACCATTGGCAAAATTTTGTATTGAATGTGGAACGCCATTAGCATCAATCTCAACCACCGCGAGCGAGAACGCATCTCTTCAACCGGTTAAAGGCGAGAGAACTCTCGACTCTGCAGAGCTGGATGGCAGCAAAATCAGGTTCACGGCACCCGAGGAAAGACGTGTCGTGACCATTATGTTTGCTGACATCACCGGCTCGACACCCCTGGCTGATAAACTGGATCCTGAAGATTTGCGTGCGATTTTGGGAGTATATTTTAACTTGATGACCGAGGAGCTACGACGCCATGGCGGCACTGTCGAGAAATATATTGGTGACGCAGTAATGGCAGTTTTTGGAGCACCTATCACTCATGAGGACGATCCCGATCGCGCCGTTCGAGCTGCACTGGACATGCAGGGAGCGCTTGCCAGATTCAATCAGAGACGGCAGGCGCAAGATCCCGAAGCAATTTGGCTGCAAATGCGCATTGGTATAAACACGGGTGAGGTTGCCGCTCCCGGCGCTCAATTCAGGAGACATGATTTCCTCATTACTGGCGATGCAGTTAACGTTGCCGCACGTCTGCAACAGGTGGCTATGCCTGATATGATCCTGGTGGGAGAACGGACATACCATGCAACCCGTAACGTTTTTGAGTTCCGCCCTCTTGCACCTTTAACGCTGAAAGGTAAGCCGGAACCAATACGTGCCTGGGTTGTACAGGATTTTCGCCGTGGGCATGATGCAACAGGCCCTTACGATATTATCCAGCACCCACGCGGTATTGAAGGGCTGGAAGCTCCGCTGGTGGGACGCAATCTGGAACTTACATTAATGCATGCAACCTTCGCGCGAGTTCAAGCAGAAAGACATTCCCACTTGATTACTTTGCTTGGCACTCCAGGAATTGGCAAATCGCGTCTTGTGCGTGACTTTATCGCTCGTGAACAAGAGGCGGCTAAATGTACTTCCTGCAATGAAGGTTTGAGCGCTCCCAGAGTGCTACAAGGCCGTTGCCCACCTTATGGGGAAGGGATTACCTACAGGCCTCTAGTCGAAATTCTGCGCTCCTTACTGAACGTAGAAGATGGCGAGAGCAGGGAGGGATTCATACAGCGTCTGAACGAGTTTGTGCAGGATATACTGACCAAAGCTAAGAGCAATGAGGATGCGACAGAAATTGCAAACGCGCTCATTCGCAGTATAGGAAGCGGCCATGATGGCGATAGCAGCGAATTGAGTTTTTCTGAGAGACGCGAAATTCAACGGAGTACGTATAGCAAAAGCACGGAACAGGGAGGAACACATGCGGTGCTTCTGCGTGCCTGGCGTGTCTTCCTTGAGACGATTGCAGAACAAGAGCCACTCATTCTTGTAATCGATGACCTTCAGTGGGCAGACGAAGCACTACTTGATCTACTTGAATATTTAACAGATCGTATTAATGATGTACCCATCCTTTTCCTGTGTCCTGCCCGTCCAGACTTCTACGAGCGACGACGTGATTGGGGCGGTGGGCGGCGCAATTTTACAACGATAGTGTTGGAATCGCTCACCATTGAGGAAAGCCGTGATCTCATTACTGGACTTCTCGAAACACAAGAGCTTCCTGATGTGCTATACCACACTATTCAGAATAGAGCCGAAGGCAACCCTTTCTTTATTGAAGAAATTGTACGTATGCTCATTGACCAGGGCATGCTAGTCAATGAGCATGGCTGCTGGTCTATCAGCGAGCAGAATGAAGCCATTATGAGTGAACTGGCCAGTCCGGCAACGCCGCCAGAGGATACACTGATTGACCAGCACTACGTGTTACCGCTTCCTCGCTTACCTGATACTGTTCAGGGAGTGCTTGCCGCACGTATAGACCTGTTGAGTCAGATCGAAAAGCAGGTGCTTCAATATGCCGCCATTATTGGTCGAACTTTCTGGTTAGAGGGTATTGTCGAACTAGTCACAGATCTCGATACCAGTGTTGTACTCAAGACGCTCGATGTGTTGATTCAACATGACTTCATCATCGAAACTGAGAAGCAAGCGCGTATACCCGTTGAGCATGACCGTGTATTCAGTTTTAAGCACGTCCTGATTCGTGATGTGGTCTACAATAATATCCCACGCATACGACGCTCACAAAAACATGCTCAACTCGCTCTCTGGATAGAAAATACGGTTGCCGACAATACCGAAGCATTTGCGGAATTGCTTGCATACCACTATCAGCAAGCACTGGCTACCTGGTCAGCAACCGTGTTGATAAACTCCCCCAGCACAAGTGAATCAGGTAACCAGGTTCCCGGTTCTCCGACAGAGCCTATTCGTTTAACACGGCAGGAACTTTGCCAGCGCGCAATCATCTATCTAACAATGGCCGGGGACCATGCCTATCACAGCTATTACACTATACGCGCAATACAAGCATACATTGAGGCGCTCGATCTACTTCGAGATAGCGATGCACCTCCGTTCACCATCGCCACGATGCATATAAAGTTGGGAGATGCTTATACACAACGCGCCAATGCTGATGAAGCGTTGCATGAGTATTATCACGCTCTTCAACTCATGAAGGAAGAGCCTGAATTAGAAAGCAACAAGCTGTTGTGTTTGTATATGCGGATGGCTGAGCTATCTACCCGCTGGTCAGGTTGGTTCAACACTTGCCCAGATATGCAGGAAGTGCGCTCATATATTGATGCAGGATTGAAGCTCTTAGAGGGAAGTCCACCAAATGGTGACCATGCATTATTTCTTACGTACCAGGCAATGTTGTACATCCGGCAAATGAAGGATGCCACTCCCGATCTGCGATCCGGATTGGCAGAGAAAGCGCTTAAAAGTGGACATGAAGCCCTACGGATCGCTGAAGAAGTCAACAGTACGAGTTCTCTATGGGTCACGTTGGATGCCCTGGGCTTCATCTATTATGAGCAACATAAGTATGGAGAGGCTCACAGGCTCCACCATCGCCGCCAGGAACTTGTATCTCTGATTAAAGGTCGAGATGAACTTTATGACCTGTATTCTTCCTTAGGTTGGATTCATCAACGTACTAGTAACTTTCCCTCAGCAGCAATGTGGTTTGGCCGTTCCTGGCGCATTGCGCAAACCATGGAAAGTCCCTCAATGCTGATTTCAAGTTTGAAAGGCCGTATGTACACCTGGTACGATTGGAACCGCTGGAGTGATGTACGCGAAGTAGCCTATCACATCCTACAAATAGCTGAGCAATACCAGCAAGACCCACATTGGCTTTTAGATGCCCTTGAGACGCTTGCAGATATTGCCTACCGAACGGGTGATACAGAAGAGAGCGATTCGCTACTACGCCAGTATAGACGCCTGGCTGAGCAGCGAGGCGTTCAGCCTGAACCATCCCGTAGTATTCACCTTGCTCGCGAAGATTGGGTACGTGCCTGCGCAGATTTCAAAGAGGCTCTTCTACGCGACGAGCCATTTCCATCCCCAGCAGTGGTGGCCATATTGGCTGAACTTTATGTGATAACGGGTGAAAGCCTGGAAGCGCAACAGGCTATGTGTGAGCGGGCTATAGCGATAGCTGAGCAGTCTGGATCGCGAAAGTTTTTTGCCGTAGCTCTACGAGCGCGTGGACGAATGTATCTGGAACAACAGAACTGGGAGATGACTGAACGCGACCTGCAGCAGGCTCTCGATCAGTTCGAGCAGTTAGATTTACCCTGGGAACGAGGACAAACCCTTTATTGCCTTGGGTTGTTTTACCGGCGTCGTGCTGATGCGGTCAACCACCACAATCCAGTTGAACGCTCTGCTGATCTTAGCCGAGCCCACTTCAATTTTGAACAAGCGCTGGGCTTCTTCGAGGCGCTGAATGCCGTTCATGACGCAGAACGCGCTCGGTTGAGCTTGACACAGGATAGCAAGGCTCCAGTGTAAAGCATATATTTACATTTGCATTTCCCACAATGACGGCACATGCCATAATTGAGTGGAATCCCATACTACACCCATGGTATGAGGTAATACGGAGAGATGCACCTGTCCCAGGTTAACTCCAACCTCCTGAATACGTCTACGCATTTGCTGTAATGCAAGTTTTGGGGTGTTATTGGTGCGACTTAAGTGCGCGAGCCAGAGCCAGCGCACAGCATCCGTACGCCAGGTACGCAACACTGCCTCCGCTGCCTGATCGTTGGAAAGGTGGCCAGTAGGACTTAAAATGCGCTGTTTCAAGGAATATGGATAGGGGCCTCGCAGCAATCGTTCGCGATCATGGTTCGATTCCAGGATGAGTAAGTCGGCTTGATTCATCGCTTCGAGCATAGTTGGTGTAACTTCTCCACTGTCGATTGCTACACATACACGACATCCACCCGCACTCAGCAGATAGCCACATGGTGCAACAGCATCGTGTGAGACCGGAAATGACACCACCTCGATGTCACCGATTATATAGTGTGCACCTACCGCGAGATGAATGTAGTCAGGGCGCGCAGAATGAGGACGATTGTCCCAAGGATCAGGGTGATCAGGAGCAAGGTGATCAAGTGCAAGGTGATCAAGTCCAGGGCGGGGGTAAACCCCGCCCCTACTATATATGGACTGATCGCCTGTCATGTCGTCAATAACAAGGTGATCTCCTGGGTCAATGCCTGGTTCGGTTTCTAATGAACCGAGTGCACCAGATTCGGTTCGCAGGATGCCAGCAGTAAAGATCTGTTCTATGGCGGCGAGTGTGCGAGGGTCAGCTACTATAGGAGTAGTATAGCGTTTCATTATCATGGGAAGGCCAAGAATATGGTCCGAATGCTCGTGGGTAATCAAAACACCTTGAATTTGTGAAAAGGTAACACCCGCTAATCGCAGGCGCTCGCGTAGAATTCGGACAGAGAAACCTGCATCAACCAGTAACTTTGTGCGTCCGTTCGGCCCTGCTTCAACCAGGAGAGCATTTCCGCTACTTCCGCTACCTAATGAAACAACTCGCATAGCTACAACCCCAACAGGCTCTGGGCATTTTCACCTAAGACTTTCTTCAGTGCATCTTCATCCAGGCCAGATTGCGCAATATGATCAATAATACGTCGCTGTCTTAGCAGCCCATAATCACTGGCGAAGAGAATACGATCAGCGCCAACCAGATTCGCCACTATCGGAAATATGTTCTGCTGGTAGAGATAGACTGTGGCAGCAGTATCATACCATACATTGGTCGTGATGCGCTGTATCTCAGGCATAAGAGTATAAAAAGGCAATCCTCCACCCCAATGAGCAGCTACAAAACGTACATCGGGGAAGGCTGTCAGAAATGTAACTATATCTTGCAGTGAAACATCACCCTTGCCTGGATAAACATGTCCCACTGGCTCGCTACAATGGGATAGTACGAGTAATTGATAGTGACGCACAACTTCCATAGCTGGCGCCAGCAACGTAATATCGCGCAGTCTATAACCTTGCCCGTGAGGCATTAACTCACCAAGGCCGATCATACCAGCTTCCGCGCAGCGTTCAAGCTCATGAACTGCTCTTACACCGATTGTCGGCTGAAGCACTGCCATACCGAAGATACGCCTGGAGTAGCGACGCATTGCATCAATCACATAGCTATTTGTTTCCTCAATCAGACCGGCATCGGTCCAGCCAAACGAGAATGTGACCGAGACATCAACTCCAGACGTGTCCATCTCAGCAATGAGATCTTCGGCGCTCGCTATACCCACTCGAGGGTTAGCATAGAGTGCATTGAACCAGGGATCGCGCTCACAATAACGCTCACGATTTTTGCGAATATCTGGAGGAAAGAGATGCGTATGAAAGTCAATAAGCATATCTACATACTCCTACTCTGTATGCGCGCCACATCGATAATGCTTTTTCACTTATTCTAGCCCATTTATGTATGCATGCAAAGCCCAAAAACACAAAGGGCGCATAATATGCGCCCCAACAGAAAAACATTATTACCTCAATTTTGCCAAGACCAAGCCGAGTAGCAGGCAAAGCAGGGTCAGCGAGAGGAGAGGATGGGTGAAGAACAGAGTAGAGCTGAGCAAAGAAAGAAACAAGACGCTTCAGGGTGCTCAGACACACACTGGGTGAGACAAGCCGTACGATCATTAGGGCCGCTTCGCTGCTCCTGTTACCAGGCGTCCACGCGCGGTCTATCGACCAGCTCTTCTGGCTGGGATCTTGACTGGCTTC
>WNGJ01009227.1_pt1 | contig 10508 bp, 9 predicted proteins | sample 5400611 | NCBI WGS metagenome assembly WNGJ01 (sample SAMN13153375, study PRJNA577476) | soil metagenome | isolation source: 40 cm soil or saprolite under Garry oak tree replicate 1 | place: USA:California | collected 2016-06-15
CCTTCAGGTAGCCGGCCGCGGCCGCCTTGCCGCTCACGGCCACGACCCGGTAGCCGCGGCCGGCGAGCATGTCGATCGCGATGCTGCCCACGCCTCCGGAGGCGCCGGTGACCGCGATCGGCCCCTGTTGCGGGGACTGGCCATTGTGTTCCAGGCGGTGGATGGCGAGTGCCGCGGTGAACCCGGCAGTGCCGAGCGCCATGGCGCTGAAGGGCTCGAGTCCCTGGGGCATCGGAATCACCCAGTCTCCCGGCGCGCGCGCGAACTGCGCGTAACCGCCATCGTGGGTCTCGGACAGCCCGCAGCCGGTGACGAGCACCGCATCGCCGGGCCGGTAGCGGGCATCGCTCGAGGCCTCGACGACGCCCGCCAGGTCGATGCCCCCGACCAGCGGGTAGCGGCGCAGGATCTTGCCGGCCCCGGTCGCCGCGAGCGCGTCCTTGTAGTTGATGCCGGAGTGGCTGACCCGGATCACGACCTCCCCGGCCGCCAGGTCATCGAGTGTGAGCGGCTCGAAGCGGGCGGCAATCCGGCCCCCTTCGGAATGAATGCGGAACGCCGTGAATGTGGAAGTCATGCTCGCACCACCGCGCGTCCTTGAGACCCTCACGCCGTGAAGACCCTAACGCGGTGCCACGGCCGGCGGCAAGTGCGCACTCAGTGCCGGCCCAGCCGCTCGAGCCACACCATGAGACCCTGGGTGTTGAGTGCCAGGTCCCCCTCCAGGACCTGGTCGATTTCCGCATCGCTGAGCGCGCAGCCGTGGCGGCGCACCAGCTCGATCCACAGTTCGCGCATCGCGGCGCGGATGCCGGCGGCCGGGTCGGGATCCTGCGCGTGAGCGCGCGCGATGCGGGCCAGCTCGCGCACCTGCGGCTTGAGCAGCTCCCCCAGGCGCGGCACGCCGGTTACGCGGCTGAAGTGCATCAGGTACATGGACTCGGGCCGGTACGCCAGCATGCGGTCGATGGAGGCGATGAGCTGGTCCGGATCGAACTGCGAGGGGGGCGTCGTCGGGGTGATGAAGGCGCCGCGCTCGGTATCGAGCGCCCGGTAGGAAATGCCGAAGGTGTCGCCGGGAAAGATGCTGGCGTGAGCCTCGTCCACGACCGCGTAGTGGTGCAGGGCGTGCCCGGGCGTGTGGATGAGCTCGAGCGTGCGGCCGGCGAGGCTCACGCGCTCACCGTCCGCAATCACGCGCACGCGCGAGCTCGGAATCGGCACCAGCTGCCCGTACAGCTGCTCGAGGCGCTCGCCGTAGACCGCGCGGGAACCCTCGATCAGCCGCCCGGGGTCGATCATGTGCGGCGCGCCACGCGGATGCAGCAGCGCCTGGGCGTTGGGGAGCTCGCGCATCAGCCGGCCCGCCCCTCCGGCATGGTCCAGATGCACGTGCGTCAGCAGCACGAAGTCCACCGCCTCGCGCGCGATGCCCAGTTCCGCGAGCGCGGCGAGCAGGTAGGGGACGGATGCGTTCGTCCCCACATCGACAAAGGCGGCGCGACCGGACTCGACGATGATGTGCGCGGCGGCGTGCCCCGGGTACAGGTACTCGGCATCGACTGCGCTGATGCCGTGCGGGTGTCGATACAGTCGCGGCTTCAAGGGAACGTCGACCTGGGTGTGACGCGGAGCGTTGTACACATCCTAACCTGTAGGCTAGCTTAGACCCATGACCGATCACTGCCCCATCCCGGCGGCGCTCGCCATGTGTGCCGCAGCGGGTGTCGCCGCGCTGTGCGCGCCCCAGTCGCTCGCCCAGCAGGCGGTGGCCCCGGCGCACCGCGAGCGCGGCAATCTGGTGTTCGAGAACATTCCGCTCCCCGACGCGGCGCTCACGGCGCGCCTCGAGCGCTACGCGCAGTCACGCCAGGCGACGTTCCTCGACTGGCTGGCCGACGGGAGCCTGCTGGTCGCGACGCGCTTCGGCGACACCGAGCAGTTGCACCGCGTGGCCGCCCCTCTGGGCATGCGTGAGCAGCTCACGTTCTACCAGGACCCGATCGAGTGGGCGCGCGCGCCGCGCACCGGCAGCGGCTTCGTGTTCCTGAAGGATCAGGGGGGCGATGAGAACGCGCAGGTGTACTACCAGAGCCGCAGCGGCGACGTGCGTCAGCTCACCCACGGCAACTTCATTCACGGCAGCGCGGTGTGGGCCCACGACGGCAGGCGCGTGGCCTTCTACGGCAACGACCGCGACTCGCTCAGTTACGACGTGTACGTCGCGGATGTGACCAGCGGCGCCGCGCCGCAGCTGCTGGTCGGCGGGCACGAGGACACCTGGTACCCGCTCGACTGGTCGGCGGACGACAGCAAGCTCCTGGTATGGAAATACGTCTCGCTCAGCGAGAGTTATCTGTACCTCGCGGATGTCGCGACCGGCTCGCTCGCGGCGCTGGAGGACCGCCCCCGCAAAGTCGGCATCCGCACGGCGAAGTTCGCTCCCGACGGGCGCGGGGTGTACGTACTGACCGACGAGGACGGGGAGTTCGTACAGCTCAAACTCAAGGATCCGGTCACTCACCAGAGCCGCAGCGTCACGCCCGCCACCGGCTGGGACGTCGAGGACTTCGACGTCAGCGGCGACGGGCGCTACGTGGCTTACGTCGTCGATGACGACGGCCGCAGCCGCCTCACGGTGCTCGATACCCAGGCGAAACTCGAGCTCGCCCCCGTGGGGCTGCCGGAAGGCCGCATCGGCAACCCGCGCTTCGACCGCAGCGGGCGCAGACTCGCGATGTCGGCGGAATCGGCGGTCACGCCGCGCGATGTCTACGTGTACGACCTCGAGCACGGCAAGCTCGAGCGCTGGACCCGCAGCGAGCCCGGGCCGCTTGAGCTCGGTACGCTCACGACCCCCGAGCTCATCCACTACCCCACCTGGGATCGCATCGGCGCCGGACGCCGCGCCCGCATGCTGTCGGCATTCGTCTACCGGCCGCGCACGGCGGGCCCGTGCCCGGTGGTGATCGACATTCACGGTGGGCCCGAATCGCAGTACCGCCCGGGCTGGGATCCGTTCGTGCAGTTTCTCGTCAACGAGCTCGGCTACGCCGTGGTCGCGCCCAACGTGCGCGGCTCAACCGGTTATGGCAAGACCTTCCTCGCCCTCGACAACGGCGTGCTGCGCGAGGACGCGGTACGTGACATCGGCTCGCTCCTGGTATGGCTGGGCGTGCAGCCGCAGTTCGATCGAGAGCGGGTCGCGGTGATGGGTGGCTCGTACGGCGGCTACCTGGCGCTCGCCTCCCTGGTCGCGTACGGCGAGCGCCTGCGCGGCGGCATCGACCTCGAGGGGATCAGCAACTTCGTGACCTTCCTGCGCAACACTGCAGCCTACCGGCGCGATCTGCGGCGCGCCGAATACGGCGACGAGCGCGACACCAGCATGCGGGTGTTCCTCGAACGCGTCTCGCCCCTGACCAACGCCAGGCGCATCAAGAAGCCGCTGCTGGTGGTGGCGGGGTCCAACGACCCGCGCGTGCCGCTCTCCGAGTCCGAGCAACTGGTGTGGAGCGTGCGCGCCGCCGGCGGTGAGGTGTGGTATCTGCTCGCCCGGGACGAAGGACACGGCTTCAGGAGGAAGGCCAACCGTGACGTGTACCTGCAGACCGCCGCGAGCTTTCTGCAGACGCTCGCGCATTAGCCGGGCGGGAAGCCCACCGTCACCGAGAGTCCCTTGCCCGCAGGCCCATCGGCGACCGTGATGCTCGCGCCGTGGCTCTGCGCGATCGTCCTGACGATCGAGAGCCCGAGCCCGCTGCCGGGGGGCGCCGTCCCGGCGCGACGGTAGAAGCGATCGAACACCCGCTCGCGCTCGGCGGGTGGGATGCCGGGACCGTCGTCGCTCACCGTGAGGCGCGCACCCCGCGGGTCGGCCGCGGCTTCCTCCACGGAGACGTCGACCCGGCCGCCGGCGGGCGTGTAACGCACGGCGTTGTCCACCAGGTTGCGCAGCAGCGTGCGCAAGGCGTCCGGATCGCCGTGCACGCTCGCGGGCTGCGCGGCCGAGACGCCCAGGTCGATGCCGCCGGCATCGGCGAGCGGCACGAGTTCGGCGACGACCTCGCGCGCCAGATCATCGAGGCGCACGGCCACGCGCTGCGCTTCGGCCCGCGGCTCCTGGCGGGCGAGCGCCAGCATCTGTTCGACCAGGTGGATGGCGCGCTGTACGCCCGCCGACAGGGTTGCCATCGCCGCGGCGCGCTCGGCATCGCCGCTCGCCCGCGCGAGCATGCCCATCTGCAGGTGCAGCGCGGTGAGAGGCGTGCGCAGCTCGTGTGCGGCGTCGGCCATGAAGGCCCGCTCGCGTTCCAGCGCGGCCCGCAGGCGTGCGAGCAGATCGTTGAGCGCGCCGACGAGCGGCCGCACCTCGTCCGGCAGGCGCGCGTCCGGGAGCGCGTGCAGGGCCTCGACGCGGCGCGCGCTGACCAGCGCCGTCAGGCGCCGCAGGGGCTCGAGCGCGTGCCCGACCGAGAGCCAGATCAGCAGCGCCAGCACCGGCAGCAGCAGCGCGAACGGCTTGAGCGTCTGCAGCGCGAGCTCCGCGGCGCGCTGCTGGCGCACGCTCATCGGCTGCGCCACCTGGATGACCTTGGTGAGCGCCTGCACCCCGAACACCCGCCAGCGCCCTTCGCTGGTGGCGACGGTGGCGAATCCGAGGGTGGTGACCTGCGGCAGCACCGCGTGCGGCCGCGACAGATACACCCGCACGCCATCGAGCGACCAGACCTGCACGACGAAGTCGTAGGCCGCGTCCGCCGGCGGGAACTGCGGCGCGAGCAGGTACTCGACCGGCTGATCGCGCAGGATGAGCGCGGTCTGGCGCAGGTGGTAATCGAAGAAGACGTCCGCTTCGCTCAACGCGTTGCGGTACACGATCCAGCCGCCCGCGGCGCCGACGAGCACCACGCCGGCCAGGAGCCAGGCCAGCAGACGCGCGCGCAGCGAGCTCACGGCGCGGGCCTCACCCGATAGCCGACGCCGCGCACGGTGAGGATGAACTGCGCCCCGAGCTTGCGGCGCAGCCCGTGGATGTGAACCTCCACGGCGTTGCTCTCCACCTCCTCGCCCCAGCCGTACAGGCGCTCCTCGATCTGGGCGCGCGACAGGATCACCCCCGGCCGCTCCAGCAGCAGCTGCAGCAGCGCGAATTCCCGCGGCGAGAGCGCGATCTCGGCGCCGTCGCGCGTCACGCGATGAGCCGCCGGGTCCAGCACCACGCCCAGGTACTCGATCCTCGGCGCGGAGCGGCCGGCCTTGCGGCGCAGCAGCGCCCGGATGCGCGCCGCCAGCTCGTCCAGGTCGAAGGGCTTGATGAGGTAGTCATCCGCCCCCGCATCCAGGCCCTGCACGCGATCGGACACGGCATCGCGCGCCGTGATGATGAGCACCGGCGCGGCGAGCCCGCGCTCGCGCAGGACCTTCAGGAGCGTGAGCCCGTCGCTCCCGGGCAGACCCAGATCGAGCAGCACCAGCTCGAAGGGCTCGGTGCGCAGCACCTGCCCGGCGGCCTCGGCGTCGTGCACCCAGTCCACGGCGAAGCCCTCGCGCTTCAGTCCCGCGCGGATCGCCTCGCCGATCATGGCATCGTCTTCGACCAGCAGCAGTCTCACGATGTGCGAAGTATGATCAATCGCGACTGCGATCGCGCAAGGAGCCCGATTGAGTGCGCCCGAACGTCTGGTGCAGGACGCGGCAACCCTGGGAGTCGCCTTGAGCGAGGGCGACGCCCGGCGCCTGCTGGCGCTCCTCGATGAGCTCACGCGCTGGAACCGCACCTACAACCTGACGGCGATCAACACCCCCGCCGCGATGCTCACGCACCACCTGCTCGACAGCCTCGCCATCCATCCGGACCTTCATGGGACCCGCGTCGCGGACGTCGGCACGGGCGCGGGGTTTCCGGGCCTGCCGCTGGCGCTCTGCAACCCCGCGCGGCACTTCACCCTCATCGACTCCACGGCCAAGAAAATCCGCTTCGTCTCCCATGCGGCGCATGCCCTCGGACTGACCAACGTCACGGTGGTGCACGCGCGCGCGGAGAGCCTCAGGCCCGAGGTGCCATTCGACACGGTGGTGGTGCGCGCGCTCGCACCGCTGCCGCAGATGCTCGCGCAGGTCGCGCCGCTGTGCGGCGCCAAAAGCCGCGTGCTGGCGATGAAGGGGCGCTGGCCCACCGCAGAGCTCGCAGCGCTCCCCGCCACCTGGCGCCTCGCCGGCTCACGCGAGCTGAAGGTCCCGGGACTCGCCGCAGCGCGCTGCGTGATCGTGCTGGCGAGCGCCTCAGGACCCCCGCCGTGCCCGTGAATCCGATCGCCACGACCTGGCCGCTGCTGCTCGGCATGGGCATCCTCATGCTGGGGGCGGGCCTGCAGGGGACGCTGCTCGGGCTGCGCGCCACGCTCGAAGGATTCCCCACGCCGGTCATCGGCCTGATCATGTCCTGCTACTACGTGGGGTATCTGCTCGGCACGCTCATCGCGCCGCGCCTCTTGCGCCGGGTCGGGCACGTGCGGGTGTTTGCCGCGCTCGCCGCGCTCGCCTCGGTTGCGAGCCTGGCTCACGCCTCCTGGGTACACCCGCTCCCGTGGGGCGCCATGCGGTTGATCTCGGGCCTGTGCTTCGCCGGCATCTACGTGGTCGCCGAGAGCTGGCTCAACCATCGCGCCAGCCGCACCAATCGCGGGCGGCTGCTGGCGGTGTACATGCTCGTCCTGTATGTCGGTCTGGGCTCAGCGCAGTTCCTGCTGGTGCTGTCGGGCCCGCAGACCGCCGCCCCCTTCATGCTGGTGTCGGCGCTGATCTCGCTCGCGATGGTGCCGATCGTCGCCTCCGCGCAGCAAACACCCGAGCCCGCCGTCCCGCACCCGGTGCGCTATCGCGACCTGTACCGCAATTCGCCGCTCGGCGTGGTGGCGGTCGCCGTGTCGGGAATGATCTCCTCCATCCTGTTCTCGATGGGCCCGGTGTACGCGCGCCTCAGCGGCTCCGGGACCCGGGGGGTGGCGGCATTCATGGCGGTCAGCATTCTCGCCGCGGTGCTCACCCAATACCCCGTCGGCAGGGTGTCGGACCGCATGGATCGGCGCACGGTGATTGCGAGCGTCTGCACGCTCGCGACGCTCGTGGCGGTCGGCATCGTGGCGTTCGGCCCGCTGCCTCGTCCGGTATTTCTGCTGCTGGCGGCGCTGTTCAGCGGCTCGGCGCTGACGCTCTATTCGCTCGCCGTCTCACACGTGAACGACAAGCTCGAGCCGGCGCAGATGGTGGCGGCGAGCAGCGCGCTGCTGCTGCTGAACGGCATGGCCGCGGCCTTGGGGCCGGTGCTGACGGGAAGCCTGATCGCCGCCTTCGGGCCGCGGGCTTACTTCGCGACGCTGGCGACTCTCACCGGAGCCCTCACGGTCTACGATCTGTGGCGCAAGAGCCGCCGCAGTGCGGTGCCGCGCGCCCTGAAGGGTCCGTTCATCAACACGCAGCAGATCGTGACCTGCGCCGGGCTCGATCCGGGCCCGGCGGGGCACGCGGATGGCGCACGCGGCGCGCGGGTTGCCCCGTCCGGGTCGGTCACCGCTGCAGAGGCAGCGCGGTCGTCGCCTTGATGACGGCGAGCGCGATCGAGGAGTTCACCGACTGCACTCCGGGAAAGCGCGACAGGTGGTCGAGGAAGAACGCCTCGTAGGCCTTGATGTCCCGGCACACGATGCGCAGCAGGAAATCCGTCTCCCCCATCAGGGTGTAGCACTCGAGGATCTCCGGGTGCGCGCGCACCGCCTGCTCGAAGCGCAGCAGGGCCTCGCGCCCGTGACCGGCGACCTTCACGTGCGAGAACACCATGACCGAGAGCCCGAGCTTCTCGCGATCGAGCAGCGCCACGCGCTTCTCGATGACGCCGAGCTGCTCGAGACGGCTGATGCGCCGCCAGCACGTCGAGGCGGTCATCCCCAAGCGCTCGGCGACCTCGGCCGCCGAAAAGTGACCGTGCTCCTGGATCAGATCCAGAATGCGCAGGTCGGCTCGGTCCAGGTCTGGATGCATGATTCGCCTCGCCTTGGACATGAATTGTGCAATATATATCTCACCGATGGCCCAAGGGAAGCAATTTTTGTGACGCGCCGTGCAAACCGAGGCAGGTAGCCTTGAGGCGTACTCTTGCGCGCCATTCGCGCCCGGAGCGCTCCAATGGAAATCTTCGACCTGCGCGAATTCGACGGCCACGAGCTGATCGTCTTCGGGCACGACGCCGCCACCTCCCTGCGCGCGATCATCGCCATTCATTCCACCGCGCTCGGCGCCGCCGCGGGCGGCTGCCGCATGTGGCCGTACGCCAGCACCGCGGAGGCGATCGCGGACGCGCTGCGCCTGTCGCGTGGCATGAGCTACAAGAACGCGCTGGCCGGCGTGCCGTTCGGCGGCGGCAAGGCGGTGATCATCGGCGAGTCGCACCAGGCCAAGACGCCGGAGCTGTTCGAGGCCTTCGGCCGCTTCGTCGACTCCCTCGGCGGACGCTACGTCACCGCCGAGGACGTGGGCACGACGCCGGCCGACATGGCGAGCGTGGCGCGCGTGACGCCCCATGTGGCGGGCCTCGGGCGCGCCCCGGGCGCGGCGGGCGGGGATCCGGGGCCGAAGACCGCGCTCGGCGTCTACTTAGGGATCCGGGCCGCGGTGCGATTCTGGCTCCACCGGCAGGACCTGCAGGGGCTCACCGTCGCCGTTCAGGGCGTGGGCGGCGTGGGCTACCACCTGTGCGGCCTGCTGGCTGGCGCGGGCGCGCAGCTGCGCGTGGCGGATGTGCGTGCGGCCGCGCTGCAGCGGGTGTGCGAGGAGTTCCGGGCCACCGCGGTGCCGGTCGAGGAGGTGCTCGCCGAGGAGGTCGACGTGCTGGCCCCGTGTGCGCTCGGAGCGGTGCTCACCGCGCAGTCGATCCCGCGCCTGCGCGCGCGCATCATCGCCGGAGCGGCGAACAACCAGCTGGCGCAGGGACAGGACGGCCAGGGGCTGCAGGCGGCCGGCATCCTCTACGCCCCGGACTACGTGATCAATGCCGGCGGCATTATCAGCGTCTCGCGCGAGTATCACGGCGGCGCCACGGAGGAGCAGGTCATTGCCGATATCCAGGGCATTCCGGCGCGGCTGACGGAGATCTTCGAACGCGCCCGGCGCGAGAATCGCCCGACCAACGCCGTGGCGGACCAGATGGCACGCGAGCGGCTGGCCCGGCAGCGGCACAAACGGGTGGCCTGAGCACCCCCGGAGCAGGCCCCGGGGCGCATCCCCCAGCCCGGGCGCGGCGGTGAAGTACACTGTCGCCCCATGAAGCGGGTCATCGCCATCGCGAACCAGAAGGGCGGCGTCGGCAAGACCACCACGGCGGTCAATCTCGCGGCATCCCTCGCCGCGACCCGGCGGCGCGTGCTGCTCATGGATCTCGATCCGCAGGGCAACGCCACCATGGGCAGCGGGGTCGACAAGGTGCAGCTGCAACGCGGCGCCTGCGAAGTGCTGCTCGGGGAATCCGATCTCGCGGCCGCGCTCGTCACGGTCGAGGAGGGCGGCTTCATGCTGCTGCCGTCCAACCAGGACCTTACCGCCGCGGAAGTGCGCCTGCTCACCCTGCCGATCGGCCGCGAGGTCAAGCTGCGCCAGGCGCTGCTGCCCAAGCGCGAAGCCTTCGACGTCATCCTCATCGACTGTCCGCCGGCGCTCAACATGCTCACCGTGAACGCCCTGGTCGCGGCCGACAGCGTGCTCATTCCCATGCAGTGCGAGTACTACGCGCTCGAGGGGCTGTCGGCGCTGCTCGCCACCGTGGAACAGATCCGCGAGGCGGCGAATCCGCAGCTCACGATCGAGGGCGTGCTGCGCACCATGTTCGACCCCCGCAACAACCTCGCCAATGAGGTGAGTGCGCAGCTCGTCACGCACTTCGGCGACAAGGTGTTTCGCACCATCATCCCGCGCAATATCCGCCTCGCCGAGGCGCCCTCCTTCGGCAAGCCGGCGCTGTTTCATGACCGCGAATCCCGCGGTGCGCTCGCGTATCTGGCGCTCGCGGGGGAGATGATCCGGCGCGAGGAGGAGGCCTTCGCCGCCCAGGCGCGGGCGGCGGTCGAGCAAGACAGCGCGTTTGCAGCGGCCGCGGGCAACGGGTCCGGGAACGAATCCTCCACAGACCACGCGATCGGCGAGGACACGCCACGATGATTCATAGAAAGCCTACCCTGGGCCGGGGCCTCGCGGACCTGCTCGGCGCCCGAGCCTCCGCGCAGCTCACTCCCGTGCCCGTCGGGGAACAGCTGGCGAAGCTGCCCCTCGACCTGCTGCAGCGCGGCCGCTACCAGCCGCGCACCGACATGCGTGCCGAGACGCTCGCGGAGCTCGCCGACTCCATCAAGGCACAGGGCGTGGTGCAGCCGATCGTGGTGCGCGCGCTCGGTGCACCGGACGGGGGCGAGTCGCAGCGCTACGAGATCATCGCCGGCGAGCGGCGCTGGCGCGCGGCG